>Ga0326727_10026402_pt1 | contig 10772 bp, 9 predicted proteins | sample MB2enrmetagenome_FD_207643 | JGI IMG/M metagenome (GOLD analysis project Ga0326727, IMG submission 207643) | Lab enriched peat soil microbial communities from McLean, Ithaca, NY, United States - MB29MY | ecosystem: Environmental > Terrestrial > Soil > Wetlands > Peat | place: USA: New York... | reverse complement strand
ATACTACGGATATCCTGGCCAGTTCAACTATGGACAAGCCCCGGCTCGTGCTCATAAAGCCAAAAGCCGGTCATCCAAATCAAAACCGGCCAATCAATAAATGGTGATGTCATTAGGCTACGCAGGAGGATCTCTCCAAACAGGGATCCTCCTGATTCTTATTGGAGGGCAAGATTCACTTCTTGCCGTACAAAATTCCCATTGTTCCCATCCTGAACAGGAATTGCAGCCTCTTGGGAGCGATCTTCGAGTCGCTGGTTTTTACGAATTCCACTCTCTCGACCCCCCAACTTTTTATGGTCTCAAGCAAGTCATCGATCTCGCCGTATACCCTCTTGCGCAGAAAGAAGTCTTGAAAAACGAAGGTTCCACCTTTCCTAACTACTCTCAAGGCTTCCTTAATCACGTCCCTTTTATCACGGGCATCCTTGACTTCGTGAAACACCAGGTTGCTGACTGCTGCATCGAACGACTCATCGTCGAAAGGTAATGCCGACGCACTCGCCCTTTGAAAGCTGACCCGCATCGCTACTCCTTCAATTTCTGCATTCCTTTCGCAAAAATCCTTCGAATATCCCCATGCTGCGCCCCAATAGTCTACCCCTGTGATTTTGGCATTGTGATACTTCTTCGCTAAGCTTATCGTCAGAGGAGCATTCCCGCACCCAATGTCGATTACTTTTCCTTCTCCGTCCCACTCCAAATAACCCTCAACCAAGTCTCGAATCCGGACTTGGATATTTCCTCCTTGAGGCGAGAATCTGTATCGGGCGTACGCGAAGTAGACAAAGCATAAGAGCGGCAAAAGTGCAACGGCAAGCAGCATAGGAACCACAAGGGACAGCGTGGCCAAAAGAATAGTTGTCAGTCCTGGAATATAAAGTAGTCTTACAGACACCCAGTTCCCGTAGTCCGCTTTATTTGATGGTAGTTCAGGCACCGGTTCATTTCTCCTTTCGTTTCAGCGCTTAGGCAAGCAGAGAAAACAAACGAAGAAAGAGATTCAGCAAGCATCGTTTGCTGGCGCGCCATGTCAGCAGTTTCCGTGTTGATAACCTATTAGCCAGAAACGCCTTTGGGTCAAGCAAAAAAGAACCGGGCGCGGTCCGCCGAAAGGCGATCACCTTATTGAAAGAAGCAACTTATATGTCTGGCGTCAATTGCACCTGCACATCTGTCTGGGGAGAAGTTGCTTGGTAGAGACGGGATTTGTCCTAATCCGTCGCGAAGGGACGCTCTGTAGGGCCCTATAGACGCACTGTACTATGTTGAATCAAGGCAAAACGGTTCACAGAAGCGTTCAATCCTGAGCCACTCTTGCCATTGACTGTGTCAGTCAAAACGACGAAGCACCGTCCCCTTCACAATGCATATTTCCTCCTGAGGAAATCCCTTAATAGTGCCAGTTTTTCTTCTGGAGATCTTTCGGGGAAGTTTTTCGTCAAGGAGCGTTCAGTCGAGGAGATGTTTTCAAGATGAAATTCTTCGGCGGTTCCGTGGGTGGAACCTTCTGGCGGCCCAACATCGTGGATATTCTCCGCAGACATTGTTATCTCTTTCCAATGTCAATGCTAAGGGAAAATCCAGTGCAGGCAGCACAGCTTCTCTATGTTATCCAGCAATCTCGTAAAGGCTGTGCCTTCATTGAAAATCCCTGCCCCTTAGGATGGTGCCAAGAGGGAATTGGCGTTTTAGTCTTAAATCACTGCAAGGATGATGCCTCTTACCATGACCTAATACTCACAACAGAATGATGAGCCACTGATTTGACCGGCCCGGCCTCCATATCTGGTGCTGAGCCTTGATAATGTCGGCAACCAGGCGCAATATATGGTATTTATCAAGGTAGTGGAAAATGACCGATTCCCACACGAAGAGTCCTCTATCATAACGAGAAGTGGTAATCCAGAGAGAAGTTTTTTCGCAGTATTTAATCCGATGCGCGCAAAATTTGCATGTGCCGAGCTTCGACATTAGAGTTTTTTTGCATCGCTCGCCTTGTTTATCTGACGGCCTGCGGTGATGAAAGCGAACGCTTGTTCGCTACACCAGCTCCGTCCTTAATCCGGCCTTCGAGCTTGAATTTTCGGTTCCTCTGTTCGTGCGGACATGTCTAGTGCGAATTGAGGCAAACGATGCACCTCGGGACCCGCTGTTTGTTCAGCCCCAGCCTTCCAAGCTCGCAACAACTCGTCACTTCGTCCTCCACAAGACCACAGCAATATCTACAGAATCAGATGCCGTTTTCATAGGATCTGCGTTGTTCTGGAGTCAGTGAGGGATCAAAGCGAGCGCTTCTGCATCGAACATTGCCCGGAATGGGTAACGGCTCCTATATAAGAAGTTTTCCGAGTTGCAGGGGTGTAATGTGCGAGGGCTGGGCCGAAAATGTTGAAATGGCAAAGGATCGGGTCAGAGCATATCTGGGAGGGGCAGAGGGACCGCGATCTGTGGGACGGTCAGACCACGAGCCACCCCCTGAGCCGACGATCCTTTGAGAAAAAACCTTGACAAAAATAGTTTGGAAACCATACTATCAAAATCAATTTCGGATGGATGAACGGCTGATGGACGAAAAAGAAAAGAAATTCAAGGAAGTGATTTCGCAGTTTACGAAGGCTATGCATAGATTCCGAAAGATGGAAGAGACCCCCATGGATTTTGGGAGTGGAGACATACTTTACCGTTCAGAAATCCATGCAATTGAAGCAATAGGTCTCAATCATGGCGCCAACCTAACAGAACTGGCAGCAGGGTTGGAGATTACCAAGGGCACTCTTTCGCAGTTGATGAGCAAACTGGTCAAGAAAGGTCTTGCCCTGAAGAAGAAAGGGGAACGCAACGATAAAGAAATCTCGCTGGAGCTTACAGAAAAGGGAAAAAAGGCATTTGAAGGTCATCAAAGTTTCCATAGGGAAATTTATCTGGAGTTCACGAAAACATATCACGAGGTCTCATTGGAACAACTTGATGCCTTTGAAGATTTATTAATTAAATTTAAGCATAATATTGATCAATATGCCGGCAGAAAATCGATCAGTACTGCTGGCTTCGAAAACAAGGCATAGTTTAGCTTCTGAGGTTGGAACATTTTGTTGCGGGAACGGTTTGCATTCCAAACAATCCGAGAATGCAAGCACTTTAGGAGAAGGTGAAAGAAATGAATGGGGCACAAATTCTAGTAAATATGCTTCGGGAGTATAAGGTGGAAGTAATATTCGGTGTTCCAGGAGACACCAGCCTCGCCTTCTATGAAGCACTTTATGATGTAGGCCCGTCAATCCGGCACGTGATGGCAAGGGATGAACGCTCAGCATCCTTTATGGCTGATGCATACGCGAGACTGTCCCACAAGCCTGGTATCTGCGAGTGCCCCAGCGGTGCCGGTCCCCTTTATTCGGTGCCAGGCGTAGCCGAAGCCAATGCTTCCTCCATCCCCCTAATTCTAATCACCTCCGATATTCCTCTTGCAGGGGAAGGTAAAAAGACCATTACCGAGCTTGACAGTCAGAGGCTCTTTGAATCTATCACCAAGTGGTCGAGCGTGTTAAAGCAGGTTGAAAAGATTCCGGAAACTGTCAGACGCGCCTTTCGCATAGCCACAACTGGTAGACCCGGAGCTGTGCAACTCACCTTTCCTCACGAGGTCCTCACAGGGGAATTCCCAGGAACTAAGGACTCGATTTACGCAGAACCGGATTGCTGCAACTATCCAGCATACCGTACCCGTGGAAGTCGAAAGGTGTTGGAAGAATTAGTGGGCCACCTGCTGAGCTCACAGAGGCCGGTAATCATTGTGGGTGGGGGTGCCAATCATTCCCAAGCAGGTCGAGAAATCATTGCTCTTGCAGAGTGGCTGGCCGCTCCGGTTGTGACCACTATTTCAGGCCAGGGAATAATGCCAGACCAGCACCAGTTGGCCATGGGGGTGGTGGGTGATAATGGTTTTCATCCGCATGCGCACCGAGCGGTAGAAGACGGTGATGTCCTCCTCTATGTGGGTTGCAAGATGGGTTCGGTGTCCACTATTAAATGGACGCTGCCTTCTTACAAGCTCAACCGTGATGTGATCCAGATCGATTTGGACCCTGAACTTCTATCCAATAACTTTCGAAATAAATTAAGCGTGGCCGGAGACGCCAGGCTAGTGATAGAAGATCTTGTCAGTCTCCTAAAGGCAAGGGGAGAGGCACGACAACCATCCTCTTGGGTCGTAGACCTTAACCGTTCAAGAGACCTGTTCTGGCAGAATTCGGATGCGGAATTTCGATCCAATGCTGTCCCCATCAAACCTCAACGCATCATAGCGGCTCTAAATCGGCGACTCACATCACCTTCCATTGTGATTGCCGATGCCGGCACTCCCACGCCCTACATTACGCGCTTTCTGAGATTGGGCGGCGGGTCCAGGTTCATTATTCCTCGAGCGTACGGAGGGCTCGGTTATGCCATTCCGGCTTTGGTGGGGGCCTTTTTTGCCCGCCCTGAGGCTCGTTTGGTTGGTCTTTTTGGCGATGGCAGCTTCGGCATGTCGGCCGGTGAGCTGGAAACATTGGGGCGGTTAGGGATACCAGCCGTGCTAATCCATTTCAACAATGCTTCTTTCGGTTGGATCAAGGCACTGCAAGCTCTCTACAGCAACAGAAAGTTCTTCTCTGTAGATTTTAGCGCGGGCAATCCAGCTCGAGTGGCAGAAGGCTTTGGCCTGAAGGCATTGCGTATTGAAACTCCCCAAGAATTGGAAGACGGCCTGGATGAGGCCTTTGCAAGCAGTGCACCCGTCTTTTTGGACGTGGTGGCTGAATCAGAGATCAGCGAGCTTCCCCCTGTCTATTCGTGGCTCAAGGCAGCGGAAAAGAGCAGGAAGCCTATATCACATGCATAACGATAGAAGAAACAGCTCTTGGCTGACTTCAAGAGAGGAGAAAGTTCATTGAAAGTCATTGTCGTCGGTGGTGGATGGTCAGGTTGTGCGGCATCACTCTCAGCACGCAAGCAGGGTGCCGAGGTCGTCTTGATCGAACGGACGGACATGTTATTGGGAACCGGCCTGGTAGGAGGGATCTTTAGGAATAACGGCAGGTTTACAGCTGCAGAAGAGATGATTGCCATGTGTGGCGGCGAACTGTTTCACCTGATGGACGAAAACAGCCTCCATCGTGGCATAGATTTTCCTGGACACCGGCATGCGTCGCTATACAATGTGGCCAAGATGGAGCCGATCGTCAAAAGATTTCTCCTCGAACAGGGTGTCCAGATTCAGAACAGCACCCGCATTACAGATGTGGAAATGGAGGAAAACCGCATCAAGGCAGTTTCAGGCAAACAGGGAATAGAGGTGCTGCGCTTTGATGGCGATGCATTTATCGACACCACCGGGACGGCCGGGCCTCCAGCAAATTGCAACAAATACGGCAATGGGTGCGCCATGTGTATCCTGAGGTGTCACTCGTTCGGCGGGCGGGTGAGCCTGGCGGCCAGGGCAGGAGTCGCAGAAATGGCCGGCGAAAGAGACGGTCGCCTCGGCGCAATGAGCGGTTCCTGCAAACTCCTGAAAGAATCCCTGAATCCTGTAATCATACAAGATTTGAACAACAAAGGAGTAGCGGTGGTTCCTATTCCCAAATCAAAAATATTGAGAGGAAAGCTCGCACTGAAATGCTGCCAACAATATGCTCTCACCGATTTTGAGGAAAACGTCGTCCTCCTGAATACAGGCCACGCCAAGCTTATGACCCCGTTTTTTCCCCTGGAAGTCTTACGGGAGATTCCCGGTTTTGAAGACGCTCGTTACGAAGACCCCTACGCAGGCGGTTGTGGAAATTCCATTCGCTTCATCGGGATGTCGCCTAGAGACGATACCCTGAAAGTGGAGAACTTAGACAATCTGTTCTGTGGTGGTGAAAAGGCAGGCCTGATGGTTGGGCATACAGAGGCCATCTGCACAGGTACACTCGCCGGATACAATGCCGTGAGATATGTGGGGCGGAAAGAGCCACTTATTCTTCCCAGAACCACAGCTATTGGAGAGCTGATAGCCCACGTGCAGAGCCAGATGAGAGTCAGAGGAGAATTGGGAGGCAAATACACTTTTTCCGGATCAGTATTCTTTGATCGGATGAAGGACATGGGACTTTATTCAACTGATGTGCAGGAGATTAAAAAAAGGGTTGATTTAGCCAGCATGACGGGTATTTTTGCCTAATTGAGTAAGAGTGTGAAGCACTCATTTACATGAGGGTGGTTGAAAATGGACAAGGAGGTAAAGGTTCGTCATGTATTAGCGGCGCTGGATAGGATTACCGGAGGGAGGTGTGTAAAGAGCCTGGAGGATATTTTTGGCGGCAGGAACCGATTTGTCGTGATGAAATCTTCGAATATCCCGGCCAAGGGTTGCACGGAAACTCCCGGTTTGGTCTGTGGAGAACTGGAGGCGACTGTAAGGAAGATCGCCGTGACTATGACGCTAACGGAATGTAACATCGAGCTGGCCGGCGCGATCGGGGTTGACGCGATCGTCGCCCATCACCCGATAATGGAGGCTGCTAATTCCGGTGGAGTACCCATGAGGGGATATCTCGATCTTTATGGCCTTTCGGTGTTTGAACTGCACGAGGCCTTTCACGGATTGCACCCCGGCATGGCTTGGCTTCACGGTCATGAGTCGTTCCGGGTGGATATTGCCTACGGCGGCATTCCCGGCAACGTCCTCTTTGTCGGTAAGGCTCTGGATGATGTAAGGACCCTCGGTGATATCCTCGACCGGATTAACGATTTCATGGGAATGGACGAGGAAAGTCGCATGTTGTCTGCGGAACGCGCCTGCCGCGGCTGTGACGGGATTGCCGAGACCAATGTGGCCACCGGCGGGCAAATACTGGTAGGCACACAGGAAAGTAAAGTCGGGACCATCGTTCACATTTTTCCCCATACGGGGTTTTCACCGCAGCACCTGGAAAAGGTCAAGATTGAGCACCCGGAGGCAGACACCGTGTTGGCTTCAGTAAGCCGGGTCAGGGTTGACAGCCCTCTGGTCGCCAAAGCCAAAGAACTCAACATGGCGTTCATTGTCGGAAATTCCCATGCTATGGAGATCCTGGAAAACGGATTGCCGCTGGCAACCGCGTTGGACATACTACTGCCCGGGGTGGAGGTCGTTGTGTTTCGCGAGCGGATTACAGCAACACCGCTGGCGAAAGTCGGCAACGCCACTATCAGGGATTATGCAAAGGATATTGCCCGCCGATACCTGGTGAACCAGAAGTCAGAGTAAGCCGAGGTGGTGAAGCACCAGGCAGGCAAGTAAGCCTATTCACACATTCAACCTAACTCAAGAAATACCTCGCATCTGTCTTGGTGACATTGAAAGAATGAGGGCAATTTAATGGCGAGTATATCTTCGCGTCTCGGTAATCTTCCCCTGGGCAAATTTCACTACCGACTCCTGGTATTGATTGGATCGGGCATTGCCTTCGAAGCGCTGGACACCGGAATCATCGCGTTTGTCTTGGCGAAAATGATCGGTTCGTGGAACCTGACCCCGGTTCAGATCGGCTATATCGGCAGCGCCGGTCTGGTAGGAATGGCCGTTGGAGCTATCCTGTCAGGTATCATGGCGGACAGGATGGGCCGGAAAAAGCTTTTCATAACGACACTGGTGATCTATAGCATTGGAACCGGCCTGTGCGGCGTGGCATGGAGTTACCATGTGCTGCTGCTGTTCCGCTTCATAGTTGGCTTCGGAGTTGGCGGGCAGCCTCCGGTGGCGAACGCGCTGATGGGCGAATACGCTCCAGCCCAACATCGCGGTAAAATGATGGTGCTGCAAAACAGTTCCTGGGCTGTGGGCTGGCTGGTTGCAGCTCTGCTGGCCTACCTGGTCATTCCTAAATACGGCTGGCAAATCGCCTTCTTTTTTGGTGCGTTGCCGGCGCTTCTGGTCGTGTACGTATGGCGGGCACTGCCGGAGTCGGCCATGTATCTTGTGAGCAAAGGCCGATATGCCGAGGCTCACACGCTGGTTTCCAAGATCGAGCAAGAATTGGGCGTCCCGGTGGGCGAGCCGCCGGACCCGGCAGAAATGCCTGCTGTAGCGGCGAAGAAATTCGGCTTCTTCGATCTGTGGTCTCCCACCTACATCCGGCGCACCATCTGCCTGTGGGTCCTGTGGTTTGGCATGGTGTACGCATATTACGGCATCTTCACCTGGTTGCCCTCACTCCTGGTAAAAAGCGGTCATACTTTAGTCCGTTCTTTCGAATTCCTGCTGTATATGACGATAGCCCAGATCCCGGGCTATTTCACCGCCGCCTATCTGGTCGACAGGATCGGCCGCAAGCCGACCATAGGATCTTTGCTGTCCATTTGCGCCGTGGCCGCCTATATGTTCAGCAATGCCAGGACCCCTGGCGATATCCTGATGTGGGGCTGCATCATGTCCTTCTGTAATCTGGGTGCTTGGGGTATAACCCACACCTATTCCTCGGAACAGTACCCAACCCACGCGCGGGCCACTGGAGTTGGCTGGGCCGCGGCCTGTGGCAGGACGGGTGGCATCCTGGCTCCGATAGTCGTTGGTGCCCTGATGACGGGAACGGAATACCGCACTGTGTTTATTATGTTCACTGTGGTGCTGGCTATCATCGCTGCCGACGTCATCTTCCTGGGGCGGGAAACCGCCGGTAAGACTCTGGACGAACTGACTGAACAACAGGTCGCCACAGCGCCCGCTGCAGCCCAAAGCTCTGATTGGAAGATGCAAAAAGGAGCCTAGTGCTCTGGTCCTCGAATTGCCTGGGCGTCCTTCTTCTGCAATTGCAAGGTGCCAGAGGCATTCCTGTCTGTGCGTATTTCCGTTGGTTGAATAAGTAAGCGTTATGTTTGACGGCGTTACCACCTTTTGAAAGGCAGACTCTCTAGATCTAAGGATGATGGAGCCATGAGGCTATCGGAAGTTTTGGAAACGTTTGGCATCGGGGAGCACAATTTTGGCTCCAGCACGGGCATCCAATGGGGAAGCACGAACAACAGTGGCGCGATCCAAAGCATGTCACCGGCCAGCGGTGAAGTCATCGCCTCCGTCTATCAGGCTTCTCCGGAAGACTATGATCGAGTGGCGGTCGCTGCAACGAACGCGTTTGAGGTATGGCGTAGAATACCTGCGCCCAAGCGCGGAGAGATCGTCCGCCTGATCGGCGAGAAGCTTCGGGCATACAAGGACCCCCTCGGGCGGCTGGTAACCTATGAAAACGGAAAATCGCTGCAGGAAGGCTGGGGAGAAGTTCAGGAAATGATCGACATCGCCGATTTCGCCGTCGGTCTCTCCAGGCAGCTCTATGGAATGACGGCCCATTCCGAGCGAGGCAACCATCGGATGTACGAGCAGTACCACCCTCTGGGTCCTATCGGGGTGATCACTGCCTTCAATTTTCCAGTGGCCGTTTGGTCTTGGAACGCCCTGATCGCCGCTGTTTGCGGTGACACGATCATCTGGAAGCCGGCCTCTAAGGTGCCTCTAACCGCTGTGGCCGTGCAGAAGATCGTCGCAGAGGCCTTATGCAAGAGTGGGCTTCCCGAGGGAATATTCAATCTGGTAATCGGGAGCGGTCCAGTCATTGGTCAAGCCATGCTTGTAGACTCCCGCATCCCCCTTATCTCTCTGACCGGATCCACCGCAGTGGGAAAACACGCCGCTTCGGTGATAGCGGGCCGCCTGGGAAAATACATCATGGAGCTTGGGGGAAACAATGCAATCATCCTGACCGAAAATTCCGACTTGAAACTGGCCATTCCTGCCATAGTGTTCGGATCTGTGGGTACTGCTGGACAGCGCTGTACCACCACTCGGCGGCTGATTGTACATGACTCGATTTTCGACCAGACCAAGGAGGCACTCATCTCGGCCCCCTTATTGACCGAAAAGCGGTTGACCAGTTCGTGGTTGCCCTGGAGCGGGTCAGGCAAGAGGGTGGTGAGATCGTGTACGGTGGTGAAGTCTTGAATGGCAAGGGTTTTGAGTCCGGATGTTACGTTCGGCCGGCCCTGGTGGCGGCTCGGAATGAGTACAAGATAGTTCAGGAAGAAACCTTTGCACCCATTCTTTATTTGATCCGCTATTCCGGTGATGTATCAAACGCCATCGCCATTCATAATGACGTGCCCCAGGGGCTCTCGTCGGCCATCTTTACGGACAACCTCAGGCAGTCCGAGACATTCCTTTCCGCCTGGGGATCGGACTGTGGGATTGCAAACGTAAATCTGGGCACTTCTGGGGCCGAGATCGGCGGGGCATTTGGCGGTGAGAAAGAAACTGGAGGCGGCCGCGAGTCGGGCTCCGATGCCTGGAAGGCTTACATGAGGCGGCAGACTAACACGATCAATTTCGGCAAAGAGCTGCCTCTGGCACAAGGAATTAAGTTCGATCTGTGAAATCAATTTTGGGAAACTACGCCGACCGGCCAATGCTTCCCGCTTCTTTCTTGCGGCGGGCTACTTCGAAAGCAGCCCCCATTACTAAATCTTTGTTACCTCCTCTCCCTTGAAATAACGTTAAAAAGTCCTACGGATGGTGAGACCTTCCTGATAAATCCCTTCGAGGAGACGCTTGATCTTCTGTATAGACGCTTCGTCGATAACCAGAAAAATGGTGAGCCTCCGGCTTTGCCGGAGAGACTCTCCAAGGTTTGACCGTGCGAGGCAGTAGAGGGCAACCTTCCAGAAGACACTAAATTTCAATTCCGGAAGGTTTTAATGAAAGACTATCAGAGGCTAAA
>Ga0326727_10026400_pt1 | contig 10773 bp, 7 predicted proteins | sample MB2enrmetagenome_FD_207643 | JGI IMG/M metagenome (GOLD analysis project Ga0326727, IMG submission 207643) | Lab enriched peat soil microbial communities from McLean, Ithaca, NY, United States - MB29MY | ecosystem: Environmental > Terrestrial > Soil > Wetlands > Peat | place: USA: New York... | reverse complement strand
ATTCCACTTCTTTGTCGTCGAGAGTAATGGGTGTGCGCGGGAAACGGATGATGATGCTGAGTTGGCCGCTTTGCGGGTGCAGTTCCACGGTGTCGGCTGCGATGGGGTCCTTGTCTTTGCGATTGAGGGAGGTCGCGGACTTGACCTGGTCGCGGACTTTATCGGGGTCGTTGCGGGCGAGCATCCCGGGAATTCCGGTGAGGGTGACGACGTATTGAGGCTCGACCTGGGCGAGATATTTCTTGGCGTCGTCGCTGGCGGCTGTGTCGCCGAACTTGTTCTTGATCAGCGCCTGCTTTATGGGCAGCGCGCTTACCCAGCGAATGAGGATAGAGCGCTGCTGCATGCCCCCTCCGCCGCCTCCACCACGCCGTCCGCCACCCCCTCCCATACCCCCTCCGCCGCCCTGGCCGCGCATGGCGCTCATATCGAGAGGCACGGCTCGGGCCCAAGGCGAGTCATTGAGCATTTTGGCCAGATCTTTTTCGGACCAGTCGGTATACGGGGTGCTCTGCCAGAAGTCAGCGGCGAGCAGGGCGGCCGCGCCGGTAGCAAGCGCGAGGGCCGCGAGGACGCGAGTTTTCGTCATCGGTTGGGTGACTCATTGTAATACGCCTGGCTTGGTGGCGCGCAGGATTTCGTAGATGGCCTGGCGGTCGGCGGGGGAGAGATGGGCGAACGGCGGGGTGGTGTCCTTGCCGCTGAGGACTTCCCCCAAGCGGCGATAGATGCGATCCTTCACGACGGCCGGCATGGCGTCGAAGGCTTCGGAGTAGATCATGTAGCTGCACGGGTAGCGAAACATGCGCGTGTGCAGGTCGAATTGGCGCAGGGAACGGCCTTGCGAATCCTTGGTTCCGAGTTGGGAGAATTCGCTGGTAAATGCGGAGATCCCTTGAATGGGCGACGTCAGGCGGGTCTCTCCGGAGAAGAGCAGGTATTCGACGAGTTCGTCTGCCGCGGCGTTGATGCGGTGGGTCGCGGATTCGCTGACTTCGCCGGGATCGTGGCCGAGGGCTTTGCTGATGGCTGCGTTGTCGAACAGCGCCAGGCGCGTTTCCCAGGCGACACGGGTGATCAGGTTGACCATCTGGGTCTGGTGTTCCAGAGTCATGAGCGCCACGATGTCACTGTGCGGGGTCAGATAGGCGCCGGTATCGACTTTGCCGCGCAGGTCCGCGAGATTCCGCGTGTCGTCGGTCTGGAGCACGTCGGGCTGGTTGCGATCTTCCACCACGGCGTTGCCCATGTGGCGCTGCGTACCGGTCGTGCCGGTGACGTACCATCCGCCCCAACGTTCTTTCAACGGGCTGCGATGATCGGTGACGAAGGTGCCGGCGTGGAATAACGGCATACCGGTCGAATCGGGGAATACGGAACGCACCATCAGGCCGGGAACGCCGAGCGTGCCGCCGGATTGATGGCATTCCAGGCAGGTATCGCGGCGGTCGAAATGAGGATGCGCGGTGGGTTGCTGATCGAGCGTGTAGAAGATGACGCCGAGTTTCGGATCGAGTGAGGCGAACTCGAGAACATCGCCGGTACGCACGAAGCCAACCGCGATGTGGTCATTGAAATAGAGCGCGCGGGGAGTGCGGGGCGCGATGCGTGGCGCCTGGAAACTGGTTTTCGAAAAGACCAGGGCCTGCGAGGATTCGGGAACGTCGAGGGCGCGCAAGACGGAACGTAGGTAGCCGAAATTGTCGTCGGCCTGGAGCTTCACTTCGCCGGAATCGATGCGGCGCTGGAGCCGGGAGATGGCGTCGTCAACCGAAGCTTTGCCGTACTGAATGGCTTCGTGATCGAGTGGCAGGAGATAAGAGCCGGAGAGCCCGGCGAGCGCCAGTCCGGCGGGGGCGACGGCGAGAAGCAGGTTAACGAGAGGCGATCGCGACATGGGTTTTCTCTTCACATAGAGCAGTGGGCTCACACAGGGAGGCGATCGACGTGGAGCGAAACGCATCCTCCACGAGGGCGAGGGCGTGGTCGAGTTTCTTGTGCAGCGGGCACATGCTTTTCGAGTGGGCGCGGAAGCGCAGGGGACAGGAACGGATGCGACGGATGGGTTCGACGGCGTTCACTACGTCAAGGACGGTCATTTTACCGGCCCGCACGGCGAGCGAAAAGCCTCCGTTGCGGCCCCGTTGGGCGTGTACCAGGCCGGCGCGGGAGAGCGCGCTCATCACTTTCGAAAGATAGTCGAGCGGCACTTGCGACTGGCTCGCGATGTGCTGCGCGGTCGCGGCTCCAGACTCGTCCTGCGCAAGAGTGACGATGGCGCGCAGGGCGTACTCGGCGGTTTGGGAAAGCACCCTCCGATTGTACGATATCTGGATAAAGTTATCCAGATATTAACGCAACAGGCGGCTGCTCCGCAGCCGGGCAGGCCACGGAAAACGATGGCCTGCCCCACGAGTTCGGGCAAGCTGATGAGCTACTTCGCGTAGCCGTGCCAGAGATACTCCAGGGCTTCGGGGAGGGTTTGCTGTTTTACGGCGCGGTCGGTGTGGCCGGCGTTGGTGGCGAAGACGAACTGGTAATGATAGCCCTTGGCGGCCAGCACTTTGGCCATGTGCTCGTTGGCCACGACCCAATCATGCATATCGTCGTGCATGGTGTTGGGATTGAACAGATCGCGGTCGCCGACTTCCAGCCAGAGGCGCAAGGGCTTGCGCGGGCTGTTGGGGATCAGGTGCTCGTGAAACTCCCAGGCGCCGCCGGGGGTCTCGGGATTGTAGGGCCACTGCTGATTCACGTAAGTGCCGGAGTACGTGAGCACGCGGTGGTACCACTCGGGGTGATACCAGGCCATGATCAACGCGCACGATCCGCCGGAACTGCCCCCCATAGTGGCGCGGCCTTCGGGATCTTTGGTGAGCTTCACGTTGTACTGCTTCTCGACCAGAGGCAGCACTTCGGTTTCGACGAACTCAGCGTAGCGGCCCGACATGGTGTCGTATTCCAGGCCGCGCTCGCTTCCCTGCGCGTCGCCGCTGCCGTTACTGATGGAGATGGCGATCATCACCGGCACTTTGTGCTCAGCGATGAGATTGTCGAGCGCGGTGAACAGGACGCGGTCGGGTCCGTCGGCGCCGACGATGAAGGGCGCGGCCGTGCCGGGTACGTATTGTTTGGGCACGTATACGGCGACGTGGCGCGTGTACGGGGCGGGATGGCTGGTGGTGACGATCAGCTTGGCGGGATTGCCGGGGTCGGGTGTGCCGAATGTGCCGGGTTCGCGCGCGATGCCGGGATAGAGCTTGCTATCGGCCGACTCCATGGTGAAGGTCGAGACGGTCCCCTGGGGCACGCCTTCATGCGCGGTCGTCTCGGGCGCGGGGTCGTGCGTGGGGCCGAGGATGAAATTGCCATCGGCGTCAGGCGGCGGATTGACGCCGTCGGGCAGCTCTTTCGCGGCAACATAGCCGGAAGTGTGGGGATCGCGGGTGGGCGGCGTGGGGCGCTTGGGACGCGCGGTGGGCGGCGGAGTCTGGGCCAGCGTCAGGGCGGCTAATAAAAGGACGGGGAGAATGCGGAACATGCTCCACCGATCTTATCTCAAAGGGCGATTTGCAGGGTATTCCGGATGTATGCGGCGGAAATGCGCGCGCTTTCCCTGGGCGTGCGCCAGGGCGAGGTGTCCAGCTCGACGACCAGGAAACCTTTCCACTGGATGCTGTCGAGGTAGGCCTTAAGCGAGAGGAAATCGACGCCTCCGTTGCCCAGCGGGAAGAAATAGGGATTCTTCAACTGGTCCGCGTCTCTGTCGGGAACGTGCCTGGCGCCGCCGCGATCTTCCGGCCGGGTGTCTTTCAGGTGGAATTCCACGACGCGGTGCCCCAGCCTCTTGGCCAGCGCGAGCGGATCCATGCCGGCCATGGTGATGTGGCCGGTGTCGAGGACGAAGCGCACATGTTGCGGATCGGTATTCGCCATAATGAAATCGATCTCGTTCTCATTCTGGAGCTGGCTGCCGAGGTGGGCGTGCACGCCGAAGGGGATGCCTTCCTCTTGGAGGCTGCGCCGGCCCAGGATTTCGAGCGTCTCGGCGATATTTTTCAGATCTTCCTGCGTGGTGCCTTCCGGGCGGCGCGCGCCGAGATTGGTTTTCTGGTGATCGCAGCCGAATGGTTTGCTGAAGCGGACCACTCCCAAATGGTTTTCGATGACCGCCTGGCGCGCGGCGGGATCTTCGAAATGGGTATTGCCGCCGCGCGAGCCTCCGGTGATGGCCGCGAATTGCACGCCAATTTCGCCGATGCGCTTTTTCAGGCCTGGAGCGTCGCCGGGATAGAACTGGCTGAGCGCGGTGGCGAAGGCTTCGACGTAGTGGAAGCCCACATCATGAGCTTCCGTGAAGCCTCGGAAGGGGTCGGTTGCCCAGGTGGTTGCGGGATCGAGCCCGCGAGTGTTGGTGGTGTAGCCGATGCGGTAGCGCGGCGCATCGCTCAAGATGCGCTGGCCCAATATGCGCTGGAGAGCGAGTGCGGTGACCAGGAATTCGCGGCGATTCATGATGCAGCCCTTGCATTGCCGGCCGCTTCGGAGGTGCGCAGGGGGCGATTGTAGATTCTGAAGGCGGCCAATTCGCCGTAGAGGACTGGCGCCAGTTTGGCCTTCGCGGCCGCGTTCACGTCGCGCAATTCGGATGGAAAGCGGCCCCAGCCGAAGTCGCGCACGGCCCCGCCGTCATTCAGGATGCCGTCCACGATCCAGGTGATGATCCTCGGGCCGCCGTCGACCGTCACGGTAATGTGCTGCCACGATCCCACGCGCAATGTGCCGGGATGCGTACCGGGGTCCGAATCCCACCTGGCGATGGTGCGGCCATCTTTCAAGTTGAGTTGTAGCGTGGAACGATCGGTAGTGGTGATGCTGATGGCGCCGGCATCGAAGATGGTCTGGCCGGGCGAGAGTTCGCGGAAGCGAACGCGGAAATCGATGGTGAAGCCGGACCCTTCGCCCAGCGGCGGTAAATGAGGCATGTCGCATTCGCCCGCTCCCCGGGTTTCGAGGATGAGTCCCTGGCGCGTCAGGGTGCGGTTCTCGTGCTGCGCCCAAAGGCCTTCGAGGAGGGTGCGGTCGATCTCATGCACTCGCGCGATAGTCTTCTGGGTTTCGGTGACGAAGAAGCGGCCGTGATCTTCGATGAAATCCGGGTAGCTCATGCGGGTGTTGGGGTCTTCATCATACAGCAGAATTTCCGGTTCTGACCAGTAGATGTGGCCGTTCTTTTCAACGCCTCCGCAAACCCACGCCGGGTTGCGATTGAAATAGTAGTCCCACCTGGCGCTGTGGACGGCCTCGCCGCCGTGGTTGTGGTACCAGAGGAGAAATTTACCGTTGGAGAACTTCTTCACGAAATTGGCGGCACGCGGGTGCTTGATACGCCGTCCGCCGGGAGAGTAGGTGGCGTATTCGGGCGGTGTCCAGGTGTGGCCGCCGTCGCGGCTGTAGGCGTGGCAATTGTAGCCGTCGATGGTACGGTAGGTGGCGTAGAGGGAACCATCGCTCAAGGCTACCGGATTGGCCTCATCGGAGACGGGACCTTTGGGCGCGCGCAGTCCCGCGTCGCCGTCGGGGAGCAGTTGCCATTGGATTTTCGTTGGGTCCCGCTCGGTCAGGATGTTGTCGCTGCGCATGAAGCAGCCCTGCGATTCGACCATCCCTCCGGGGTCGCCCCATTTGCCGACTTTGGCGAAGCCGAACCACATCTTGCCGCGATCCACGATGGGCTTTCCCACGCCCCAGAAAAAGAGTACCTGGCCGTGGTACAGATTCTCGCGGTCGATGCGCATGCGGCGCATGGGAATGTAATAGCGGTCCTTGGACCACGTGCGGCCGTGGTCGTCGGAATATTTGAAGGCATACGCGCCGAGGGTATCGACGCGCTTCTCCATAACGGGAGAGTTGGAGCCTTCCACGCGCCGCAGGTTGTCCTTATTGTAGGTGTAAAAAGCGTAGACGCGGCCATAAGGCGTGAGCAGCGGCATCACCCAGGACGCTTCGGGACCATTGGCCGGCTCGATATCGATGAGCGGCGACCAGGTTGCGCCTTTATCGCGGCTGATGGTGGCGACAATGTGTTGTCCGGGTTGGCCTTCCACGCCGCTGCCGGTGGTGAGCACGCAGAGCCACGCACCGTCCGGGGTGATGACGATATAAGGCTGATCGACGTAGCCTTCCTTGGGAATCGGGGAGCCGTTGCGGATGTTGCGGGGATCGCCGATCCGCGGGACGGTTTGCGCGGCGAGGGGCCGCAAGAGCGGCAGGGATGCGATGAATTCGCGCCTTTTCATATTGCATTATCAGCTTATGGCCAGATCGACTTTACGCGATGGATCCGCAGGTTCAGCACGCGCGCGCGGCCGCCGGTGGCGAACAACGCGAGGCTTTGATCCTCTGGTTTAGGCACGAAGCAACTGGGCATGATCCACTCGCCGTCATTGGCGAAGACCTCGACGGAAGTGCGATCCACCAGAATGCGCAGGCCGAGGTGGCCGCTGGCGGGCGGAGTGATAGCGACGCTTTCTTCGCCGTTGTAGAGGCGCTTCTCTTTCGGTTTGACGGTGTAGGATACTTTGCGCCCGCGAATGCGGAACCCGACCTCGGACGCCTCGCCCGGATCGATTTCCGCGTGAATATCCCATAGATCGCCGGAGAGGCCGGAGAGTGGATTCGCGCCGGGATCGAGATCGAGGTTGCTCCAGGTTTGCGGCGGCTCGTGCAGCAGTTCGATTTCCTTTGCCGGCAGCGAGCACAGCTTCAACGTATACGGGAAGCGCTTCAGCCTGAGCTCATAGGGGAAGCTCATCTGCTGGTTGAAGGGCATGCCCGGGTAGACTGCCTTGTTCATCCAGCCAAGCTGAATCCGCCGCCCGCCGGGGATGTTGCTATAGGTTTGAACGGCGTAATAATTCTGGCCGTGGTGGCCCGGCTGCGTCATCACCTCGGGGATGAAGCGAAGGCCGTCGAAAGTCCCGACGAGATAGCGGTCGCTGGCGCAGGTCCAGACCCAGCGCGTCTCGCCAGGTTCGCCTTCCACCGGGATTTCGAAGAAGTCGGGGCATTCGCCGCAATCGGGCACGCTGATGTCCTGAAGCTTAGTCCAGGTCTTGAGATCGGGCGAGGAGAGGAAGCGAAACGCGCCGCCGGTCGAGAGATACATCACCATGATCCACTTGCGCGTGGGCGCGTGCCAGACCACTTTCGGGTCGCGATTGCCCGGAGCGATGTTGGACACCACGGGATTGCCCGCGTATTTTGTCCAGGTGCGCCCGCGATCGTTGCTGTAGGCCATGCATTGCGTATAGGGTTGCCCCTTGGATTCATCGGAGGTGCCTCCCGCCGCGGTATAAAACACCACCAGCGTTTTCTCCGAACCCTTTTGCAGGCCGGCCGTATTCGCCGTATCGACAATGCCCGAGCCGGAGAACATGGTGCCCATCTGGTCGGGGAGCAGAGCGTTTTCCATCTGGCGCCAGTGGACCAGGTCAGGGCTGATAGCGTGGCCCCACGTCATGTTGCCCCACTTGGTGTCGAAGGGATTGTGCTGGAAAAAGAGATGGTATTCGCCTTGGTACCAAAGGAGCCCGTTGGGATCGTTGGTCCAGCCGGTCTTGGGAGTGAAGTGGAATTGCGGCCGGTAGATCTCGTGATAGGGAGCCACGTCGCCGCGGAGAAGGGGTGAAGCCGCGGCAGCGGCGGCGAGTTGCAGGAAATTGCGGCGGGCGATCATGGTCATGGGCGCCTCAGTGCGGCAATCCGGCGTTAATGCTGGCAACCACCGACTGCGCGAGACGCTGATAGCCCTCTTTGGTGAAGTGGACGTTCTTCGGCAACTGCATGTCCGGCGGACCGGAGGTGACCACGGCATGCAGATCGTCGATGGGCACGCCGTACTCTTTCATCACCCGCAGCGCGACCTCGTTATACTTCAGCTCATCGTCTTTCACGCGGCCCAGCGTACCCTCGGGCACCGGCGTGGTGGAGGCCCAGACGAGTTTGGCGTTGGTCTTTTTCAGACGCTCCACGATCTGCCGCAAGTTGGCCTCGTATTGCGGAAGCAGTGCCACCTGCTTGCCCTGATCCGGACTCACGTACTTGCCTGAGGCATCCAGGTATTTGAGGTCGTGCAAGCCGAAGTTGAAGTGGATGACGTCCCACTTTTTGCCGCCCAGCCACTGGTCGAGGTTCGTGATCCCGCGAGCGGTGTCGCCGGCGTTCCCCGGGACGCGCAGTACGTTGGCCTTGCCTTTGAGCAACTCGCGAACGGGAATGGTGTATCCCATGGAGATGGAATCCCCGATGAGCAGCACGCGAGGCAGGTTGGGCGACTCCTCGACGGGAACGAGCGAAGGATCAATTCGCTTGGGGCTGGGCGCAGTCTGCGCGGACAACGCCGCGCAGAGTATGAGAAAGCAGGAAAGGGATCGCATGAGCTTCATGGCAACCCCAAAACATAGCACACGAAAAAATCAGAATGTGTACTTCATGCCGAGTTGAATCTGGCGCATGTTGGTGGAAGAATTGATGCTGCCGATTACACCGAAGCCCTGGTGCGCGTTGGTGCCGGGCTGACCGGGAAACGCCGAGCCGGAAAGGATGTTGAGCGTCGGCATTCCCCAGTTGGGGTGATTGATGGCATTGAACGCTTCGAAGCGGAATTGCAGCGCGTGGTTTTCGTTGAACGGCATGCGGAACTGCTTGTGGACCTCGAAATCGATATTGGCGATACCGGGGCCCTCGATCGTATCGCGTCCGACCGTTCCGAAGAACCCTGGTGCGGCTTCGGTGAATGCGGCGGGATTCAGCCAGCGGGAGGGCGTCTGGTTGCTCGCGTAAGGACTGACACCGGTGGAGTTGGGACGGTCATACCCGCCGTCCGATGTGGAGGCGTTGTCGACACCGCCGATGGTGAGCGACCCGGGGACACCGCTTTGCAAGGTGAGGACGCCGCCGGTCTGCCACCCGCCGATCACGCCGTTCAGCACCGGGTTGACGATGTTGACTGCCTTACCTTTGCCGACCGGCAGTTCATAGAGCACCGAAGTCACAAACCGCTGCCGCACATCAAAGGAGGAAAGCCCGCGCTCGCACTGGATGCAGTCGCTGTTTTGCGGAAAAAGCGTGTCGAAGCCCTGCACGCGAATGCCGCTGGTATCATCGATGGATTTCGAAAAGGTGTAGGAACTGACTACGCTGAGGCCCTGGCTGAACCTGCGCGTCGCCTTGACGGCGAAGCTGTTGTAATTGGCATTGCCTCCGTCGGCGACTAACTGGATAACACCGTAGTTCAGGTAGGGAAGGCGGGTAGATACCGGTGTGGCTGCGCCGCTGCCAAGATAACCGAAAGGAATGGCCTGGTTGGCGTCCTGGAATCCGTACAGGTGATGACTTACGGTTCCCAAATAACCGCCCTCGATCACCCAATCGCCCGCGATCTGGCGCTGCACGTTGACGAGGTATTGCATGGTGTAGGAAGTCTTGTGATCGTAGGCGTCCACATAGGCATAGGGGGGCGGAATCTGCGCGATGGCACCGCTTCCTCCGGGCACCGCGTTGCTGTAAAACAGATTCGGTACGCCAACCGTGCCTCCATTCTGACCCGATGTCTGAGTGACGCGGCCCGCGATGTTGCGCGCCATATCGAAGTAGGCGTTACCAATATCCTGGTTGTAGAAGATACCCCATGCGCTGCGGATCACCAGCTTTGCATCGGGAGAATAGGAGATCCCGACGCGTGGGGCCCAGTTATTATACTGCGTCTGCATCAACGCTTGGGGAAACGCACCGTTGCTGCACACCGGCGAAGGAGAAGCCTCGGTACCGGCCACACCGCTGACCGCGGTCCAGTTAATCGACAGGCCTTGATAAGGATTCGTGCAATTCCCTTCCCTGACAAAGTACGGCCACTGGGACTGCGGCGCCTGGGGGCCAAAATAAAGCTTCGGCAAAGCCACCGTAAAGTCGTTGTTGAGTAAGTCGACCCACGGAGGAGTCAGTTCGTAGCGTAGACCGAGCGAAAGAGTTACTTTGCGCGTGATCTTGTAAGTATCATCAACAAAAGCGGCCTCCGTGTTGCGCTGGAAGTTTGCGCTGGCGATCGCCACGGCTACTGTCGATTGATATAAGTCGCCCAGGAGGAATTCGGCGAACGCATCGCCACCTGTATGAGTGGGGCTCTGCGTCGCGTTGGGCTGGAATACGAAGTTGCCGCGCGAAAACTGGTTTCCGACCTGGTCGAAGTTCTGCCGGTTGTACTCGAAACCAAATCGGAATGTGTGTTTGCCCTTGATCCACGAGACGTTATCTACCACTTGCAGAGTATTGTCCTGGATGACATAAGGCCCGTCGGTGCTGTCGCCGATGGCGCTAAAACCGTCTCCGTTGAGCGTAATATTCGGAATCCCCCAGGTGGCGGGCAATCCGGGCTGCAGACCGGGTACGCTCAAGGCTGCAACCACGTCGGTAGTAAATGCGGACAGGGTACCGATGGAATTGAAGATTCGGGTATATCCGTAGCGCAATTCATTGACCAGGCTGGGCGTGATGGTACGGGTATTCGACCCCAAATACTGATCGTAGTTAGTCAGGATCTTACTGCCTACTCCGCCCAATCCCGTGCTGGATTGCGATTCGCTGCCCCAGCTATACCGTCCGGTCCATTGCGACTTAGAAGATTCCACGAAGTCCATGCGCGCGGTAAATCCGTCGCGGCTGAGCGGTGAACTGACAAACAGCGGGTAGTTATTGACGTTCGCCGGCAGGGAC
>Ga0326727_10026399_pt1 | contig 10774 bp, 9 predicted proteins | sample MB2enrmetagenome_FD_207643 | JGI IMG/M metagenome (GOLD analysis project Ga0326727, IMG submission 207643) | Lab enriched peat soil microbial communities from McLean, Ithaca, NY, United States - MB29MY | ecosystem: Environmental > Terrestrial > Soil > Wetlands > Peat | place: USA: New York... | reverse complement strand
CTCGCGGATGTTGCTTGTGCCGAGGACGCTGACCGTGCCGCGCGTCGGCGCAAGCAATCCGGCGATGATGCGCAGCAGCGTGCTCTTGCCGGCTCCGTTCTCGCCGAGCAGGACGTAGAGCCTCCCGGCGGCGAATTCGGCGGTGATGCCACGCAGCGCGGCAAAGCGGCCGAAGTGGCGCACCACTTCGCGCACGGAGACGGCGATGGAGGTTGGAGCGGCGGCGTTCAATGGATAATCGTGCACCCGGAGATCAGTCGCACAGGAAATTCGACTCGTTTACGGCAGTGAAAGTGTACATCCTGCCGCACGTTACTGGGCTGCGAAGGCGGTACCGGGTTGCAAAGACCGGTCTGCAAAGAACGCTCAGCGGCCCATCCCCGGCGCGGCAGACTCGGCTTTTTCCGCAGGCGGCGTCTGCGGCTGGCCGCCCTGCCCGGGCTGTGCCGGTCCGTACTTGCTCGCGCACTTGGCCTGGAGCTGCTTGGCGTGGAAGACGCCATCGCGTCCGAAGCTGCCCTCGGCCAGCGCCTGCGCGTTGTCTTTGAATGTGTCCGGCGGCGCTTCGGTCCCCGAATAGACGACGTTAAGCGTGCGTCCCTCCTCGGAGAGAGTGAACTGCACGTGAGTGCCCTGGCGATGGATCGAGCCCGGCAGGACGTTTCCGGCGACGCGCAGCCGCTTGCTGTAGACGCCGTCGCCCATCGAACTCATCTCTTTGATGGTGACGTAATAGCTCTTGCTCTCCTCGACGCCGCTGACGGCAAGGTAGCTGAGGCCGCAGAGAATCACCAGAATCGGAATGCCAAACTTGAGAGTGTGCTTCATCTTCCATCCAATTGGATGCTCGCCCGGCAGAGAAGGACTCTGCGGGGGAAGCCCCAATTCCCCGTGCAGTGAGGTTACTTGGGAGCGGCGGTGTGGTCAAGGCAGGAGATTGTTTTCTGCTTCAAAGAAAGGACTTTAGCTTCCTTAGACCCGGCTCCGGCGCACGGCATCGTATAGATCGTATAATGAGCGGTTGGTTCGCAATTCAGAGGTGGGCAGGAATGAGTGGAGTTCAGAAGGGTACCGGGAAGAGCAGCCTTGCGCCGCACGCGTTGGCGGCGGAGGGACTTCCAAAGTTGCGTGAGCCGTGGATCACGCGCCGCCGCGAAGAGGCGGCAAAGAACGGCGATGGCTGCGTCACGCAGATGCACTTCGCCCGCAAGGGTGTGATCACCGAGGAGATGCTCTTCGTGGCCGAGCGCGAGCAGCTTGCGCCCGAGTTGGTGCGCTCACGGATCGCCGATGGCAAACTGATCATCCCGGCCAACATCAACCATCCCGAGCTGGAGCCGATGTGCATCGGTGTCGATTCGCGTTGCAAGATCAACGCGAATATCGGGAACTCGGCCGTGGCCTCCAATGTGGAAGAGGAGCTGAAGAAGCTGCACACCTCGGTGCATTACGGCGCCGACACGATGATGGACCTCTCCACCGGCGGCGATATTCACGGCATCCGCGAGACCCTGCTGCGGCACTGCCCGGTGCCGCTGGGAACGGTGCCGATCTATGAAGCAGTTGCGCGGGTCAAGCGCATCGAAGACCTCTCGGCATCGCTGATGCTGGAGGTAATCGAGGAGCAGGCGGCGCAGGGCGTCGACTACATGACCATCCATGCCGGAGTGCTGGTGCAGTATCTGCCGCTGGTGGCCTCGCGCATCACGGGAATCGTAAGCCGCGGCGGCGCAATCCTGGCGCAGTGGATGGCGCATCATCACAAGCAGAACTTCCTCTATGACAGCTTCGAGGAGATCTGCAAGATCATGGCAAAGTACGATGTGAGCTTCTCGCTGGGCGATGGGCTGCGTCCCGGCTGCATCGCCGACGCCAGCGACCAGGCGCAGTTTGCCGAGTTGAAGACGCTGGGCGAGCTGACCCGCATCGCGTGGAAATACGATGTGCAGGTGATGATCGAAGGTCCGGGACACGTGCCCATCGACAAGATCAAGGAGCAGGTGGACAAAGAAGTGGAGTGGTGCGACGGCGCTCCGTTCTACACCCTGGGACCTCTGGTGACCGACATCGCTCCGGGCTACGATCACATCACCTCGGCGATCGGGGCGGCGATGATCGGCTGGTACGGCGCGGCGATGCTCTGCTACGTCACTCCCAAAGAGCATCTGGGGCTGCCGAACGAGAAGGACGTCAAGGACGGCATCATCGCCTACAAGATTGCGGCGCACGCGGCCGACCTGGCGCGGCACCGTCCCGGAGTGCAGGATCGCGACAATGCACTCAGCTACGCGCGCTACAACTTCGACTGGGAGAAGCAGTTCGAGCTCTCGCTCGATCCGGAGACGGCGCGCGCGATGCACGACGAGACGCTGCCCGACAAGTTCTACAAGGAAGCCTCATTCTGCTCGATGTGCGGTCCGAAGTTCTGTTCGATGAACTATTCATCGAAGGTGGACGAGTACAACCGGCAGGTACACGGACTGGAGAAGAAAAGCTACGACGAACTGGTGAAGTTGAAGTAAGGCAAGGTTTCAAAGTTTCAAGGTTTCAGAGTTTCAAGGTAAGAGCATGGAACAAGTCGAGGGCGTCCGATTGGACGCCCTTCAACTTTGAAACCTTCGAAACTTTGAAACCTTGCTTCTCAATTCTGATCCGCGTAGTCGTTGCCGTCGGCGTACTGCAGGCCGGTGATGCGGCGGGCGCGGCACTGGACTTCCAGATAGGCTTTGAGAATCTCGATGTGCATCAACTCACGCTGCTCCGGAGTTCTGCATTCGGTGCGGGCAAGCTCCAGCGCAAGATAGCGATCGTGCGCGAGGAAGAAGCGGTTCAACTCGGTCAGCATGAGCGGATTACCCCGCAGACAGTCTCAAGGCGCGTTGGATGGAAAGACATCCGGCGCAAACCTTAGAAAGTTAGCTCCAAGCGCCGGAGCTATTCTCTCTTCACCGGCGATCGCCCCATCCCCAGCGACGGGCCTCTGAGGCGCCCAGTTCGGCCTCGGCAACGGCTTTCCCCTCGCCGGAGCCGCTGCCGCTCTCGACGATGTGGATGAGGAAGAGTTCGTCGCGGACGGCGCCGCAGGCACACCAGACTCCCTCGCAGCCCTCGACGGCGACGGTGCTGTGCTCGGCGAGCTGTTCGAGCAGAAGATCGCGCTCGTCGCTCCACTCGAACTCTCCGTCGACGGCGCTATGCAGCCACGCCGCCAGCGCCTGGTCGGGCGATTCCCCGTAGCCTTGGCGGACGTAGGTACCGCCGAGGTATTCCATGATGAAGGTGTAGCGTCTTCTCTTACGTTTCATGCGCGGCTTCCCAGCAGAGAACATTCCATCATACGCGCAAGCTGGCAGCCGCAAATCTTTGTTTGCGGCTGCCCGGAGTCCTCACGACAGAGGCGCGAGAGCAGATTTTCTAGTCCGCCACGGCCGCTTCGGCCTCCGCGGCTTCCACCGCGGAGACATCCGAGAGGCTGCTCTGCAAGCGTTTCGTATCCAACTGGTTGCACCAGCGGCCGACGACGATGGTGGCCACGCCGTTGCCGATCAGGTTGGTCAGCGCACGCGCCTCAGACATGAAGCGGTCGATGCCGAGGATCAGCGCCACACCGGCGACCGGAACCGAGCCCACTGCCGAGAGCGTCGCCGCCAACACGATGAATCCGCTGCCGGTGACGCCGGCCGCTCCCTTCGAGGTCAGCATCAGAATGGCGAGCAGATAGATCTGGCTGCCGAGGCTGAGCGGCGTATTGGTGGCCTGCGCGATGAAGATCGCCGCCATCGTCAGATAGATCGAGGTGCCGTCCAGGTTGAAGGAGTAGCCGGCCGGAATCACCAGTCCGACGACGGATTTATGCACGCCGGCCGCCTCCATCTTCAACATCATTCGAGGCAGCGCAGCCTCTGACGAAGAGGTTCCCAGCACAATGAAAAGCTCTTCGCGGATGTATTTCAGGTACTTCCAGATGCTGAAGCCATGGGTCGCCGCCACAATGCCCAGCACGACGAATATGAAGATCAGACAGGTGGAGTAGAAGCAGGCCATCAGCTTGCCAAGCTGCAGCAGCGTGCCCAGTCCGTACTTGCCGATGGTGAATGCCATCGCGCCGAAGGCTCCCAGCGGCGCCACCTTCATGATGATGCCGACGATGCGGAAGAGCACGGCGGAGACCTGTTCCAGCACGTTGTAAAGCAGCTTGCCCTTATCGCCCAGCATGTGCAGCGCAAATCCGAAAAGTATGGCGAAGAAGAGCACGCAGAGAATGTCACCCTTGGCAAAGGCTCCGATGATCGTGTCAGGAATAATGTCCAGGATGAATTCCGTGGCTGTGTGCATCTTTCCGGGCCCGGTGTAGGCCGCAACAGCCTTGGCATCCAGCGTGAGCGGGTTGACGTTCATTCCCGTGCCGGGATGCACGACGTTGACGATGATCAGCCCGATGACCAGGGCGATGGTGCTGAGGATTTCAAAGTAGAGGATGGCCATGGCGCCGGTCTTGCCGACCGATTTCATGCTCTCCATCCCCGAGATGCCGAGGGCGACGGTGCAGAAGATGATGGGCGCGATCATCATCTTGATCAGCTTGATGAATCCGTCGCCGAAGGGCTTCATCTCGGCCGCAAAAGCAGGCCTGAAGTAGCCAAGCAAAACTCCAATGGCAATCGCAACCAGTACCTGGAAGTACAGGGTTTTGTAAAAAGCTTTTCCGCTCATCAACTACTCCTGGGTGAAAATGCGAGAGGTGGTTCAGGAGTAGTACCATTGCCGGCGAACAAATGCACGAGATTTTTATCACTTCCGGCTGTGACGTGTTAACAATGCTGTTCGCCGGCAACTCAGAGGTCAGCTTTTCACCTCGTCCAGTTTCAACTCGCGTGTCTCTGGCGAGAAGAAGAGGCTGGCCGCGGTCATGACGGCTCCCACGGTGAGCACCACCGCCGGAGAGAGCCACATATCCTGTTTTTCAATGCCGCTGATGAACGGGATCTTATGCGCCCACCAGACGTAAACTCCAAACCATGCGCCGATAATCGCTCCCGATGAGTATCCGAAGCCGACGCCGGTAGCCCGACGGCTGGTCGGGAAGCGCTCGCAGAGATAGGAGGGGACAATTCCCCAGGCCAGCTTCAGCATTCCTGCCATCGTCGTTCCCAGCACCGCTTTCCAGATGTTGTGCTCCAGAGCTGCGTGATAGAGCACGAAGTAGACCGGAATTCCGAAGACCACCAGGAAGACGCAGTACCACTGCGTGAGAATCTTGCGGCCGGTGAAGTCGCTGATCCAGCCGTAAAAGTTGTATCCCAGGAACGCCATGAAGAGCGCGAATCCGTAGATGAGGCTGTAGGTCGTGGGATTGAAGCCGCGCCCGTTGAGCGTAAGCAGATTCGGCAGGAATCCGTAGACCGAGTAGTCGGTGAGGAAGAGCCCGGTCATGAAGACAAAGACCTGGAGGAAGGTTCCGAGTTGCGGCGGCTTGAAGAGGCTCAGGAACGGGGCTTTTTCCACGTTTCCGGCGGCCTTGGCCTTTTCGAACTCCGGCGACTCATGCAGGGTGGTGCGGATGTAGAGCGCCAGCAGAACCGGCATGACACCGGTGAAGAAGGCGATCCGCCAGCCGTACTGCTGCATCGCAGCCTTGGAGACCGTAGCCGAGATTGCGGCAAAGACCAGCGAGGCGAAGACGTAGCCGAGCGGAAAGCCCGACTGGATGAAGCCTCCCACTGCGCCGCGCTTTCTGGCTGGCGCATGTTCGATGGCGAAGGTATGGCCGATGGCGTATTCGCCGCCGAAGAAGCAGCCCATCATGAAGCGCAGCACACAGAAGACAACATAGGCCCAGACGCCGATCTGCTGATAGGTCGGCAGCAGACCTCCGAGCACGGACATGACGCCGACACCGCCGATGGTGATCACCAGCAGCATCCTGCGGCCGATCTTATCGGCAAACTGCCCGAAGATCGCCGAACCCACCGGCCGCGCGGCCATGGTGATGGAGTAAGTGAAGACGATGGTGATGTACTGCCAGGCGGCGCTGCCCTTGGGAGAGGCAAAAACCTTTACGAGAATCGGGGCCAGGATTAGTACGAGCGCCATGTCATAGGCGTCGAGCATAAATCCAAGAAACTGCGATAACATCGCGAGTTTGGCCTGCCGGCTGAGCAAGGGCCCAGTGCTATGGAGCGTGGGGCCAGCGGGTACCCGATGAAGATCACTCGGCAGAGATGCCATAGAAGTCTCCTTGGTCGTGGGATGCGCAAAACCGCAGGAGTAGTACCACTGAAGGCGCACAAAATCCAGACACATGCATCACGGATAGCTGTGATAACTGATAGCGCTACATCCCCGCCTGTAGCACTTTGGCGGCACGTTCCAGCGCTGCCGTCACCTCATCGAGCGCCTGCGCGGCGGCAGCGGGATCGTTGCGGTCCATCGCCTCATTCACTCCGGGAAGAACCACGGCGGCGTAGCCGGTGTAGATGCCGGGGGCGTAGATGGTATGGCGAAACCATGGGCGGTGCGGCAGACCGGGGCCGAGCATGGCGTGTTCGGCTCCAAGCAGCGCTGAGTTCATCCTTGCCAGCCGCTCCGCGGGGATCTTCGCCTGACGCTCGGCGGAGGCATCGCGCACGGCCTTTCCCACGGCCGCAAGGCGATACGCGGCCTGGATTGCGCTCTCGAAGTCCGGCGCACTCCAGTTCAGCTCGCGCGCCCGGCGCTGCGCCAGTTCCAGGTGCTTGCGAACCTCGATGCCGTAGGCCTCGTAGTCAAAGGGCAACAGCTCGGCATCGGCCATGCGAATGGCCGCCAGGCCGAAGAAGCGAGCCATCTGCTGCTCGTAGGCGAAGGTGGGATCGGCGAAGCGGGTGAACCAGGCGTAATCGTCGAAGGTCGAGTGATAGACGCCGTAGGGGCCATGCGAGCCGATATCCGCCGAGGGCACGCCGAGGTGTTGCAGAAAGGCGGAGTAGTCTGAGCCGCTGCCGAGGTCTCCGACCTGCACCTCGCCCGCCGCGGCGTCGATGCTGCGCTCGGGGGTGCCGAAATCGGCGGTAGCCTGCGTTCCTCGGGAGCCTTCGCCCTGCAAGCGCCACGCCTGGTAGACGCTGTCGCCCCGTGGGCTGGGAACGGCGCGTGCGATCTCGCGCAGGAACGGCTTGAGGCTGGGAACGCTGGATGCAGCGAAGTTCGGGCCGGAGACGCCGACATCCATATTGAAGTAGGCGACGGCGTGGGCGAGCTCGGAGGCATACTGCTCGGCGTACTCGGTGGACCCGATCAACCCCTGCTCCTCGCCATCCCAGCTTGCAAAGATCAGCGTGCGCCGCGGACGCCAGCCGCTCTTCAGCAGATCGCCGATGCCGTGCACCGCCTCCAGCATCGCCGCCGTGCCGCTGGAAGGATCGACCGCGCCGTAGACCCAGGCATCGCGATGATTGCCGGCGATGACCAGCGACTCGGGCTCGGCCGAGCCGCGAACGGCGCCGATGACGTTCCAGATCGTCGTCAGGCGATAGTCCTGGGCCACCTTTAGATGCACTCGCGTCGGCCCGGGGCCGAGATGATAGGTGAACGGCAGCGCACCCTGCCACTCGCGCGGACTCTCCGGCCCGCCGAGCTTTTCGAGGAGCGGCGAGGCGTCGGCGTAGGAGAGTGGAGTCACCGGAATGCGCGGCAGGTTCGCCGCCAGCTCCGGCGCGGTGCGATGTGAGTCGGCCAGATCGGGAGTGGAGGCGCTGCCGGGGGTGGTGGCATCGCCGGGATACTGAAAGGTGAACTGCACCGATCCGCGCTGCACTCCGGTGCTGGGACGATACGGGCCAGCCGGATACGCATCGCCGCGGAAGTATCCGTCGTCGCCGGGATCGGAGTAGAGGATGAGCCCGGCCGCGCCGGCCTCCTGCGCAGCCAGCGCCTTCACGCCGCGGAAGTTTAGCCCGTAGCGGGCGATCGCGATGCGTCCGTGAACATCGACGCCCATCTGCTTCAGGCGGCGAAAGTCCTCGGGACGGCCGTAGTTGGCGTAGACCAGCTCGGCCTCAAGCTCACCGGAGGGCGAGCCTTCGTTGAAAGGCATCACCACGCGCGGGTCATCCTGAAACGGATCGCCTTCGACGTGCTCGCGCGTGGGGCCGTGCATCTTGAGGCCCGCGGGAGCCGTGGCTTCGACGAGGATCTCCCGCGGCAGGCTCATCCAGACCCGATAGCTGTCGATGCGCGTATCAAGTCCGGCCTCGCGGAATTTGCGAGCTACGTATTCGGCGGTGGCGCGGTCTTCGGGAGTGCCGGAGAGATGCGGCGCGGCGGTGAGAATCCGCAGATGCTCGGCGGCCAGCCGCGGCTCGGGAACGGCGAGAAATCGCTGTTCGAGCGCCAGCTCGGCCGCAGCGTCTTGAAAGCCGGCCAGTTGCGCAGGATTCGCCGCTTCCCCCGGCGCAGCGGCGGACGCCTGCGGCAGCATAGCGGTTGCGCCCACGAGAAGTACGGCACAGAGCTGTAGAAACCTGTTCATCGCGAATGATTTCCTTGCATGGATGCCATGGAGCGGCCTTAGACCCGCAGAATACCACCCGCAACGAAACGCGCAAGACGCAAGCTTCCGCTAATGCAACTCCCTGCAGGCATCGACGACGGAGCCGACGTCGATCCAGTCGGAGAGATCGACGTGACCGGCGAGAGTCACGCGGCTCTTGCCTTCGACCAGGAAGCGCACGCGCGCAAGCTGCGGAAGCTGCGCCTTCATGGTGCGCACCATGGAAAAGACGCTGAGCTGCTCGACCTCGACGCCGCTCTGATGCTTGTCGGCGAAGGCGGCGTTGAGATTGACGACGGCGGAGGCGGGATCGAGCAGATAGACCTCGTGCACATCGGCGCCGTCGCCCAGCCGGTGCGGGCTGTCCTTCTGCTGATAGCGCAAAATCAGTGTGTGCAAGGCCAGCCGGGCGCGCTGGCCGGCATCGGAGGGCAGTGCCGAGGAGACAACCGTGGTGGTCAGGGAGTCGTCCTCATCGCTGGCAACGAAGAGCGTGAGCTGCTGCGGCGGACCGGGCAGCGGAGCCGAGATCGGCTGGCCCGAGGGCGCGCCGGAGATCGCCTCCGCCTTGCGCTTCAGGTAAACGAGATAGCTGGCCATGGCGAGAATCGCCAGCACCAGCAGCACGATCATCACCTGCAACCTGCGCGGAATCATTGGGCTCCTTCCAGCTTGCCGTCGAGGCTGGCGATGCCCGCCGCCAGCGCGGCCGCAACCTTCTGCTGGTAGCCCGCGGCGCTCAGCTCCTTGGGATCGGCCTGCGGTGGCGCAATCTCGACAGCGACGGAGGCAAGAGTCGCATTATTCAGCGGCCGCAGCGGCGCCGCCGAGCTGCGTACAGCAAGGCCCTGAGCCGTGCACGCGCCGGCCATCGCCTCCGCCGCGCGCGCCGAGAGCTGGAGATAGGGCTGCTGTGCCAGCTCCCAGGGCTGCATTCCGCGCTTTGCCGGCTCTGTCTGTTGGGCGGAGCCGCGCGCGGGAATCATCGGCGTATAGATTCGCACGCCGTGTCCGTTCGGAGCCGCATGGATGCTGACGAGCAGCGCTGCGTGCGAGCCATTGGCCGCGGCGGCGCGCTGATCGAGGCTCAGGGTGTTATCGGCCGTGCGGGTGAGCACAACCTGGACGCCGCGATTTTCCAGCTCCCTTTGCAGCCGCCGCGCAAGGGCCAGCGTGACCGATTTCTCTTCCAGCCCCGGCGCCAGCTCGATCCCGTTATCCGAGCCTCCGTGTGCGGCGTCGAGGATGACAAATGGCCGGCTGCGCTCGGCGTGAGGCTGCCCTGCCTGCACCGGCGTCTGCGATGTAGCCGCGGGCGCGGCGGCAGCAGGAGCGGCGGCCTGCGCCACGGCGGAGACGGTCACCGTGCGTCCGTTGTCGCCGACGGTGACCCTCGCCGGCTGCAAAACGGCAACATCGAGTTCCACGCCCTCGGGGCTTTCCGAATACGTTGTGCTCTGCACGAAAGCGTCGCCGTAGTTGGCCGTCTCGGGGCCGCTGTTGACCAGCGGCTCTCGCCGGAAGAGCAGCCGCACGCGGTTCTTTTCGATCAGGCTGGTGGGATTGACCGGAGCCGGAAAGCTGAGCACCAGCCGCGCAGGATCATGCCTGAGCTCGGCGGAAAAGTGCATCTGCGTGTTGCCCACAAAGAACCGGCGCGAGGCAGCGTGGAACTCTGCCTGCAGATTCGCCAGCCGCGGCAACATCTGCGGGACGGAGGCGATGGGAAGATAGCCGCGGTTATCGACGATGAGGAAGTTCGCGCTCAGTTCGAATTTGCCGGCGCTGCTCCTGTACTGCCTGTGGCCATCCTGGAACTCGGCGGCCGCGCCGTTGAAGACCAGCGTAAGCCGGCTGCCCTCGACACGCGTCTCCAGCCGTCCCAGCGGCTCCAGCAAATCGGCAAGGCCGACGTAATCGACGCCCTCGCGCACCAGCACGTCGGCCTGATACGTGGTCTGCGGGGCATAGACGGTGAGCTTGCGCTGCCCGGCGGCAAAGCCGGCGGCCAGCAGCAACAGCGCCAGCGTAACTCGAAGCAGAATGTACCGGACCTTCGGCATGAAAATCGCAAGAGATCTCAGTTTTTATCCTACGACAAAACTGCCTCGGAGGAGAGCGCGCCGGCGCACTTCGGATTTCCACCTCGCGGGTTGCCGCACAAGGGCGAGCCGTTTTAGGCTGGAAGCGGAGCTCCTCTAACCTATGCGCCGTTGTTTACTCTGTCTTCTGCTTCTTTCCCTG
>Ga0326727_10026398_pt1 | contig 10774 bp, 7 predicted proteins | sample MB2enrmetagenome_FD_207643 | JGI IMG/M metagenome (GOLD analysis project Ga0326727, IMG submission 207643) | Lab enriched peat soil microbial communities from McLean, Ithaca, NY, United States - MB29MY | ecosystem: Environmental > Terrestrial > Soil > Wetlands > Peat | place: USA: New York... | reverse complement strand
TGCTGCGACGGCAACATCTACAACGCGCTCTCGCGCTGTTGCACCGACGGTGTGGTAGGGAAGTGTCCGGTTACCCCGCGCCCCACGGTTGCGCCGCCCAGCACACCGCAGCAGCCCCAAGTGCCGGTGTGCACTGAAACCGACACGCAGGGCTGCTGTAACGGCGCCCCCTACAACAAGGACAACCTCGGCTGCTGCGACGGTTCGACGTACAACTTGCTGACTCAGGGCTGCTGCGATGGCACCATCTACAACGCGCTCTCGCGCTGTTGCACCAACGGTGTGGTAGGGAAGTGTCCGGTTACACCGTGACCCACGGTTGTGCCACCTAGCCTGCGCACCCCCCCAGTCACGTGCCCGGAGTTCAACACGCTGACGGGGGCGTGCTGCGGCGGCAGCGTCATCAGCTACGCGGCGACCCAGGGTGGTTGCTGCGACGGCACTATCTACGACCCGCTAAAGTACGGTTGCAGTGGCGGCGAACTCTTGCCGTTGACGCTGCCACATCGACCCCACTAAGCCGCACGCCACCGAATACGCGCTGAACGAGGTGCATGACCCCGCGGAGTTGAGTCCCGCTCCGCGCCATGCCCCTGTGCGCACGGCTTCCCGACTTCGCTGTGCGCTTCCAGCGTCGCGCCGGGAACACCCAGTCGGTGCCCTTGGAAGTTCGGATCTGTGAAAGAAGACGTTCACGATAGGTCGGGCCACAGGTCCGGCGGCGCCGCTCCCCCGTTCGACTGCGCTCAGGACAGGGTTGGCTTGCTGCGGTCGCCCCCGAACGAAACTCGATTCAGATGCGACAAATTCGGAAAACGAAGCGGCGCTTACGCGGCACCAGAGCGGCGGCGCGCCACCCACAGCGCGATAGCACCCGTGAGCAGAGCAAGCGACCAGCTGCCCCCCTTTGCTGCAGTGGCACAGCCCCCACCCTCACCGATCGCCTTAATCAGCAGCCCCTGGGGTGGCGCCTGCGTTTGGTGAGGCGGCGGCGTTGGCCGAGGGGTCATGGTGGGTGCCGTTGGGCTTACCCCCACCGTGGCCGTCGCGGTCGCCTTCACTGACGGCGGTGCCGTGGGTGTCACAGTGGCGCCCGTCGGCGTCGCAGTAGCGGTCGGCGCCGGCACGCCCCCGGGCGAGTAACACGCGCCAGCAGGGCAGGTCGTAGCACCCGGCAAGCAGCAGTCGGAATTCTGTCCGCACGAGTACCCCGAGAAATCCGTGCCCTGCGCACACACAAGACCGGTCGAGATGCACTGAGATGAGTCGCACTGTTGGTTAAACAGACACGAAAATCCGGGGCCGAGGAGCGTCCCCGTGTTGCTGCCACCCACACACACCTTTTGGCTCCCCTGGCAAGCTACACCGCTGTCACAGTTATGCGTTGAATCGCACACTTGCCCGGCCAACGGACCGCCGCTACAGGTGTCTCCGCTGCAAGTACCACCGGGGCAGTCGCACGGATACCCGTTCTGGTCATTGCACACGCCTTGCCCGATCACGCAGGCACCGCCGGGGCAATCGGTGGCGGCGGTGGCGGGCTGACACGCATTCCCATCGTTGGGCCCTGCCGAGCACAAGTATTCCCCGGTGGCCTGGGCGCTCGCGCTTCTGGCAAAGGTTCCCATCGCAAGCAGCAAGACCAACAGCAGCAGTGTCAGTGGGCGTCGACCTTCTCCGCGCGTCATTGTCCGACCCGGCCTCCCCCGCGTTGCTCCTCATACGGCGGGACCGACTCCGATGTCAACTGCTTGCTGGCAATCGAGTTTTCTTCCCCGCTGGCACACGGGTGCCCACGGCGGGGCGATAGGTGTGTTACTTGACTGCGCCGAATTTTCCTGAATGAGGCTCTACGCCGCTCTTCCCGATGCGACTCAGGCTGAGGTCCTTGCGAACGGCGGCACGCACAACGCGCGGATCAAGTTGTTTTGCGAACTGTTCGAACTCGACTTGGTCAACGACCAGAACCGCCTCGATTTCCCGGCTGGTCACGTCGAGCATCTCCTGCCGGCAGCTGGCCGCGGGCTCCTCGAAAAACCGGCGGCGAAATTCCGAGTCCGTCAGTAGCCGACCGAGCAAATTCTCGACTGCCTTTTGACTCATCGCGCGTCTCCCTTGACCCGTCCCGTCGCAACGGCCATCTGCACTGCACAGCAACGGCCTTGCCAAATGAAAACCCTCGCGCTCCAAGCGATGAAAACGCCCTGATATCGAGAACATGGCGGATCGCGAGCCAACCGCCCGCGGGGCGGCCAGCGCCGGCTGTAGTGGCTGAGGTCAGCCATTCCTGGCTGAGAACAACCGCCTGAAGCGCCGCCGGGCTTTCTCCACGAAACCGCGCGCGCAGAAACACCAAGCCCGTCCGCGCGTCCGAGTTTCTCTACAACCGTGCCGGCTGGACATTTGACCTGAGCCGCAAGCTGCACCACAGGAACGGCGGGCGCGGACCTAGCCACCCTACGGCGTGCGCGCTATGGTCCGGGGCCGAGGAGACGGCGATGAGCGAGTACAGCGCGTGGTTCGAGTGCATCAACGGCTGCCCGACGCATTTCAGTGTGTTCGAGGTGATCTATCGCTGTCCGAACTGCGGCGATCTGCTCGATGTCGCGCATGACATGAGCGCGCTGAAGCGGCGCTCGCCGGCGGCCTGGATGCAGCTGTTCGATGACCGGTATCGCCGCAACATGTTTCCTTACGGCTCTGGAGTATGGGGCAAGAAGGAATGGGTGGTGCCGTTCATCGACAACGAAAACATCGTGTCGACCTATGAAGGCGGCACGAATCTGTTCTGGGCCGACCGCTACGGCAAGTTGCTCGGGGTCGAGGATCTGTGGGTGAAGCAGTGCGGCAACTCGCACACCGGGTCGTTCAAGGATCTCGGGATGACCGTACTGGTCTCCGCGGTCAAACAGATGATCGCCGAGGGCGAACAGATCACGGCCATTGCCTGCGCCTCCACCGGTGACACCTCGGCAGCGTTGGCCAACTACTGCGCTGCGGCTGGCATCGCGGCCGTGGTGCTGTTGCCGCGCCACAAGGTCTCTCCGGCGCAACTGGTGCAGCCGTTGGCAAATGGCGCGCTGGTGTTGAGCTTGGATACGGATTTTGACGGCTGCATGGCCATTGTCCAGGAGATCACGAAGGAGCGCACCGTCTACCTGGCAAACTCGATGAACAGCCTGCGCTTGGAAGGCCAGAAGACGGTGGGCATCGAGATCGTGCAACAATTCGATTGGGAGGTGCCGGACTGGATCGTCATTCCTGGCGGCAACCTCGGCAACGTCAGCGCGCTCGGCAAAGGCCTTTTGATGATGCAGGAGCTCGGCCTCATCCAGAAGCTGCCGCGCGTCGCTGTCGCGCAAGCCGAGAGCGCCAATCCGCTCTATCTGTCGTACCTGAAGAACTTCGAATCCTTCGTGCCAGTGACCGCCAAGAAGACGCTGGCCAGCGCCATCCAGATCGGCAATCCGGTGAGCTACAAGCGCGCCGTCAAGGCGCTGCAGCAGTTCGACGGCGTGGTCGAGCAAGCAAGTGAGAACGAGCTGGCAGACGAAGCGGCACGCGCCGACCGTACCGGCATGTTCAACTGTCCGCACACCGGGGTCGCCTTGGCCGTGCTCCGTAAGCTGGTCGAGCGCAAGGTCATCCACTCCAACCAGCGCGTTGTGGTGATTTCCACCGCGCATGGGTTGAAGTTCGCCGATCAGAAGACGGCGTACCATCTCGGCCAGATCGAAGGGGTGCACTCCACGTTCGCCAATCGGCCTGTGGAAATTCCGGCCGATGTGCGGGTGGTGCGCGACACCATCAAGCGCTACGCTGACAAAATCAAGCTGCTGGAGGCGTGAGGTGTCGACCGAGAAACCCCGACGCAATCAGGTTGGACCGAGCACGCAGGCGGTGCAAGGCGGCGAGCCGCGCACGAAGGTAACCAGCGCCATCGCCATGCCGATCATCCAGAGCGCCACCTTCACCTTCACCGACACGAAGGAGTTGTCCGACTACTTTGAAGGCCGCATCGAGCGTGACGAGTACGGCCGCTACGGCAACCCGACGCAGCGCGTGGCCGAGCTCAAGCTCGCGGCGCTCGAAGGGGCGGAGGACGGGCTCCTGTTCTCTAGCGGTATGGCGGCGATCACCACCACGCTGTTCGCCATGCTCTCCCGCGGGGCGCATGTGGTCGTCACCGACGACGCTTACCGGCGCACGCGGCAGTTCCTGCATCAGATCTTGCGGCGCTACGGCATCGAGGTGTCTACCGTGCCCGCCGGCGATTACGAGCGCATGGAGGAAGCGGTACGCACCACGACACGGCTCATCTTCAGCGAGTCGCCGACCAACCCGTACAACCGCATCATTGATCTCGAGCGCCTTGCCGACATCGGCCGTCGGCATCGGGTCAAGACGATCATCGATTCCACCTTCGCCACGCCGATCAATCAGCGGCCCACGCAGTTCGGCATCGATCTTGTCATCCATTCCGCCACGAAGTACCTGGGTGGCCACAACGACTTCCTCGCCGGCGTGCTCCTGGGCAGCGCCGATCTCGTCGGCGCGGTCCGCGAGTTTCACGGCATCACCGGCGCCATCTCCGATGCGTTCATTTCCTATCTGCTGATCCGCGGCATCAAGACGCTGGCGCTCCGCGTCGCGCGGCAGAATGAGAACGCCCAACGCCTCGCCGAGTTCCTCGAAGCGCACCCCAAGATCGAGCGCGTCCACTACCCCGGTCTGCCGAGCCACCCGGAGCACCATATCGCAGTGCGACAGATGCGCGGTTTCGGCGGCGTCGTCTCATTCGAGGTTTACGGCGACCTCCACACCGCCTCACGCCTCGTCGACGCTTGCAGAATCCCGCGGATTGCCCCGTCGCTCGGTGCTGTCGAGAGCTTGATCGAGCAGCCGGCGCTGATGAGCTTCTACGAGCTGACCACGGAGGAGCGCCTGCAGGTCGGCATCAAGGACACCCTCGTGCGCTACGCCGTCGGGGTGGAGGACGCCGACGATCTGATCGCCGACCTGGCGCAGGCACTGGAACAGATCTGATCGACTGTTTTGAGCGACCATGCGCCTCGGTCTGATGCTCGGCTATTGGATGATGGGGCCCGAGGATCCCATCGATTTGGTGCGCGAAGCGGAACGCCTCGGCTTCGACTCGGTCTGGACCGCGGAGGCGTACGGCTCGGACGCCTTTTCGCCGTTGTGCTGGATGGGGGCGCGTACCTCGCGCATCAAGCTCGGCACCGCCGTGATGCAGATTTCCGCCCGCACCCCGGCCTGCGCTGCGATGACCGCCGCGACCATCGACCACCTCTCCGGCGGCCGGCTGCTGCTCGGCATCGGGGTGTCGGGACCGCAGGTCGTTGAAGGCTGGTACGGGCAGCCCTTTCCCAAGCCACTGCAACGCACGCGCGAGTTCGTCGAGCTCTTTCGCGCCATGCTGCGCCGTGAAGGGCCCGTGACCTATTCCGGCAAGCACTATCAGCTCCCGTATCCGGGAGGCAGCAAACTCGGTAAGCCGATCAAGCTCATCGTGCACCCGTTGCGCAGCCACATCCCGATCTATCTTGGCGCCGAAGGGCCGAAGAATGTGGCACTGGCCGCCGAGATCTGCGACGGCTGGCTGCCATTGTTCGTGTCACCGTTCCGCTTCGACATTTTCAGGGATTCGCTCAAGGGGGCGAAGCCGGGATTCGACATCGCCGCCACGGTGAACGTGATCATGAACGACGACCTCTCCCAAGCCCTCATGCCGGCCAAATGGATGCTCGCCTTTTACTTGGGCGGAATGGGGGCGCGCAGCAAGAACTTCCATCTGAATCTGATGGAACGCATGGGCTTCGGCGAGGCCGCGCGGCGCGTACAGGATCTGTTCTTCGCGGGGCGCCGCGACGAAGCCGTCGCCGCCGTCCCGGACCAGCTCGCCGACCAGATCTCTCTCGCAGGTCCAGCCGAGCGGATTCGCGAGCGCTTGCAAGCGTGGAAAACGAGTCCAGTGACAACGCTGATCGCCGGCACGCGCGACCCCGCCGTGCTCCGCGTCCTCGCCGAAACCCTCCTGTAGCGGCTCCGTACCTCCTTGTGCCGGCGCCGCGATTGACCGTAGCACAAATTCCATCAGCCATAGCTTCGGTGGTATGAGAGCGTCGCCGTTGGCGAGATCATCATGATGGCGGAGTTACCCTTGCAATGCGCCGCTCCTCAATTCCGAGGCCGCCGATGCGAATCACGACGCACAGGTCACTGGCGATCAGATTCTGATGGCGGTGAACAGGTTAGCGTAAACTGCTCAACCGCATGCGGGCCAAACTGCTCGGACGGCGTCATTCAGCCGCGGCGGCGGTTGCCTTATGATGCTGCGTGTCTGGAGACGTATCAGACCACACAGGGGAAGCAGTGATGGGATATAAGATCGCGATCGACGTCGGCGGCACCTTCACCGACCTCGTTTACACAGGCGACGACAACGTCATCCGGGTCGTCAAGACGCCCACCACGACGGGCAACGAAGCGCTCGGCGTGCTCACAGGGATTGAAAGGATCGCTGCACAAGAGGCCCGTGAACTCCGGGAGCTGCTCTCCGACACGGATCTCATCATCCATGGAACCACTATCGCCACCAACACCATGCTCGAGTTCAACGGCGCGAAGACCGGGCTCATTGCGACCAAAGGCTTCCGCGATGACATCGAGATCCGGCGCGGATACAAGGAGCGCATCTTCAACCCCCAGTTTCCACCACCGGTTCCAATCGCACAGAGGCGGAACCGCCTCACCGTGAACGAGCGCGTCGACCGCGAGGGCAATGTCCTTACACCCCTTGACGAGTCCGAGGTGAGACAAATTGCGGCGCGCTTCAGAACAGCCGGCATCGAGTCCATCGGGGTGTGCCTCTACTTCGGCTTCGTGAATCCTGCTCATGAGAAGAAGATCGGCGCCATCCTGGACGACGAATGTTCCGGGGTCCCGGTCTCCCTCGCGCACGAGATCCTCCCCCAGATCCACGAATTCGAGCGGGTGAGCACCACCCTGGTCAATGCCTACACCTCTCCCCGGCTGAAGCGCTATCTGACCAGCCTCGAAGGCAGACTGAGAGAGCTAGGCTTCACGAGGGATTTCTTCATCATGCTCTCGGGAGGCGGGATCATGACCGCCGCATATGCAGGGAAGTACGCTGTTCACAGCCTCCTCTCCGGCCCTGCAGGTGGAGTGGTGGCCTGTGCCCAGCTCATCGGCGAGGTCCTCGGGGAACCCAACCTCATCAACGTGGACATGGGCGGCACCAGCTATGATGTTTCCCTGATCAGGAACAACAAGCCCTCGGTCACGACCGACTACTGGTTCAGCCGCTACCGGGTTGCCATCCCCATGCTCGACATCCACACCATCGGCGCCGGCGGCGGGAGCATCGCCTGGATCGACAAGGGCGGCGCCCTGCAAGTCGGTCCCCAGAGCGCCGGGGCAGTTCCGGGGCCGGCGTGCTACGGCCGGGGTGGTGTAGAACCCACCGTGACTGATGCTAACCTCGTGTTGGGCTATCTGGACCCGGACTACTTCCTGGGTGGCGAGATGCGGCTCGACCGGCAGGCTTCCGAGCAGGCCATAGGGGAGAAGGTCGCCAAGTCCCTCGGCCTGTCCACTGTGGAAGCTGCGATGGGGATCTTCCGCATCGTGAACAACAACATGGCCAACGGCATCCGCTTCGTGTCGGTGCAGCGGGGGCACGACCCGCGGGACTTCACGCTCGTGGCCTTCGGCGGGAACGGAGCGGTGCATGCCGGGCTGCAGGCACGCGAGCTCGGCGTCCGCAAGGTGATCGTGCCCCGAATCGCGACGGCGTTCTCAGCCCGCGGGATGCTCAGCTCCAACATCGTCCTCAGCAAGAGCAGGACCTATATCGCGACCTCGGACTCTTACGACCTCGATGTCATCAACGATCACTTCGCCTCCATGAGAAGCGAGGTAGACGCCGATTTTCCCGCATCCCGCCGCACCAGCCAGGCGCTCACCGGCGAGGTGGCATACCGCTATGCCATGGACATGCACTACAAGGGCGAGACCCACGAGATCACCGTGCCGCTTCCGTGTGGCAACTCGAGAGTCTCGGACGAGGATATCCGCCAGGCTGTGGAGGCCTTCCATGCCGCGCACGAACAGCTGCATACCTTCGCCAATCGCGCCGAGAAGACGCATTTCATGAACCTCAGGCTGGAGACCGTGATCCACACGAACAAACCGCTGCTGACTCCCCTCGACGTTCACGGCACCCACTCCGGTCATGCCGTCAAGGCGCGCAGGCCCGTATATTTCCCTGACATCTCCGGCCCCACGGACACCCCCATCTATGAGGGCGCGCGCTTGCGCTGTGGGAACATCATGGCCGGTCCCTGCGTCATCGAGGAGCCCGGCACCACCATTGTGGTGTATCCGGGAATGCAGGCACGCCTGACCGGCATGGATAACTATGAGATAGCTATTGGATGATACGGAACAGAAAGACAGTTTAGCTATGAAAGATATAGACACTATCACCGCGGAGATCATCCGCTGCGGTCTGGCCACCATCGCCAACGAGATGTGCGACACCATGATCCGGACGGCCACCACCCCGACCTTCAGCGAATCGCACGACTTTTCCACCTCCATCTTCGACGGCAGGGGCCGGATGATCGCCCTGTCCGATGCCCTGCCCATCCACATGGGTGCGTGCAAGTTCTCCGTGATGGAGGTGCTGAAGGAGTTCGGCGATGATCTCCACCCCGGCGATATGATCGTGCTCAACGATCCGTACCACGGCGGCTCCCATATCCCGGACTGGACGATCATGACCCCCGTCTTCTCCGGGGATGAGCTTGTCCTGTTCCCGGTCACCCGGGCGCACCAGGGGGATACGGGAGGCACCATACCAGGAGGATACAACCCGGGGGCCACGGACATCTGGCAGGAGGGCCTGCGCCTTCCCCCCATCAAGATTTACGACAAGGGCAAGCCGCGGTACGACATCATCAAGATGCTCCAGATCAACAACCGTGAGCCCACGTTTCTCGGTGATCTGAACGCCATGATGGGATCGATCCGGGTGGGCGAGCGGCGACTCCTCGAGGTCCTCAATAAATACGGGCTAAGGACCGTCCAGGACTGCATGGATTACATTATCACATACACCGAGAAACGGTTCCGGGCCGAGATCAGCCAATGGCCGGACGGTGTCTACACGGGGGAGGCCTACCTGGAGCACGACTGCCAGGGAGTGCAGGACATCACCATCCGGGTCAGCGTCACCGTATCCGGTGAAACCCTGAAGATCGACTTCACCGGAAGTGATCCGCAGACACCCGGGTTCATCAACAGCTCGATCCCGAACTCCTACTCCTACGTCTTTCTGACACTCTCCAGCATGATCGACGATTCCATCCCGCGCAACGAAGGCCTGTTCGGCCCGGTGGAGATCATTTTACCGCGGGGGAGCGTGGTCAACCCGAACCCGCCAGCCCCGTGCACGGCCTGCACCCTGCACATCGGCGGGGAGATCGGTCAGGCGGTGGCCGTGGCGCTGGCAAAGGCCATCCCGGAGAAGGCCTACATCCAGAACATCAAGCTGGGCATGCCGGTGGTCACCTACGGGATCAACCCCGCTACGCACGAGTTCTACGTCGACCAGAACGTGACCATGGCGGCCGGGTGGTGCAACGCCGCCTATGGTCTGGACGGCTGGGGAGCCCTGCCTCCGTTCTTCGGCGCCATGACGCAGTCGACTGGCGAGCTGCACGATATGGTCTATCCGGTCCAGACCCTGGGCCGCGAGTTCGTCACCGACTCCGGGGGCGCGGGCAAGTGGCGCGGCGGTCTGGGGACACGCATGTTCATCCGGGCCTGTTCCCCGATGTTCGCGCACACCTATGTCATCGGCACCAGATATCCCATGCCCGGCTGTAGCGCCGGCATGGACGGCTCGCGCAACCGGGTGGTCCTGCGGCTCGGGCAACCCAATGAGATGGAGGTGGGGACCACGGCGTTCGAGGTTCCGGTCTCCGCAGGCGACGTATACATGGCCGAGCTTGGCGGCGGCGGCGGCTGGGGCGACCCGCTCGAGCGTGACCCGGCTGCAGTCCTCGAGGATGTGATTGACGAGTACGTATCCATTGACGCTGCCAGCAAATACTACGGAGTGATCATTGATGCGAAAGCAATGCGCATCGACGGGGAAGCGACTGCAAGACTGCGCGAGCAGATCAAGAAGGATCGGCAGGAAAGGAGCCGCGAGGAGAAGCGGGCGGTGCCCTACCTTTCACGGCAGTGGCAGGAACTCTGCCAGGAGGCCATCAACCGTGATGCCGTGTTCCGTAAGCTCGCACGGGACATGACCATGGGACTCACCAACGTCATCGAGAACTGCCCTGACGGCAACACGCGCTTTCTGTACTGGCGCTTCGAGGGCGGCAGGCTCATCGAGACCATTGTAGGCGAGATGCACGAGGGCGATGACCTGAGGCCCCTGTGCACCACCATCGCCACCTACGACACCTTCACGAAGATCAACACAGCCAAGATGAGCGTGGAGTCGGCGGTCATGAACGGATTGTTGCGCTTCGAGGGAGATCTCGCTGCCATGATGAACTATGCCGAGGCCCTCAACCGGTTCACCGAGGTGCGCCGGACGATCCCCACCGTGTACTGAGTGTCCCGCGGCGCGAGCGGCTCGTCGCCGCGCGGAAGCCGGGAGTGGCCAAGCCTGTCGGTCCGCACACGATGAGACATTATGCCACCGGTCTGG
>Ga0326727_10026397_pt1 | contig 10774 bp, 8 predicted proteins | sample MB2enrmetagenome_FD_207643 | JGI IMG/M metagenome (GOLD analysis project Ga0326727, IMG submission 207643) | Lab enriched peat soil microbial communities from McLean, Ithaca, NY, United States - MB29MY | ecosystem: Environmental > Terrestrial > Soil > Wetlands > Peat | place: USA: New York... | reverse complement strand
GGACCGAAACGAAAATTCCCGCCACCATGAAGGCCGTGGTCTATCGCGGCGTGAACGACATGCGCCTGGAGACCGTGCCCGTGCCGGCGATCGGGCCGAGCGAACTGCTGGTCAAGGTGGCCACCTGCGGCATCTGCGGCACGGATCTGAAGAAAATCTCCACCGGCTCGCACTCGGCGCCGCGCATCTTCGGCCACGAGATGGCCGGAACCATCGTCCAGGTGGGCGAGGGCGTAAACCAGTTTCACCTTGGCGAGCGGGTGATGGTCTTCCATCACGTGCCCTGCGGAGAGTGCTATTTCTGCCGCAAGCAGACCCCGGCGCAGTGCGCGGTTTACAAAAAAGTGGGCGTCACGGCCGGTTTCGAGCCCTCCGGCGGCGGTTTTTCCGAGTTTATTCGCGTCATGGACTGGATCGTCGAGCTGGGCGGGGTTGTGCCGATCCCCGACGGCGTGCCCTTCGAGCAGGCGGCCTTCATGGAGCCGGTGAACACCTGCCTGAAGGGCGTAAAGCTGCTCCATCTGGCCGCCGACGATACGGTGCTGGTCATCGGCCAGGGCCCCATCGGGCTGCTGCTGGCCGCGCTCTCTCATCGCACCGGGGCGCGTGTGCTCACCTCGGATTTATACCCCGAGCGCCACGCCCTGGCGGCAAAATTCGGGCTGCACGAGCCGATTTTCGCTGGCGAGGAAGATGTGGTCAAAAGAACCTTTGCCGCCACCGAGGGGCGCGGCGCGGACGCCGTCATTCTGGCGGTGAGCGGCAGCGCGCTGATTCAGACCGCCATGAACGCGGTGCGACCCGGAGGCCGGGTGATGCTCTTTGCCCAAACCCAGCACGGCGAGGCCACCTTCGACCCCGGCCAGGTCTGCATGGACGAGAAGGCTCTGCTTGGCTCTTATTCGGCCTCGGCCGCGATTCAGCCCGAGGTGGCCGAGCTGGTCTTCGGCGGCTACCGCCAGGGATTCGATTTGACGCAACTGATTTCGCACCGCTTTCCGCTGGAAGAGGCGGTAGCGGCCATCGAGGTCGCTTCGCACCCCAGGGCGGGATCGATGAAGATTATGATGGAAGCTGTGCCCGGAGCGGGAGCGGAGTAAGAGGAAGCCGATGGCGACAACAATGGAGGCCGCAGTCCTCCACGGACGGGAAGATATTCGCATAGAACGCGTGCTGGTCCCCGAGGCCGCGCCCGGCGAGCTGATCGTCCGCGTGGGGGCGGCGCTGACCTGCGGCACCGATTTGAAGGTCTTCCGCCGCGGCTATCACGCGCGCATGATCGTGCCCCCGGCGCTGTTTGGCCACGAGCTGGCCGGTACGGTAGTTGAAGCCGGCGAGGGGGTCACGGAGTTTGCCCCCGGCGACCGCGTGGTGGCGCTCAACTCCGCCCCATGCGGCCAGTGTTATTTTTGCGCGCGCGGCCAGGAGCACCTGTGCGACGATCTGCTCTTCAACAATGGGGCCTACGCCGAGTTCATCCGCATTCCGGAGCGCATCGTGGCCAAGAATACGCTGCACGTGCCGGATCATGTCCCGCTGGAGCACGCCGCGCTGACCGAGCCGCTAGCCTGCGCGGTGCATGGCTTCGAGGACTCGCGCCCGCTCCCCGGCGACACGGTGGCCGTCATCGGCGGCGGGCCGCTTGGCTTGATGATCGTGCACGTGGCCGCCCTGGCTGGCTGCGAGGTTATCGCCATCGTCAAGCACGACGGCCAGGTGGAGGCGGCGCGCCAGTTGGGCGCGGCTCACGTGGTGCAGACTGACAACATTCGCAAGGCCATCCGCGAAACCCGCGCGCTCACCGTAAAGAATCGGGGGGTGGACATCGCCATCGAGGCTGTCGGCGTGCCCGAATCCTGGCAGGAGGCCGTCGAACTGGTCCGCAAGGGCGGAACGGTCAATTTCTTTGGCGGGTGCGCCCTGGGCACAGAGGTCAAGCTGGACACCAATCGCATTCACTACTCCGGCATTACCCTGCGCGCCACCTTCCACCACACACCGGCCATCTGCCGCAAGGCGCTCGACCTGATCGCCGACGGCCGCTTCCAGGCGGGGGCTTTCATCACCGGCCACGCCCACCTCTACGAACTCAATCGCGTCTTCGAGAAGCTGATGAAGCGCTCAAGCGAGATCAAAACCGCCATTGTGCCCTGAGGCGAAACCATGAGGACGACCACCGTGGAAGCGGAGAACCGGAGACCGGCGAGCGAAGCGCCGCCGAGCCAGGGGCTAACCCCGACGCCGAGCCCGAAGCTGGTCCCGAAGCTGGTCCCGGAGCTGGTCCCGGAGCTGAGCCCGGAGCTGAGCCCGGAGGAGCTGACTCAAGACGAGCTGCTCGCCCGCGGGTGGGCCGCGCTGCCCCCAGGCTACCGCATTCCCGAGGTTGCGCCCACGCTCGCTGAGGCGCGCGCCTGGTGCCAGCGGCTGGCCGAGTCGCACTACGAGAACTTTCACGTCGCCTCCTGGTTTCTGCCCCCGGCGCTGAGGCCGCATTTTCACGCGATCTACGCCTACTGCCGCGTCTCCGATGACCTGGGCGACGAGGTGGACTCGCCGGCGCAGGCGCTGGCTCTGCTCGATTTCTGGGGCCGCGAGCTCGACGCCTGCTACGAGGGCCGCGCGCGCCATCCGGTTTTTGTCGCGCTGGCCGAGACCATCCGCGCCTGCTCGATTCCCAAGGAGCCGTTTGCCGACCTGCTGGTCGCCTTTCGTCAGGACCAGGCCGTCACCCGCTTTGAAACCATCGAGGAGGTTCTGGCCTACTGCCGCTATTCGGCCAATCCCGTGGGCCGCCTGGTGCTCTACGCCTGCGGCGAGGCGGCTGGCGAGGACAGCGCCGAGCGCTTCCGCCTCTCCGACGCGACCTGTTCGGCGCTGCAATTGGCCAACTTCTGGCAGGATGTGCGCGTGGACTTCGCCAAGGGGCGCGTCTACCTGCCGCAAGCCGAGATGCGCCGCTTCGGAGTCACGGACGAGACTATCGCGGGTGGCGCGGCCACGCCGGAATTCCGCGCCCTGATGCGTTACGAAGTCGAGTACGCCCGCTCGCTCTTCATGCAGGGCCTGCCGCTGATCGGCATGGTCAACCGCGACCTGGCTCTGGACCTGGATCTCTTCAGCCGCGGCGGCCTGGAGATTCTGCGCGCCATCGAGCGCCAGGATTACGACGTGCTCGCGGCTCGCCCGGCGATCTCCCGGCTGACCAAACTCCAACTCGCGCTGCGCGCGGTCAGCGGCAAGATGTTGCCCTTTCTGCGCCTCGGCAACAGGATTGGAGGACCAACGGCGTGACCCGGAATCTTACATCGGACAGAATTGCGCTGAGCGGCCCCGCGCTGGACAGGGCCTACGCCGCCTGTTGCGCCATCGCCAAGCGCGAGGCGAAGAACTTCTACTACGCCTTCGTCGCGCTCCCCCGCCCGCGCCGCAACGCCATCTGCGCCATCTACGCCTTCATGCGCCAGGCCGACGATCTGGCCGACGACGAAAGCCTCTCCCGCGAAGAGCGCCGCCGCCGCCTGAATGCGTGGCGGGACGATTGGCGCGGCGTCTGCCACGGCGGGGATTCTTCCGACCCGGTTTTTCTGGCTGTGCGTGACGCCACGGAGCGCTTTCAGATTCCGCTCAGCCTGCTCGATGAGCTGGTGGACGGCGTGACCATGGACCTCGACCGGGCTGCGACCGATGCGCCGGACACCTACGCCACCTTCGCCGACCTCTACCGCTACTGCTACCTGGTGGCCTCGGTCGTGGGACTGGTCTGCATTCGCATCTTCGGCTATACCGATCCGCGCGCCGAGAAGCTGGCCGAAGAGACGGGCATCGCCTTCCAGCTCACCAACATTCTGCGCGATGTGGCCGAGGATGCGGAGCGCAAACGGGTTTATCTGCCGCTGGAGGATCTGGCGGCCCACAGTGTAGCGCTCGATTCCCTGCTGCACCGCGCCCCCGGTTCGCCGCCCACGGCCAGCGAGCGCGCGCTGCTGGCGACCACCGCCCAGCGAGCGGAAGAATTTTACAAGTCCGCGCAGTTGCTGTTGCCCTTGATCGACCGCGAGAGCCGTCCCGCCCTGTGGGTGCTGGTTTCGATCTACCACGGCCTGCTGAAGCGCATCGAACGGGCGGAGTACGACGTCTTCTCCAGCCGCGCCAGTCTGCCGACGACGCAAAAGCTGGGCGTTCTGGCGGTGGGGATGGCGCGCATGGCTCTGGCGCGCATCCTCGGCTGACGCACATCGAAAAATTCTTCGGTTTTTAAGAGCAATTTTGCTTCTGGAAGAGCAATTTTGCGCCAGAAATGGAAGATGGATTGAGCCGTTCGCAGCAAAACTCGCAGCCCACCATCACCATCATCGGCGGCGGCGTGGCCGGAATGAGCGCGGCCTGTGCCCTGGCCGAGGCCGGTCTGCGCGTGCAACTGGTCGAGCAGCGCGGCTACTTGGGCGGGCGGGCTTCGTCCTACCTTCATCCGAGCGTGGGTGAGGTCATCGACAATTGCCAGCACGCGCTCTTCGGCTGCTGCACCAACCTGTTGGGTTTTTACCGGCGCATCGGCGTTGCGGACCAGATTCACTGGACCAGCCAGATGACGATGATCGAGCCGGGCGGCCGCAGGTCAAGGCTGGGGCCGTTTGAACTTGGCCCGCTGCGGTTGCCCGCGCCATTGCACAGCGCGCCAAGTTTTCTGCTGGCCAGGGCCTTCACGCTGGCCGACAAACTCGCGCTGGGCCGCGCCATCCGGGCGATGATGCGTCCCGGCGCGCTGGACAATTCACCGGAACCGCTGGGCGATTGGCTGCGGCGCCACCAACAGACCGAGGGGGCGATGAATCGCTTCTGGCGGCTGGTGATCGCCAGCGCCTTGAATGCGGAGATCGACTCCATCGCCGTCTCCTACGCGGCCAGGGTGATCCGCGAGCTGTTTTTGAACTCGGCCGAGGCGGGCGCGATGGGAATGAGCACTGTCCCGCTCAGCCAGTTGTATGCGCGCGTGCCCTCCCTGATTGAAGAGCGCGGCGGCAGCGTGCTGCTGAGGACGCACGTGGAAGCCGCGGCCTGGGATGAAGGCGCGGCGCGTTGGACCCTTCAGACGCGCACCGGGGAGCTAGTCTCGGAGTTCGTGGTTGTGGCCCTGCCCTTCGAGGCGACGGCGAAGCTGCTGCCCCGCCTGCCTGTGGCCGAGGGCGCGGAAGAGCTGGCGCGGCAGATCGATCGGCATGAACACTGGCCCATTTGCAGCGTCCATCTGTGGTTCGACCGCGATATTACGGAACTCCAGCACGCCGTGCTGCTGGACCGCGAGATTCACTGGCTCTATAACCAGTCGAAGCTGCAAACCGGGCGTGGCGGGCATTACATCGAATTGGTGGTCAGCGCCACGCGAGCCTTTGCGGCGCTGTCGAGCCAGGACGCGATTCAGTTGGCGCTCACCGAACTGGCCGAGTTTTTTCCGCTTGTGAAAGAGGCAAAACTGGAAAAAGCCACGCTGGTCAAGGAGATGCGCGCCACCTTCGGCGTTCCTCCGGGGATCGACGAGGCGCGGCCCACAGCCGCTTCTCCCTGGCCGCAACTCTTTCTCGCCGGAGATTGGACGGCCACCGGCTGGCCTTCGACGATGGAGAGCGCGGCCCGCTCTGGCCATCTAGCCGCTGAAGCCGTCTGCCAGAGCATTGGCGAGCCGCGGACGATTCTGGAGCCTGATTTGAAGCCGCAAGGAATTATGCGTTTGATCTGGTGACGGTCGAGTCTCTCTGCACAAAGATTTGTGCTCTCCCACCCTTGCGACAATCTACAAAACGCAGATTCTTCGGCTTCGCTCAGAACGTCGCAAGGATGGGGCACCCGGCTAGAGGCTAGAAGCTGGAAGCTAACACTGCTTTTTCAATGCGCCAGAAAGTAAACTCCAACACAGACCAGGACGGCCGCCGTCCAGCGGCGGCGGTCTACGTTTTCCTTGAGGAAGAGCTTGGCGGCGATGGCGTTGGTGACCAGCGTGAGCGAGGCCGAGGCGGGGGCCACCAGGCTCAGGTTCAGGTGGTTCAGAGCCAGCAGCAGGGAAAAGAAGGCCAGCGCCAGGAAACCGACTCCCACGAAAAACAGTGGGCAGGTGAGGACGGCACGAATGGCGCCCCTCAGCCCCGAGTGGGCGCGAATCTCATCCAGGTCGCCGATGGATTTCATAGCCCCGGCGGTCAGCACCTCACCGGCCGTCGAGGTGAGCACGATGGCGGCGATCATGGCGGCGGCGGTCCAGAAGCTGGGTTGCGCAGCAGGGGCTGGAATAATCATCGCGCCTGCTCCTGTTCGAGTTGAACGGCTTCTTCCAGAGCCTCATCGAGGGCCGGGTTCAGTATCGTCGGCCTCTCGGTCAGTGATGGCCCCTGCGCCACGAAGCCCACACCCACGGTAATCAGCAGAATTCCCGCCCAGCGCGCGGGCGAGATCGCCTCATGCAGCCAGAAACGCGAGAGCAGCGCGACGATCACGTTGCCGAAGGCCGTGGCCGGCAGCACAAAGGTCAGATCGGCCCACGAAAGCGCGGTCAAATAGCTGGCAAAAAAGCCGATGAGCAGCACAATTCCCGCGGCAATCCAGGGCGTGAAGACTGCGGCGACCAGTGAGGCGGGATGGGCCAGCGTAATGGCTGGTAGTCTCGTCATGCCGCGCGAGAGGCAGGTGTCGCCCAGCGGAGCGGAGACGGCCACCAGTCCCAGGATCAGGTATTGGCGCGGCGAAAGTTTCGTTTGAGCCATTTATGTTCCGGTCCTGACTATGGGGCGCTGGCTGGAGTTTTATGGCCCAGTTTTAACCGGTTTGCAAACTGCCAAATCAGCTAGAGTGGGCTGGTTTCTCTGGTACTCCAGTTGTATTCCCTTCAAATCCTGGAAAAGCGGCAAAAACAGGGTCTGAAGGCCGTTTCATTCACTCTCTTTCAGGGGCCTTCAGGCCCCTGCTCCCTCCGGGATCTTCGATTACAACTGTAGTTCTAAGCTCCGGCGCCAGCCTGGGCGGGCGGATCGGCCTGTTGGCCGCGCGCCGTCTTCACCATTTTGTTGCGTTCCGCACGCAGCTTCAGAAAGGCCTTGGCCTCGACGTAGAGGCGCGGCAGGTCGCGGTTGACGATCGCCTTCCAGATTACGCGGAAGGCCGCCTTGGGCCGGAAGTAGTACTCGTCGTAGAAGCGGTGCACCATTTCGAGCACGTAGTCGGTGGGCAAGCCGGGGTACTCGATGTGCGCCATCTGGTGGCCGCCCGCGTCGCCCAGAGCCGCCGAGTTCACAATGAAGCCGTTGGCCTTGGCGTAATCGTAAAACTCCGTGCCCGGAAAGGCGTGGGCGATCGAAACCTGAATCGTTTCCACGTCCAGCGTCTTGGCAAAGTTGATGGTGTTGCGGATCGACGCCTTGGTTTCGCCCGGCAGGCCGAGGATGAAGTCGCCGTGGACGGTCAGGCCGAGGTCGCGGCAGTCCTTGGCGAAGGCCCTGGCCTTCTCGACGGTGGCGCCCTTCTTGATGTTCTTGAGAATCTGCGGGTCGCCGGATTCAAAGCCCACGATCAGCAGGCGGCAGCCGGCCTCTTTCATCGCTTTGAGGGTTTCGCGGTCGGTGGTTACGCGCGAGGTGCAGCTCCAAGTCAGATTGAGCGGCTTGATTTTTTCGCAGAGTTCGATGGTGCGCGCCTTCTGAATGTTGAAGGTGTCATCGTCGAAGAAAAACTCCTTGACCTCGGGAAAGTTCTCCTTGGCCCAGGCCAGTTCGGCGGCCACATCATCGGTCGAGCGCCTGCGCCAGGCGTGGCCACTCAAGGTCTGTGGCCAGAGGCAGAAGGTGCACTGCGCCGGGCAGCCACGCGAGGAGTAGAGCGCGATGAAGGGATGCAGCAGGAAGGGAACGCTATAGCGCGTCACGTCCAGGTCGCGCTTGTAGATTTTGGTGGCCCAGGGCATCGCGTCCAGGTCTTCCACCTGCGGGCGGTCGGGATTGTGAACGATCTGGCCGTTCTGCCGGTAACTGATGCCGAGGATTTCCTGGAGCGGCTTGCCTTGGGCAAACTCGACAACCGAAAAATCCAACTCGCGGCGGCAGATGAAGTCCACAGCGACGCACTCGTTCAGGGCACGTTCCGGATCGGTGGTCACCGGTGGCCCGACAAAGGCAATACGAATCGACGGGTGGGCCACCTTGATGGCTTCGGCGAGGCGTTGGTCGCTCTTCCAGCCGATGGTCGAGGTAAACAGCACCAGAAACTCGTAATCCTTGCAAATTTCGATGGTCTCTTCGGCCGAGACGTGGTGCGGGGGCGCATCGAGCAGCCGCGAACCCTCCAGCAATCCGGCTGGATAGGTCAGCCACACAGGGTACCAGTAGGACTCAATTTCGCGCGTGGCCGGCCAGCGCGAACCCGCGCCACCGTCAAAGTTTTCAAACGAGGGCGGATTCAGAAACAGCGTCTTCAGGGGCATTGACATTGCTCTAATTCTAACATTCCGGATTTTTTCGTTGATTTCCCGGCTTATCTCGTTGAATTTCGCAGGTTTCAAACCACATTTTTCCGTCCCGGAACGCTCCGTGAGCCAGCCTACTTGGCGTGCAGTTCGTTCAGCCAGTCTTCCATGTGGCCGAGGGAACACAACAGGCTCAGCCGCGTCTTGGCTAGCTCGAACCCCGCATCCAGCGCGTCTTCCAGCTTCTGCTGCTCGTCGATGCGGGCCAACTGCTCGGCTTTGGGCGTCATTTGCGGCTGAGCGCCCGGCCCGCTGCCCGCGCCGTTGCCCAACTCCAGTTGCGCGAGCACGGTCTGAAGCTGTTCGTGGGCGATCTGCTGCTTCAGGCTAGCGATCTCTGCCTGGGTGTCCAGTTCGCGCAGGCTGCCGGTGAGCGTGGCCACCTGAATCTCGTTTTGCCGCTGGGCTTGCTCAGCCTCGACCTTGGCCCTGAGCGCCTCGGCCGCCGACTCCTTGGCCTTGGCGCGATGGCCCAAATCGAAGAGCGGAATCCGCACCGAAAATCCCGAACTGAAGTTGTTTGACGGAATCGGGTGCGCGTAGTAATAGTCGGAATTGTTCAGCAGCGTAGTGTTGCGATTGTAAAGCAAGCCAAAGCCCATCTGGGGGATGAAGGCACTGATTGCGTCCCCGCGCGCCGTCAATCGCTTGGAGAGGCTGAGTTGTTGCGCCGATTCAATGCCCTTCGTGGTGCGCGCGGCTTCGTCCGCCTTTACTTCGGGAATCTCGGGAATGCTGGCGTGATCCGGCGTGATCGAACCCTCGGGCAGCCCGGTGAGCATCGCCAACTGCTTCGACAAAGTGGCGGCACGCGTTTCCAGGTGCAGCCGCGTGAGCTTCAACTGGGCCGCCGTCAGCCGCGCCTGCAACAAATCGCTCAAAGGATCGACGCCCGCCTCGGTGCGCTGCTCTTCGATGCCGACGAGACGGCTTGTGAAATCCTCCTGCTGCCGGGCAGCATCCCGTTCGCGATCAACTGTGTCCAACTCGATGTAGGCGGTGGAAGCGCTGAGCGCCACCTGTTCGCGAGCGTCCTTCAGACTCAGAGACGCGGCCTGAGCGCCAGCACGCGCCGCACGCATGTACTTCAATTGGGAAGGGCCGAAGACCGTCGATTGCACGGATATGCTGTAAACCGAAGACGGGCTGCCGGTGAAGCCGACAGAGGGCAAAAAGGGAAGCCCTGTGCTGAACTCCACATCGGGCATAAGAACATCATCAGCCTGAGCCTGTAATGCCTTTGCCTTTTGCACATCGGCATCGGCCAGTTTGACCGTGCTCGAGTTGCGCTGCGCCAGGTCCACCACCGTAGCCAGCGAGACCTGCGCCACGGCCAGCGCCGGCGCGGCCACCATGGTCAGGCCCATGAGCACCCATGCCCAGATCTTCAGCGGATTGCTTTTATTCCTCACGCGCGCTCAATCCTTCAGTGCCTCAGGTCTTGGGACTTCATCTCCGAGAGCTTCAGATCCCGGGCCGGCTGGTACTCCGGCGCCAGCGATAGCGCCGCCGCACGTTCCCGGCTGGCGCCAGCCGCATCGCCCAGTTGCGCCTTCAAACGGGCTAGCCGCGTGTGCGCCGTAAACGCCGGAGCCTCTTCGGTCTTGTTGCTGCCGGCCAGATAGTTTTCGAGCATTCTGGCCGCCCGCGCCGGGTCGCGATTGGTCTTGATCAGCATCGAGGCTCCGTCGAAGAGCGCCACGCTCGCCGTTCTATCCCGCGCGGCGGCATTCTCGCCGCTGCGCACCGCTGACTCCATCTCTGTCCAGCGTCCCTGGCTGCGATAGAAGCCAGCCAGCGCCATCCACTGGCTGGCCGGATGCGCCGACTCGGCAATGGCCTGCTTCAACTCCCGCTCGGCCGTGCCATAATCCTTGCGCACGACGGCAATGTTACCGCGCAGCACGTGGGCGCGGGCAGCGTCGATTCTCTCCAATTGCGCGGCCACTCGCTCTGCCTTGTCGAGGCCGCCGCCCAGGACTTCAGGCGCGGAGTAGTAGTACTCACCCAGGTCGGCCAGCGCCTCGGCGTTGCGAGGATTCAACTGGACTGCCTCTTCAAACTCGATCCGCACCCGCTTGGCCAGCGAATACGCATTCAGGAACGCCGCCCGGCTGGCCTTTTCGCCCAAGGCGCGCGCCAGCCACATATGATCGTCCGATTTTTGCTGATTGTCCGCGTTTCCGCCGTCCAGCTTGACGGCCTGCGCGCAGTCATTCGCGGCCTGATCCCATTGCTCCAGCGTGAAGCGCACGCGGCACCTGAGGTTAT
>Ga0326727_10026396_pt1 | contig 10774 bp, 10 predicted proteins | sample MB2enrmetagenome_FD_207643 | JGI IMG/M metagenome (GOLD analysis project Ga0326727, IMG submission 207643) | Lab enriched peat soil microbial communities from McLean, Ithaca, NY, United States - MB29MY | ecosystem: Environmental > Terrestrial > Soil > Wetlands > Peat | place: USA: New York... | reverse complement strand
GTGGACGTGATGTTCGAGGACGACGCCCCCGCCCTGCTCAAGGAGCTGGCCCGCAAGCATGTGATGGTGGAGATCAACCTCAGCTCCAACGAGGGCATCCTGGGCATTGAGGGCGCTGGCCACCCCTTCCCGCTCTATCGCGCCGCGGGCGTCCCGGTGGCGCTCTCAACGGACGACGAGGGGGTGAGCCGCATCGACATCACGCACGAATACGTGCGCGCCGCGCTGGATTACCACCTGAGCTATCCGGACCTGAAGCAACTGGCCCGCACCGGCATGGAGCACAGCTTTTTGCCCGGCCAAAGCCTGTGGGCCGAGCCTGACGCCTTCACCGCTCCCGCGGCCGCCTGCAAGGCGCAGCCGCTGGGCGCCGGCAAGCCTTCCACCGCCTGCAAGACATTCCTGGACGGCAGCGAGAAGGCCGCCGCCCAGTGGGAACTGGAACGCCGTTTCCGCGCCTTCGAAGCGCAGTTCTGAGCCTGGGGTTGGGCTGTGCGGGCAGTTTCGGAAGGCAAAGCCAAGAGCAGTTCTTTTATTGCTGGAGAGTGAGCCTCTTGTATCCCACCCGAGTGTGGTGTCCCAGATGTTCGTTGAAGAACAACCGCAGATCCTTCGACTCACCACCCCCAAGCTGAAAAGCGCTTGGGGCCCCGTTCGCTCAGGATGACAACCCCTGTTTTGTTGCGAACTTCAGGGATTGTTATGTTGCCAACTTCAGGGATTGTTATGTTGCGACCTTCAGGGACAGGACACTCGCCGCAAAGACAAAGAACGCGGCGCCCAGAGGGCGCCCAGGTGGGGTACCCGAAGTTTCATCCTTCGCAATTGCAGAGCGTCCGGGAGTTGGATGGTGGTCCGACATGGGGCTTCCCTACCAAAATGAGACACCGACTGTAGAAAAGTGTCCAACTTGCCGAAAGAGTACCTACCGGGATCGAAAGGCGCTGCTCGGCGTGCCGATCGAGCCTGCCCGGCAGGACACGGTCCAAGCATTTGCGTGGGGAGACCATCGTCTGGGCGAATGGAGATTCGTACAGTGCCGATCCAGATGCGAAGAGACGGAGCGACATTGCGGCCTTGGGCTCATTTGCGCCTTCCTGCGTTTCCACCCGTGGCCATCCGGGTAATGCAACTGGCCAACAGCGAAGTTGTGCAGTTGCGCCAACTGAGCGACCTCATCTCGTCGGACGCGGCGTTTGCCAGTGAAGTGCTCACCGTGGCGAATTCCCTGCTGTACGCTCCGCGCTTTCCCGCCCAGAGCATCCTCCAGGCCATCGCCGTGCTGGGAGCCACCAATCTGCAGGGCCTGTGCCTTACCGTGGGCGTAAGAACCTACCTGGGAAAGACGCTGAACATTCCCTCGATGCGCGATCTGTGGCGCCACAACCTGGCATGCGCGTTCATCGCCGAACAACTGGCCGCAACCGGGTTTATCGACAAGGATGTGGCGTACACCTGCGGCATGCTGCACGACATTGGCCGCCTGGCCCTGGCCGTACTGCGACCCAACGAGTACGGAGCGCTGCTGCGCACCCACGACGGGAATGCCGGCAGCATCCTGCAAGGCGAGAAGGAATTGTTCGGATGGGACCACTGCGAGGCTGGACGGCAACTGATTACCAGTTGGAGCCTGCCCGCCGAGTTTGAAGGCGTCGCCGCGGAACATCACGCTCCCAGCAATCGGGACGGCGCCTGGGGGGTCAATGAATTGATCAAGATGAGTTGCAGAATGGCGGATGCGGTGGGGTTTACCGCGTTTCCCGGTTGCGAATCCACTCCGTATGCGGAACTGCTGGAAGAACTTCCCGCGCGGGAGCGCAAACGGTTCCATGGTGACGCCGCCAGCCTGGCCTTTGAGGTTGCCAACCGGATCCACGCCGTCGAGTCGGTCTGATCCTGCGCTGCCCGGCGCCATTTGCGCCGGCCGCACCCTATAATCACCGCAGGTCCGGAAGCGGGCCTATCCTGCTCCTTTCAAAGGGGAGACCTGCCGTGGACCGAGAAATCTATAACGCCCGTCTGGCCCGCAAAGACTGCATCTCCGAGACCGCCCAGTGCTACCACTTCGAGTTCGTTCTCGACGAGCTGGAGAGCTTTCCGTTTACCGCCGGCCAGTTCGTCTCAGCTGTGGCCGAGGACGCCAAGGGCAAGCTCCAGACCCGCGCCTACTCCCTGGCTTCGGCGGCCAACGGCAACCGCTTTGAGCTGTGCGTGAACCGGGTGGAGGAGGGATTCTTCTCCAACCACCTGGCCGACCTGCCCGATCTGCCCATCGGCGCCACCATCCAGATTCACGGGCCGCACGGCCACTTCATGCTGCGCGAGCCCATCACCGATTCGATTCTGGTGGCCACCGGCACCGGCGTGGCGCCCATGCGCGGCTTCATCCAGTGGCTCTTCCCGCAGAACGGACCCGACCGCAGCCAGGGCAAGCAGATCTGGCTGGTCTACGGCACGCGCTATGAGAGCGATATTTACTATCACGAGGAGTTCGAGGCGCTGGCCCGGCGCCAGCCCAACTTTCACTACCTGCCCACCCTGAGCCGCGCCCAGGAGAGCTGGAACGGCCTGCGCGGCTATGTGCAGGAACATGTGTCCAGGATTGTGGAAGAGCGCGCCGCCCGCCTGGGCCTGCCGCTGCCGCAGCCCGCGCCCGACCCGGCAACTCCGCCGGCCGAGTTGCGCTTTGACATCTACGCCTACATCTGCGGCCTCAACGAAATGGTTGCCTCGGTGCGCGAGCGGCTGGCCGGCCATGGCTGGCACCGCAAGCAGATCGTCTTTGAGCGCTACGATTGAGGGCTGGGATCGAACAAGGCCCACACCAGGTCTGTGGCCGGATGATTTCGTGCCTTTTGGGTTTATGCTTTCCCACCCATTCGCCAGTAACCACCCCACGGACCAAGACCAGTCCGCGGGGACCCCGGCGGGCGAATGGATGGGGCACGGAGTTGGTACCAATTCAGGCTGTCGAGGAACCAGGCCTCTGACCGGATGATTTCGCACCTTTTGGGTTTATGCTTTCCCACCCATTCGCCAGTAACCACCCCACGGACCAAGACCAGTCCATGGGAACCCCGGCAGGCGAATGGATGGGGCACGGAGTTGGTACCAAGTCAGGCTATCGAGGATTCAGGTCTCTGGCCGGATGATTTAGTGCCTTGAGTTCATGCTCTCCCAGCCTTGAATCAAGGAACGATTCAAGGGTGGGGCGCCCAAAGTTCTACACCTTCTGGAGAAACGCTCCAGCCCTCGAGGGAGGCCATTTGGACGAACCTGCATTACCTCCGCAGCCAGCAGCGCGCCAGCGCGGACCCCGCATTGCGCTGAGCCTGATTCTGTTCTGTTATGCGTGCGCGCGGATTCTGGAGGTTGTGTCCAGCCCGGTTCCGCGCACGGCGATCGTGGCTCTCGATGTGCTCTCGGCGATGGCCTTTGCGCTGACCGATGGAGCCCGGCACTACCGGGTGCGCGGCATCCTGATCTTTGCCTGCATCTGCATCGCGGTGGGCAACCTGGTTGAAAACATCGGCGTGACCACCGGCTTTCCCTTCGGGCGCTACTATTTTGTCGAGCTGATGGGGCCCAAACTGTTTCACGTGCCCGTGCTGCTGGGGCTGGCCTACATCGGCATGGCCTATGTTTCGTGGATGGTGGCCCGGCTGATCCAGGGCCGGAGCGAGGCTCCGCCGGCGGGTGCGGGCCTGTTCACGCTGCCGCTGCTGGCCAGTGCGATCATGACGGCCTGGGACCTGGCGCAGGATCCGGTGTGGGCCACGGTGCTGCACGGCTGGGTCTGGCGCGATGGCGGACCCTGGTTTGGCGTGCCGGTCTCCAACTACCTGGGCTGGTATGGGACGGTCTTTACCATCTATCTGCTCTTCGCGCTCTATTTGCGCCGCCGTCCTGCCCTGCCGCTGGCCGCGGATCGTGGGTCCTGGCTCCCGGCGCTGCTCTTCTATGGATTGTGTGCGGCGGGCAACGCGCTGCAAACCGTTCCTCAAGCCGTTCCGGCAGTGGTTCAGGACCCCACGGGCAAATTGTGGCGGGTGGCGCATATTACCGCCGCCTCGGCCCTGGTTTCGATCTTTCTGATGGGAGGATTTGTGGTTCTGGGCTGGGCAAGGCTGCCGCGGCAGCGGAAGGGCTCTAGAGATTGAACAGTTCCCTGAGGCGGCGGGTTTGTGCGCGGCTGACGGGGATCTCCGTGTGCTGCTTGTCGTCCATGCGCAACTGGTAGCTGGACTTGAACCACGGCACCACTTCGCGAATGTGGTTGATGTTCACCACGAAGCCGCGGTGGGCGCGCCAGAAGAGCGCGGGGTCAAGCAACTCCAGCAGATCCTCGAGCGTGCGGCACTTGGACTGCCCCTCGAAGTGCTGCGTCACCACCCGGATCACGCCTTCATCGATGGCCGCGTAGCAAATCTCCGCCTGGTCCACCAGCAAGAGCCGGTTCTGCGCCTGCACAATCAATTTGGCAGGCTGGGGGGCGCGCGCGGCGCCCTGGGGACGGTTGAGCAGCTTGAGCAGCGCTTCCAACTGAGACTCGATCGGAGACTCGGGGAGCCCGCCGCTCATGCCCGCCGAGCCCCCGGCCATGCGCACCCTGACCCGCTCCACGGCTTGCAGAACGCGGGTGGCGTCGAACGGCTTGAGCAGATAATCCACGGCATTGACATCGAAGGCGCGCACGGCATATTGGTCGTAGGCCGTGGCAAACACGAAGTGGGGAAGCGGCACCGCATCTTCCCCCGGCAGTGCGCGGTTGCGTTCGATCAGTTGCTTGATGACGCCAAAGCCGTCCAGGCCGGGCATCTGCACATCCAGAAAGACGAGGTCGGGATGGTGCTCCTCGATCAGCTCCACCGCCTCGATGCCGTTGCTTCCCTGGGCCAGGACCTGGACGCCGCCTACCTCGTCGAGCAGATACTTCAGCTCGTCGCGGGCCAGTTGTTCGTCGTCGATGATGAGCGCGGAGAGGGGCATGGGGATCGGAAGTTCGATTGTAGGAAGGCAGCCTTGCCGGGTCAATTCCTGCACGGGGCGGGTTCAATGGGCACGAGGAGCGAATTCCGGGCTTGACCTGCGATGCGCGTCTTTTTTTGAAAGGGCACGGCATCAGCCGTGCCCTTGAAGACAGCCCTTTGCGCAGTGAATGCCTTACTCGCTCAATACCCGCAGCCGCGCCGGCATGTGATCGTTTGCCAGTTCATGGCCGCAGCGGGTGCAGTACAGGTCCGTGGCGCGCACCGTGCGGAAGCAGTGGCCGCAGTTGGCCGTCAGGCGGTAGTCGCACTGCGGGCAGAAGTGGTAGTCGCTCTGCACATGTGTGGAGCAGGCCGGGCAGCGGGACACCATCGGCTGGCGCAGCAGAAAGTAGAGCACGGCCCCGATGCCGCCCGGCATCACAAAGCACACCAGCATCCAGAAGCGCGGGCTCATGGCCCGGCGCGGCGCATCCTTGCTGACGTAGCCCACCATCAGGAAGTAAAGCGCAGCCAGCACGCCCCAGGAGAGGTTGAAGTAGATTCGGAAACCCATCGGAGCCGGTGGATGCTGCCATTGGCCGGGCAGGACGAGCCAGAAATAGTACTCGACCAGCACAAAGGCCGCGAAGGCAACAGCGATCGACCACACGGGAATCATGCGCTCGTCTTCGTTCACGGTAATCGATTCAGGTTCACGCATAAGCAATCCCTCCCTCGGAGGGTTCAACCAGGTAATTAACCAGGGAGCCACCTTTATTTAATTGACGAGAATGGAAATGGGGAAGTTGCGAGCAGCGATGTTCCAGTTGCGCTTTATTGGGCGGACTCAACCGGATTGCACCAGGAATGATGCGTCAGGAAGCAGAATGTCATCCTGACCCAAGCGGGCCGGAGCGAAAGCCGGGAGGATGGGGGAATCAGGAGCGGTGGCGCGCCCAGCCGACCACCAGCGCGGCCGCCAGAATCGATGGACAAAGGACGCCGACGATCAGGCTGATCTCGCTGCCGAGTTCGCCCAGGTGCCCTCCGGCCATCAGGTTGGATGTGACCCACCACGCCAGCGGGCCCAGACACAGAATCACCAGAAGAATGGAGGCCAGCGCCACCGAAATAACCCGTTTGCGCCCGGCTTTCTGTTCCTGCATGACGCCCATGGAGGCAATTACCACGCAGCGGGTGCGATGGGCGACGGCACATTCGCGCTCGGCCTGATTCCCCGCCAGGGCCGAAACCAGATCATGGTCGACGCCAGGGTTAGAGCCCGATTGGGAGCCACCGGCCCCACCGCTTTTGGTGGTCACACCGTCTCCGGGCGGCGCAGCGGCCTGCGCTCCAGCTTTGGCTTGAGCGCGGCCATGCCCCGGTAAAGTCTTGATTTAACGGTAGAAAGAGGCGACCTGGTGACCTTGGATATCTCTTCCAGCGAAAGCTCCTCGTGGAAGCGCAGCACCAGGACCTCGCGGTAGAGCGTGTCCAGCTCCAGCAGCGCCATGGCAATCCGTTCCCGGTCTTCCAGGTTGGCGCAGCGGTCAAAGGGGGTTGGCTCACCGTCGGCCAGCTCGAAGCTCAGCGGGCGGTCGTCTTCGTTGCCCACCTCAAACAGCTCGTCCAGGCTGGACATGGTCCGCTTGCGCCGCAGGTCGATGACCAGGTTGCGGGCGATGGTGAACAGCCAGGTATCGAAGCGCGCCTGTCCGTTGAACTGTGCGCCGCGCACCATGACCCGCATCCAAACTTCCTGGAACAGGTCCTCGGCCATTTCGCGGTTGCCGCAAAGATAGAGCAGATAGCGCAGCAGCCGGTGCTGGTAGCGGACGATCAACTCGTCCAGCAGGCCCGCATCCTGGCGCTTGAGCCCCGCGGAGATGGCCAGGCTCTCCTGCCGCACCGCATCCTGCGTGGCGATGATGGAACCGGGCGCGATAAGGGGGACAGACGCAGCTATGCTCATCTCATTCCATTAGACGACAGAAGCGCCCGCCAAGTCGCACCCAATTGAGGAAATGGACGCGCAAATGCAATCATTGGGCGCCGGATATACGCTTTTTGGCCACCCGCAGGGCCTCTTCCACCACCTTGGCGGCGCGGCGCTCGCGGGCTTCGGCGCTCTGGTAGTAGTAAATCGCCAGCAGATGATTACGCCTCTGCACGGCCGTCATGGTCTCCCATCCCTTGCGCGCCAGGGGCTGGCGCAGGAAAGCGGCGTGCAGAAGGGGCGGCAGCTCCTTTTCGCCCTCGAGGGTGAGCAGCAGCCGCTCGGAGACCCCGGCAGCGCGCTTTTGGCGGCCCGCGGCGCTCTTGGGCTCGCTTGTCCACGCTGCTATTTCTCTGCGCATGGAGGGGCTCAACTTGTCGAACCAGGGGCGCAAGCGGCGGTCGCCTTTGAGCGCCTGGGCCAGCTCCGGTGGGATCTGGGTGGGCCGTTCCTCCATATCGGGCGCCAGGACAATCCGCACCCTGGAACCAACACCGGCTCCTGCCGCCGCCTGCATCTTCTTGTTGACCAGGAGGATATGTCCATCTCCACGGGGATCGGGAAACAGCGAGGTGCGAAAGCCGAATCCCTCGATCTCCCCGCGCACGCGCAGGCCCCGGCGTACGGGCCAGGTTTTGGCAATGTCGAAGGGAATGCGCGCAATCACCCAGCGGAGCCGCGTTCGATCCGGCTCCAGCACGGCGAGGAACGATCTCAGGGTTTGCGGACTCGCGGGCATCGTGGCAGCCCCAGTATGGCGTCCATTGGGCGAGGCGGCAAGAGAAGGCGGCGCAATTCGGCGTCTTCGCCGATCTTCTACACTAACTTCATGGAAGTTTTGTATGGGGTGCATCCGGTTGAAGAGGCGGTCAAGGCCGGCCGGCGGCGTTTTGATCAGGTGCTGGTGGCTCGCGAGCGCCAGGACGATCGTCTGGAACGGCTGGTGGCGCTGTGCCGCGAGGCCGGCGTCCGCGTGCGCCAGGAGTCCCGCGAGCAGTTGACCCTGATGGCCCAGACCAGCGCCCACCAGGGCGTGGTGGCTTTGGTGCGCGGGCAGGAGTTCTACACCATCGAGGACCTCTACGAGGCCCCGGCCGGAGCAGCAACTGGCGCCGCATCCGGCAAGCCGGCCGGCCGGCTGGTGCTGGCCCTGGATGGCGTTGAAGACCCGCAGAATCTGGGCGCGCTGCTGCGCGTGGCCGACGGCGCCGGGGTAGACGGCGTGGTGCTGACGGAGCGGCGGGCGGCGCCCCTGAGCCCGGTGGCCGTGAAGGCCAGCGCCGGCGCCTCGGAACATCTGCGCATTGCCCGCGTGGTGAACCTGGTGCGCGCGCTGGAAGAGCTGAAGCGCAAGAACCTGTGGATCATCGGCCTGGACGAGCGCGGCACCGCCGACTACGATCAGTTCGACTTTTCCGGCGACTGCGTGCTGGTGCTGGGACGCGAGGGCGCCGGGCTGCACGATCTGGTCCGCCGCACCTGCGACCATTTGCTGCGCATTCCCATGGCTGGCGGCGTCAGCTCGCTGAACGTTTCGGCCGCCGGGGCAGTCGTACTCTATGAGGCCTTCCGCCAGCGCCGCCTGGCGGCGCGCCCAGCGGCCGGTGCTGACCTCAAGCCCGGCCCGGCGTCCAAACCGAAGAAACAGAAAGGCCTGGGCTCATGAAGCTCCTTTTTGCCGGAATTCTGGCTGTGGCTGCTGCCGGCGCCGCGATTTCACCCTGCGGCGCGCAGACCTCGACCGCCCCCCTGCCCGTTGGGCGGCAGGCGACCCCCGCAAAACCGCCGAGCAAGGATTCCGGCAGCCAGGTGGTTTTTTCCCGATCCACCGACGAGAACGGCGAGACCACGACCCAGGCGCCCTCCTCCGCAGCCCAGCCGGCGTTCCAGATGGCCAATGCGCCTTCTGCCGAAGACGCCGACCGGCAGGCGGTCACCTTCACCGATTTCGACATGGACGTGCGCCTGCGCCCGGCCACCCAGCACCTTGCCGTGCGAGCCCTGGTTACGGTGCGCAACGACGGCAAGACCCCGCTGGCCCGCATTCCGCTACAGATTTCCTCCTCGCTCAACTGGGAGCGGATTCGCGTCTACGGCAAGGACGTGACCGCCCAGGTGGCCACTCTCAACTCCGACGCCGACCACACCGGCCAGTTGCACGAGGCGGCGGTGCCGCTGGCGAAGCCGCTGGCGCCGGGCGCCAGCATCCAGCTGGACGTGACCTACTCCGGAGCCATTGCCCCCTCCGCCCAGCGGCTGCTGGCCATCGGCACCCCCAACGATGTGGCCCTGCATTCCGACTGGGACCAGATCGGTGTATCCTTCACCGGCCTGCGCGGCTTTGGCAACGTGGTCTGGTACCCGGCCGCAAGCGTTCCGGTCATCCTGGGCGACGGCGCGCGCCTGTTTGACGAGATGGGCGAACACAAGCTGCGGCTGGCGGGGGCGCACTTCCGGCTCCGCCTCACGGTCGAGTTTCCGCACGGCCAGGCGCCCACGGTGGCGTTGATCAACGGGCATCCCGCCGCGCTTTCGGTCACCGAGTCCGGCACTCTGGACCAGAGCCAGGAAGTGGCCAGTGTGGCCACCGCCAGCCTGGACGGCGCAACCCTGGGCTATGAGGCTCCGAGCCTTTTTGTGGCCATCCGTACGCCCAACTCCGCCACCAACACCACCGTGTGGACCCTCTCCGAGGACGATGCGGCGGCGCCCGCCTGGGGCACGGCGGCTGCCGCGGTTACGCCCTTTCTGCAAAGCTGGCTGGGCCAGCGGCCTCGCTCGCAACTCACCTTGCTGGACCTGCCCGATCCCCAGGACGCGCCCTTCGAGACCGGCGCGCTGCTGGTGACCTCCATTCGCCAGGCCAACCCGGAGCAGTTGGACGGCATTCTGGCCCACGCCCTCACCCACGCCTGGATGCAGTCTCCGCGCGCCTGGCTCAGCGAGGGAGTGGCGCACTTCATGGGGACCCTGTGGGTAGAGAAGCAGCAGGACCGCGAGAAGGCGCTGAGCGCGCTGGAAGGCTCGCGTACCGCGCTGGCCCTGGCCGAGCCCGCCAGCCCCGGCCAAAGCGCCGGCCAGCCGCTGGCCCTGGCCATCTCCCCGGTCTACTACCGCACCAAGGCGGCCTATGTTCTGTGGATGCTGCGCGACCTGGTGGGCGACGCCACACTCTCCGCCGCCCTGCGGGCCTACGATCCGGCCCAGGATTTCGGCCGGGATGCGGGCCGCAGCTCCTTCGAGAAGCTGCTGGAGCAAGCTGGAACCCGCCACGACCTCTCGCAGTTCTTTGGCGACTGGGTGGATGGGGACAAGGGCCTGCCCGAGCTGAGCATCGACAGCGTCTTTCCCAGCATTCCCACGCCCGGCTCCTGGCTGGTGGCCGTCAATGTGTCGAATAACGGCTACGTGGCGGCGGAAGTCCCGGTCACCGTGCGCTCCGACGCGACCTCCGTGACCCAGCGGGTGCGGATTCCCGCGCGCGGCAAGGTCGTGCAGCGCATTCTCATCCAGGGCAAGCCCACCGAGGTGCAGGTCAACGACGGCACGGTTCCCGAAACCCAGGCCAGCGTCCACGTCACCAATTTGAGCGACCCGGCAGTCAACCCGGCCTCTTCCAGCCAGACCGGGCCGCCGCAACAACAGTAAGGCCCAGAAAGACCTCATTCCTGCGGCAGGCAACGGCTTTCCCAGGTCCCAAAATCGGGAACTGATTACATGACAGCGTCGGCTCCCCTACTTGCCGAGTAGACTGGTTGCTGCAAAACGACCAAGACTCTCGGAAGGAAAGGAGCCGAGATGTTGATTA
>Ga0326727_10026394_pt1 | contig 10775 bp, 11 predicted proteins | sample MB2enrmetagenome_FD_207643 | JGI IMG/M metagenome (GOLD analysis project Ga0326727, IMG submission 207643) | Lab enriched peat soil microbial communities from McLean, Ithaca, NY, United States - MB29MY | ecosystem: Environmental > Terrestrial > Soil > Wetlands > Peat | place: USA: New York... | reverse complement strand
TGCCTGGTAGTGACGCCGAAAAAGGCGGCGTCGAGCCGCCGCAGTCCAAGGTGCCTTTGGCACATCCATTTCCATATTGCGCAGCGAGGCGCAAAGGCGTTATGTTTCCAAGCGTTTTGCGGAGCATCTCGGGCAGAACGATCGGAGAAGAAACCATGCGGGTATTGGTAACGGGCGGGGCGGGCTACATCGGCAGCCACACCGCCAAGGCGTTGGCCAAGGCCGGCCACGAGCCGCTGGTGCTGGACAATCTCAGCGCCGGGCATCGCTGGGCGGTGAAGTGGGGGCGGCTGCTGGAATGGGACCTCGCGGACACGGAAATGCTTCCCCAATTTCTGGAAAAAGAGCGCGTGGAAGCCGTCCTGCATTTTGCCGCGAGTTTGCTGGTGGGCGAATCCGTCCAGGAACCGCGAAAATACTTTTGGAACAACGTCGTCAACACGCTCCGCCTCCTGGATGCCATGCTGGAGGCGGGAGTGAAGCGCATTGTTTTTTCTTCCTCGGCGGCCGTCTACGGCAATCCGCAGAAAGTGCCCATTCCGGAAGATCATCCCAAAGAGCCGGTCAATCCCTACGGCGAAACCAAGCTGGCGATGGAACGCGCTCTCCAGTGGTACGGAAACGCTTATGGCCTGAAATGGGTCGCCTTGCGATATTTCAACGCGGCAGGAGCGGATGCGGAGGGCGAGTTGGGCGAAAGTCATGATCCGGAAGCCCACCTGATTCCCCTGGCCATCCTGGCCGCGCTGGGGCGGCGGTCGCACGTGGAAATCTACGGCACGGATTATCCCACCCCTGACGGCACCGCCCTTCGCGATTACATTCACGTCACGGATTTGGGCGATGCCCACGTGCGGGCGCTGGAATACCTCGCCGGTGGTGGCCAAAGCCGCGCGCTCAACCTGGGCACCGGCCGGGGATACTCGGTGCGCGAGGTCATCAATGCCGTGGGGAAAATTTCTCCCCACCCCGTACCGTTTCGCGAAGGGCCGCGGCGCGCCGGCGATCCGCCGGTGCTGGTTGCGGACGCCAGCCATGCCGGGAAAGTTCTGGGTTGGAAACCTCAGCACTCCGAACTGGTGACTATTATTCAGAATGCCTGGACCTGGCATTCGAAAGGCGATCCATAAAAGCAGGCCGGCAGCTATTGAGGAAAATAGTCCGCCGTTATGGCCAGGACCCCGGTGAATCGGGGCAGGTCGGCCATGCTAGAGCGGAGAACCCTTACGCGGAAATACGCATCCAAGCAAGCAAGTTGGTATGTCCAAACTACTTCGAACCTAAGGTGACGCCATGAAAAAAAATATGGGAATCTTGATGTCAGGATTGTTGATCGTCGGGCTGCTCGCCGTCGCGGTTTTCGTTGTGCCCACCGCGGCACGAGCCGCACAAATTGCCGTGGGCGTATCCGTAAGAATCGGTCCTCCGCCGATTCCCGTTTACACGCAGCCGGTCTGTCCGGGCCCGGGCTACATGTGGACTCCCGGCTATTGGGCTTACGATCCCACGAACGGCTACTACTGGGTCCCCGGCACCTGGGTGATGGCGCCCACCGTGGGCTTCTTGTGGACGCCCGGTTATTGGGGTTGGGGTGGTGGCGCATTTTTCTGGCATCCCGGTTACTGGGGCCCGCACGTGGGTTTCTACGGCGGCATCAACTACGGTTTTGGTTACAACGGCGTGGGCTTTGTGGGTGGGGAATGGAGGGGCCGTGAGTTCTTTTATAACCGGTCGGTGAACAATTTCGGCGGGGCGCACTTCGACCACGTTTACTATCGTCCGGTGTCGAACAACTTCGCGGTGAATCGCGTCAGCTACAACGGTGGCGCCGGCGGACTCAGCGCTCGCCCCACCGCGGGCGAACTTACTGCGGAGCGCGAGCGGCACATCGAGGCCACTTCCATGCAGCGGCAGCACGAGGTGGCGGCGCACAATGAGCGCTCACAATTTGCTTCCGAAAACCACGGCAGGCCGGGCGTGGCGGCCACCGGCAGGCCCGGAGAGTTCCGAGGAGGCAACGCGGTGGGGGCAACCCGGGCAGGCGGTACGTTCAACGCCGGAGGGACGCACGGCACGAGCCCTGGCCACACCAACGCTTCTTCGGGCGGCCGCAACCCCAATCCGGCCGGTGGCGGAACTCATCCGGTCATGACCACCCATGCCAATTCGACGTCGGGGCAAAGCTCCGGCACGCGGCAGGCAGGGACGGCGCCCGGTCAATCCCATGGCACGACGGCGTCACACAACGAAGGCTCCCATGGGGGAGCGTCCACCCACGCGGCTACGTCCCATCAGGAACAACCGCAGCACACTTCGTCGCCTTCCAAAGGAGGACAGAGCGAACCGAAAGGAAAGGAACCGCACCACTGAGGAGAGTTAGAGGAATCCCAATTCTTTCCCCAGGGCGCGGAGCAGGATTGCGTTGATGAAGAGTTCAGCCTGCGTTGCGTCATAGCCCTGCTCGAGGGTGCGGCGCAAATGGAGGGCGGCAATTTCCGCGAGGTGCTGGTCGCTCAAATATTTTTGTTCCTTCTCCCGCAGTTCGGTAAGGGCAGGACAGGAGATGGAAACCGTCACGTGCTGCCCGTCGACCAGAAAGACGCAATCGATGGTATCGCTATGCCGGGTGGCGATGGCGGCAAACAGATGCACAAACCGCACCTTGGCGGGTTCGGCGAGGGCTCGCGAACTGACTTCAAAGGGCGTAACAATATAGCTCATAATGTGATATATCCAGGCGGCCGAGGTTGCGGCCCTGCAGGCTGCTAAGCTCCAGATTATAAACCCGTTTCCCCACACAAACCAAATGCGCGCCGGGCCCGCACTCGTCCGCATTTTTCCGGCGCGAGCCCGGCGATGATTTTATGCAACCTTTAGGACCTCGCCTACGTCTAATCTAGTAACTCTATTCTATTGACTACCTGGGGAAGTGGGTAGTCCTGGTTTTCCAGAATTATCCACTTCCTCCTTCCTAATCTCAATACAATTTTCAATTCCTGAACGCAGGCGGGCGTCGAAGGCGTAGACGCTCGGCTGCGCAGCGGCTAAAATCGGTTTACACCAAGCGGGGAGAAGCTATATACTGCACTTCCTCGCAATTTGACACATCCCACAAGGGTTAAGTGGAGTCTTGCCTCCGGGCGCGGGAGGCGGGATTTCAGGAACCACGGCGGAGAGAGCACGAATGAGCCTGATCAGGGAAATTGACGAACTCAATTATGATTTCTGTACATCCCACGATCCCCATGAGGTGATGGAGGCGCTCGTCAAGCGCCTGGTATACCATTACGGGATGGCGGCGGCCGGCATCTGGCGTCTCGACGCCGGCCAGGCGCACCTTACGCTGGCGGCCTCCGCCGGCACCCCGGAGTTCCCCGCCTCTTTGCACGAGGTCTCCGCCAGCCATTCCCTGCTGGGAAGGGCCGCGCAAGCGAAACTGCCGCAGGCTTATTCAGGATCGGCGGCGGAGGGAGACGCCCTGGCGCAATGGGCGGAACAAAATCAGTTCCACTTTTTGACCGCCTTCCCTCTGGCGGATGAGTCCAAAACCACCGGCGTCCTGCTGCTGGCCGCTCCCCAATCGCCCGACGAGTCGCGGATTGCCATCCTTCGTTTGCACGCGCGGCTGCTTTTGATCGCCTTGCACGACGCGGAATGTTTCGTGTGCTTGCGGCACAATTCGGACCGGCTGCAGTCCATGGTGGAGGCCGGCAAGGTGTTCAACTCCACCCTGGACCTCTCGGAATTGTTGGGAAAAATTCTGGATGTGGCCAAGGATCTCACCAAAGCCGAACGCGGAACCCTGTTCCTGATCGACGAAAAAACCGACGAGCTCTGGTCGCTGATCGCGCAAGGGATGGAGGCGCAGGAAATTCGCCTTCCCCGCGGGCTGGGGATCGCCGGCCATGTGGCGCAGACCGGTGAAATCGTCAACATTCCCGATGCCTACGCCGACGACCGCTTCAACCCCGAGGTCGACAAACGCACGGGATTCCGTACCCGCAATATCCTGACCCTGCCCATTCGCAACAAGGCGGCTAAAATCGTTGCCGTTCTGCAACTGCTGAACAAATCCACCGGCAGCTTCACCGAAGAGGACACCGACGTCCTGCTGACGCTGTCGGGGCAGATGGCGATGAGCCTGGAAAACGCCCAGCTTCACCGTGATCTTTTGGAAAAAGAGCGCCTGGAACGCGAGATGGCGCTGGCCCGCGGCATTCAGCGCAGCCTGCTGCCGGAGACCGCTCCCGTCATCCCCGGCTTCGACCTGGCGGTGCTCAATGAACCCTGCTTTGAAGTGGGCGGCGACTACTACGATTTCCTGAGCCTCGGACCCAACACCCTGCTGGTGGTCATCGCCGACGTTGAGGGCAAGGGCATCAGCTCCGCCATGGTGATGTCAAACCTTCAGGCCACCCTGCGCGCGCTCGTCCTGCATCTGCACTCCCTCAACGATATCGCGGAATCCGTCAACAAGATGATCCTGCATGATACGCGCGGCGAAAAATACATGACCATGTTCATCGGGCTCATTGACACGCGCCGCAAGGCCATCCACTACATTAACTGTGGGCACGTTCCCCCCACCATCGTGCGGCCCGGCAGTAAGCCCATTGAGCTCACCGAGGGGGGCATGGTGATCGGCCTCTTCGAAAACGTTCAGTTCGACCGCGGCCACGTGAAGTTCCAGGCCGGCGATATCCTGCTCCTGTGCACGGATGGCATTACCGAATCCATGGATGTGGAGAACGAAGAGTTTGGCATGGAACGCGTCGTCACCAGCGTCAGCCAGGCGCCCGAACGCAAGGCCAAAGATATCGTCCTCAAAGTGTGCGACGACGTCACCGAGTTTTCCAGGGGCGGGACCCACCTGGATGATAAGGTGATGCTGGCCATCAAAATCGTCGACGAAGGGGAAAAGGCGTAGGAAGTCGAGGATTTAGGATCTAGGATTTAGGATTTGGGGTCTGGGATTTAGGATGCAGGATCTGGAATTTAGAATTTAGGATTCAGACTTCATCCTTCAGCCTTCATCCTTTTTCGAAAATCGAAATTCGAAATTCGTAAATAGCCCGCGGCCGCATCCACATTACCTTTCACGATATACAGCACGCTGCCCGCCTTCATAATTCAGAATTCATAATTCAACGTGCTTCCGTCAGCGTCAGCTTAACGGGCACTCCCTCCCCGAATTTCCTCGTGAGCCAGTCTTCCATATCAACGCGCAAGGCGTTCGTATCCACCTGGAAGCTCACTTCCAGTTCCCCATCCGCCACCGGCAGCGTCTCATCAAAGGCCTCGCGGCCGGTGAAACTGCGCATGCAGAAACTATCCAACCATTCCCGCGGGCAGGCGCGCGAACCCTCCGGACCGGCGATTTCGACGTGAATCTTACGCGCAAACACACTGCCTCCTCACCATCCCGCAGGGCTCCGCCGCTCTGCACTTCATCCTTCAACCCTCACCCTTTGTAGGCCATGGTGGTCATCAACGCCAGAGCGGGTTGCGTGGTGTCCAGCCGCGTGTGCTGCACCACCACCTCCACATTGCTCTCCACCTTCAAGGCCATGGGCTTGGCGATGGGCACCATTTCCCCGGAGCGGTTCTTCAGGCTCTCCAAATGCACATGCGCCGTCCGCTGCGCCGGGCATTCCGCTTCCAGCCCGGTAAGCGGCTCCCGGTCTTCGAAATAAACCGTGATCTTCAGCTTGGCGGGGCGGCGGCTGAGATTGAGAACGCACGCCGCTTCATGACTCCTCAAACCGCCCGTGCTTTGATCCGGCAAAAAGCTGTCGGCAATAAGCCACACCTTCGCTCCGATGGATTTCTTTGCCATATATGCCTCCTCTGGATTTTACTTGCCGTCTTGGGGCCAAAAATTCTTGATCAATTCCTGTAAGTCGATTTTCTCCGCCGGCCCGATCACCCGCCCGCCCGGCCGCGGCGCCACCCAATTTCTGCCGGCCAGGAAGACCAGACGGTAAAGCTCCGCGAAGGGAAAATCCGGCGCTGCCCCACCTTGCCCGCCCACCACCTCCGCTCCTAAGCGAACGTTTTCGATCATCCGGCTGGGGTGCCGCAAGTGGTAGGGATTGCGCCGAACCTCATCGCCATGCTCGGCGGTGGCCATGATCAGAATCGCTTCATCCCCCGGGGAGAGGCCCACCATCAGATTCGGGCGCAAGTTCTGGTGCCAGAATTCCGTCTCGAAAAACGCGATGGGGCCGCGGCCCGTGCGCTCCAGGTAATCACCCAAAGCGTCCGCCACAAGGTAGTGCGTCCCAATGTGCGTCGTATTGAAATCCTCGGCGTGGGGAGCGAAGACGGCGTCGGGCGCCTCCTTCTCCAGCACGGCGCTCAGCACGCGCACTTTGGCAGCCCATTCCTCGGGATGATTCTTGCGGTTATCAGGATTGACGTGGTCAAAACCCCAGGGAGGGTTGGCGATGGTGAGCTCGAACCCCAGCGCTGCGCATGCCGCTTTCAGTTCGCGTAGACGGCGCGCGCGCTGGCCGGCATTGCTCCCCAGGGTGATGGCGCAGTTGGTGACCGTCGCGCCACATTCCCGGCGCATCCGCAGCGGCAGAGCTCCCACCAGCGCCTCATCATCAGGGTGCGGCGAACAGACCACCACCTTGAGGGGCGGACCTTTGCCCGCCTGCACCATCGGCGCCTTCAGCGGCCGCGCAGAGGGTCCGAGGGGAATCGCCTTCCCAGCGTTCATCGCCTTGATACTTGCTTGCACAAAACGCACCCAGCGTTGTTGCCGGGTCTTCCAGGTTGCGGATGAATCCTTGGGCACGTGCCCACCTCCCACTCGAGTTACAAACGGAAACTCGTTATCCTACGACACTACGGGGAATTTCCCAAGGGGCAAAGAGAGGAGGGGGGTGTATCGCCGGCGTCCCGCCGGCCGTGCCACGGGCATCCTGCCCGTGCCCCGTCATGGCCAGGATGGCCATGGCACAAGGCAAGCATAAAACCTCCCATTCGCCCACCCACCTATGTACAATGGCAGGCCTCAATGCGACGATCGTCATATCAACAAGAATTTAGATTTGAGGAGCTGCCATGAAAAACCTTTTGCCGCGCCGGAACTTCTTGCAAGCCGCGGGACTTGCCGCCGCAGGGTCCATGATCGCCGGCCCACACGCCGCCGCCCGTCCACCTGAGGAGACTGCCGGCCCGCGCCCCCGGCTGCTGAGCGGCTGCTGCGCGTACTCCTACCGAAAATATTTGCAACCCGGCAAGATGACGATGGAGGACTTCATTCTCAAGGCCGTGGACCTTGGAATCGACGGCGTTGACGTCACCACCTACTGGCTGAAATCCACCGAGCCCGCCTACCTGCACAGCCTGCGCCACCTGGCGTTCAAGCACGGCATCCCCTTTTCGGGAGCGGCCATCCGGACGGAAATGTGCCAGTCCGATCCCGCCCAGCGCGCGGCGCAAATCGCCGACATCAAAAAGTGGGTGGATGCCGCAGAGTTGTTGGGCGTGTCACATCTCCGCGTCTTCGGAGGCAAGATCCCGGACGGAGCCACCGACGCGCAGGGGGTGGAGTGGACGGCGGAAACCATGAAGCCGTCGTGCGATTACTCCGCCCAGAAAGGCATCACGCTGGGCATTGAGAGCCATGGCGGAATCACTTTCAAGGCCGCCAACATTATCGCCATCCTGCAACGGGTCAATTCGCCCTATGCCGGATGCAATCTGGACATCACTCACTTTCAGGGAGACCTTTATTCGCAGGTGGAGGCGCTGGTCCCCTACGCCACTCACACCCACATTCGCGATTTTACCGACGGCAAGTCACCCCAGCCGATTGACCTCGATCGCATGTGGCAGATGTTTGCCAAGGGCGGCTATCAAGGGTTTATGTCGGCCGAGTACCAGGGAGAAGAGGAGCCCATGACCGGCGTTCCCAAGCTCATTGAAAAAATCAAAGCGCTTTGCAAGAAGTACTCTACGGTTTGACAAGTTGCAGGAAATTGGCCGTGCGGAGGCGGTCCGCAGAAATCTAAGCGTTAACGATTAAGGAGAAAACCATGAAATCATGGAGACTCGTCCTCGTCGCCGCTTTGTTCCTTGCGCCTCTCGTGGCGCGGGCGCAAAGCAATCCCCATACTCCGCCGCCGGGTGCCGCCGTTGCGCCGCCCGACCCGGTAATCGCCCAGCAGACTCAATCCGAAGTTACGTCCCCGCCCGGACAGACCAAAATCAGCAATCGGGAATTACGTGTCATGGGGGGACCCGGACCGGAGACTATTGTGGGGTACGAACCCAAATGGGAGCCCGAGTTCGGTCCCGGCTTGGGCGCGTGGTGGAAAAACTCCGAGGTCGTTTCCAAGTTGCAACTTTCCGATGAGCAGGTGAAGAAGATCGCGAAGACTTTTCTTGACCATAGGCTGAATCTTATCGATCTTCGCGCCGACCTGGACAAGCAGGAGCTGCGCCTGCAACCTCTCCTCGATGATGATCAACCGGACGAGAGCAAAGTGGGCGCACAGATTGATTTGATCACCGCGGCGCGCGGCAGGCTGGAAAAAGAAAATGCCATGATGATGCTGGATATTCGCCGGCTACTGTCCGTCGACCAGTGGAAGAAATTGAAGTCTTTGCAAGCCGCCAATGAGGGCAAACAGAAGGTTTTCTTCTTCCAGGGCCCAGGGATCGATATAGAAGGCCCTCCTGCGCGCCCACTTCCCAGTGACCTGCCGATAATTGGACCCCATTAACGGCCGCAGTGCGCGGGTAACGAGCGTGGCGCAGACCTCCGCTGCTTATGACCTTCCAACTGGCCATGGCCGATGCCGCTGTGCGAAGCACCTTGGAGTGCGGCGGCTCGACGCCGCTTTGGCAAAACGCCGAGGAGGAGGACCAAGGCGGCGTCGAGCCGCCGCACTCCAAGGTGCTTCGCACAGCAATTTTAAGGAAGAACCGCGGACCCCAAATACGGGGGGCCGCGCTACGATCCTCAGTAGACAAGTTCCTCGCCCTCGCGGAGGCCCTCGGCGACTTCGATATTCAGGCCGTCCTGCGCGCCCAACTGAACTTTGCGGGTCTCGACGCCGCTTGAACTCCTGACGCGCACCATGGCCACACCCTCCTGAAACTCCACCGCCCGCAAGGGAATCACCAGAACGTTTTCCTTGCGGGCGAGTTCGATATAAACGTCCACTCGCAAGCCGGTGCGCAGGGGCGTGCCGGGATCGACTTCCACAAAACTTTCCAGAATGTCCATATCGATCTTTTCCGTGGGATTATCGGTTTGGATTTTCTTGGGGCCCAGGCCGCCGCTGATGCGCACCACGTGGCCATAGAAGGTTTGCCCGCGATAAGCGTCGCAGCGGATGGTGGCGCCTTGGCCGATTTGAACCTTCCCGATGTCGGTCTCGTCAATCTCCGTGCGCACCCTCAGGTGCGTGGTGTCAGAGACGGAGACGATGGGCTGGTAGAGCGACTCATAGGAAATGGACTCGCCGGGGTTCATGTAGCGCTTCACCACCACGCCCTCCACGGGCGAGTGGACGAAAGTGTTGTCGTAATTGTCCTGCGCCTGGGCAAGCTGCGCGCGCGCCAGGGCAAGTTCCGCCTGATCGGTGGCCACGTCCTCCGGGCGGGGTGGGGCCATCACCAGCTTGTAGTTTTGTTGCGCCGATTCCAGGCGCGCCTGCGCCATTTTCCAATCGCGCTCCGCCTGGTCCAGGACCGATTGCGAAATAATGCCGCCTTCCGCGAAGAGCTTCTGCGAGCGCTGGTAGTTCAGGAGCGCATTATCAGCGGCAGCCTGGGCCTCGTTCATGGCAGCGCGCGAGGCGGCACGCTCCTCCGGCCTCGCCCCGTTCTGGAGCTTTTCCAGCGCGGCCTGCGCGCGCAGCACGCTGGCGCGCGACTGGTCCACCTGCGCCAGCAAATCGTCGTTTTCCAATATCGCCACCACCTGCCCTTTTTGGATCGCGTCGCCGTCGTTCACGGACACTTCCTTCAACCGGCCCACCACGCGCGACGCCAGCTTGATGTCCTGCGAGGTGGCGCCTTCCACACGTCCCCGCGCCGCAATGTGCGAATCAATGCTGCCGCGCGAAACGCGCACCCGGTTGGTAAACCCTGAGGAATTATTCGAAACCGTGCGCAGATAAAAAGCCAGGGGCGCCGTCAGGACAATGCCCAACAGTGCGAACATGTAAACGTTGCGATTTGGCTTTGACATAAAAGTCCGTACGAGCTCGTACCTGGATTGCGCAGAGCACAGCTCTGCGGTCAGGGCTTCGCCATGGATTCGCGGCCAACGATTCGCAGAGCTGCGCTCTGCGCAATCCGGCATCATTCACTGTACTTTGCGATGATACATCTCCACCAGCATTCGCTTGTACAAATCCATGGGTGGAAGCAAATAGATCTCCCGGCGTTGGTCCAGGTGCGCAGGGTCTTCCACCGGGTCCATCACCATCGGGCCATCGCCCTTCCACGCAAATTGCGTACCGAATCGCTGTGGCTTGCCCTGCGCCACCAGCATCTTGTCAACCAGCGTGGCAAGGTCCGAGCCCACGATTTTCTTCTCTTCGACGAGCTTCTGCAATTCCGGAAGCAGGCGCCGCTGAAAGTCGTGATCGGGCGAATGGATGAGGATAAGTATCGCCGCTTTGGAGGCGTCGAAACCGACGAGCGCAATCGTGGGCCAACCGTGACTCGCCACGATTTGTTTAAGCTTCTCCGTAAGCGTCGCATCCGTGCGTTCAAGTTCCGGCTCAAGCGCATCTTGCTGCGCGCTC
>Ga0326727_10026392_pt1 | contig 10775 bp, 8 predicted proteins | sample MB2enrmetagenome_FD_207643 | JGI IMG/M metagenome (GOLD analysis project Ga0326727, IMG submission 207643) | Lab enriched peat soil microbial communities from McLean, Ithaca, NY, United States - MB29MY | ecosystem: Environmental > Terrestrial > Soil > Wetlands > Peat | place: USA: New York... | reverse complement strand
ATTTGTTCAGATGTTCGGGAACGTTGTCCTCGGTGTGTCAGGGGATAAATTCGAATCGATCATACGGCGGCATAAGGACGAGCTGAAAGTAAAATTAGATGTTGAACTTGACACCAAAACGCTGATCGCTATCGTACAGGAGTTCAAGCAACTCATAAAGCAGGAGAAACAACAACCGTTTCCCGACGATCCATTCGCTCAGCTATGGATGGCTATCGCCGCAGTTTTCAGATCCTGGAACGGCAAGAGAGCCAAAATTTACCGTCAGGCTAACGACATACCTGATACGCTCGGCACAGCGGTTAACATTCAATCGATGGCATTCGGGAACATCGGTTCAGAGTCCGGAACCGGTGTATGTTTTACAAGGAACCCGTCAACCGGTGAACCGGTCCTATATGGCGAGTTTCTGATGAATGCTCAGGGTGAGGATGTCGTCGCAGGTATCAGAACCCCTCAGCCAATCTCGCAGCTCGCGAAGGAGTTGCCGCATGATTACAGACGCCTCGTAGGACTTTGTGCGCTTCTCGAACATCATTTCAAAGACATGCAAGACATCGAATTCACTATAGAGAATGGCACGCTTTACATTCTTCAAACTCGCTCGGGGAAGCGGACGGCACAAGCCGCGATCAGAATTGCAGTGGACATGGTACGAGAAGGGTTAATCAATAAGAATCAATCGCTCCTCCGAATCCAGCCGACTCAGATAGAACAACTCCTTCATCGGCAAATCGACCCAAACTACAAGCAAAAACCGTTAGCGACCGGCCTGCCTGCATCACCTGGAGCTTCGACGGGTAAAGTGATCTTCGATACTGATGAAGCTCATCGACTCGGCAGCAGCGGAGTGGATGTGATCTTAGTGCGAGAAGAAACAACGCCTGAAGATATCCACGGCATGATTGCTGCTAGAGGTGTCCTCACTAGCAGAGGAGGCATGACATCACATGCTGCGGTTGTCGCTCGAGGTATGGGCAAACCAGCGGTTGTTGGATGCGACGAAATTACCATTGATGCAACTAACGAGTTGCTAGTTAGCGGGAACGTAACAGTAAGAAAGAACGAAATTATCACAATCGACGGCACAACGGGAAATGTGCTGCTGGGGATAGTCCCTACTGTCGAACCCGATCTGAGCGATGATGCGAGACTACTATTGAGTTGGGCTGACAACGTTCGCCGTCTAAAGGTAAGAAGCAACGCAGACACTCCAGAGGGCGCAGCTATGGCTAGGACGCTCGGGGCGGAAGGCATCGGACTCTGCAGAACTGAGAGAATGTTCAACGCAGAAGACCGTCTCCCGATCGTACAGGAGATGATCCTCTCCGCAACTGATGTCGAACGTTTACAAGCCCTCGAAAAGTTGAGACCTCTACAGAAAGGCGATTTCCTGCAAATCTTCCGCAAGATGCACGGACTTCCAGTAACAATCAGACTACTGGATCTACCTTTACATGAGTTTCTTCCGAAATACGACGATCTAACAAACAAAATATCCGCGCTCAAGGCGAACGGGGGGCACGCCAAATCGCTCAATGTGGAAGAACGAATGCTCAGGAAAGTCATGACGTTAATGGAACATAACCCAATGCTGGGCCACAGAGGTTGCAGACTTGCCATCAGTCATCCAGAGATTTACGAAATGCAAGCAAAAGCAATCATAGAAGCAGCGATAGAACTGGAAAAGGAAGGACTCAAGGTACATCCTGAAATCATGCTACCGCTCGTCGGAATCGTTAATGAAGTTAAGTTCCTAAGGAATAAAATTGCGGCCGTTGCCGACAGTGTGATGGAGAGTGAAGGATTGAAGATCAGCTATGATGTCGGGACAATGATCGAAGTACCCAGAGCCGCTGTGACCGCAGGCGAGATCGCGCAATACGCCGATTTCTTCTCGTTCGGAACCAACGATCTTACCCAAGCAACGTTCGCATTTAGCAGAGACGACGCCGAAGCAAAATTCCTGAAAGACTATTTCGACAACAAGATCCTGACCGCTAACCCTTTCGAGGTTCTCGACAGAAATGGAGTAGGACGATTGATGCGTATAGCGGTTGAAGAAGGCAGGGGCGCTAACCGTAAACTGAAAATTGGAATCTGCGGAGAAGCCGGGGGAGAACCAAGCTCAGTGGAATTCTGTCATGAACTCGGATTAGACTACGTGAGTTGTTCCCCGTATAGAGTCCCGGTCGCAAGACTCGTAGCAGCCCAATCCGCACTCCACGAAAAGCCCATCACGTCCGGAGAAAACCGATAACTTATAGGGTTGGATACCAAAATCACCGTGCTACGTTACTTCAAAAAAGTTTCAGACGTGGAACACCGTAGTACCGTTATCACATTTTCTCAATTGTGATAATCACGCATGAGAATCGAAAGGAACCATCAAAGTACTAGGCAAAAAGAGGGTAACTAAGTTGTTTCCAGCATGCAATCGAAAACCGATCAAAAAGGCTCTATTCTATCGGTTGACCGACGAGACTTCCTAAAACTTGCAGGAGTCACGGGCGTTGTTGCCGGAGTCGCACTCACTCCCGGAGACGTAGTCCTAAACGCCCTCCAGAAAGTGGCACCGCTCTCCGCACCAACTCAGACGTCTGGCGTAGTTCAAACGTTCCGAACTGGGCATTGCAATAATTGCGACGGATCATGCGGACTTAACGTCACGGTTATTGATGGAAATATTACGAGGATCAGTAACGCCACATTCAACAATCCTGATTTTCCGCCGAGAGTGTGCCTACGAGGAATCTCTAACATCCAATACGTCTACCACCCCGATCGTCTGAAGTATCCGATGCAAAGCACCGGCCCTCGCGGAAGCGGGCAGTGGCAGCAAATATCATGGGATGAAGCGACGACCATCATCGCAAACAAATTCACGGAAATCGCTCAGAAGTATGGACCTACTGCGGTCTACATTGCGCCATACACGGGATGTATCTCCGCGTTAAACGGAGTAATTGGCGCCGGATACAGATTCGCGAGCGTAATCGGTGCAAGCGCCGGCGACTTCGAAGGAGACAACGAAGGCGATTCGGCAAGTCCATGCGGCGCCGTCGAAGCTCTTGGAGGCTTCGATGGTCATGATCTCTCAGACTTACGAAATGCACGTATGATCATCCTGTGGGGCAATAATCTGGCTGAAACTGACGTACCGGATATGCGATTCGTCTTAGACGCAAGGGCGGGCACAATCACCTCTGAGGGTGTGATAAGATCTAACCCGAATGGCACCGGAGCCAAGATAGTGAATATTGACCCCAGATATACATCCACTGCAGCTCTTTCTGACCAGTGGATTTCAATTCGTCCCGGAACCGATGGAGCATTAGCACTCAGCATGATTTACGTCATAATTAACGGACAGTTATACAATTCAGATTATGTCACGAAATACACTGTCGGCCCATTTTTAGTCCGTGCAGACACACAATTGTTCCTCAGGGAGAAGGACGTAAGTGGAGGAAGTTCCACCAAGTACATGGTATATGACAGCACCAGCAAGTCCGTTGTACCTTACGATCAAGCTGGCATAACCCCCACTCTCACCGGTTCAAGTGAAGCCGCCGGAACCACTTGTACCCCAACCTTTCAATTGCTCATTGACTTAGTGAACCAGTATCCTCCACCTGAAGCTGAGAAAATAACCGGAATACCAGCCTCCACAATAGTAAATTTAGCGGAGGAATTTGCGGCAAGATCACCAGCGGCAATCAAAGCCGGATTTGGAGGAATATCACACTGGTACTACGGCGACTTAACGTACAGAGCAATGATAACCCTGTCCGCTATTTGCGGCTACATCGGCGTACATGGCGGCGGAGTTACAACCTACAACGGTGCACTATTAGATGCCGCCTTAGACGAAACCGACTGGTTAACTCCGGACAAGAAAGCCTACACGTACCTGCCTCCGCTGTCATTCTGCAATGCAGCCCTGAATGGTAAGCCATTTCCCGTGAAAGCAGCTTGGTTCCCTGTAGACAACTTCGTGATGCAACAGGGCGATTCGAATCTTACGCTCTCTGCGTTTCAAGCTCTTGATTTCGTCGTTGTTTCAGACATTTTCATGTCACCGACCGCTCAGTACGCTGACATCGTGTTACCGGTGGCGACCCAATACGAAAGAGAGGACATACTTCCAGGAGGAAACTACTATCTCCAATACATGCCGAAAATTATCGAGCCACTTTGGGAGACAAAATCTGACCTGGACATGTTTGCAGAAGTCGCTCAAAAAATGGGGCAAGGACAATATTTCAACCAGACACCGGATGATTACATTAGCCTTCTGCTAAGTGGTCTTCCGTCCGGATTAACGTTGGATACCTTGAAGAGTGAAGGTGTCGTTGCACTAGCTGATGAAGACTACGTCACTTCCTCATTTCAACCTATCACTCATCCATACGTTCCATTTTATCAACAAAACTTTCCCACACCATCAGGCAGAATCGAGTTCTACGTGGAATCCCTTGTCCCCTACAACATGCCTCTCCCGATCTACAAAGAACCGATCGAAGCGTCACCAACAAATCCGCTCTATCAGAAGTATCCGCTCGTCTTCCTTAGCTGTCATACAAGGTTCAGAACTCATACCCAATGGTACAACTTACAGTGGCTTGACGAAGTTCTGCCACCGAATGTACCGTTCCTTGAGATAAACCCGATAGACGCCCAGGCCAGGGGCATCAGCGATGGTGACACAGTCACGGCCTTCAACGACCGTGGCTCGATACAACTACGTGCTAGGGTAACCAACGGCATAAGACCTGGAGTTGTGAACTCATACCAAGGCGACCAACTCGCTTGGCCTAATGTCACGAACATGCTCTCACATCAGCTGATCAATCCGGCACAATCCGGTGTCTATCTCTTCCAATCGAATACTGCATACTACGATGTTCTGGTTGATGTTAAGGGATCATGAGTTGAAATGAAATGACAAAACTAACTATGATTATTGATCTAAGCAGATGCATTGGTTGCTGGACATGCGCAGTTGGTTGCAAAGCAGAGAATGACGAACCCATCGGAATCTGGTGGAACCGCATCCTGACAAACGGTGGTGAGCATATGGACACCCCTTCCGGTACTTATCCGAACGTAAGCATGAGCTACATGCCAATTAATTGTCAACACTGCGACAACGCACCCTGCGTCAAAGTATGCCCGGTAGGAGCACTCCGAAAACGCGAGGATGGAATTGTATTCCTTGATTGGGACCGGTGCATCGGATGCCGTTACTGCCTTATCGCATGCCCATACGGCATCCCTGCTTTCAATTGGAGTCCACCCGTACAATTCCCCGACACTTCGCAATTCAAGATAGGAAACCCAGCGGTTCCTGTGAGACCGGTGGGTGTTGCGGAGAAGTGCACGTTCTGCTTCCAGAGAGTCGACGTAGGAAACCTCACACCTGCCTGCATAGAAGTATGCCCCGCAGGCGCACGTTTCTTCGGCGACCTCGACGACCCAACCAGTGAAGTCTCACAAATAATACAAACGACACCCACCGTCAGACTCCGCGAAGAACTAGGTACAGAGCCGTCCGTGTACTACGTTCCGCCTCGTAACGCAGCCAGACTACAGGAGGTGCCGCAAGAATGAAGAAGGGTTACCCTACGAATATGAGTGCTGAAGAGGAATCGGTTCTACAACCGTTACTCAAGACGGGCAAGGGATTTTACGTCTTCGTAGGCGTCCTACTAGTCCTGACTGGATGGTTCCTCTACTGCTGGTACACACAACTTAGCCAAGGACTGATAGTGACGGGTATGCGCAGCATATACAACGCCCCCAACTACATGGCATACGGTGTTGCAGGAGGATCTCCTTGGGGTGTCTATGTTACAACTTTCATCTTCTGGATAGGTATAAGCCACGCTGGAATAGCGATCTCCGCCTCAGTTAGACTGATGAACCTTAACAAGTACAAAGTCGTTGCGCGAATTGCCGAGGTTCTAACATTAGTGGCACTGCCGATGGCGGGGCTATCAATAGTGTTCGACGTCGGACGTCCTGATCGGCTGTTCAATCTTCTCGAGTTCGGCCGATTCCAAGCGCCATTGCTATGGGATCTATCGGCAGTCACAACATACTTCATGGCAACGATCATCTACCTCTATCTTAGCTTGCGAGGCGACATAGACAGATTAGCACTCAGAATCCCGCGTCGAGAAAAGTTCTACAAACGCTTAGCCATGCATTACGAAGGAACGGAGACGGAGAAAGAGAGACATAAGCAGACTTTATGGTGGCTCGCGATCGCCATCGTCCCAATAATGGTAACCGTCCATAGCGTCGTATCCTTCGTCTTCGGTCTGATGATTGCAAGAGCCGGTTGGTACTCAACAATATTCGCAATATACTTCGTAGTCGGAGCAATAGTTAGCGGGGTAGCTGCAGTCTTCTCATTAGCGTGGATATTCAGATGGTTCTACAAATGGCAATCGTTGATCACTGATGAGGTTCTCAAAGGCATCTCCTGGGCTCTCAGAAACGTACTAATTATCTACATTTACCTCTGGATTGCGGAGGAGCTCACTACAAACTATATGGGCCCGTCAGCCGAACTGAGAGTCTCAGACTTCCTGTGGAGCGGTCCCTATGCACCGATCTTCTGGCCGCTGGCGATTATCGGATTCGGTGTACCAGCGATAATCCTACTCAAACCAGTCTTCGCCAGGAAGGCATTCAACCCCAAACTAACTTTCATAGCATCAATAATACTTAACGTAGCCTTGTGGATTAAACGCTTCATAATCGTCGTACCTTCACTCCTTAACCCACCGTTATATCAAACCGGCATCTACATTCCAACCGTGACTGAAGTATCCATCATACTAGGCACATTCTGGATGGCAGCTCTGCTGTACGTTGTATTCATGAAAATATTTCCAATAATCGAATTGGATGCGACGGATCCAGCGAATCTAAACCGTGGCCTAGAGGAGGCATAAGAAAAATGACTAGCATCAAGACACTATGCGTTGTCCTGTTAGGTCTCCTGTTAATAGTTACAGGAGTCTCACTTTGGGTGTTAGCAGATTCAACAACTGCTGTCGTATCAATCCCACTGGCGAGCACAGGTTTTCTCTGGGCTCCATTAATCTGGATCCTAGGAATAATCATAACACTCTCAGCAGCACTCGCAAATACGTTGCCACTCAAGAATTACCTAGCCTGGCTACTACTACTTGTCGTCGGCTACTTAGCAATCTTCGTAATACTGGTCTCCATAACCTCAGTCATCCTCCCATAAGTTAACAACACTCCGACCACCACTCTGAACCACTAACCCGAAAGTTCGCAGAGGAAAGACTGACGTCAGACTCCACCCTACTGAAACAAGCTGATTTCCGAAGCAAGGTCTACGGAATCCTAGCCCTCGCATTCTCTCTCCCTCAAGAAAATGCTACAAATCTCTACAAGTCAATTCTCGATGCTCAGGAAATAATTCACACGAATGCAAGCGCCTCGCAACCAGAAGTTAACTCACCAGGCCTTTCTATTGTGGATCTAAAAAAAGAGTATCTCAGACTCTTCGTGGGTCCAGGTCACGTAAAATGTCCGCCGTACGAATCCATCTACCGTCAAGATAGGCCACCCTTAGAAAAGGGACTTGTAATGGGTCCGTCGACTGCTGACGTAAGACGCAGATATGCAGAAGCAGACCTAGTCTTGGCAAAAAATTTCAATGACTTGCCCGACCACATCGCCGTAGAAATGGAGTTTATGCATTTTCTATGCGCCGAAGAACTCAGAGCGTTAGAAGAAGGGAATCTCCAAGAATCTACAAGAAGAAGAGAGATGCAGCTAGAGTTTCTCAGAGAACATCTGAAACCTTGGGTGGATAGATTTGCCGAATGCATTCTTCGATCAACTAGCTCATCATTTCACAAATCAGCTGCAATCTTACTCAAGACTTTTGTGAAAAGTGAATCAGAACACTTCGAAGGACACGGTTCGCAATGAGGGTGATGGTCTACTGTAACGGCTTGGAATCAACAATCACAGCCAAAATAGCCTCGCACATTCGTTCTAATTGGCCCGAAACAACAATCTACGCCAACAACGACGCGATCACGTCGCCAAACGCTGACACTTCAATCGTACTCGTAATAGGAAAACCTGCCTCGCCTAGCGATCAAACTAAAGCATTACTCACGGAAACGATTGAAGTTATCAACACAGCTTCGCTCGAGGAAATACTTTTCCGAGTAGATGCAAAGCTCGGCAAACTCACAAAGTCGGACAAGATATTCGTAAAAGAAATCTCACCTAGCCGGGTGATGTCACGTCGAGAATTTTTCCAACTCGGACTTCCGCACAACTCTCACAACCTCAACGACTTACCAGTGGTATCGGCAGATTCCTGCGAGGCTAAGTTCGGATGCTCGAAATGCGTCGACGCATGCCCATCTCCGGGAGCTCTGAAGATTGAGAACAATTCTCTTACCGTGTCGAACGAGTCTTGCATCAGGTGCGGGCTATGCGCCGGAGTTTGCCCGGTCGCCGCAATCCAGATTCCACGACTCTCCGAAGACGCCTACCAAGGCTTACTGAATGCGATGAAGCATTCATCAGCCCCAACAAAAGCACTCGTGATAACCTGCGATGAGAGTAGGATCACTCCGCGGCCATGGATGGATATCGAAGAAGTACCTGGAATCGGCGTTATGGGTGTCAGACAAATTGCGACGGCCGCGGCTTCCGTAGATGTACTGATAGTTCACTGCGCTGACGGACAATGTACAGCCAAAGAGAACGCGAGGCACGCGTTAAACTTGATATCCTCGGTCGCTGGCAAAGACGGTCCAATATTAGCTTACATGGAAGGGAACGTTGATTTTACCCAGCTAGATACGATTTTCAAATCAGCTCAATCACGCAATAAAGCATCTATTGCAATTGAAAGTCCGTGGAAGAATTATGTTAATTCTCTCAACGCATTATCGAGAGGGCAACCGGAGGCCGTAGGACTCGGACTAACAAATATGATCGTATCCGAGTCATGTACGCTGTGTAACGCATGCGTTGAATCATGTCCTCACCAAGCCCTCGCGATTCAGCATGAGAATTTGGATTTCACGTCAGAAGAATGCACAGGCTGTGGATTATGTGCAAAAATTTGTCCAGAACATTCGATAACACTATCTCAAATGAACGGCCCCATCGCACTTACGACCAAAACAGTCTACAGAGACGAAATGATAGAGTGCACAAGGTGCAATACTCCATATGTATCGGTAAAAATGTTCAAGAAAGTTTCTGCAATGTTACCGGGAAACGAAGAGGTGATTAAACTCTGTCCAAAGTGTAGACAAACAGAAATTTATGAGAAGATCTTTGGTGGTAGCACTTCATCGTGAGTATGATTTTGAATACCCAAGAAACCTCCATGGTCATTCTCAGACTTCGCAACAGCTAACCATTCTTATATGACGCTGACCCCACAGTTCATGTGAGATGCGAACTTGGCGCTAGTAGGATTCGAACTCATCAGCGTAGTCGTAATACTGGTAGTCGTCTTCCTATGGGGACCACAGAAACTTCCTGAGATGGCCAGATCTATAGCGCTGGCGAAACGTGAGTTCGAGAAAGCGTCAAGAGAAATAACATCACCATCCACGTACAGCCCTCCCCCGGCATCAGCACCGCCGTCATCTGCCATTGATCCGCTCATAGTAGCGGCGAAATCTCTTGGAATAACCACGGAAGGAAAGACGAAAGAAGAAATTGCTAAAGAAATTGCAGACCGACCAACTTAGATCATTTTTGTTGAACGATTTTTACTGACTCGAATAACTCCGCGTCCGGTACATCTAAAACCTGCGCAGCATGGCGGTATTCCTTCTTGGGAGCTAACTGAATTAGCACCTTTGCTTTTTGCTTCCTGACAATGATGATGATCGAATCATCTCGTCTACTCTTCATTTTGACTCGAAGCTTCGGATACGTGTACCTGAACGCTTCTGCAATACATCGTTTTGTTCCGAATATTGCTAGACCCGAAGAGAACTCTCCGAGAAGGTTAGACGCCAGATAACTCGCTCGCAATCCGACCGCCAGGCCGACGCATTTTCCTCCATGTTCTTTTGATGCTTTTCGAAGAGATTCCTGCAACTCCCTGGGACGGATCAATCGGCGGACCATGGCGGTCAACTCACACCCTTGTGACGAAAGCGCAAGGGTCCCGGGTATAGACTTCGAAGAATGTGCCACATGCCCTGTGATGGCGAGAATAGGAGTTGGATTCTTGCTTAGCGTATGCTTTAGATCTGCCAAGTCGTTTGCCGTCACAATCCTGTATGAATGTTTTGAAGAATTCGTCGAGTAACCTTCCAGGAAGAGAACATCGATTGGTTCAGAACGCAAACCGGAGAGAACATTGCCAAGCCCAGTTTCGCTCGATGTCTTCTTGAAAAGTAAGAGCTCGCGGGGCGCGACACCTACGATCAAATTTGCACCAGCCCGTGCATGCCGCCACGTATCTTTTCCTCGCGTATCCAGATTCAGACCTCCCTCGTGAATATGTTTTACAATCCCAACTCGAAATCCTAGTTTCGTAAGGTGGGCGGTAAGATACTCGATAGTGGTTGTCTTGCCGGAACCGCTCGTTCCGACTACGAAAATCATTACCGGAGTCTTACGATGCATAGCGGCGAAGTCGCAACCACAGAGTAAGTAAGATCATCGTTTGCGAATCAGTGATTCTTGATACCACTTCATAGCCATCATAGTTCTGCCCATACCCAAAATCGGCAGTA
>Ga0326727_10026390_pt1 | contig 10776 bp, 10 predicted proteins | sample MB2enrmetagenome_FD_207643 | JGI IMG/M metagenome (GOLD analysis project Ga0326727, IMG submission 207643) | Lab enriched peat soil microbial communities from McLean, Ithaca, NY, United States - MB29MY | ecosystem: Environmental > Terrestrial > Soil > Wetlands > Peat | place: USA: New York... | reverse complement strand
AATCGCCCGCCGCGGAATTCGAGAGCGGGGAAATGTTCGCGGCAACCCTCCGCACCGCTCCTCGCGAAGCACATGGATACGTGATCGCGCTTTGCATCTACGCGACCGGCTACTTCCTCATCAACCAGTTCTATCTCAACGCCGGCGCGCCGCTTGCGATCGGCGCTTTCCTGTTTGCGTGGAAGCTGACTCTCGAACCAGCTCCCACGCCCATCAGCAACGAGGCCAACACGCGCGCCGCCTTGCGGCTGGCGCAAGTCGCCGCGGCGGCCGTTCTGGTCACGCTCTTCGTAATGCTCTACGGCATCGGCCACCGCAATCGCGTTGACACCGCCAAGCTCGCTCTCGCCAATGCCAACAGCCAGGGCGGCGATGCCAGCCGGACAAACCGACGCTCCGGCAGCGTCTACCTCACCGGAATCTCGGGCTATGAGAGCATCGTTCTCTGGCCTGTCCCGGAGAAGAAACAGATCGTCGCTCCCTTGCCGCGAAAGATTTCGACCTTCGCCGACCAGACCGCCAAGCCCCTTGTCATCCGCTTCGATGGACCCTATTGGTACTTTCAGCCGCCGGGCAAACAGCCTGGTCCCCGCGCCCACCAGGCGCAAGGCAACCCGCTGGCCGTCAATATCGAGGCCAACAACTTTATCCCGCTGGAGATGGAAGCCGTTCAGAACCTTGGCGTGCCAATCCGGCTCGCGCTCTGGAGCGAGATTCAGCTGGACCTTGAAAATCGCGACAACCTTCGCGGCCCCATCGCTCTGGGCGTCGTGCTCACTGACTCATCCGCGCGCGGCAAGCCGTCGCTTTCGCTGGGCGAGCAGATCGTCCTATCCAGTGAGGCGGCCCAGTTCTCAGTCAAGCTGTCTCCGGTGGATGAGGTGCTTCGATTCCCGATTCCGAGCCACGCAGCGATTCGCAAATTCGACCGGATTACCGTGCTCTACCTGCCTGGCTTGGAGCATTGGCAAACAGGCGCAAAGATCGCTATCGAGCAGTTTGAGTTGATTCCGCGCTAGGTTGGGTGTTGCACCATTTTTGGTGCAATTATCTATTTCTGATTTCTTATTTTTTTGTAGTTATAGCGGGCTATTTATTCCTGGTGCTATTGATTTATCTTCCCATATCTAAAGCTATTTATCTGCAATCCCTCAGTCGCCAGTCTGAATATTTACCAGAACCTCTGCGCCTTGTCCGCCGGGCGAGACGGATCTGGTTTGCGGGGCGCGCCAGTGGTCGATGTAGCTGATCTTGTGGACACAGCCGATGGTGCAGTTGGGGGCGCAGCTTTTGGCGGTCAGGAACTCTCGCTTGACGTCGGCGGTGGTGTAGCCGGCGAGGGGCACGCCGGGATAGCCGCGCTGCTGCGAGCAGTAGTGGACCAGACCGTCCTCGCAGATGTAGAGGTAGCGCGAGCCGGCCCGGCAGCGCCAATCGTTCGGCTTGCCCGCGGCAATGGCCGCTTGAAAATCATCGAAACGGGAGTAGTTGATCTTCTTCCAACCGCTCATCTCCTCGTACACTTTGGCCTCGTCCGGCTTCAACGGCTTCAGTTGGCCGTCGCTGTCGTGAATGATGCCGATGGTCGAGGTAAAGCCGAGCGCGAGCGCGCGCTTGCCGATCACCAGGGCGTCGTTGGGGTCGCGGAATCCGCCACCGACCACGGAGTTGATGTTGACGTGGAACTCGGCGTACTGGGCCAGCATTTCAAGCTTCTTGTCGAGCACCTTCAGGCTCTTCATCGACACTTCGTCGGGGACCAGGTTGTCAATGGAGATCTGCAAATGATCAAGCCCAGCGCGGTTAAGACGCTCAATGCGCTCGGGGCTGAGCAGGTAGCCGTTGGTGATCATGCCGGCAATCGCGCCGGTGCGTCTCATGCGGCGGATGATGTCGTCGAGTTGCGGATGGGTGAGCGGCTCGCCGCCGGAGATGCCGATCATCGCGGTGCCCAGACGGCCGAGGTGATCGATGCGGCGGACCATCTCTTCCAGAGGCACGGGCTCTGAAACCTTGTCGTACTCGTTGCAGTAGGCGCAGGAGAGATTGCAGAAGCGGTTGGGCACAATCTGGACCAGGACGGGGTGCGAAGTGGAGGCCAGGGCGCTGGTCACCATCCTCAGCTCGCGCGCCTTGCGGGTGACCGCCAACCACCGCCCGCGCACCGTCGCTCTACGGGGAATTGCCATCTCTTCTATTGAAACACAGGGGAAAGACAGGGAACAGGGAATAGGGAACAGGGAGCGCGTGGAGAAGCGAAATGTCTGCAAATAGGGCTTTTCGAAGGCGTTAAAGGGTTGCTTTTTAGCAGCGGCGTAAACGTTAATGGTTCGCTTGGAGGGTTACGATATGGGGCCAAAGGTTCGCTTAGGTGGTTGTACTTCTTTGAGGCCTTAACTATAGAGGGTTGCGAAATTGGCGGTTTGGCTGCTGGGAATTAGCCATTCCGGAGGAAAGGGTTGCTGAGAACTAGCCTGAAAACCTCGAAAAGGGGGGTTTATTGAGGTTAATTGGGGGTTTTCGGTAGGTTTACGGTAGGTTTTCGGAGGTTATTTGAACAGTGGACGGGGGAAAAGTGCACTTGGAATGGTGCAGAGCGGGTCGGCGGGTCTTGCGCGGCGCTCAGCCACCAACCGCCCCCAGCGAACCGTGGACCTACGGGGAATTGCCATCTCTGCTATTGAACCTTGGTTTTCCGCTCGAAATCCGCGCACCTTGGCAAAATGAAAACCGGGACCCAATCCCATCCCGCACCGGATTTATCATCGGGACAGCGTTAATTGGCATTGCCTTCGCCGGATTTTGCGCACCCATATGCGTCGAGGACGGGGCCGGCGTGCCCTGGAGATCACAAGGTGAAACCCATCGTATGGATAAGCAGAATCGCGTTCAGCGACGGAAACGTCATCGAGTTGGGCCGCGGCGATGTGGTAATAATCGTGGGTCCAAATAACGGCGGAAAGAGCGAAACGCTTAGGGCAATCGCGAGAAAACTTGCTGACGCTGACGCATCGAGTCCGGTTGTCCAGGCCATCTCATATGAGAAAGAGGGCTCGCACGAAGAGGTGACGTCATGGCTACACGCCACGGCATGGGACAGAGGCGGCCCTATAGGCGAACACTTTGAGCTGTTTGGAAGGCTTGTCAGCCGATCAAGCATCAGGATGTGGTGGGAAAGCGAAGGCGGGATGGGCAGCGGATTGTCCAGTTTCTTTTGCACCCTCCTCAACGCGGAGGAGCGGCTAGCGGCCGCAAATCCACCCGACAACATCGCGATTACAACTCATGGGCCTGGGCACCCGATTCACGTCCTCCAGTGGGATGACTCCGTCGAGAGGCGAATCAGCGATCATTTCGAGAGAGCATTTGGGACTGGAATAGTTGTACACCGCAACGCCGGCAAAATCGTTCCAGTTCTAGTTGGGAAGGCGCCGCAATTGCTGCCCGGGAGAGACCGACACAGTATCGAGTACGTCCGAGATTTGGAGAGGCTGCCACCAGTTCAAAATCAAGGCGATGGAATGCGAAGCTTTCTCGGTGTTTTGCTGTTCACGGCGGTAGGTTCCGAGCCAATCCTGCTAATTGATGAGCCAGAGGCCTTCCTCCACCCGCCCCAAGCGAGACATCTTGGCGACTTTCTAGTCAATGAAACCGGTGCCGATCGGCAGCTCTTCGTCGCAACACATAGCGGCGATGTTCTGCGGGGAGCGCTCGACTCCGAAAACGAGAGGGTCCGGGTCCTAAGAATTCGGCGCGAGGGCGATGTGAACATTGCGCGAGAGCTGAGCAATGCCCAGATATCCCAGTTATGGGGTGATTCGCTTCTTCGCTACTCGAATATTCTGGACGGCCTGTTTCACGAGCGCGTAATCCTCTGCGAGAGCGATTCAGATTGCCGCTTCTACTCGGCCGTTGCGGACGCCATGTTTGAGTCCGCTTCGCAGGGCGATCGGAAGCCGGACGTTATGTCTACGCACTGCGGGGGAAAGGCTCGCCTCCCGATGGTCGTCTCCTCGTTGAGAGCACTGGGGGTTCCAATCTCGACTGTCGCGGATTTTGACGTTCTGAAGGAAGAGGAGCCCTTACGGGGCATCGTCGAGGCAGCAGGAGGCCGATGGGGAGACTTTTGCAAAGATTGGAAGATCCTGAAAAGAGCCATCGACGACAAGAAGCCCCAGTTGGGCGTTGGGGAGGTCAAGAGGGACATTGACGAGGTCCTCAATTCGGTCAAGGGGCACATTCTCCCCGAGGCCGCTAAAAAATCTATCCTGGACGCCCTTAGAGCGTCGTCGCCTTGGTCCACTGCAAAATCCGCCGGCATGGCATTCATTCCCAGCGGGGACGCGAGTCAGGCAGCGAGCAGACTGTTTAGCGCGCTCGGGCAGATCGGTGTCTTCGTCGTGCCCGTAGGAGAGTTAGAGCGGTTCGTCCCGACGGAAAGCGGACACGGTCCAGCTTGGGTTGCGGATGTGTTAAGACGAAGCCTAAAGACCGACCCCGAGCTAGGGCCGGCGAAGGAATTCGTACGCAAACTCATCGGTTAACTGGGAGACCGAATCGCGGGCAGGCAAATCCAGTAAGGCCGCTCTATCTTCCCGACCCGGTGCGGCGTTCGGCTTCCATGAGGTTGGCGAGGATGTCGTTGATGCGGGTGAGGTGACCTTGGCCTTTGGAGCGCAGCCAATCGAGGACCTGGGGATCGAGACGGACGCTGACCGCGACCTTGCGCCTGGCGCCGCGCAGGCGCACCAGATGCGAGAGCTGCTCTTCGGTCAGGCGCGGAATGTCCTCGTATTCGGCTTCGGGCAAATCGAGTCCCGCTGCCTGCGCCTCGCTGGCGCGCCGAATCGCTTGCTTTTCGGCATCAGTCCATTTCCTGTTCCTGATATCTTCGGTAGTCATCCTTGTCAGCCCGCCGCGCGCTGATAATGCGGATAATCTCTTCGCCATCATCATCCTCCCGGTACACATGAACCACGAACAGAACGTCTCCGACCCCTGGCTCAACTGAGACCGCGCCGAGCGCGTGCCATCGCAGCTCTCCGGTCTCGTCTATCCGATCCAATCCGATGAGGCAATGCTCATCCTCAAACACCAATGCCGCCAGCTGGAATGAGATTCCACCATGCTTGCGCTGATTTTGCCGGTTTTTCCGTTCGTCCCACTCGTAGCGCACTGTGTATATACAAACTATATCACAAAGAAGAGGCAGTGCGGTCAATTGGTCGCTGGGCGGAGATTAGAAGATGCCGGGGATGAGGCGCTTGGTGACTCGGGTGTACTCGACATATTCTTCGCCGAAGGCTTGGCGGAGGGCGGCTTCTTCAACGTGGATGCGGTAGAGGAGGGCGAGGGTTGTGGGGACAAGCATGACGGCGAGGCTGGCCCAGTTGCGGGCATGGAGGCCGACGGCCAGGAAGATGATGAGCAGCCCCGAGTAGGAGGGATGGCGGACAAAGCGGTAAAGGCCGGCTCTGTGCACCTTCTGCTCGGCGCGGATGGCGACGTTGGCGCTGAAGGATTTGCCCAGGGAGAGGATGGCGGTGACGCGAATGGCAAGGCCGGTGACCAGGACGATGAGGCTGAGCGGGCGGAGCCAGTGCGCTCCGAAATCGATGCCGGCCGGCAGAGTCTCGCGATTCACGAATTCGCGAACCCATGCGGACCCCATGAGTGAAGCGACGATGACGATCCAAAGCAGAAGCATGGAGCCGCGATCCTGAACCTTGCCGCCGCCCGAACGGGTGCGGGTGATGACGAAGACCAGGATCTCCAACCCCAGCCAGGCCCACATCAGGCAGTTCCATAAGGTCAGCGCTTGCATTGCTCCTCCATTGGCGGGCGGTCCAGCCAGATGTGCTTAACCGCGGTGTCCTGTTTTGGCCTGAATCTCAAGAAACTCGGCGGGCTTCACAATTCTGGTGGCGGCGAACTGTCCCAGCGTTGCGCCCCACTGATTTCTCGGAACCAATCGCCCGGAAACGCAGATCCTTCGACTGCGTAGTGCGCAAAGAACGCGCCCTACTCCGCTCAGGATGACAGTTGGTTTTTGAGGGAAATTCAGCGCCGAAATATAGATATTGGAGTCTGCCGTAACTCGGAGCACTATCGCCCTTGCCCGCATTCCCGGCGCGACTCCGCTATGAGCCGGGGCACATCGGCTTCAGTCAATCCGCGTGCGCGCGCCCTCTCCCGTCCATAGGCCTTCAGGCTCTGCCATTGTTCGTCTTTGAGATAACGATCCACGGCCTCGGCCAGCACTTGAGCCACCGTCCGATCCTGCGCGCGCGCCACCCTCTCCAACTCTGCCATGAGAGAGACGGGGATGCCCGGGATTTGGGTTTCGCCGGTCGCCATACAGATATTGTGCTCCTGTCCGGGGAGCAAACACAATCCTCACCGCTGCAGATCAGAAGAGCTTCCGTCCCACATGATAGACTTCGGGTGCATTTGAACCACACTGGAGGTTTTTCGGCACATGTTGAAGCAATGTCTCAGTCTTGTCTCCATCGCCGTTTTTCTGCTCGCTGTGAGCGCAACAGGCAGCGCCCAATCCGCAATGCGCCAACAAGGGACAGGCGCAAGGGAGTGGGTGTGCACGTGGGCTGCATCGCCGATGCTGGCTGAAGGCAGCGTGCGGATGCGGCCGTTTGCCGCGGTCACGCTGCGCGAGATTGTGCATGTTTCAAATGGCGGCCAGCAGCTTCGCGTGCGCTTTACAAATGAGTTTGGCGTGGACGGGCTGACCATCAGCGATGCGCACGTGGCGCTGAGCGCGGGCGGGTCTGATATCAAGGAAGGCACGGACCATGCGCTCACTTTTGGCGGCGCGGCCAGCGTGAGGATTCCGCCGGGCGCGGCGATGTACTCCGACCCGGTAGCCCTGGCGGTGACGCCGCTCTCGGATGTGGCCGTGAGCTTCTTTCTTCCCTCGCAGGTGATGCGCGCTGAAACTTACCATTCCTTTGCGGATCAGGACAACTTTGCCGCCGATGGGGACCAGGCGGCAGCGGCTACGCTGGGCCAGGTTCCAGCGCGAGATCCCGCGGCGCCGGCGGCCATAACACCGCAGACCACATCGGCCGGGGCGGCCATCCTGCAGTCGTGGTACTTCCTCGACGGCATCGACGTGAACGCGGTGGAGGGGGCGCGGGCCGTTGTGACGCTGGGCGACTCGATTACCGACGGAGCGCATTCGACGCTGAATGCGAATCTCCGCTGGCCCGATGTGCTGGCGGCGCGGCTGAAGCAGGATGGCAGCCTGGCGCAGGTGGCGGTGCTGAATGAAGGCATCGGCGGCAACCGGGTTTTGAACGACCAGACCGGGCCCAACGCACTGGCGCGGCTGGACCGCGACGTGCTGACGCAGAACGGCGTGCGCTATTTGATTGTGCTGGAAAGCATCAACGACATTGGGCGGCTGGCGCACATCATGGTTCCCGAGGATGACGTGACCGCGCAGCAACTGGAGCAGGGACTGAAGCAGATTGCCGACGCCGCGCGGGAGCACGGCATCAAGGCATTCGGCGCCACGCTTACTCCTTACGGCGGAGCCGGATACCGTACCGACCGGGGCGAGCAGGTGAGGGAAGACGTGAACAACTGGATTCGGACCAGCGGCACGTTCGACGGCGTGATCGATTTCGACCAGATCACGCGCGACCCGCAGACGCCGGACCGCTTTAACCCGCTCTGCGACTCGGGCGACCACCTGCACCCGAACGATGCGGGGTACAAAGCCATGGGCGAAGGGATCGACCTGAAGCTGTTTGGCCAGTAGCGTACAGGGACCGGAACTTCCGGGGAGCGGGGTTATTCTATTTTTGAAATGCCGTTTCCTATCAAAGTCTGCGTGGTTTGTTCTGAGGAGTTCGAGCTGAGGCCGGGCAAGCCGGGCTTTGCGAACCGGTGTCCGGCGTGCAGCGAGCCGGAGGTAACGGAGGCGGCCGCGGCGGGCGGGGTGGACCCCGGCGACCGCAAGACCGCAAGCGAGATGAACGAGGCGCGGCGGCGGGCCATCCGCGACATGCTTTACCGCAAGGAGAGCTGAGGGATTTCAGAGTCGGCCCGCACAGGGAATGGCGGCGGAGCGTCCTTGAACAAATGCAGCGAGTTGCGGCATTTTAGGAAATACTGTGGTCTAGTCAAAATCGCACAAGGTCGCCGCTCCCTATTGGTCGCGTCGACCTAAGGGCAGTGGCTTCGACTACACCATTTCCTAAAATGCGACGGCCCCCGCTGCGGCGGGGTTGGCAAGTTAGCGAGTTAGCGGAGCGCCTCGGCAACTGGCGGTCCATTGCCGGCGGGGAACTTCTGCTCGGGCTCCAGTTTGCCGTGGTGCTTGGAGTCGACCTGCAGGGTGAGGGTCTGCTGCTTTTTGTCGCGCAGGATGGTTACCTGCACCGGCTTTCCCTGGTTGGAACGCAGGGCGCGGTCCCATCCGGCAAGATTCGTCACTGGCTCCGCACCTACCTTGAGTATGACGTCAAAGGCCTTGAGTCCGGCGGCGGCGGCCTCGCTCTTGCGGGCCACCTGCTTGACCATGAGCCCGTTGGGCACGCCCAGGTACTCGGCCATCTGCGAGGTGAGCGGCTCAACCAGCGCGCCCACGTTCAGGCTGCTGCCGAAGAAGGGCAGATGAAACCCCGCGCCCGGCACCGGCGCGTCGCCGCTGCCGGAAATGATGCCCATGGTCGGCGGCGGCGTAAACACATCGCCGCCGCTGCCGATCTTGTTCCAGACATCGTGTCCCAGCACCTGGCGATCGGCCAACTGCACGGCCAGGGTCTGAATGTTTCCGTCGCGGCTGATCTCGATGCTCACCTTGCGGCCCGGAGGAATTTCCTTGAGCATCTTGCGCAACTGCTCGGCGCCTTCAACATTCTGCCCGTTCAACTGCAGCACCACGTCGTTGACCTTGAGCCCGATCTGCCCGGCGGGAGCATCGTGGTCGATGAGCGTGATGAGGGCGCCACGCATATCTTTCAGCTTGAGCGCCTGCGCCTTTTCAGTGTCAACGTCGGCCAGGTCCACGCCCAGGTAGCCCTGTGAGCTGGCAAGCAGCGGCGAGTCGGAACCCTCCATGAGCTGGCCAAGATCGTTGGCCTGCGCACGGGCTGCGGGGGGCGCGATCGCCAGGCCCGCAGCCAGAATAACGACAGGGACGGCTGCAAAACCAAGACTTCGATACGGCCTCAAAAAGTGTTTCATCTCTTCTTCTCCAGCGGTTGCTTCTTTCGTCCGGCTCCGCACTCTCTTCTAACGGCGCGGATACCGGAGGGTAAGAGAGTGTTACTGAATCTCCGGAACCCGGCTCAGAACCTGACGGGAAACATTCCGGATCTGCGGATTATCGTCAGAAGTGGAAACCGAGTACAGCACCTGGCGTACGCTGGTGTCGGCTTCAACCGGCTCCAGGATGTTGATGGACTCAGTGCGAATGCGCGGGTCGTTGTCGTTGAGCAGCGCCTCGAGCACCGCGTTGCGCACCCGCACATCCTCGGCGACGTAAGGCTCCAGGCCCTCGAGCGCTTTTTCGCGGACGCCGGCATTCTTGTCGTAGCGCAGGGCCACCATGAGCGCGTCGCGGATGCCCGCCGCCTGGCAACTATGGCCGGCGCGACACTCAGCCGCCAGCAGGCCTACCGAGTCATCCCGTACTCCCGGCGACGTGGAGTTCTCTGTGGCCAGCATAAGCAACTGGCGGATCGCGGGGTCGTCGAGCGAACCCTGGATGCGCTGCGGGACCAGCTGGTTGTAGCGGACTTCCACCATCTCGTTGCCCGGCTGGCGCACAATGCTCGAGACACTGGCGACATTGGCGATCTCAGGCTGCGCCGCGGGCTGCTGCGGCTTTACGCTGGCGGCCGCGACCCCAGGCGCTGCCGCGGCGGCGTGCGCGGCTCGATTCTGTGCAAACTCATAGCCGCCCAGGCTGCCCGCCCCGATGCCCGCCACCAGCAGCAGGCAGGCGGCCACGGGCGCGGCCTGCAAGCTGGCAACATTATTCAACAGCCGCTGGGTCAGCAATTCATACCAGCGCATCGGCGGCAGCGTGTCAAGCGCTTCATCCAGCCGAAGACGGCTGCGCGCTACGAGGTTCGGTCCCGGCTCGGTCACGGGAAGCGCGTCGGCCAGCACCTTGAGCGCCAGCAGTTGCTCCCGCTCCTTGCAGCAGTCCGCGCAGTCGCCCAGGTGACGGTCGAGCTCGTGCACCTGGTCGTCAGGCAACTCGCCGTAAGCCGCCGTCACAATCCGTTCATGGAAAAGTTCGCAATTCATAATCTACGTCCTTCCAGCCTCAGAAAAGTTCTACGAAAACGAGCCATCAGCTTTTAGCTTTCAGCTTTCAGCTCTTGGTGCTCGATGCATGCTTTGCTGCCACAAGAAAGTCCCACAATCTTCATCCAAAACTCCGCCGCCCGCAGGGCCTATCTCAACTCCGCCAACTGCGCTCTCAACTTCTTCGTAGCCCTGAAGAGCGTGTTCTTGGCGGTCTCTTCGGTGGTGCTAAGCATTTCTCCGATGGTCCGCAGCCGCAGGCCCTGGTAGTGCTTCAGCTCGAATACCATCCGCTCCCGCGGCGTGAGCTTTTTGAGCGCCGCCTGAATCCTCTCGCCCAGCAGCTTGCGGTCCAGCTCCCGGGCGGGATTTGAAAACGACCGGTTGTCAGAGACCGAAGCCAACAGGTCAATCTCGTCCCCGGAGTGGTCCACCACCACCGCGTGATCCTCGCGCCGGGTCTTCTTGCGCCGCAACTGATCGAGGCAGAGGTTG
>Ga0326727_10026389_pt1 | contig 10776 bp, 6 predicted proteins | sample MB2enrmetagenome_FD_207643 | JGI IMG/M metagenome (GOLD analysis project Ga0326727, IMG submission 207643) | Lab enriched peat soil microbial communities from McLean, Ithaca, NY, United States - MB29MY | ecosystem: Environmental > Terrestrial > Soil > Wetlands > Peat | place: USA: New York... | reverse complement strand
CATCGGCTTCACCGGCACGCCGCTGCTGAAGAAGGACAAGCAGACCAGCCTGGAGGTGTTCGGCGGCTACATCCACACCTACAAGTTCAGCGAGGCGGTGGATGACGGCGTGGTGCTCGACCTGGTTTACGAGGCGCGGGACATCGACCAGCGGTTGGGGTCGGAGGACAAGATCGACGCCTGGTTCGAGGCCAAGACGAAGGGCCTGAACGCCTGGCAGCGGGATGAGTTGAAGAAGAAATGGGGCACGATGCAGATCGTGCTCAGCTCGCGCTCGCGGATGGAGCGGGTGGTCACCGATATCGAATTCGATTTCGCCGTAAAGCCGCGGCTGTCGAACGAAAACGGCAACGCGATTCTGGTGGCATCCAGCATCTTCGAGGCGTGCCGGTATTTTACCCTGTTCCAGAAAACGCCGTTCAAGGACAAGTGCGCGGTGATCACGTCGTACAATCCGCAGGCGCGGGATGTGACGTTGGAGGAAACTGGCGCCAATAGCCCGACAGACAAGCAGATTATTTACGATACCTACATGGCGTTGTTGCAGGATGTCGACGCCAAGCCGGGCATGAGCAAGACAGAGACCTATGAGGAACGGGCCAAGGCGCTGTTTATCAAGGAACCGGCAAACATGAAGTTGCTGGTGGTGGTCGATAAGTTGCTGACGGGCTTCGACGCACCGCCTTGCACGTATCTGTATATCGACAAGTCGATGCAGGACCACGGGTTGTTTCAGGCAATTTGCCGCACCAATCGGCTCGACGGTGACGACAAGGAATTCGGCTACATCGTCGATTACAAGGATTTGTTCCGGAAGGTAGAGAACGCCATCGCGGTTTATACCTCGGAGTTGGACCACTCGGCCGGCGGCGCCGATCCCGAGGTGCTGTTGCAGGATCGGATGGAGAAGGGCCGGGAACGCCTCGACAATGCGTTGGAAGCGCTGGCGCTGTTGTGCGAGCCGGTAGAACCACCGCAGGGCGCGAAGGAGCATATCCGGTATTTCTGCGGCAACACCGACATTCCGACGGATTTGCAGGAGCGGGAGCCGCAACGGTCGGCGCTGTATCAGGCGGTTGCATCGCTGGTGCGGGCGTATGCGAATATCGCCGATGAGCTGGACCGGGCGGGCTACACCAGCGCCGACACTGCGCGCATCAAGGAGCGGCTCAAGCATTATCTGGATGTGCGGGAGATCGTGCGGAACGCGAGCGACGAGAATATCGATCTGAAAGCCTATGAGGCGGACATGCGCCACCTCATCGACACGTATATCGAGGCCGACGCGGCGAAGACGATTTCGCCGTTTGAGAACATGAGCCTGCTGGACCTGATCGTGAAGTCAGGCATTGGCAATGCGATCGCCAACCAGCTTGGGGGGTTGAAGGGGGACAAGCAGGCGATCGCGGAGACGATCGAGAACAATGTGCGCAGCAAGATCGTCAAGGAACATTTGAACGATCCGGCGTTCTATGAGGCGATGTCGGCGCTGCTGGATGAGATCATTCAGGCACGGAAGGCCAAGGCGATCGAATACGAGGCCTATCTGAAGCAGATCGCCGAGCTTGCAACGCGGGTGCAGGCTGGGCAGGCCGCGGACACGCCGCAGACGCTGGACACGCCCGGCAAGCACGCGCTGTTCAACAATTTGGGGAAGGATGAGGATTTGGCGTTGCGCATCGACGCGGCGGTGAAGCGTGAGCGTCCCGATGGCTGGCGCGGTGTGCTGGCGCGCGAGCAGGTCATTAAGCGGGCGTTAAACGAAATTTTACAGGATGTCGCCGAAGTCGAGCGCATCTTCCTGATTATCAGGGCGCAGACGGAGTACTGATGGTCTCGCAGATCACGCTGGGCGGCATCGTGGTGGATGTCATGTTGAAGGACATCAAGAACATCCACCTCAGCGTCTACCCGCCGACGGGGAGGGTGAGGATTTCCGCGCCACTGCGCATGAGCCTCGACACCATTCGCGTGTTCGCGATTTCCAAGATTGGCTGGATCAAGCAGCAGCAGACGAAGCTGGCGCGCCAGGAGCGCGAGACACCGCGGGAGTATCTGGATCGGGAGAGCCATTACGTCTGGGGGCGGCGCTATTTGCTGCAAGTGGTTGAGCGGGAGGGGGCGCCCGGGGTTGAGTTGAAGCACAACAAGATGGTGTTGCGCATTCGACCTGGGGCGGACGACGGGGCGAAGCGCAGAGCGGTTGAGGATTGGTATCGTGCGGAGGTCAAAGCCGCCGCGCCGGCGTTGATTGCCAAGTGGGAGCCACTGCTGGGGGTGAATGTTGCGCGATTTTTCGTTCAGCGGATGAAGACGAAGTGGGGGAGCTGCGCCGCAGAGACGCGCAGCATTCGTCTTAACACCGATCTAGCGAAAAAGCCGCCCGAGTGCCTCGAATACATCGTCGTGCATGAGATGGTGCATCTGGTCGTGCGCCACCACGATGCCAAGTTCATTGGTCTAATGGATCGATGTCTCCCGAGCTGGGGGATGCTGCGGCAGATATTGAACGACGCGCCGCTGGCACACGCTGATTGGTTGTATTGAAGCCGCTGAGCGATCAACCGTCCCATCCGCGTTCTTTGCGTTCATCCGCGGCTGAATCCGCTGCCTCGCCTCCCCCCGCCCCTCAGGATTTCGGCACCCCGAAAACAAACCGCCGGTGCACCGCACCCAACCCGATCAGCGCCAGACCCAACCCCAGGAACGACAGCACACGCCACAGCCCGGTCAGGTCCGCCATGTCGACCAGGAACACCTTGGCGCAAACCAGCCCGAGCACGCCAAGCGCGGTCAGCCGCAGCAGCCGGCTGCCGCGCCTTATGCCCACGACCATCAGCGCAATGCCGTAGCCGAGCCAGGCGCCCGACCAAGCCCACAGCTCGGCCTCCTCGATCGGCGCGGCGAACACCGACATCGACACCGGATGGAACAGCGCGCGGATCTGCAACGTGATCCAGGCAAAGCCGGCGACCAGCGCGTAGCCCGCCAGGACCCGGCGCAGCTCGGCCTCGACCAGGCGGCGCCGCGCGTCGACGGCAAGCACCGCCGGCACAAGGTACACCGCCGCCAAGGCGAACACCCCGGCGCGCGCGCCCGTCAGCGCCGGGTTGAACACCAGCAGAATCGCCCCGACTCCCAGCGCCAGCCCGCCGAAAATACGCCAGGCCCAATCCAGGACCGGCCGCCCGGTGCGCTGCGCCAGATGCAGATACGCGGAGGCCTGCAGCGACAGCGTCAGCAGGTGCAGCGCGGCCTCGGCAAAGCTGCCCGGACCTATCAGGCGGCCGTCGCCAAACCAGTGGCGGATCTCCAGCGCGATGAAGCAGGCCAGGAAGCTCGCCGCGCCGGCCTCCAGCGTCGCAACCAGCAAGTCGTCGCCACGGCGGCGAAACAGCACGGCGGCGAAACCAAACGACGCAGCGGGCGCCGCATAGCCGGCGAGCAGCCCATTGGCGAGCGGCGTGGCGCCATAGTCGTAGCCGAGCACGTACCAGTTCAGCAGCAGCCGCACCATGACCAGCCCGGCGACGGCCAGCGCGACGTGCCGCAGCGGCGGCAGGTCGGCCCGCGCCTCGATCCAGGCCAGCGCGGGCAACAACAACGCGACGGCAAGCGTCAGCCACTCATCGCGCAGCAGCATCGCGCAACCCAGCGCCAGCGCGGCGACCGCCCCCGCGGCGTGGGCGCCGGCGCGCTGCGGGGCACGCGCCGCGGCAGCGGCCGTGCCGGTCAGCGCGGCGGTCAGTGCCAAAGCCACGGCAGCCCACGCCATGTCGGTCTGGAACCGCGCCACCTGGGCATAGACGGTGGCCAACGTGAGCACCGGGACCGCGGCGACCAGGGCGGCCCAGCGCAGCGGCCGCGGCGCGCGGCGCTCCTGCCAAATCCCGGCGGCGGCGTGGAAGCCGGCCAGCAGCGCGGCGGCGCCGAGCAGCGGGCGGATGACCTGCGGCGCCCAGGCACCCGGGAAGAACGCAAAAATAAACGCCTCATGCGTCGGCACGGCGCCCCACGCAGGCAGCGCCCACAGCAGCAGCGTCAGCAGGCCGAACAGCGCGGCGAGCCACGGCAGGCGGTCAAGCCGCGGCTCGGTGATGCCGCGCCAGACGGCGACGGGCGACAGCAGGAACAGCGCGGCGCGCGGGGCGGTGCCGGCCGCTAGCACCTCCAGCAGCAGCCCGGCGGCGCCTAGCGCGGCGAACGGGACCCAGGACAGGCGGCGGCCGATCGGATGATCCAGCGCCGCGGCGGGCAGCAGCGCGAGGTTCAGCGCCGCGGCGGCGGGCACGAAGGCGGCCGCGGGCCATGGCTCGGCCGCGCCGGACAGCGCCGTCAGGCCGACCCAGACCGCGCCGGCGATCGTGGTCGCCCAGGCGAGCCAGGTCCAGGCGGTATGGCGCACCACCAGCAGCGCGGCCGCCGAGACCACGAACAGATAGGCGAACAGCCCCGGCAGCGAGGGGGACTCGGTCGCCACCAGCGCGGGGGTGACGAACGCGCCGACAATCCCGATCGCGGCGGCGAGCGGGCCGTAGCGCAGCGCCGCGACCAAACCGACGCACGAGGCCGCGGCCATGGCGGCAAACGCGCCGAGCGGGGCCAGCGGACCATAGAACGGCCCCGCGCCATAGGCCGCGCCGAAGAGGATCGCAGTGCCGCCGGCGGCAAGCCCCGCGGGCGCCTGGTCGGTGCCGAGAGGACCCGGAAGCGCCGGGCCGTCGTGGCGCAGCAGCCATTCGGCGGCGGCGATGACGGCCAGGCCCAGCAGGGCGGCCAGCGCGCAGCGGGCGGCCGGTCCGAGCAGCTCGCGCTCCACCGCGTAGCGGATCAGGAAAATACCGGCGAACAGCAACGCCGCCGAGCCGAGCCAGATGCCCCAGCGCAGCGTGAGGAGCGCTTCGAGGTCTCGGGCGGGTGGCGACGGTGGGATAGGTGCGGGTTGCAGCAGGGTCCGCCAGCGCGGGTCCGGCGCGGCAATGCCGGGTGGCGGCGGTGGGGTCGTGGTTTGCGGCGCGGCAGGCGGCGATGGGGACGGCGCTGGCGGCGCTGGTCGCCAGGGTGAGGGTGGCGCAACCGTGCGGCGCAGGGCGCGCAGCTCGGCGAGTGCGGCCTCCGCGCGGAAGAAGCCGATGACGCCGAGGACCCAGCCGACGATCGCAACGATGCCGAGCAGGAGGAGCTGGAACATTTTTCCAGGGGCTACGGATGTGGCGCGGGCGTCAAGCCGTTTGGTTTGGAACGGGGCGCCTGCCGCCGCTTTACCTCTCCCTTCGGGCCCCTTCGGGAGAGGCATGCCCCCGGGCGTTGGACCCGGGGGTCGGAGCGCGCAGGCGATCCGGGTGAGGGACGTGCCGCTACGCCAATGGCTCGTCCGTCTCATTTTGACCTGACTCGTTGTCTAAACGTCATGGCCGGGCCGAAGTCCCCGGGCGCTTGACCCGGGGATCAACCGGCCATCCTCCACGACGTTCCGGACGTTTCCTTTCCCGGAAGGCCTTACCCCGAATCTGGCACCCATCGCGTACGCCGCCGACCCGCACGCCAAGGCCATCGCCGCCGCCGCGCGCGAACTGGTTGAAAAGCGCGACCTCTGGCTGAACCCGCCCGACCTGGTCGAGCGCGTTCCCGAAGTCGTCCCCGGCTATCCCGAGCGCATCATCCCGCGTTCCCCGCAGGCAGCCGCCACCCTGAAATCCCGCACGCTGACCAACCTCTACAACATGCGCGGCAAGCCGGAGGGCACCTGGCTCGACAACCTGCACCGCGCCCTCGATGAGGCGGTGGCTGCCGCCTACGGCTGGCCGGCGGACCTGCCAGATGACGAGATATTGAGCCGCCTGTTGGCACTGAACCTGGCACGGGCGGCGGCCTGACACCTTATCGGCTCAACGCGGAGCACCTGGCAAAGCCATAGGGTTCGAGGCCGTGCCGCGAAAGGAAGAAGGTTTGGAACCGCAAAAAACGCAAATGGGCCGGTGCCTCGGAGGCGGGGCCAACACCTTTGGTCTCCCGGGGCGCATGGCGGGTTTGGCAGGCGTCGCAAGTACCGATCCTGGGTTCATAAGCGCTCATTTGCGTTTTTTGCGTTAATTTGCGGTTTCATTCTTCTTCGCTGACTGGCCGGTGCGCAGCATGCCGCCGCTCCATTGGCCCGCGGCGATACCGCAAGCCAGGTGCCGCGAGCGCCATCACGACGGCGGCACATGACTCTTTCCCGCAAGGAACCTTTCCCCGCCTGAGCTGTTCCTCCAGGTGCCTCGCCCTCAGCCCCGCCGGTCCCCGTTTGGCGGTCCCGGTCGCACGCACGCACGCCACCCCCATTGCAGGAGGGTCCCCGTGGACAACATGACAACCCCGCCAGCGAACCCCGCCACGCCCCACACCGGCGGCACCACGCCCGCCCACACCGCCCACATCACCCTGACCGTCAACGGCAGCGCGCATCGCCTGACCATCGACACCCGCACTGCGCTGCTGGACACCATGCGCGAGCACCTCGCCCTCCCCGGCACCAAGAAGGGCTGCAACCAGGGTGCCTGCGGCGCCTGCACGGTGCTGGTGGATGGCGAGCGCGTCCTGTCCTGCCTCGCCCTGGCGGTGCAGTACGCCGGCCGCAGCATCACCACCGTCGAAGGCCTGGCCGGCGAAGACGGCCTCCACCCGTTGCAGCTCGCGTTCATCGAGCACGACGGCTTCCAATGCGGCTACTGCACGCCCGGCCAGATCTGCTCCGCGGTGGGCATGGCAGCGGAGGTGGCGCGCGGCGTCCCCAGCGTGCTGACCGCCGACCTCTCGGCCGACACGGTCGCCCTCACCCAAGACGAACTCCGCGAGCGCATGAGCGGCAATCTCTGTCGGTGCGGCGCGCATAACGGCATCGTCGCCGCGATCGCCGAGACCCACGCCGCGGGGCGCCTCGCCCGGTCAACACAAACCGACCTCCGGGAGGCAGCGGAATGACACCGTTCAGCTATGCCCGCGCGGCCGACACCGCCGAGGCGGTCCGGCTCGGCGCCGCGGACCGCGCCAAATATCTCGGCGGCGGCACCAACCTGGTCGACCTGATGCGCGAGACGGTCGAACGCCCAGCCGCGCTGGTGGACGTGACCGGGCTTTCGGCGGCGATCGAGGCCCGCGATGACGGCGGCCTGCTGATCGGCGCGGCCGCCCGGAACACCGCGGTGGCCGAGCACCGTGCCGTGCGCCTCGGCCACCCGGTGCTGGCGCGCGCGATCCTGGCGGGCGCGTCGGCGCAGATCCGCAACATGGCGACGGTGGGCGGCAACATTCTCCAGCGCACGCGCTGCACCTATTTTTACGACGACGACGGATCGCGCTGCAACAAACGCTCGCCCGGCCAGGGCTGCGACGCGATCGGCGGGTTCAACCGCAACCATGCGATCCTCGGCGCCTCGTCCGCCTGTGTGGCCACGCATCCGTCCGACATGTGCGTGGCGCTCGCCGCGCTCGACGCAACCGTGCACCTGCAGGGACCGCAAGGCGCGCGCAGCGTTCCCCTCACGGCGCTGCATCGCCTGCCTGGCGATCACCCTGAGCTTGAAACGGTGCTGCAGCCGGGCGAGCTGATCACCGCGGTCGCCCTGCCCGCGCCGTCCGTCGCGGCGCGCTCAACCTACCGGAAGGTGCGCGACCGGGCCAGCTACGCCTTCGCCCTGGTGTCCGTCGCCGCCGTGCTGGAGCTCGAGCGCGGCACGGTCAAGGAGGTGCGGCTGGCGCTCGGCGGGGTGGCGCCCAAGCCGTGGCGCGCCACGAAGGCCGAGGCCGCGCTGCGCGGCAACCCCGCCACCGAGCGCAGCTTCCGCGCAGCGGCCGAGGCGGAGCTCGCGGACGCCGCGCCGCTCCGCGACAACGGGTTCAAGGTCGAACTCGCCATACGCACGATCACCGCCGTTCTCGGCGCGCTGGCGGAGGAAGCCGCATGAGCACCACGGAAAACGCCATCCAAAGTACGCCCGTCGAGCTGGCGCCGAACGCCTGGCTGCCCGGCGGCAGGCCCGACCCGATAAGCCGGCGCAAGCACGGCCTGATCGGTGCGCCGGTCTCGCGCATCGATGGCCCGCTCAAGGTGCAGGGCAAGGCGACATTCGCCGCCGAGTTTCCGCTCGAACGCATGGTCTACGCCGCCGTCGCCTTCAGCACCGTGCCCACCGGCCGGATCGCCACCTGCGAGACACGTGACGCGGAGGCCGCCCCCGGCGTCGTCCTCGTCATGACCCACAAAAACGCCCCGCGGATGCAGCCGATGCCGCTGTTCATGACCTTGGAGAAGGCCGCCGGCGGCGACAACCTGCCGATCATGCAGGACGACCGTATCCACTGGAACGGCCAGCCGGTTGCCGTGGTGCTGGCCGAAACGCAGGAGCAGGCCGACCACGCCAGGTCGCTGATCCGCGTGACCTACGAGGCAGCGCCGGCCGTCACAGCCTTCGACGCGGCCAAGGCGAACGGAACCGAGACGGGCGTCTTCCAGGGCGAACCGCTCGCGCTGGCCATCGGCGACGCCGAGGCCGCGCTGGCGGCGGCCGCGGTCAAGGTCGACGCCGTCTATTGCACCCCGCGCCACAGCCACAATGCCATCGAACCCCACGCGGCGACGGTGGCGTGGCACGGCGACGATCTGGTGGTACACGATGCCTCGCAGGCGGTGGCGCACACCGCCTGGTCGCTCGCGCACGTGTTCGGCCTGGACGAAAAACAGGTCCACGTCACCTCGCCCTATGTCGGCGGCGGCTTCGGGTCGAAAACCCTCTGGCAGCACCAGGTGCTGGGTGCGGCAGCCGCGAAGCTTGCCGGCCGCCCGGTCCGCATCGCGCTGTCGCGTGAGGGAGTCTACCGGATGATTGGCGGCCGCAGCCTGACCGAACAGCGGGTCGCGATCGGCGCTGGGCTTGAGGGGCGCTTCGAGGCGATCATCCACACCGGCACGGTCGCGATGACCCGGCAAAACAGCTTTCCCGAGCCGTTCATCCTGCCAACCCGGTCCGCCTACGCCGCCGGCAACTTCAAGCTCCAGGTCAACGTCGCCACCCTGGACATGCTCGCCAACACGTTCATGCGCGCGCCGGGTGAATCGGTCGGCACGTTCGGCCTCGAATGCGCGGTCGACGAGCTGGCGGTGAAGCTGGGCATCGATCCGATCGAGCTGCGCATCCGCAACGAACCCGAGACGGATCCGACCGAAGGCAAACCATTCTCCTCCCGCAACATCGTCGCGGCGTGGCGGGCCGGTGCCGAACGGTTCGGCTGGTCGCAGCGCAACCCCTCCCCCGGCGAAGTGCGCGATGGCGAGTGGCTGGTGGGCATGGGCTGTGCGACGGCGACCTATCCCTATTACCGGATGCCCGGCGGCGCCGCGCGGATCACGCTGACCAAGGACGGCCATGCACGGGTGGAGGTCGCCGCGCACGAGATGGGCATGGGCACCGCCACGGCGCACACCCAGGTCGTTGCCGAGCGGCTCGGGCTGCGGCTGGATCAGGTGAATTTCGACTATGGCGATTCGTTCATGCCCGGCCTGATAGTGGCAGGCGGTTCGCAGCAGACCGCCTCGATCGGCGCGTCGGTGGTGGCGGCGCAGCACGCGCTGGTGGCGGAGTTGCTGCGTCTGGCGGGCAACGCGTCGCCACTGGCCGGGCTGGAACCCGACCAGGTCGGCGGCCTGGATGGCGGCATCGCCGCGCTCGACGATCCGGCGCGGCGGGAGAGCTACGCATCCATCCTCGCCCGCGCCGGGCGCGACCAGGTCGTTGTCGAGGCGAAGGCGCCGCCGTCGGATGAGCTGCAGCATTGGTCGATGCACTCGCACGGCGCGATGTTCTGCGAGGTGGGCGTCAACGCCCTCACCGGCGAGACCCGCGTCCGCCGCTTCCTGGGCTCGTTCGACTGCGGGCGCATCCTCAACGCCAAATCCGCAGCGAGCCAGTTCCGCGGCGGCATCATCATGGGCCTCGGACTCGCGCTGATGGAGGAAACCCAGTTCGATGAGCGCAAAGGACGGGTGATGAACCCGAGCCTCGCCGAATATCACGTGCCGGTGCACCTGGATGTGCCCGAGATCGACGTGATCTGGACCGACATTCCCGACCCGCACACGCCGATGGGCGCGCGCGGCATCGGCGAGATCGGCATCACCGGGACCGCCGCGGCGGTTGCGAATGCGATTTTCAATGCCACGGGCCGGCGGGTGCGCGATCTGCCGCTGACGCTGGAGAAGCTGATGTGACCTTGGGCAACGTTCAGCAATAAAACAGTCATCCTGGTGGGTTACGGCAGCCCAACACACGTCATGGCCGGCCCCCGGGACGGTGTGTGCGTCGAAAGTGCGCCACCCCAAGCAGTTAAATTTGCGCGTTGCCTTAGGGAATGTCCGGGGATAACCGAATCGGGTAGAGCTGTCGGTGCACCCCTGTCGTCATGGCCCGCGCAGGCGGGCCATCCACGACTTGCAGTGCCGCCCACAGAGACGTCGTGGACGGCCCGCCTGCGCAGGCCATGACGGATCGCTCGTCTGTGCGAACATCGTGCGGTAATTCCCGGACAATCCCTTAGCGTCGTGCTGGCGTGGATCGAGGGGTTCCGACCAATCATTCCAGGCGGCGAAGAGAATGACCTTCGGCCCCGCCAGGACGTCGTTGATGTCCTGCGCGCGACCTCAAGCTTTACGCCGCTTGGTATCACGAGCGCGATCATTCGGGTGCTGGAGTGATTTGGGGAAGCGGTCGCTGGTGGATCGAATCTGAATCTTGGTGCCCC
>Ga0326727_10026388_pt1 | contig 10777 bp, 8 predicted proteins | sample MB2enrmetagenome_FD_207643 | JGI IMG/M metagenome (GOLD analysis project Ga0326727, IMG submission 207643) | Lab enriched peat soil microbial communities from McLean, Ithaca, NY, United States - MB29MY | ecosystem: Environmental > Terrestrial > Soil > Wetlands > Peat | place: USA: New York... | reverse complement strand
GCCAGCGAGGCCATGAGTCGCTCCACCGGCGGTTGCACCGGCAGGATGACCACGCCGCCATGAGCCTCGACCATGGACACGTAGCGGCAGAACTGGATGGTATCGCCCAGCCCCTGCTCGGCGTGGATTAAAATTCGGCGTCCGTCGAGGGCCTCGCCCTGCCAGCGCGGTTGAGAAAAGACTCTGGGCCTGCGATGAACCTCGCGAAAACGCCAGCGTGCCTCGTAGCCGGGCCAACCTTGCCGCCAGTCGCCCAGCCGCAGGCGAGTGAGGGAAAGATTGTAGAGTGCGCCGGGGCTGGTGGGGTCGCGCTCGACGGCCAGCTCCTGTGCTCGCAAGGCCTCGTCCATTCGCCCCAGGTCCAGCAAGGAATTTCCGCGGTTGGAGGCGGCGGCGCGGTTTCCCAGTGTCTCGGCCCGCTCGAATACAGAGATTGCCTCCTCGAAGCGGCCTTTCTGGTGGAGCAGGATGCCGTGCATGTTGACGGCCTCTGCGTTGTCCGGCTCGCGGGCCAGAGCCCAGCGCAGCCACTGCCATGCGCCGGCCGGGTCGCACTCGGCCGAGCGAAACTGGCACCAGGCCACCAGCGTTTCCACCTGCTCCGGATTAAGGGCAAAGGCCTTGCGCAGATAATATTCAGCCTTGTCGGGGCGATGGCGCTCCCGCTCCAGAATCGCCAGGTTGACCCAGCCCGAAATCAGGTCCGGACGCAGCTCGACGGCCCGCAGCAATGCGGCCTCGGAGTAGACTTCGCGTCCCTGCTCGCGCAGCAGGCTGCCCAGATTGACCCAGGCGGCGGCAAAATCCGGACGCAAGGTGAGCGCGCGTCGATAGCGAGCCTCGGCCTCCTCGGGCTTGCCGGTGCGCGCCAGAACAAAGCCGGCGGCAAACTCGGCCTCGGGCAGTCGCGGACAGATCGCCATCGCCTGCTCATAGCGGGCAAGAGCCTCCTGATTGCGTCCCAGACTGGCCAGCGCATTGCCCAGGCCCATATGTATCGCGGCCAGCGACGGCTGGCGCTGGAGGGCCAACTCAAACTCCCGGATTGCGTCCAGAGAGCGTCCGGTACCGAGCATCAGCTCACCCATGCCCATGCGAGCCAGTGCGTTGATGCCATCCAGGCTAATGGCGTGGATGTAGGCGCGTTCCGCCTCATCGTTCCGGTCTGCGGCCTTCAGCGACTGGCCAAGCGCAACCCAGGCGGTGACCATGCGCGGCGCGGAGGCCACTGCGGCCCTGGCCATCTTGACCGCGGCCTCAGATTGGCCGCTGGCCAGCGCCACCAGAGTAATGCCCATCAGAGCCTGCGGATGGCAGAGGTTCTCCTGCAACATGCGCTGGCAGCCGAGCGCCACTTCGGTCAGATGGCCGGTCAGCTCTCTGGGAAGACTCGCCTCACTTGTGTGCTTCGTCATGGGGGTTTGGGAATCATCCTCATCTGGAAGCTAGCCCGATGGCCGGCAAGCGTTCAATGGGAAAACGCTTGGAATGAGCATTTTGCGATGTGATTTTTCCCATTATTTGGGGGGTTCGGTTTTGGGACGGGGACGAAACGGAAGATCGTTGACATCAGGCATTATTTCTTTCGTGCAAAATATACGATTGTATCGTATATTTTGCATATGTGGATTTCTCGTGCGATTGAACCCCGGCTGCTACACTCCGCGAAGACAAGGCCCGTGGTCGTGCTGACCGGAGCCAGACAGACCGGCAAAACCTCCACCTTCCTCCGCCTGTTTCCCCACTATTCGTTTGTGTCTCTTGATCTTCCCACCGAAGCCGAACAGGCCGAAAAAGAGCCTGGCCGTTTCCTTCAGCGTCATCCGCCTCCGGTCATCATCGACGAAGTGCAATATGCGCCCAGACTATTCCGGCACCTCAAGGTGGCCGTGGATGCCAACCGGACGCGCAACGGGCAATTCCTCCTTACAGGCTCGCAGAAGTTCACCCTGATGAAAGGTGTTTCCGAATCGTTGGCAGGCAGGGCCGACATCGTAGAACTCGAAACCCTTTCCCTTGCCGAAATCCGAGAGGCATTACCACAAACCGGAATAGAATCGGCGATGGTGCGCGGTGGTTTCCCGGAGTTGTATGCCAACGCGGAGATTGATACAGCAGCATTCTACAATTCTTATCTTGCCACTTACCTGGAACGCGATGTGCGCGCTTTGACCCATGTTGGCAGCCTGCGGGACTTTGAGAGATTTCTGCGCGCGTGCGCTCTTCGCTCCGCAAACCTGTTGAACAAGGCCGATCTGGCGCGCGATGTCGGAATTTCCCCATCAACGGTGAATCAATGGCTGTCCATGCTGGAGGCTTCCGGCCAAGTGGTGCTGCTTGAGCCGTGGTTTTCTAATCGAACCAAGTCTATCGTCAAGAGTCCTAAACTCTATCTTGCCGACACGGGCCTTCTTTGCGCTCTACTGAATATTCGCTCCACGGAAGCTCTTCGGCAATCTCCAGCAGTCGGAGCAGTCTGGGAGACTTTTGTGTTTGCCCAACTTCGGGACCGCGAACGTCGCGCTGGGCGCACAGGCAACCTCTTTTTTTGGCGCGACCGGACGCGTGAAGTGGATTTTGTGGTGGATGTAGGCGGACGCATGAAATTGTTTGAGGCGAAATGGACGGAAATGCCAGATGCCGGCGATGCTGTGAATCTCGACTTTGTGCGCAATGTAGTGGGAAAATCAAGAGTCGCCGCCGGCGCGGTTGTTAGTCGCACCCCAAACAGCTATCCGCTTCAAGCTGGAATGCGGGCGATCCCCGTGACCGAACTGGAATGAAATTGGGCGCCGTAGCCTGTCTTGCCCGCAGGTAAAATCTGTGTGCCTCTGAAGCGTTGCAATCAGCGAAGGGGAGTGTTCAACCGTATCTCCCCTTCGCTGATTGATTGTTTCTCGCATCAGATGGGCAGAATCAACAGCCCGGTTTCCAGAAGTTTTTCCGTCAGCCTGTCCAGGGCCGCGGGAAACTTGTAGGAGATGGTGCGTACGCCCATCCCCAGCAGGGTAGCAGCTTCTGCCTGGGTGTACTCCTGGAGCACAATGCGGCTAAGCATCATGCGGTCAAGAGAACCAAGCTGGTTGAGGCATCTTTCCACGTCGAGGACGAAGATGACCGCGTCCTCGAATGTGCGGATGGGGCGGCTGGAGCACCATCCCCGGGCGATGGGATCGCCCAGGATGTTGGGCGCCCTGCCCACCTGCATGGATGCGTAGAGGTAACGCCGCAACAGGGTTTCGGTATGCTTGCGGTAGAAGCCCAGGCTGACCACCGGCCCGGCGGCCGGCGTTTTTACGGCTGGCTTTGTGGCCGGCGCCACGGCCGGCTTTTGTCCCCACAACCTCCGCTCTTCGTACCCTGCTCGCTGTGGACAGCTATCTTCCCAAATCGCCGGCAACTGAAGGGCGGCGCTCATAGGGCGCCTCCGGATGCTTCAGCTACCGCCCAGACCCTGACCAGCGTCTTGCGCCCGGGTCGTCCGCGCCGTTTGCGGCTTTCCGGAGTTGGAAAGTCCTTCAGTTTGGTTTCACATTCCCTGCAGTACACACTCCCTTGAGTCTGGGCGCGGTACCAAAGACATCCGCACCCTTCGCAAATTTTCAAATGCACGCGCAATTCCATGACCAATTCTCCATATTCTTCTTTTCTCCCGGCGGCCTTGCTCTAAAGTCTTGTAGCCGCGGGTCAGAAAGTACCGGATACAGCTGCTCAGGGTTCTTGCGCCCTGATGAGGGATAGCCGCCGGAATTCTTTCGTTTTTTGTCATGCTCATGGCGCGCAGATTCTGGAATTTCGGTGGTTGGCCGTCCCTGGACGCCTCTGCAAAGCGTTTTGGGGTGTGGAGGAGAAAGCCGGAAAAGATATTCATCGCCCGGAAATTATTCATTAACCGCTGGAAGGGGCAAATATCGCCTATTTCAGCCTGACGGCAACGAAGCGTTTCTCCAAAGATTCCCACAGCCAGCACCGGATTAAGTAAAGCCAATCTAGATAATTGATTCTTTTACGTCAATCTTCTCCCGCGGACTTCCGCTTTCGCGCTTTTCATTCCTTTATAAAGCGCCGAAAATGAAGGCCAATCAGTCCTTCAGGTTTTCCAGCAGAAAATGAAGGATGTCCCCCTCTATTGCTGGTGGCGGATTTTCCACAGATGAACTTTACTCAGATGCACGAGCGGCTCCGCCTGGAACTGCTGCGCAGGATCCAGCGTGGGACGGTAAGCGTCTCTCTGCTGGCGCGCCAGACCGGGTTCGGGCAATCGCATCTGTCGAATTATCTGCACAATAGGCGGCAGCTCTCGCTGGAGGCGATGGACCGGATTCTGGCGGCGCAGCACATGACGGCCGGCGATCTGTTGCCCGCGGTCTATCAGCGCGATGCCTTGCCGGCGGACGAAGAGGGCAGTGCGGTTCCGGTCGTCAGCCATGCGGCGGCCCTGTTTGAACCGTTCATCCGGCCCTCTGCCGCGCAGGCCATGCTGCACCTGCCCGCCGGACTCTTGCAGTCGATGCGGACGCGCGTCTCGAACCAGCGCCGTGCCTGGCAGAGATTTGTGGCAGTGCGCATTCCGGCCGCCGAAGCACTGCCCATGGAGCCGCTGGTGCTGCCGGAGGCCATCACACTGATCGACCGGCACTACAACTCGCTGATGCCCTACAGGCCCAACCGGCCCAACTTATATGCCGTGCGGCACGGTTCACGCCTAATATTGCGCTATGTGGACTATGTGGCGAACCGGCTGGTGCTCAGGCCGCACAACATCGCTTATCCCGTGGACCTGCTGGAGGTGAATCCCGGCGAGCCGCCCAGCGAGCTGATTGTAGGGCGTATCGCGTTGATTCTGAACGAGCCGTGAGGCGCCGGGGGAACGAACCGCCTGAAAACAGCCTGGGAGAAAAGGTTTCTCTCATTTCTCGCCATACAGATAAATTTACGGGAACAAGTGAGACGCGGGCTGCGTAGATAAGATTGGCGCGGCCGAGTTGGACCACCGTCGCGCCGGTCATTTTAAAGGAGAAACCCATGCGTTTGATCGTCAGCGTTGCCGGCTTGGCTACAATGCTTTGTCTCGCCGTTCCCGGTGGTTTTGCCAAGACGTCCCCGGCCTCCAAATGCGGCTCGGGTACGATCGTGATCGTCTTCAAGGATAACCACCGGCAGAGCTTCAATCTCTGCGATATTGAGCGGGTCGAGTTTCCCGCAACCGCTGCCGCGGCCGCTGAGACCGCCCCCATCAACTCCCAGTTGCCCTCACGAGGCCGTTTTCTGGGGAAATGGGAGGTTGGCGATGGCACCGGATTCAGCTTCTACATAACGCTTGAGGAGAATGGCGATGCCTGGCGGTCGCTCCACCACGAACATGGCAAGTGGGTCTACGTAGACGGCGAGGCGCACATTTCATGGGATGATGGCTGGAAGGATGCGATCCGCAAGGTCGGCTCCAGCTACCAGAAATCCGCCTACAGAGCGGGACAATCCTTCACGGATATCCCCGACAACATCACCACCGCCAGCAACACCGCTCCGCATCCCATTTAGACCGTGCTTAAATCTCGTGGCGCTTGTCAGGATTGTCGAAGCGTGTGTAACGCGAGACAAAATACAGTTCAACCGTGCCAACGGGGCCGTTGCGCTGCTTGGCCACGATGATCTCGGATTTGGCTTTATCGGCCTCGCTCAAACTCTCGTCGCGGCTGTAGCTGAATTCGCGGTGAATAAAGGCCACCACGTCGGCATCCTGCTCGATGGACCCCGATTCGCGCAGGTCGCTTAAAAAGGGGCGCTTGTCCTCGCCACGCCGCTCGCTGGCGCGGGAGAGCTGAGAGAGGGCCACAACCGGCACGTTCAGCTCCTTGGCCAGGGCTTTGAGGCCGCGGGAGATGGCGGAGACCTCCTGGGTGCGGTTTTCATAGTTTCTTTTGCCGGACGAGGGCACCGTGGCAGACATCAGTTGCAGGTAGTCCACCACGATCAGGTCCAGGCCCCCGGCGTTTTGCCTGAGACGCCGCGCCTTGGCCCGCATCTCGCCCAGCGAAATACCCGCCGTGTCGTCAATGAAGATTCTCGACTCGATCAGGTCACCGAGCGCCTTTTGCAGTTTGGCGCGGTCCTCCTTGTAAATATTGCCGGTTTGCAGTTTTCGCTGATCAACCGCGGCCTGGCTGGCCAGCATCCGCCGCAAGAGCGCCTCCCTGCTCATCTCCAGACTAAAGACGGCTACAGTCGCATGGCTGCTGACCGCCGCGTTTTCCGCAATATTGATGGCCAGCGCGGTTTTGCCCATCGATGGACGGCCGGCAATGATGATCAGCTCGCCCTTTTGCAGGCCGCTGGTCATGTCGTCCAACTCGTAAAAGCCCGTGGCCAGTCCGGTGACCTTATGGTGGCCTTGATTATAGAGATTGTCGATCGTCCCGAAAGAGCCTTTGACGATCTGGTCGAGTGACTGAAAGCCTTGGGCAATGCCCTTTTCGCTGACTTCCAGCAGCTTGGCTTCGGTTTCGTCCAGGACTCCCAGCGCGGACTCGCCCTGGTCGGCGGCCCGCGCGATGGCCGCCGAGCAGATGAGCATCAGCTTGCGCAGCAGGCTCTTGTCCTTGACGATGCGGATGTACTCTTCGATGACCGGGCGGCGCGGCAATCCCTCGGTCAGCGAGGCCAGGTAGGCCACGCCGCCGATGGATTCGATCTCCTTGTAGCAGGCCAGCTCATTAGCCAGGGTGACGATGTCCACCGCCTTCTGGGCATTAATCAAATCCGTCATGCGCTGGAAGATGCGGCGGTGCGAGTCGAGGGAAAAATCCTCATCGGTGAGTTTTTCAGCGGCTTCGGCGTGGGCGGCGTTGTCCAGCAGGATGGCGCCGAGGATGGTCTTTTCGGCATCCACATTGGCCGGCAGTCCGGAGTCGAAAGCCAGGTTAGGAAGAGTTGCCATACCAGAAGAGTGTAGGCCGAGGGCGGGTTGTGCAGAATGAGGGAGTTTTTGGAAATCTGGAAAACAGCGTCGAAAGCATCTGTTGAATGCGGCTGAAATGCCGTATTCTCAATGCAAAGCGAGGAATAGGAAATGGCCAAGGAAACATTGAGCAGCGCGAAATTGAAGAAGGTTTTGGAGGCGCTGGAAGGCAACTGGGCGGCCGAAATGGAGGGCTACCACAGCTACACGACTCTGGCCGACCGGGACACGGACCCGGTGCGCTCTCAAGTGCTGCGCCACCTGGCCGGCGCCGAATGGGAGCATGCCGCACTGTGGCATGGGCGCATCATGGAACTGGGCGGCGCCGAGCCGGTCTACCATGGCAAGCCCGGCGGTGATGCCGACTCGCTGGCCAGCCGCGCCGGCGGCATCCGCATGGCCCTCAGGCGGCTGGAGATCGAGGAGAGCCGCGCCATCGCCAACTACGGCGAGCAACTCAAAGGCCTGGGCGACCCGGAGTCTATCGCCATTCTCGAGCACGTCATCGAGGACGAGAAGGACCATTACAAGGAACTCGGCTCGCTCATCCGCGGCCATTACCAAGCTCCTGCGGGCGCGCACAAGATCGACGCCCAGGCGGTTCTCGATGAGATGCTGGCCAAACGCGACCAGGGCCGCAAGCAGCCGGGCAGTTGGATCGGCGACGCCATTTACGGCGTGAACGATGGTCTAGGCGCCATCTTCGGTATCGTAAGCGGCGTGGCCGGAGCGACGGCGGGTAACCCAACCGCCGAACATACATACGTGTTGCTGGCTGGACTCTCCGGCATGATCGCCAGCGCCCTCTCCATGGGCTCCGGCGCTTACCTGGCCGCCAAGAGCGAACGCGAAATCTACATGGCCGAAGTTACACGCGAGCGCGAGGCCATCCGGATGAACGGCCCCGAGGCTCGCGAGCTGCTCTCGCTCTACTACCAGGTGAAGGGCCTGCCCGAAGAGGATTCCCATCACATGGTCGATCACATTGCCAACGACCCCGAGCAGTTGCTGCGCGCTCTGGCCAGCGAGCGGCTGGGAACCAGCGAAGAGGCGCTTGCCAATCCCTGGGTTTCGGCCGGTTCGGGCGCGCTTTCCACCGCCGTCGGCGCATTCATCCCCGTCATTCCCTTCTTTTTCCTGAATGGAATGACTGCGGTGATCGCTGCTGCCGTAATCTCGCTGGCCGCGCACTTCGCCGTCGGCGCAGCCAAGTCGCTCATCACCGTCCGCAGTTGGTGGTCCTCCGGATTCGAGATGACCGCGGTGGGCGCACTGGAAGGCGCAGTCACTTACGGCATTGGCATTCTGCTGGGAACCGCGGGCGGATTGTAGACGGTATCCAATTCTCCCGGGGCAAGCCATTAGAATGGTATCGGTTTGCCTTGTGGAGATTTTATGCTGAAAAAGAATCTTTGCCTGCTCGCCTTCGCTGTAACTCTGCTGACCTGCATCCCCGTAAAGGGACAGACCGCTGCGGATATCATCGTCGTGCGCAATGTTGCGATGCAGACGCGCGACGGTGTGACGCTGCGTGCGGACATCTATCGGCCGGCCGGAGACGGGCCGTTTTTCGTGCTCTTGCAGCGTACGCCCTACAACAAGGAAAACGCCGCCGTCTTGGCCCGCATGGCCGCTGCGCGCGGCTACATGGTGGTGGCGCAGGATGTGCGCGGACGGTTCACCTCCGAGGGCGAGTGGTATCCCTTCAAGCACGAGATCGACGACGGCTATGACAGCGTCGAGTGGGCTGCCGCGCTGCCCCACTCCAACGGCAAGGTGGGCATGTTCGGCGGCTCCTACGTCGGAGCGACACAGCTGCTGGCCGCAATCAGCCACCCGCCCCATCTGGCCGGAATCTGCCCGGTTGTGACTGCCTCGAACTACCACGAGAATTGGACCTACCAAGGCGGCGCATTCGAGCAGTGGTTCAACGAGTCCTGGATCTCGGGGCTCGCTCAGGATACCTACAGCCGCCAGATTAAGGAGGCAGCGAATGCCGTCATCGGCAGCACGGTTCTGCCGCTGAGCCAGTTTCCGGTCTTCAACGTTAAGCTCGCTCAGGATGGTGCTGGACTAACTCGCACTCTGGCCCCTTACTTTCAGGATTGGCTCGATCATCCTACATACGACAGTTACTGGAAGCAATGGTCGATTGAAGAAAACTATGCGAACATTCAGGTTCCCGCGCTGACCATCGCCGCCTGGTATGACATCTTCCAGGGTGGTTCGCTGCGTAACTACGCCGGCCTCCAGGCACATGCCGGCAATGAAGCTGCACGCAACGGTCAGCAACTGCTGGTAACCGTCGGCGGCCACGCTGGCGGCGGCAGAACCATCGGCGCGGTGGACTTCGGTCCGGCAGCCGAGAAGTACAACGAGAACGAGATCACGCTCGATTGGTACGACTACCTCTTCCTCGGAAAACAGAATCAATTCGCCAGCGGCAAGCCAGTCAAGATCTTCGTGATGGGAGAGAATAAGTGGCGCGATGAGGAGGCATGGCCACTGGAGCGCGCCAAGTACACGCGATACTTTCTGAAATCGACCGGCCAGGCTAACAGTGCCTCCGGCGACGGCGAGCTTTCCACGGCTGCGCCCGATAAACAGAGGGTGGATCAATTTGTCTACGATCCTGCCAATCCTGTTCCCACCGTCGGTGGCCCTCTCTGTTGCGATGCACCTCACCTGGCTCCCGGACCGCGCGACCAGAAGGAGGTCGAGAGCCGCGCGGATGTGTTGGTCTACTCCACGCCGCCTCTGGAGAACGACACGGAAGTTACCGGACCCGTAACTCTTGACTTATACGCCAAGTCTTCGGCAGTGGATACGGACTTTACCGCTAAGTTCGTCGATGTGTGGCCCAATGGCTTCGCGCAGAATCTAACTGAAGGTATCCTTCGGGCCAGTTATCGCGAATCAACTTCAGAACCCAAGCCCATCATCCCCGGCAAGGTTTATGAGTACAAGATCGATCTGTGGTCCACGAGCAATGTCTTTTTGAAGGGGCACTGCATTCGCCTGGAGGTGAGCAGCAGCAATTTCCCGCGCTTTGATCGCAATCTGAATACCGGCAAGTCCGCCAGCACCAGCGCGACCTTTGTGAAGACGACCAACACCATCCTTCACGATGCCGCGCATCCATCAGCGCTGATATTGCCGGTGGTGCCGAGGTAGGGGTGGAAGCTAGCGGCTAGAAGCTCCCGCGCCGCTTTCCGTCCCAGGCGGATGCAGTCGGGGATGCCGATGCCGTCGTATGCGTTGCCGGCCAACCGCAATCCGGGCATTGCGGCGACGCGGGCGTTGATGCGCTGCATGCGTTCCAGATGGCCGACGGCGTATTGAGCCATTGTCCGTGGCCAGCGCGAGACCTGGGCGTGCAGCGGCTCGGCGTCCGGTGGCAGAATCTTTTCGCCGAGAATCTCGCTCAGTTCACGGCGCACGGTGGCCAGCAGAGCGGCGTCCGGAGAGGCTATCAGGGCTTCATTTTTCATGCCGCCCAGAAATGCGCGCAGCACCGCCTTGCCCGGCGGCGTGCGACCCAGAAATTTGCGGTGGACAAAGGTGCAGGCCAGCATCGAGCGGTCTTCCACGACGGGAACCAGGAAGCCGAATCCATCCGGCAGGCGGCCCAGCTGGGCTTCGTCGTAGATGAAATTGACGGTAATCGACGAAGAGTAAGGAATCGCGTGTAGCTCCTCGGCCAACTGCGGGTCAATCCGGTCCAGCAACTCGCCGGCGGCCCATGCAGGCGAGGCCAGGATGACAGAATCGTAGAGCTCGGCCTTGTTGCCAGCAACGATCTTCCAGCCGTCGACGGTC
>Ga0326727_10026387_pt1 | contig 10777 bp, 11 predicted proteins | sample MB2enrmetagenome_FD_207643 | JGI IMG/M metagenome (GOLD analysis project Ga0326727, IMG submission 207643) | Lab enriched peat soil microbial communities from McLean, Ithaca, NY, United States - MB29MY | ecosystem: Environmental > Terrestrial > Soil > Wetlands > Peat | place: USA: New York... | reverse complement strand
AACACATAAAGAAATAAAATTATATTTTCCAATTACTGTTGAGGAAAAATTGAAAGCAAATAAAGAATATGCTCATCTTGATCCAGATTTGTTTATTGATTCAATATTGAATATGTTGACAAAGCAAGTTCAATCTCAACCAAAGGAGAGTGTTATAAATAACTTTAAAAGAAAATTTAATCTTTCACTTGACAGAAAAGAATATGCTGAATTAAGTCAATCTCTTAATAGTGTTATTCCGATTCAAGATGGCATTTTGGTTTCAAGTATTGATGCAGTAAAAGGGCTTGAATCTGAAAGATGTGTATTTATCTTAAATGAAAATACATTGAATTACTTTTTACAAGAAAATTTGAACCCCAATAATTATCATAATAAAATTTGGAAGAAGATTTATGTCTCGTTAACAAGATCATCCAAAGAATTAATATTTGCTTTAGATAAAGCGCTACTTCCACAACAAGATTTCGTAGATTTAAAAACTAAATTTGAGAAGATGGGTATTATAGACTATCAAAAAAAGACTTGTTGAGTGTAGTGTCTTTGTTTGGTGAAGCACTGTCCCTGCTATCGCGACTTTATTGAACAGTGTCTGAGACAATAACTAAAATGAAACGAGCATTAAAACACGATTAAACCCAAGATAATGATTATTTGCGGGTTCCATACGTCCTTAATGTAAAAATATAAATAATCGTATGAAATCCCCATGTTTTACCAAACATCAATAGACATGAAAATAAACCAACAGGGGATTCCATTTGTCCTTTAAAATCAAAATTATTTACAAATGAAATCATAAAACAAATGGAAAATAACACCCAGATAAAATGCCCTAACTGTGGAACATTCATAGATGTTCAGGATATTCTGGCACATCAGTTGGAAAACGAGATACAACAGAAATACCAAAACCAGTTAGCGGAAGCAAAGAAGAAACAGGATGCTGAGTTCGAGAGTTTGAATAGGGCCAAAGAACAGTTTGAGCAAAAGAAAAAGCAGGAAAACGAGCTGTTTCAGGAACGGCTCGACAGACAACTGAAAGAAGAACGGAGAACCTTGGAAGCAAAGCTTAAACTAAGGATTCAGGAAGAGCAATCGGAACAGTTTAACGCGTTGCAAAAAGAACTGAACGAAAAGTCGGAACAAGTGAGGGAACTGGGTTTGGCAAGAGTCGAAGTTGAAAAGCTAAAACGGGAGAAGTCGGAGTTAAAAGAACTTGCCGAAGCGGAAGCTCAGAAGAATCTGAATGAAACATTGATCGCCGAGAAAGAAAAGATCAGGAAACAGGAGGAAGATAAAAACGAGTTGCGTTTCAAAGAACTACAGAAACAACTGGAAGATCAACGGAAACTTACCGAAGAGATGAAACGGAAGCAGGAACAGGGGTCCATGCAGTTACAGGGTGAGGTGCAGGAACTGGCCATTGAAGAATGGCTGGCAAGCCAGTTTCCGCTCGATTCCATCGAAGAAATAAAGAAAGGAGTGAGAGGAGGCGATTGCATTCAGGTGGTAAACACCCGTACGCTTCAGAATTGCGGCATCATCTATTACGAAAGTAAACGAACCAAAGACTTTCAACCAAGCTGGATTGAGAAATTCAAAGCCGATATACGTGTGAAAGGGGCAAACATAGGAGTGCTGGTTACCGAAGTGATGCCTTCTGATATGGATCGGATGGGGCAGAAAGAAGGAATCTGGATTTGTAATTACGATGAGTTCAAAGGACTTTGTGCCGTGTTGCGGGAATCAATCATTCAGGTAAGTGTGGCAGTAAGCTCGCAGGAAAACAAAGGCGATAAGATGCACATGCTCTATGATTATCTGACCGGGAACACATTCCGTTTACAGGTGGAAGCAATCGTGGAGGGCTTTACACAAATGAGAGCAGACCTGGAAAGCGAAAAAAGAGCGATGCAAAGTATTTGGAAGAAACGGGAAAAACAAATTGAAAAAGTTACCGTAAACACGATTGATATGCATGCCTCCATAAAAGGTATTGCCGGTAATGCCATTCAGGACGTGAAGTTATTGGAACTATCGGAACCCGAAATAAACAATGACGAGGTGGAATAAAAGAATAAATTGTCAGAACCCGGATTAATGGAAGTGGGAGCACGATTTTAAATCGTGCTCCCACTAATTTACTACACGGGCGATGCTCTCGCTTAAACAAGGTCATTGCCCTGCGCGTTATGATGATTGGCGTTTATTGCAATTTGAAACTGATTGGTAACGTATAGAGTACATTTACGGGTTTCCCTTTTTCAAGACCCGGCTTCCATTGCGGCATGGCTTTGACAACCCGTATTGCTTCCGCGTCAATGTCTTTGTCAACACCTCTGAGGATGCTCACCTGACTGACGTTTCCTTTTTTATCGATGATAAACTGACAGATCACCCGCCCCTGAATTCCCTTTTTTTGTGCTTCAACAGGATATTTGATGTTCATGGCAAGATATTTTACCACGGCATCTCGTCCTTCTCCCGGAAATACCGGCATGACATCAGGAATAGACACGACATCTTTGTATTTTACCGGTTTGTATGTCGTCTCCTTTTGTACTGCTTTTTTCTGGTTCATTTGAGAAGGATCGCCATAACCAACTACCGTGATGGTATCTAAAGCATTGCCGAAGTTCTCGCTTGCAATGGTTTTATGAGGTTGTGCATAGCCTGCTAAAATTAACCCTGCTAAAGGCACGACCATAAGACTTTTGGCTAATGATAGCCTTCCTGACTTTTTTTGTTTCATGATTGTAATACGTTTAAATGTTAGTGGATATGAGAAATGTAAAGCAATGGAATAGATACCTTTGCCTATGCTGTATTTGAGAAGTAACCCGATATACTCTTTCTTGTAATCTGTTCCTTCAATGGTTTTGTAGTCTGCTATATACTCGCAGTTCGTTTGTATGGCTTTCGCGTAAAGCCATACGATAGGGTTGTAAAAATGAATGATGCAGAAGAGTTTTGACAACCATAAGTCGATGTAATGAAGTTGACTGACGTGTATGGATTCGTGCCGGAGTATGAGTTTCTGTTCGAGTTCCGTGTCAAGCCCTTTTGGCATGAAGATGTATCTGCCAAAAGAAAAAGGAGCGTTCTTCAGGTCAGTGAAAATGATTTTCTCTCCTTTTGCCTTGTCTTTGTTTTTCATGATTTCACCAAAAATCCTGGTTAGATGCAGGATGATTTTCACCGAGAGCAGTATGAAAACGCTCAGGTAGGTGATCATTATTCCTTTTGAAACGATCATTTTCCAGGATAAGGAATTCTCGTCCGATCCGATGATCGTTGCGTAGCCGTTTCCTATCTGAATGTGAGAAGTATGACTGACAGTAGCCATGGCATAATGGACGGTAACGAACGGCATGATTGCAGACGCAATGATTCCTGCTAACAGGAAGAACCGCTTAAACTCATGAAACGACTCTTTTTGTAAGAAGAGCCAATAGACAAGATAAAATGCCGTGATCCATAGGGAGGATTTTAGCATGTATTCAAAATAGGTTTCCATAAGGATTATTTTTCAGGGTTGTTGATTTCATCTTTAACCACCTTCATGATTTCGTCTATTTCGCGAATGGTCAGGTTGTTTTCTTTCGCGAAGAAAGAGGCTAAGCCTGCAAAGGAGTTGTCAAAATAGTTGTGAAGAATGCTTGAGACCTGTTTTTTTGAGTAGTCTGTTTTGCTCACAAGCGGAAAATATACAAATGTTTTCCCATAGGCCTTGTGGCTGACAAACTCCTTTTGTTCCAAAATGCGGATAACGGTCGAAACCGTGTTCCTTGCAGGCTTTGGGTCGGGGAAAGTGTCCCGTATGTCGGCAACGATTCCTTCTCCCATTTGCCACAATTGTTGCATGATCTGTTCTTCTGCTTTTGTAAGTTGTTGCATTGTGATTAGTTTTTTGTGTGAGTATATGCTTCAAGTTCTTTTACCCTTTTCCTGATGGAGGTGATTATTGCGGCTGCAACCTCATTTCCTGTTTGTTTGTCGTTTTTCCCCGTACCCCACATGTTCAATATCATTTTGTAGTAACGGAGTGCCTCTTGCTTATCATTCAGGCAATTGTCAGCCTTGACAGCGAGCAAAAGCAATATGTTCCCATCTTTGGAATTGAGTTGAAATGCTTGCCGATAGGCTTTGTATGCATCGTAACACTCACTTTTGTCGTATGCATCACAGGCTTTGCCAAGATTGAAATATAGTGACGAAAGATAAACAGAGTCGGGAGTTGCCAGATCAATGGTTTTTTGCAAATAGAATATTCCTTTAGCCTTATAAAACGACAAATAACAAGACAGTCCCAGATAATTGGTAATCATGGCATCGGTGGTATCTTGCCTGTATGCCTTTTCAAGAATTTGTACCGTTTTGTCATACTGCTTATTCCTAAAGCAGCTGATCCCATAATATTTAAGCGTAAACAAGGAGCTGTCTCCCGATGTGTAACAATCAGCAAAATGATTTACGGCTGCAGAGTCCTTATTCTGCAAATAATAAATGTATGCATTCGTACTGTTTATTCTTTGGTTGGTTGCATCATCCTTTCTGAACTTCTCCGTTATTGCCAATGCCTCATCATACCTCTTTTGACCGATTAATAAATTGCAAAGCCTGTTGACAGAAGGCAAATCATGAGGATTGGCGATGATGGTTTTCCGGTAAAACAAGATTGCTTTTGTTTCCATCTTTAACTGGTCATAGCATATTGCCAAAGATCTATTTACAAGTATGTTGGTTGAATCGGATCGGTACATCTTTTCATAAAGCTCTTTGGCAAGAGGAATGTCATTTGTCATCAGAAAGTAATTGGCAGCTTTCATTTGCAATGGGGTGTCATCCATGTCTTTTGCAATCACTTTTTTATAGAGCGAGGATGCGTTGGTTTCATCTCCCGTCATGTCATAACATTCAGCCAACTTTGCTAAGTAATCGATTCTTGAACTGTCCGTGTCGGCAGCTTTTCTGAATGACCCGATTGCTTCTGTTGGTTTATAAAGATTTAGTTGTGCGATTCCCTTAAGAAAGAAATAATCAGATGACAGGGGAGGGTGTGCTTCCATTTTGTCAAGCATGTCGAGCGCATCCTGATAATGCGATTCAGTTAAATCCATTTTTACCTGGGCTATCGATTGTGCTGTTAACAAGCCCGGTATTGCAACAAACATCATCGCCAAAATCATTATCCATTTCTCTGTTCTTTGCATGTTGTCCTATTATTTTCGACAAATATACGACTAAGAATATAGTTGTGTATCTTTTATTTGAATTATTAACTAAAACATTAGTCAATTTAATGGTAACATCAGAAAGAATAAATAGAAAATCGATTATCTGTTTTGTTACCTAATCGACATTTACATTTACATTTACAGTAGGGGTTTCACCCCAAACCCCAGTTACTTTTTTGTCTTGACACCAAAAAAGGTCAAGGCTCCGCCCGCTTCACTCGCAAAACCGGCGATCGAAGGCTAAATCTTCCAAACTCGCTTCTTCGTCGCTCAAACAAGGAAGATTTTAACGCCTTCTTCTCTTGTTTTGCGGCTCACCGGACGAGGTCAGTCGTTAATCAGCCTTTGTAAAACCAGATATAGACTAAATCGGATACTCATTATAAAGAAAAACAATATGTCTTGAACATTCATATGATTGGAAAATCAAAATGAGTAACTATATTTGTTCTTTATAATTTTGAGAGATGTTGGTTGACATAAATGTATTCCGGATAGTCAATCATCTATTAGAACTCGGAATGATGAACGGGTAATTTTATCAGGTTGTTTTATTATAAAAAACGATTTACAAATGCAACGTCAATGGATTTTCTTTTTAATGGCATGGTTTTTTGTTACGGGAGCAAATGCTCAACAACTCAATCAGCCGAAAGATATGGTAAACGATTCACGTGGTTACGTGGTCAAAGTGGGCGATGTGGCACCTGATTTTACCATGACATTAACCAATGGACGAACGGTTTCCCTTTCGTCGTTACGTGGCAAAGTGGTTATGTTGCAATTTACTGCAAGTTGGTGTAGTGTGTGTCGCAAAGAGATGCCCTTCATCGAACGTGATATTTGGCATAAATACAAAAACAATCCGAACTTTGCCTTGTTTGCCATCGATCGTGATGAACCGCTGAATGTGGCAAAAGGTTTCATTCTGACAACGGGCATTACTTATCCGATGTCGCTGGATCCCGGTGCGGATCATTTTCAATTGTATGCTGAAAAGGAGGCTGGAGTTACACGTAACGTGTTGATCGGCAAGGATGGCAGGATCGTATTTATGACGCGTCTTTATAATCCTAAAGAATTTCATGCGCTTACCGAAAAGATTGCAGAGCTTCTTCGTTGAGAAAGATCAATCGAAGATGTAGAGTTTTGATGGAGATGTTCGGTCGAGCGTAACCAATTCCACATCACGTCCCACAACAATGCCTTGTTCAGCTAATAAGTCACTCACGGTGCAATATGCCAGGTCGGGGATGTTGTTTGAATGGCTTAGATGGCAAAGGTAGATGTACTTCAGATTCGGTTGCATGTTGTCGGCTAAAAACCTTCCGGCATCACTGTTGCTGAGATGTCCTTTATTGCTTCTGATGCGGTTTTTCAGCATGGTGGGATAACTGCCATGATCCAACATTTCTTCATCATAATTGGCTTCAATGACTAAGTAATCGGCTTGTGAAATATGATGTGCTGCATTTTCGCAGATATAGCCTAAATCAGTCAGCAATGTAAACCGCTTGCCATCGTATTCAAGGGTATAACCCACATTATCCGTTCCGTCATGTGATATTGCAAAAGCGGTAATTGTCCATTCTTTGATATGTATGGGAACGTTCTTTTCGAGGATCTGTCGTTCAGGAACCGGTTCAAGTTGTAACACTTCATGAATGATGGATGTGGCAAAAACAGGAACGAAATATTTTTCTTTCAAAGGCTGAATTGCTTTTACATGGTCAAAATGGTCGTGGGTGATAAAAACACCCAGAAGATTTGAAAACTCAAGACCAATCGCTTTCAACTCTCTTTTGATGGTTCGGATGCCAATGCCTGCATCGATGAGAATGCCTTCGTGTGCATTGCCGATAAAAAAACAATTTCCGCTGCTTCCGCTTGCAAAACAAATAAAGCGTAGTTTATCCATGAATCTTCATTAAAAAAGGGAAACAAAGGTAATCAAAATTCCCTTTCGAATGGGTTATTAGCATTAAAGTAACCAAAACGGGAAATTGTTTTGTATTTTTGTTCTTCGAAAGATGTATTTTAATTCTCACAAAAAACACAAAACATGTCTATCCCTATTTCTTCGTTTACGAATCGTTTAGCTTCGATTTATGAGAAGACTGAAGCACACAACATTGTGTTGCAATTGTTGCAAAGGGGGACAAAACTATCCCGGGCAAGGCTTTTGTCTGATGGCGAGGTAAGCTTTAAAGGAGCAGAAGCGGAAGAGATGGAACAATGTATGGCGCGCGTTTTGCAACATGAACCGATTCAATACATTTTAGGCAGTGTGGACTTTCATGGGGTTTCCCTGAAAGTAGATCATAGGGTCTTAATTCCCCGGCCTGAAACGGAAGAGTTGGTGGAATGGGTGTTGCAAGAATCTTCATGCTCACGTTGTATAATTCTGGATTGTTGTACAGGGAGTGGATGTATTGCTATAGCATTGGCAAAACAATTGCCGGAAGCTACACTGTCGGCTTGCGATATTTCTTTGGATGCATTAGAAGTTGCCCGAGAAAATGCAGTGCGTAATCATGTGAAGATTCATTTTTTTGAAGCTGATGTTCTTTCACCTGAGTTTGCGGCGAAAATTTCACCGGCAGATATCATTGTGAGCAATCCCCCTTATGTACTAAATCAAGAGGCAGTTGCAATGCACGCTAATGTGTTGAAATTTGAACCTCATCAAGCTCTTTTTGTATCAGATGACGACCCTTTGATTTTTTATAGAGCCATTGCAAACGCCGCATTGCACAAACTATCACAAAAGGGGAAGCTCTTTTTTGAAATTAACGCGGCTTTTGGTCGTGAAGTGGTACGCATGTTAAAATTAGTGGGTTTCACACACATAGAATTAAAGAATGACTTATCGGGTAATTCACGCATGGTGCGTGCACAACGATAACAAATGAATAATGATAAAATATGAACGTACCTTATAATGCTTTATTGAAAAAAGCCGCCTCTTTCACATCTCGCCATGAACTATGTCGTTGGGATACTGAAGGCAGGCTGAAAACATGGGGAGCTACGAGAGAACAGATGAATTCTGTTATTGACTATCTTGAAAAGGAACATTATATTGATGAAGCAAGATTTTGTAAAAATTTTGCCAGTGACAAGTTTCGGTTTAATAAGTGGGGAAAAATAAGAATAGCGCAAGCGTTACAACTTAAACACATTCCCGAATCTGTTTATCAACCTGTATTGGATGCTATGGATGAAGATGAGTACAAGTCGCTTCTTGTAGAGCTGTTGCAAAAGAAAGCACGTGAAATCAAAACAAATAACAAGTATGAAAAACAAGGAAAGTTGATTAGTTTTGCACTTCAACGTGGCTTTGAGTATGAATTCATCGAGCGCTTGGTAACCTCAAAAAGTTATGAAACGAGCCCCGATGTTCTGGGCGAGTTCCATACGTCTAAAGAATAAAAAATAATCGTATGAATGAATTTTTATCGATCGAAGAAAATATCGTTAAAATGTTGCGTACTGTCTTTGATCCAGAGATACCTGTCAATGTATATGATTTAGGATTGATTTATAAAGTGGATGTGGGGGAAGACGGAGTGGTGTCCATTGATATGACATTAACTGCTGCCGGTTGCCCTGCCTCTGATTTTATTTTAGAAGATGTCCGTATGAAAGTTGAATCGGTGGAAGGGGTGAAAGAAGTGAGCATTGATTTAGTGTTTGATCCACCCTGGAGCCAGGAGATGATGAGCGATGAAGCAAAGTTGGAGTTGGGTATGCTTTAATTCTTGTTTTACAATAATATTATGTCAATAGAAGTAAATAAGAAAGTATTATGAGAAGCTTATTATTTTATTGTGTGATGGGGGTTTTAGCTATGGTTATGTCAAGCTGTATCGTGACGGTCGCTCCCGGGTATGTACAAGAACAAGGAGTATATGGCTATGCTTACTATTATTTTCCTGATTACAATTTTTATTACTGTCCCGATATAAATCGCTATTGGTGGTATCAATCGGAAGGGTGGCAATCCGGACAGCAACTCCCTGCCTTGTATGTGATTGATCCTAATTCGACTTACATAGTTGTTACTTCGAGAGATATCAATCCGACACGTAATAACAATACATACAGAGCAGCTTATCAACGTGGCGATTATCAACATCAACTGAGAAGAATTAATCAGGCCCCTCCCGGTAAGCTTCCGTTTTATCGACCTTCAACCTCTACACCGGCGAATCGGAATCCGAACAACAATAATAACGGGGACAGGAAAGTTATTCCTTCGCAAACCCCGGATTCTCGTCAAATACAACCTGCTAATCAATCACAAAATGGTACGAGAGGGAATGATAATCAATCATCAAACATGCCACAACAAAAAGTTGTGACACGTCAACAAGCAGATAACACTTTTAATACATCCTCCAATGTAAAAGGACAAATGCCTGTATCCAAACAAATGGCAAACCCTGCTGATATGCAACAAAGACAAGCAGGAGTAGGAGTAGTGCAAAAGCAAAACAAGGAATCAGGAAAACAAAAGGGAGTTAACCGTAGCGCAAAAAAAACAAAGCATTTACGCGTAATTCCTCCTGCAAAAGAAGATTCACAAACACGCCAGCAATAGTAGCATTCTTCATTTGATGAGTTTGCTCAGAAACGACTGAACAAGATAAATAGTGAAAAAGATATACTTTGTTTCCGATGCGCATTTTGGTTCTTTACTGGTGAAAAACCCTCATGAGCAAGAACGAAAAATGGTGCGTTGGCTTGAATACATTCGTGATGATGCTGCCGAATTGTTTTTGTTAGGCGATATATTCGATTTCTGGTTTGAATATAAAAAAGTTGTTCCCAAAGGATTTGTTCGCGTTTTGGGAAAATTAGCCGAATTGTCTGATGCGGGAGTGAAAATTCATTTCTTCACAGGGAACCATGATATGTGGACGTTTGGTTATTTAGAACAAGAAATAGGGCTCATTGTACATCGTAACCCTGATATCGTTGAACGTAATGGAAAACGTTTCTTTTTGGCACATGGCGACCGATTAGGTGACCATTCTTTAAGTGTCAAAATCATACAAACGATTTTTCATAACAGACTTTGTCAACGATTATTTGCATTGTTACCTCCCCGATTAGGATTAGAGTTTGGTTTTGCATGGTCACGTGCCAACAGGTTAAAACCAAAACGAAATTTTTATTCGAAATTTCTGGGCGAAGACAAAGAAATATTGGTTCGCTTTGCGAAAAATTATCCCGGTAGTGATCATATTGATTTTTTTGTGTTTGGACATCGCCATATTGTTCTTGATTTGATGCTTAAAAATAATAGTCGTATCTGTATACTCGGAGATTGGATTACCCATTTTTCGTATGCTGTTTTTGATGGATCTGATTTCTTGCTTGAATATTTTGAGCCTGAAACAAATCCGTCACTTATTTAATCACTTATTATACATCATGGAATTGATTTTTGCCACAAATAACAAGCATAAAGTTGAAGAAGTTCAGGCGTTATTAGTTCCTGAATATAAAATTATTAGCTTACAACAACTGAA
>Ga0326727_10026386_pt1 | contig 10777 bp, 16 predicted proteins | sample MB2enrmetagenome_FD_207643 | JGI IMG/M metagenome (GOLD analysis project Ga0326727, IMG submission 207643) | Lab enriched peat soil microbial communities from McLean, Ithaca, NY, United States - MB29MY | ecosystem: Environmental > Terrestrial > Soil > Wetlands > Peat | place: USA: New York... | reverse complement strand
CAGGAATGCGGGGTTATGGCGTTTTTCACGCATATTTTCAGCAGACAATCGAAGAGTATGTTCATAATCATATTCATTGCAGAGAGGGCAGACCCCCAAAACCCGCTGTCACAGATACCCTTAAAATCTACCTTCGCACACCGGAAACCGGTGAATCCCTATGGAAAAGGTACCTATCGGCCCGATGCCGTACATGAGTGTGATGCCCACGGTTCTTGTGGGTACAAACGTGAAAGGGAAAGCAAACTACATGACCGCAGCCTGGGCCACCGTTGCATGCATGGCTCCTCCTATGGTCTGTGTAGCGATCAACAAAATGCGGTATACCATGAAAGGGATAGACGAGAATAAGACATTCAGCCTCAATATTCCTTCCACCCTGGGGGTAATCGAAACCGATCACTGCGGCCTTGTCTCCGGTGCACAAAAGGACAAAAGCGGGGTGTTCCGGTCGTTCTATGGCAAACTCAGGACTGCCCCATTAGCAGAGGAATGCCCGGTCAACATCGAATGCAAGTTGTTTAATTCCGTGGACTGCGGAAGTCACCTCCTGATAGTCGGGGAGATCGCAGAGGTCCATGCCGATAAGGCCTGTCTTACCGACGGGAAACCGGATATTGCAAAAATTAAACCGATTGTTTACGCACAGGCCACCTATTTTGGCGTGGGTGAAGAGATCGGGAAAGCATTCTCTGCCGGCAAAAAGTTTGCCGGAAAATAAAACGATTATCTTTCTTTATTATTTTTGCAAATCCCAAGAGGTCAGTCAGGAACGCGAAATGTCCGGGAGCCATGAAAAGACCTGAACAGCACCGGTCCAGAAAAAACCGGTGCCATCAACAACACTTTTTTAAATATAGAGGCAGTAAAACACCACAGAGAGTACTCTACGGCAGATGAGTTTCCCATGTTAGCCAACCATGCATACCTTTCTCTGGTAATTCCGCCGCAGGAGCGAATCTTTCTTGCCGTTGCTCTTCTCGTAATTGCTGCCGTACTCGCTTATTTTCTGGTAAAAGCGCTCCTGTATTCTGCGGAACATGAACACGGCCAGTGATCTCTCACCGGCCATTATAGAGAAAAGGGATCTTCATTCAATATAATCCCGGATTTTCTGGGTCAGGGCAATTTTTCTCCGGATCTCGGTTTCTTTTTCCTTCTGTATACGATCTATAATCTCTGCTATGGGTTTTGAGAGACAAAAGAGGTTCTGCGGCCGGCCAATCGAATCTGTCTTTTCTAACCTGCTTGAAATCCAGTCCTGTGCCTGGAGATACTGCATCGCAAGGCTGACCTCAGGCTGGCGGAGATCGGTACCGCGCTCAATATCACGGGAAGAGGCTTCAGACGTGTTTGCAAGAAATACCAGCACGGTCGCGACCGTTCTCTGGAGCCCTATCCTGATAAGAAGATCGGTGAATTCCATGTCCTTCTCAGTAAAATATAAAACCTTTTTACCCGGCATAGGTTGTATTCTCCCGTTTCATTATTTGACTTTTATTTTTCCCGTATTTCATATAAGCATTGCTATGATACCAATTGTATTTGTCTGGTGATGCTTTAGATCACCTTGGATATTCTGACCATGATTTTATCGCCCTGTTTTTTAACCTCTATGTTAACCGTACGATCCCCGAAAGATACTTTATGCACACCGAACTTCCCGGATGCAATAATTCTCTGGATTTTTGCCATATCCGTGCGGGGCATCCGCCGGAAATCATCATCAACAAAAACAACGGTTGTCATGAAACGTTCTCCTCTTTTGCAGCTGACCTTCCCCAGGCTTCGCACCGGTTAACTACATTTTACGGGCGTGTGTATCAATCTTGTGCGAGTGAGTGGTTTTTTCGCTATTTAACGCTCTTTTTTTTACCCGGTTCGTAGATTTAACGCATATCTGCGCGTTTTATGAGGAAATATTAAATATCGTATCCCTGCATATCCCTATATGGATTACTATGAGCAGGGAGAAGATTAAGGTTCCAGGCAATGTATATGAAGAGCTGGTCGCGCTTGAGCGGGAGATCCATTTCACGCTGGATACCCAGGATACCGTAAAGCGGGCAGAAGACCGGGGATACATGGCAGCGGCAAACTGGATCCGCCAGAATGAGAATGCATACAAGGTCGGGTTTTCCTGGGGATTTGAACCCGAGGCAGAGGAACCCCGCAGCACGATCCGGGATGTCCCGGAACGGTCAGAACCCTCCCAGAGACGAACCGTTTCCCATCCCCCCACCATGCAGGCCAGCCGGCCTCAGCCCCAGCCGGGCCGCTCAACCCAGAGAAAATCTTCTTCCGGCAGCAACTCGGGCATTCTCGCCGGTATAAAAAACTGGATCAATAAATACTTCTGATCACCAGTCTTTTTTTAACGTACATGATGGGTATCAGATGCTCATCTGATGATTAAGGAACAACGTACCTGGAGGAATTACGGTGGCACGCGAACTCAATGAGAAAGATATTGCAATATTAAAAAAACTCGCGCCTGAATGCGGCGATCTTACCTGCGGCGGATCGGGGCACCAGTTCCACGCGATCCTGCCACCGGTCTCCAACCATTTTGCGGAAAGCGCAGAGGATTTTACCGGCCGGATTAACCGGCTTTCCGATGAGGAACTGACCTATATTACCGAGAAAATCCTGACCGGGGAAGAGGGACTTGGCTGTGTTGAACCTGAAGATGCAGAGGCACTGGTAAAACTCGTTCACGACAGGATCTCACCTGATATGGCAAAGAAAGTGATCGCGGCATACGAGTCTGGCAACGAATGCGACCACTGATCCTATGACCCAACTATCACCACTGCTCACCGGCCTGACTTCACCGACGATTAAAGGACGGCGTGATGCTGTCGCGGAGCTTGGACGATCCGGCGATCCCATGGCGGTAATGCCACTCGTTGAGGCACTTGGTGATGTCCACCCATCCGTCCGCCGGGAAGCAACTCTGGCTCTCGGGAAACTGGACGACAGCCGTGCGGTGCCGGGACTTATTGCGGCTCTGGATGATACGGATCCTGATGTACGGGCAGGGGCCGTTGCAGCGCTTGGGCGGTTAAAGGACCGGCGTGCAGTTATTCCCCTCACCGGGTGTCTGGGGGATCACGATGATCGTATCCGGCTCGGGGCTGCCGAGGTGCTGGGAAGATTCGGTGACACACGCGCAATAGATGCACTCACTAGAGCAGCGGACGATCCTTTTGAGGGGGTCCGGGATGCTGCGTCCCATGCCCTGCAGATGCTGCATAAGAAAAAGTAACGTGAGCATAATACGGATTGCCGGTAAAAAAATTCGAGGATTTGCCGATGACAGGGATAATAGAAGCCGACGATTTAACCAAAACGTATAATGATACCGCTGCAGTAAGCCACATCCGGTTTAGTGTCCTAAAAGGGGAGATCTTCGGCTTTTTAGGGCCCAATGGAGCAGGAAAGACCACGACCATGCGGATGATCCAGTGTGTTTCACCCCGCACATCAGGAACGCTTTTGGTTTTTGGTCTGGACCCGGATACGGACCCGGCAGCGATCAAACAACGTATTGGTGTTGTCCCGCAGGAGACAAACCTTGACCCGGATTTTACCTGCGAAGGGAACCTGCTTACCTATGCCCGGTACTTCGATATCCCGGAAATCGAGGCGCAGAAACGGGCGGAGAACCTTCTTGCGTTTGTATCGCTCACCGAGAAACGAAAAACCAGTATCGACAAGCTATCCGGGGGCATGAAACGCCGGCTTATTCTTGCCCGGGCACTCATCAACAACCCGGACCTGCTTATCCTTGACGAGCCTACTATCGGTCTTGATCCCCAGGCACGCCATCTCATCTGGGAACGCCTCCGGTTGCTCCGGGCGCAGGGAAATACTATTGTGCTTACCACCCATTACCTCGATGAAGCTGCCCGGCTCTGCGACCGGCTGGTTATCATGGATCATGGCACGTTTCTTGTTGAGGGTTCACCTGCCGAACTGGTGCGGAACCATGTCGGTAGCGAGATCATTGAAATGGACAATACGCCGGAAGTTACTACCTGTCTTACGCAATTGGGGATATCGTATGAAAGCCTCGGCGAACAGGTACAGATAGCAACCGATTCGTCCCGGGAACTGGCAAAAACACTCCTTGACCGGTGTAAAAATAGCAGGATGAGTACCCGGCCGGCGACACTTGAAGATGTCTTTTTGAAACTGACCGGCAGGACACTGAGGGAGTAATATGTCGTCTGTCTTGTCAATTCCCCGGATCTCCCGTCGTACAGGAAAGGTCTGGCGCCGCAACCTCGACGTTTTTATTAAGACCTGGAAAGTGAATTTCTTCCCGCCGTTAATTGAGGCGTTCCTGTACCTTTCGGCTATCGGTCTTGGGATCGGGACCTATGTTGGCTCGATTAACGGTACACCGTATATCAACTTTATCGCGCCCGCGGTTCTTGCAATCTCAGCGATGAACTCTGCGTTCTTCGAATGCACCTATGGTTCCTACGTGAGAATGTATTACCAGAAGAGTTTTGATGCGATTATCGCAACGCCGCTCTCGATCGAAGACGTGATAGCCGGGGAACTTCTCTGGGGTGCGACCAGAGCGGTTATCTCGGTCACCATCATGTTACCGGTGCTTGTGGTGTTCAAAGTAGTATCCCTGCCTTTCTCGATTTTAGTTATTCCCCTTGCTTTTATAGGTGGGCTTACGTTTGCCGGTCTTGCAATGTGCTTTACGGCGATTACCCCCAGTATCGATACGCTCAACTATCCCTCATTCCTGCTTATTACGCCGATGATGTTATTCTCGGGCACCTTTTTCCCGCTCACTATCCTCCCTGCAGTATTCCAGTACATCGCCCTTGCGATCTTTCCCCTTACCCATCTTGTATCACTTATGAGGATGGCTACCCTTCCTGCGATAACCAGTCTGATCGTTCTCAATATCGCATGGATACTGGTGGCGACGGTCATCTTCTGTATAATCTCAATCAATCTGATGCGGCGCCGGCTGATTGTGTAATTACTGCTCCGGGATTCCAGTTCGTTTACCGTGCAGGTAAAAACTGGATGGAAGCTCACCGGCCGGTGCGGGCGTTTCGGAACGTTCGGGCTTTGCAGTATCAGCTTCACGTAAAGAGAGACTTGTTTCATCAAGGCTTGAGACAAGTGCCCGGATAGTATCCGTACAAAATTCCCCTTCCAGTTCATCGAGAAGGACTGCGATCTCTTCCCGCACATTATCGATCCCGTCGGTATCACACATACCCAGTTCACGATAACAAAGTATCGTCCTGAAGGCTTCGGTATACGCAATAAGATCGCAAAAGAGTTCCTCCCGATACGCTCTGCCGCCCTCGTGCTCAAGGAGTGCAAAGTCTGCATTGACACGTTCAAATTCTTTTTCAAAAGCAGGCGTGAACAGTGCGCGGTCCCCGTGTGTACTTGTAAGAAGCTGAAGTGCATGGCGTGCGAAATAGGGTGCACCAGCCCGGAACCTGCCAAAACTACAGCGTTCAGAGGCGTGATCACGCATCTCATGGATGGCAGTGCGGTACTGGTTCAAAAGACGGGAAATATCGTCGGCGGTGGTTGTGTCCATGGGATTACCTGTGCTCAAGAAGTCGGGTAAAGCGGGAAAAGATTACAAAAATCTGCCTTTGATATTGCCGGTTTTTCCTTAAATAGTTTGATTTATTCGTGTCGATACCGGGCCTTACCCTGCCAAAGATACTATCGTAATTGTTGAAAAGTCAGCCATTATCCCGGGTAATCCGGAGTACATACAATATTTCGTCTTCGATGGTCTCCTGACGGAATATTTCTACCAGAAAACCGTTTTTTTCAAAAAGATCCCGGATCTCAGGGATACCGGTCAACGAGGAGACAAGCAGCAGGATCCTGCCCGAAGGCGAAAGAACATTTCCTACACTTTTTGCAAAACTCCCGATAACCTCGCGCCCGGTGATACCACCATCAAGTGCATACTCCAGCCAGTCATCTATACGTTCCTCCGGCCGGGTAGGGAGATACGGGGGATTGAAAATGACCAGATCAAAGGTGCCCCGGATCCCGGCGCAGAGATCGTTTCGCACCACGTTAAGACCGTTCTTTTGTGCACACAAGACAGCATGAGGATTGATATCCGTCACCACGATGTCGTAGTTCTGCGCAAGCGCCATAGCGATATGACCCGTCCCGGTGCCGATCTCAAGGACACGGTCTCCGGACCGGACTTCGGCACGAGCTGCCGCGAGCAAAAGGAACGTATCAGCCTCAGGCTGGTAGACCTGGGCTGGATCATAGGCCATAAAAAACGTGTGGGGCGGGAGGGGAAAAAAGGATCGGCAATCGAATGGTCGGGTACAAAAACATATCATGGGTAAAGGAAAACGAAGATGAGATGGACGTACTCAAAATAAACTGGTTTGTTGATCTCGGTATGGGCATCACGTTTGCGGTCTCTTTTATTACGGGACTTTTGAAATTTTCCGTACTGTGGCAGCTGCCCGGGATAAGCGATGTTATTCTTCCGGGTGCGTTAATTTCTAATCTCCATGACGGGTGCGGGATACTGCTCGGTTGTTTTGTCTTTCTCCACCTGTTCATGAACCGCAGGTGGATCATTTCCACAACCCGTAAAATGCTGCACAGGACAGAACCCTGATTTTCTGCCGTGGTTAGTCTGTCAAAAAGGATTATACCGAATAAAAACTCTGGTTCAGGTCGCCGGACTCTGAATAGCCCCGTTGTTCCCAGTACCCCTGGTAGGTCGGATCATCGGTAAGTTGTATCTGGTCAATCCACTTAATCCATTTGTATCCCCACTTGTTCTCGGCTACAAGCTGGAACGGATACCCACGTTCTGCAGGCAGAGTGACATTGTTAATACGGTATGCCATGAGGATATCCTGCTGGGTGAAGTAGGTGAGCGGGAACGATGTTGTGTAGCCGTCAGTTGCAGTAAAGACAATCGTGTTCGCCCGGGGATCAATACCTGCATCGTTCAGCAGGTCCCGGACGCGGACTCCCTCCCACAGGATAGTGACATCCCAACCCTCCACGCAATGGAGGGTCTCAACCTTGTCATAATGCGGGAATTGTGTGAGTACCTGGTTATAGGAGTACGTGACGGTCCGGTTGGTCAGTCCGGTAACAGTCAGCTGGTAGGTGGAGATATTGACGTGCTGGACACCATTAATCGCGTTCTCCCGGAAATCATTGATAGATGAAAGATCCTGTCCCTGGAATGAACGTACTTCAGCAATAGATGTCGGTGTGGCATTTTGTGCCGTACCCTGAAAAGGGCCAATAAAAACTAAGGCAAGGATGATGATCACTACAAGGGCTGCGACGAGCATAGTGATCACAAGCCGGGTGTTCATATGAACAAAATGGGCATCTGATATAATGAAGCATGAGATAGAGACAAAGGTTCCTTGGGATACGTCGCTTTCCTTAAGAAGGATGAAACGGCTCCGTAGAAACCCTCAGTTCTCGCCGAATTAAACAGCAAAAATTATTGTGGGGGGTCATACAGGCACATACCGTTGAACTTGTCTTTGGGCGAGCATCCTGCATGGCCTCCTCCTGCACAGGCACAGGCGCAGGCACACGCTGCACAGGCGCATCCGACGCAACCACCACCACCCCTGAAACCGCCACCACCGGGTGTTACGTGACCGGTAATGTTGGGGTAGTAGATGTTCGGGTAGAACAGCCAATGGTCGTCGGGTACATCCCTTACAGAGGTACCCTTGTCTTCGAGCTCCATCTTCTGGCCGTCGTGGATCTGGAGGATTTTGTCATATTCTCCGCTCTGTATATGCAGTCCGCCGCAGTCCTTGCAAAAGGAGAGCGTTGCCGTGGTTCCGTTAAAGGTCTTCCTGACCTCTTCCATATTTCCGCCGCACCGTTCGCACGTCGTTACCGGGCCATGAGATACCGCTGCGGGTCCCGGGGAAACATTTCCCGTGAACCCCATCGTGAGGGTGGACCCGGCGACCTCGTTTTTGAGCAATTTTTCGATCTCGCCCCGGTCAAAGAACAAGGCCCCGCAGGTTGGACAGATCGCATATTTTGTAAAACCTGACCCGGCCGGATTGCCTGCCGTTTTGTCATCCATGGTCACGCCGTCGTTGGGACATTTCAGGTGCAGGTTCCGGTGGACGGTCTTTCCGGAGAGTGCGGAGTTCAGGTTCATTTGTGGCTCCTGGTAACCCCCATAGCGATTATTGTGTCCCAAAACCATGATACCAATCCACAGGATCCCGAATACTATGATTCCTCCCCATTGACCTGCGAAGGAGTCGATCGAAGATGTGCCCCCGGAAGTCGCAGACGGGGCCGGGGCGGTAAAGACGCCATCAGCGGGCATCTCTACCCCCACCGTTTCCTGCTGGCCTGGTGTAAGGTTCGCAAACGTCCAGAACACAATCCCGTTCAAAAAGTGCGCTGCATTGTCGCTAGTTGTTACTTGGTGGGCGTTTGGCGGCATATGGAACGTAACCGTCATCGCGGTAATCGGTGTGTCATCAAACCATACCGGGATGAACTCGACACTGGCCATGCCCTTATCATTAAGGGTAACAAAATTATGCTGATCTACCGTAAACTGGAATTCAAAGGTCTGGCCGGGCTTGTAATCCTTATCAAGGGTTACATATACTCCTGACCAACCGGCCGAGTTCTGCGGGACAACGGAAGATGCAGCCCCCCCAATGTTTACTACGTTGAAGTTTTGGTTCGGTAACCCCATAGTAATCCATGGACAATCCCCGCTCGTTACCTGGATGACATCATCGTAGTGGATAAGGACATCCGTGTTTTCCTGGAGGTACAGTTCGACGTTCTGCTTCTGTATGATTATACCGCCGGTGTTTTCTGCCTGGGCAGCAGCAGAAACGAGAAGCACCAGTGCGATCACTACCAGGAACATTCTTTTTATGGTCACGCTTTTCCCCCATCGTGAGCGTTCAGGTGGGAGAGCGGGCACGCCCCTCCGCAGACGTCCAGTTTGTCGCATGTTTTACATTCGTTGGGAGCAAATTTGTGCTCCCGTATCTTCTTTGAGATTGCTGAGTTCCAGATCTTCTTCCACGGTGTTTCGAAGATGTTGCCAAGCTTGATATTGGTCCAGCTCTGGCAGGGGATGACCATGCCGTCCGGTTCGATGAGCATATTGATACTGCATGCCGAGCAGCACCGCTGGCCAAACCCGTTTTCTACGGGGTCATAGTTATGGTAACAGGTCGGTAAAAACCAGTTGAACTCAATCCCCTCGACCCCCGCTGTTTCCTTTGCATTGTCAAGGATTCCCCTAAGTTCCGGTTCCGGGATCTCATCTGCCAGTTTAACGCTCGTTCCGCGTCCTGAGTTGATCAGAGCATTGGCCCCGACGAAATGTGCACCCAGAGACTTCGCAAACCGGATCAGATCCGGCATATCGTTTTGATTTTTCCTTGTAATCGTCGCATCGACACTGACCGAGAGGCCGGCAGCTACCGCATTTTTGATACCCTCTACGGTTTTTTCAAATGCACCGGGGACGCCCTGCATCTCATCGTGGATTTCTTTTTTGGGTGATTCGAGGGTTATCTGGATCCAGTCAAGGTTAGCGTTCTTTAACGCAACTGCAAGATCCGGTGTGAGCAGCGTCCCGTTCGTGATCACACCGGTGATCATCTGTTCAGCATATTTTACGAGTTCGGGGAGGTCGCTGCGCAACGTGCATTCGCCCCCGGTGAAGGCAACCTGGGGGATGCCGATCTCCCACAGTTTGTCGATAACGCGTTTCCAGTCTTTTGTCGAGAGTTCCTTTGTGCTCTCATTTTTCCAGAGGTAACAGTGGGGGCATTGGTTGTCGCAGCGGTAGGTAAGCGCGAGATCCATCCGCATCGGGGCATTCCGGTCAGGGAACTGTGCGAGGCCGACCAGGTGTGACGGGACCTCCCCTTTTCCGAAGTAGTATATCGCTTCGATGAGTTTCTTAAGATCACGGTCTGCCTGCTCCCGGGACACTTTCTTATACAACAGTGAATTATACCTTTTCTGGATCTTATCCAGCGTTACCGGGATGATTCTGTCTCGTGGTTCTGAAAGACAGGAATCAAGGAATAATTCGATCTCTGTCTTTGCCGTGTCGTTTAGTTGTACGTGATAATAGCCGTTGATTAGCAGGCTGTTCTCTTTGGTATTCAAGTGAAGCCGGATGCCGTCAATGGTCGCGTGTTTTAATGTCATAGATTTCCCCCTTCGGTGCCGATGCATTTTTACCGGGAGGAAAAGTCCGGGCACTCACCATGAAACGCACCAGAACTTTTCTCTTGTATATTAATCGTCTATGTGAAATGGTTATATTATGTGATATATTAACCAGATCTACCGAGGCTCTGTAAAGTCTGCGGTTGGCGACATATTTTATCAACGAAGGCTTAACACAACCACCTGAAGACTCGACAGAGCCTTCCTCAAAGCACCTTCGTTGTATACATCGGCGAATTTCTGAAAACAGGCCATCGGATATATTGATGTTTTACGGGATTATATCTGAGTATGAATTCGGCAAAATCACGAGGAAAATAGGAGGATTAGGAAAAAGGGGAAGTTCGTGGAGAATAATTTATTTCGAAATCACTTATTAGGATTTTTTTGGCTCTGTAGAAATCATCTTTATAATAATTTAATCTGAATAGTATTTGTTAATTCATGGATTATATTACCGGATACTTCAATAATTGGAAAATATTTGTTCTGAAAGTACTAGTGACAGCTGTTATTTTATTCTTCA
>Ga0326727_10026385_pt1 | contig 10777 bp, 9 predicted proteins | sample MB2enrmetagenome_FD_207643 | JGI IMG/M metagenome (GOLD analysis project Ga0326727, IMG submission 207643) | Lab enriched peat soil microbial communities from McLean, Ithaca, NY, United States - MB29MY | ecosystem: Environmental > Terrestrial > Soil > Wetlands > Peat | place: USA: New York... | reverse complement strand
AGACCAAGCTGGCCAACATCCTCTTCACGGCCGAGCTGGCCCGCCGCCTGGCCGGGAGCGGGGTGACCGCCACCTGCCTTCATCCGGGCTTTGTCGCCACCGGCTTCAACCGCAACAACGGCGGCCTGATGTCCTTCGCGATGACCCTCGCCCGGCCCTTCGCCCGCAGCCCGCAGAAGGGCGCGGACACCCTGGTCTGGCTCGCCGACTCGGCGGACATCCCCTCGGAGAGCGGCGGCTACTACGCCAACCGGAAGCTCGCGCGGCCCAGCCCGGCGGCTCGCGACCTGACCGGCGCGCGCAGGCTGTGGGAGCTGAGCGAGGAGCAGACCGGACTGGCGGTGGCGGCCGCCTCCTGACCGCTCGCTGATGACGGTGCCGATGCGCGGCTGGGCGCGATCGCTGGCGGGAGAGGCCGCCACGCTGCGCCTGCGGATCGCCGCGCGCCGGCCGGTCCCCACTCCCCCACCCGACCGGGGCGAGCTCGCGGTGACCGTCCGCAGCCCGCGTCCGGTGGAGCTCGGGCGTGGCCTGCCGCTCAACAAGCTCTGCGAGCTGGAGGACTGGCGCGATCCGAGGCGGATCGCCGCGATCCGGCGCCTCCTCCCCTATCTCGGCGGCCCCGCGCCCGAGTTCCCCAGCGGGATGGAGCACCGCAAGCACTGGGAGTTCGCCCAGCTGCTCTGCGGGCTGGAGGAGCTGGGGGCCCTCCGACCGGAGGGCCGGGTGCTCTCGGTGGGCGCCGGCCACGAGGAGCCCGTCTACGAGCTGACCAACCACGTGCGCTGGGTCTTCGCGACCGACATCTATGGAGGCGGCCGGTTCCGTTCCCTCGAGGGCGACGGCGCGATGCTCGCCGATCCCGACCGCTTTGCGCGCATCCCCTACCGGCGCGGCCGCCTGGTGGTGCAGTGGATGGACGGGCTCGACCTCCGCCACGAGGACGCCACCTTCGACGTCGCCTTCTCGCTCAGCTCCATCGAGCACTTCGGCGGCCTGCCGGCGGCGCGGCGATCCCTGGGGGAGATGGCCCGCGTGGTCCGCCCCGGAGGCCTGGTCGCGATCGCTACCGAGTGCGTCGTGAACGGCGTCGCCGGACACCGCGGCGGCGGGCTGGCCCTCTTCACCCCCACGGAGATCCACGAGCTCGCCCACGGGTGCCCGGAGCTGGCGCCGGTCGAGCCGATCGACTTCGGGATCAGCCCGGCCACCCTGGCCCGGGCCAAGCCGCTCAGCGCCGCCCTCCTGGAGGCGCGACGCGGCGTCACCGACTACCCGGCCATCGTCTTCGAGCACCGGGGCCGCCGGTTCACCTCGGTGTTCGTCTTTCTCCGCAGGGCGGGGGGCGGCGGCTGACCCTCCGGGGCGGGGCGGGGCTCAGCCGGGAGGCGGCTTGGCCGCCAGCTCGTCGAGGTGCGGCCCCCAGTGAAGCGTGCGGTCGAGCATGCGCATCCGATCGGTGGCGAGCGCCAGCGACACCGCCTCGGGGCCGAGCGACGTGATCCGCTCCGACACCTGCACCGCGGCCTCCAGCGCCTGAGCCATCGCGACCTCCTCGGGCATGGCGCGCCAGAGCGGGAGCCCGGCCGCGTTGACCAGGTCCGTGGAGGGTTCGGGAAGGTCCTCGATGACCCCCTCCTGGTCGTAGCGGTCCCAGCGGGCCAGGGTGAAGCGGTCCCAGAAGGCGAGATGGGCGAGGACGGCGGCAGGGGTCCAGCCGCCGCTCAGCCGCGGCTGAAGATCGCCGGCCAGCAGCCGCGCACCGAGGGCGCGCAGCCGCGCCAACTCGACGGCGTTGCGGCCGGCATATCCGGCATCAGAGACGGCCATCACCCGCGATGGTGGCAGAGGGCTGGGCCCGCGTGCCGGCGGCCACGACGACCGTGGCCGGAATCCGCGAGCGGCGGCCCGGGATCCGCTGAGACAATCGAGGGGCCGATGAGCCCCAATCCCGCCGCCGACACCGCCGAGGGGAGGCGCCTCCTGGAGGTGCCGCGCGGCCGCGCCCCGTGGCGGCACTGGGGTCCCTACCTCAGCGAGCGAGCGTGGGGCACCGTGCGCGAGGACTACAGCGCCGATGCCGACGCCTGGCGCTTCTTCCCCTTCGACCATGCCCGCTCCCGCGCCTACCGCTGGAACGAGGACGGGCTGGGCGGCATCTGTGACGATCGCCAGACGCTCTGCCTCGCCTTCGCCTTCTGGAACGGCGTGGACCCGTTTCTCAAGGAGCGGATCTTCGGCCTCGACGGGCACCAGGGCAACCACGGCGAGGACGCCAAGGAGCACTGGTGGTACCTGGATTCGACCCCCACCCACTCCTGGATGCGCTGGCGGTACATGTACCCGCAGCGCCGCTTCCCCTACGAGCAGCTCGTCGAGGAGAACGCCCGCCGGGGCCGTCTCGACCCGGAGTACGAGCTGGTCGACACCGGCATCTTCGACGAGGGCCGGTATTTCGAGATCACCGTCGACTACGCGAAGGCCGCTCCGGAGGAGATGCTCGTCGAGTTGTCGGTGCGCAACCGCGGCCCCGAGGAGGCCGTGCTGCACGTGCTCCCCACCCTCTGGTTTCGCAACACCTGGTCGTGGAGCGACGACCACCACCGCCCCGAGATCACCGTGGAGGGGACCAGCCTGCGCGCCGCCCACGAGCAGCTCGGACGCCGCCGCCTCGACGCCTCGCCGGGGGCCACCCTCCTCGTCTGCGACAACGACACCAACACGCGCCGGCTCTGGGGCACCCCGGGCCCCGCCTACCCGAAGGACGGCATCAACGACCACGTCGTCGGCGGCGTGCCGACCGTGCACCCGGGACGGCGGGGGACCAGGGCGGCCCTCTGGTACCGGCTCGTCATCGCGGGCGGCGGCACCGCATCCGTCCGTCTGCGCCTCCACGACACCAAGCTGCCCGGGGATCTCGACCGCGAGTTCAGCGGGCTGATGGAGCTGCGCCGCCGCGAGGCGGACGAGTTCTACGCGGCGCTCACCCCGCCCGGCAGGGATGCCGACCAGGCGATGGTGATGCGCCAGGCCTTCGCCGGGATGCTGTGGGGCAAGCAGTTCTACCACTACGACGTCGGCCGCTGGCTGGACGGCGACCCGGCCTTCCCGGCACCTCCCCCGTCTCGCCGGGAGGGTCGCAATCACGACTGGCGGCACCTCGACAACCGCGACGTCGTCTCGATGCCCGACAAGTGGGAGTACCCGTGGTACGCGGCCTGGGACCTGGCCTTCCACTGCGTGGCGCTGGCGCACGTCGACCCGGCGCTGGCCAAGAGCCAATTGATCCTGATCTGCCGCGAGTGGTACATGCACCCGAACGGCCAGCTCCCGGCCTACGAGTGGGACCTCTCCGACGTCAACCCCCCGGTTCACGCCTGGGCGGCGCTGCAGGTCTTCGAGATCGCCGGGGACCACGACTACGACTTCCTGGAGCGGGTCTTCCACAAGCTGATCATCAACTTCACCTGGTGGGTCAACCGCAAGGATGCCGAGGGGCGCAACGTCTTCTCGGGAGGGTTCCTGGGGCTGGACAACATCGGGCCCTTCGACCGCTCCGCGCCGCCGCCGGTGGCGGGGAGGCTGGAGCAGTCCGACGGCACCGCGTGGATGGCGATGTACTGCCTGGGGCTGCTCGAGATCGCCCTCACCCTCGCCGCCCACGACGACACCTACGAGGACGTGGCCACCAAGTTCTTCGAGCACTTCACCCTCATCGCGGTGGCGATGAACCAGCAGGGCCTGTGGGACGAGGTCGACGGCTTCTACTACGACACCATCCACGGCACCGACGGGACGGTGACCCCGCTCCGGGTGCGCTCCATGGTCGGCCTGGTGCCGCTGATGGCGGTCACGGTGCTGGAGCCGGAAGTGCTCGCCAGGCTCGACGACTTCCGGGCCCGGATGTCCTGGTACACGCACAACAAGCCGGAGGTGAAGGGGGTCGTCGATCACTACCACCTCCACGGGCACCGCGACCGCCAACTGCTCTCCATCGTGCAACCCGACAAGCTGCGCAGGATCCTCGCCTACGTGCTCGACGAGCAGGAGTTCCTCAGCCCCCACGGCCTGCGCTCGGTCTCCCGCTTCCACGCGCAGCACCCCTTCGTGCTGAGCTTCCCCGACGGGCGGGTGGCCCGCGTCGACTACGAGCCGGCGGAGTCGCGCACCGCCCTCTTCGGCGGCAACTCCAACTGGCGGGGGCCTGTGTGGTTCCCGGTCAACCACCTGGTGGTTCAGGGCCTGCGCCGCTTCCACGCCTATCTGGGCGACGACTTCGAGGTGGAGTTCCCCACCGGCTCGGGACGCACCCTCCACCTCGGCGCGGTCGCCGACGAGATCTGCGCGCGGCTGGGCGCGATCTTTGCCGACGCCGGCGGACGGCGCCCGGTGTTCGGCGACACCGAGCTCTTCCAGCGCGACCCCGCCTGGCACGATCTGCTGCCCTTCCACGAGTACTTCCACGGCGACACCGGCGCCGGCCTCGGAGCCTCCCACCAGACCGGCTGGACGGGCCTGGTGGCCGACATGCTGGCGAGGCGCTGAGACGGTGGGGGCTGTCCACCTCCGGCGAGCGGGGGGAGAGGGGAAACGGTGAACCGGCGGGCCCTTCTCCTCTTTGCCGCCATGTGCGTGATCTGGGGCATCCCCTACCTCTTCATCAAGATCGCGGTCGCCGGGATGACCCCGGCGACGCTGGTCTTCCTGCGGACCGGGATCGGCACCCTGCTGCTCCTGCCGGTGGCGGTGGCGCGCCGCGAGGTCCGGCCGGTGCTCCCCGCCTGGAGGTGGGTGATCGTCTACACCGTCGCCGAGGTGGCGGTGCCCTGGTTTCTGCTGTCCAGTGCCGAGACCAAGCTCTCCAGCTCCCTGAGCGGTCTCCTGATCGCCGCCGTGCCCCTGGTCGGGGCGGTGCTCGCCTGGGTCACCCGCAGCGAGCACCGGATCGGCGGCCGCCGCCTGGCCGGACTGGGCGTGGGCCTGGCCGGGGTCGCGGTGCTGCTCGGGCTGGACATCTCGGCGCGTGACCTGGGCGCAGTCGGGGAGATCGGGCTGTGCACAGTGGGTTACGCCATAGGCCCCATGGTCATCTCCCGGAAGCTGTCTCAGCTCCCCTCGGTGGGCGTCGTGGCGGCGTCCCTGACCCTGAGCGCGGTGCTCTACGCGCCACTCGGGATCGTCCAGCTCGCCGGCAGCCACCCCGACACCGGGGAGCTGGCCTCCGCGGTCACGCTGGGCGTGGTCTGCACGGCCCTCGCCTTCGTCCTCTTCTTTGCCCTCATCGCCGAGATCGGCCCGATCCGGGCCACGATCATCACCTACTTCAACCCGGCGGTGGCGTTGGTGCTGGGGGTGACCGTCCTCGGCGAGCCGCTCACCATCGGCGCCGTGCTCGGCTTTGCCCTGATCCTGGTCGGCTCGTACCTGGCCACCCGGCCCCAGCCGGCGAGGGTGGCCCCGATGCCGGAGGCGCGCGAACCGGCCGCCGTGGGGTAGCCGCCGTGGGGTAGCCGCCGTGGGGTAGCCGCCGTGGGCGGCGGCGCAACCTTCCGGGGCGCGGGCGCGTATCAATGGGTGTGAACCGCGGACCCGGTCGCTTCGACCCTGCTCCCGCGTGGCGGGTGCAGGCGGCCCTCGCGGTCGTCCCCCTCGCGGCCGCGGTGGCCGGGCTCTGCCTCAGCGCCTGCGGGCGTGCACAACAGGCTCCCGGGTCGGCGAGAATCGCGTCCAGCACCACACCCTCGCCCATCCCGACCGAGCACCCGGTGGCGATCGCGCCGACGCCGGTGCCCTGGACCGTCCCGGGCACCATCGCCTACGTGGTGCCCTCGTCGATCAGCTTCCCGTCGGCGGCGGACGGGTGGGTCCTCGGCCGCGCCTGTGACGCGCAGCAGGAGTGCGAGGTCGGGGTGGCACGCACCACCGATGCCGGAGCCACCTGGGAGATGGCCGCACCACCGGTCGACCCGAACCCGACGGACGCCGAGGTCCAGCTCGCGGCCGCGTCGAGCCAGGATGCCTGGGTGTGGGGGACCGACTCCGACGGTGACGCGGTGCTGGCGGCGACCCACGACGGCGGGGAGTCCTGGCAGCCCGCCGACCTGGCCGGAGAGGTGGTGGAGATGGCCGTCGAGGGCCAGAGCGTGTGGGCGCTCTCCGCGTGCACCGAGGGGCCCGCGGAGTCGTGCCCGTTGACGCTGTCATCGTCACCGGTGGCCGGCGGCCCCTGGAGCGCGATGGCGCCGCTGCCCGCGGCCGTGAGCGGTGCGCCCATCAGCAACACCACCCTGGCCGGCCCGAAGCTGATGGGGTCGGAGGGGCGCGTGTGGCTGCTCAACGACAACCAGTCCGAGCCTGGGCTGGCGACCACGGATGACGGGGGCCGGTCGTGGGCGGTGCTGCCGCTGCCGTGCTCGGCGTACGCGCGCATGAGCCTCGCCGCGTCGTCCTCCGATGATCTGCTGCTCGCCTGCACCGACATGGGGGTCTGGCCCGCCCCCCAGGAGGTGTGGGCGTCGGATGACGGTGGGGGCCGGTGGTCGCTGAGGAGTCGCGAGTGGTGCTCAGCGCTGACACCCCCCCTCTCGGACGTGGGGAGCATCGGCAACGGGGGCGCCCCCGTCGCGCTGACGCTCTCCAGCGGCAGCGCCGCCTGGATGGTCAACGATCGGGAGGACGATCTCGTCTCGCACGATGACGGGGTCACGTGGTCGCCCGCCGCCCTGCCCGCGAGCGCCGGGTGGAGCGGCGCCGGAGGCGGGGAGGGACTCACCTTCGCGGACCCGCTGCACGGATGGACCTACAACTCGGCGGGGCTGTGGGCCACCACCGACGGTGGATCCGGCTGGCATTACCAGCCGGTCATCGGTCCGGTCCCGGGCTGGCCGTCCTCGAGCTGACGGCGGCGCCGACACGGCACGCCGCGCGGGGAGGGACGGCTCGGTCAGGGGATGGGCGAGCCCTCCGCCTCGAGCAGGGTGGCGAGCGCCCCGGCACCCAGGCGGGAGAGGGGGAGCGGCGCCACCGGCGCCACCCGCACCGCCTCGGCGCCTCCCAGCTGGCGCTGCCAGCGCCCGACGTCGTGCCAGGCCCCGAGCTTCCAGCCGGCGGCGCGGTACACGCCGACCCGGGTGAACCCCATCGCCTCGTGGAGCCGCACGCTCGCGGGGTTGGGCAGCGCGATGCCGGCCATCGCCTGCCGGTATCCCTGGGCGACGAGGATGCGCAGCAGCGCCCCGTAGAGGGCGCGCCCGACGCCATGGCCGCGCGCCGCCTCGGCCACGTAGACGCTCGTCTCGACCGACCACCCGTAGGCGGCCCGAGCTGCGAACGGCGCCGCATACGCGTAGCCGATGACGCCGCCCTCGGTGGCCACCAGCCAGGGGTGGCTCTCCCTGTGGGCGGCGATGCGCCCCGCCAGCTCGGCCGGCGAGGGGGGCACGATCTCGAAGGAGATGGCGGTGAGCTCGACGACCGGCGCGTAGATGGCGTGGACGCCCGGGGCGTCCGCCTCCCCTGCCAGCCGGATCCGCATCACGCGATGCTACGGGGCCGCCGCCCTCCCGCGGCTCACCAGGGACCCGCGAAGATCTCGGCGCAGGACTCCCCCGGTGGATGCGCGCCGGCGGCGCACGCGCCGCCGAACTCGGCGGTCCCCGCCCACTGATGGAGGATGTCCTGACGGTGGACCCAGCAGCCCGACGTGTGACCCGAGCTGCAGTCCTCGTTGCCCGAGCCCAGCCCGTCGTCGTACATCCACGTGAACTCGACGGCGACCGTGTTGGGGCCCATCTCCCAGTTGGACGTCCACGAGCAGGGGTCACAGTTGTCGACGGGGTCCCTGTCCGCGGCCGCCCCGGTGGCGGCGTCGCCGTCGAGGGTCGGGTCCGGGCCGGCGAGGTAGGGGAGGCCGCGTGCCGCCCTGTCGCCGTTGGCGAGGACGAGGAGCTGCTGGTCGTTGGGAAGGCTCCAGAAGTCTGCGGGCAGCGAGGTCGGCGTCAGCCCCTCACCGCTCATCGCGGCGTCGAGGGCGCTGACCGAGGCCTGCTCACAGGCTGCCGTGGACGAGCCGTAGCACGCGGCGCCGATGCTGCTCGCCAGAGCGGTGTCGTTGGCGGCTGGGTTGCCCGTGTCGGTCTCGGAGGCGGGCGGGGGGGACGAGCTCACCGATGCGGTCACCGTGAGCTGGCGCGCGGTGGTGTTGCTTCTCTGCGAGCCGGAACCGGCGGTCGAGCCGCCGCCGAGCGCCGGCGCGTCGACCGTCGCGCCGTCCTCCCCGACCTCGGCCGCGGTCCCCGTCGCCGGGGCCGTGGAGGGCGCGGGCGCGGATGCCGGAGCGGGCGTGGCCGCGGGGGTTGACGGCTGCACGAGTGGGAGGAGGGCTGCGGGAGACCCCGCGCTCGGGATGGACGGTTGGGCGATCAGGGCGCTCTCGGCCGCAGCCGGGGGGGCGAGGCGGAGCAGCGGGGAGGAGCCGGGGAGCCCCAGCGCCAGCACCGAGGCGGCGAACACGGCGGAGATGAGCTTGCCCATGCGCCCGATGCTACGGGAGGGGCCGCCCCCGCCCGTGACGAACTCCCCGATGAAGGGGTGACACATCGGTGACGAGGGCCAGGCGCGCGAGGCCGCCGGCCGGATCTGACCCCCGCCGAGAGAGCGCCGGCCCGGGACGCCGGTGGTAACCTCAGCGCCGTCCCGGGGTGCCCGATGGCTGAGATCACACCCGAGAACCTGATCTGGGTAATGCCAGCGTAGGGAGGGCCGCAATGCCGGTGGCGCGATGCCTCACCATCGCCACCTCCGATTCCGGAGGGGGCGCCGGGATCCAGGCGGATCTCAAGGCGTTCGCCGCCGCCGGTTGTCACGGGATGTCGGCGATCGTCGCCCTCACCGCCCAGAACACGGTCGGGGTGCGAGCGATCCACGAGCTCCCCGCCGGCTTCATCACCGCTCAGCTCGACGCCGTGGCCGAGGACATCGGCATCGACGCCGCCAAGACCGGGATGCTCTTCTCGAAGGTGATCATCGAGACGGTGGCCGACTGGCTCACCGCCACCGGCTTCCCGCTCGTCGTCGACCCGGTGATGGTGGCGTCGTCAGGAGCGGTGCTGCTCCGGGAGGACGCCGTCTCCACGCTGGTGCGCCGCCTCTTCCCCCGGGCCACGGTGATCACCCCCAACCTCCCCGAGGCCGAGGCTCTCACCGGGCACCGGGGCAGCCGTCGCGAGCTGGCCGAGCGGCTTCACGAGATGGGCGCCCCGGCGGTGCTGGTCACCGGAGGCCACGGGAACCCCGCGGTCGACCACCTCTTCGACGGCCGGGAGCACCACGAGATCGAGGTGGCCCGCCACCCCGTCGCGGCCACCCACGGGGCGGGCTGCACGCACTCGGCGACGCTCTGCGCCCGGCTGGCCCTGGGCGACGACCTGCTCAGCGCCGCCCGGACCGCCGCACGGGTGGCGGCCGAGGCGGTGGCCCACGGGCTGGTGGAGATCGGTCTGGGGGACGGCCCCGTCCACGTGCTCCACGCCGCGGCGCTGCACACCGCGACCATGAACACCCTCGAGGAGTGATGCCGATGCCAGCTGCTGCCACCCCCCGCTTCTCCCCGGCCGTGTCGCTGACAGCGATCCGCGACGCCCGGCCGCTGGTGCACCAGATCACCAATTACGTGGTCATGAACGAGACAGCCAACATCACCCTCGCCCTGGGGGCCTCGCCGGTGATGGCCCACGCCCTGGACGAGGTCGAGGAGATGGCGGCCGTGGCCGGAGCGCTCGTCCTCAACATCGGCACCCTCTCCCCGGAGTGGGTGGAGGCGATGCTGCTGGCGGGCCGCGCCGCCAACCGCCACGGGGCCCCGGTGGTGCTCGACCCGGTGGGAGCGGGGGCCACCCGGATGCGCACCGAGGCGGCGCGGCGGATCCTGGCCGAGGTGTCGATCGCCATCGTTCGCGGCAACGCCGCCGAGGTCGCGGCGCTGATCGGAGAGAGCGCAGAGATCCGCGGCGTCGACTCCGTCTCCGCCGGCGAGCCGGCCGCGCTGGCGGCGACGGCGGCCCGGGCGCTCGGCTGCACCGTGGCGGTCACCGGCCCGGTGGACCATGTCGCCGGGGTGGGGGAGAGCGCCAGCGTGAGCAACGGGGTTGCCCTGCTGGGCCGGGTCACCGGCACCGGCTGCATGGCCTCGGCGCTCTGCGGCTGCTTCGCCGCGGTCAACCGCGACGACCCGCTCCGGGCCGCCGTCGAGGCGCTGGCGGCCTTCGGGGTCGCCGCCGAGCACGCCGCGCAGGGCGCGCGGGGCCCGGGCAGCTTTCACGTCAACCTCTACGACGGCGTGGCCGGGCTGGACCCGTCCAGCCTCGATGGCGAGAGCCGCATAGCGCTCACCGGCGCCGTCCCCCCGCGGTGATCCTCCACGCCATCGTCGCCGACGCCGCCACCGCCGGCTGGGCGGCGCGCCACGGGGCGTCGGTGGTCCAGCTGAGACTCAAGGGGGCGACCACCGACGAGCGGGTGCGAGTGGGTCGCGCGGCGATCGAGGCCGTCGATGATCTGGCCATCTTCGTCATGAACGATGACACCGCGGCGGCCGTCGAGCTGGGCTGCGCCGTGCACCTCGGGCAGGGGGACCCGGGGGTGGAGACCGCGCGCCGGGCGGGTATCGCGCTCGGACGATCCGCCGGCGGTGTGGAGGAGGCACGCCGTGCGGTGACCGAGGGGGCGCTCTACGTGGGCGCCGGCGCGGTGTGGGCGACCCCGAGCAAGGCCGACGCCG
>Ga0326727_10026384_pt1 | contig 10777 bp, 9 predicted proteins | sample MB2enrmetagenome_FD_207643 | JGI IMG/M metagenome (GOLD analysis project Ga0326727, IMG submission 207643) | Lab enriched peat soil microbial communities from McLean, Ithaca, NY, United States - MB29MY | ecosystem: Environmental > Terrestrial > Soil > Wetlands > Peat | place: USA: New York... | reverse complement strand
AGGGTCATACCGACTCATCGGGAACGGATGAGTACAACTGGGACCTCAGCCAGAGAAGATCGATGTCCGTTGTCCGGGCGAGCCTGGCAGTCCTGTCCACCCACGGCTCACTCGACCAGCGCTCGGCCTTTCTTCGCCTCCTGTCGGCAAGCGGAAGGGGCAGCGCCGAGCTCGCGTACGGACCAGGCGGCCAGGAAAATCCAGCCCTGAGCAGGCGGGTCGTCTTCAAGATCAGGGTCCGCTCTTTCGAGCAGAAGACCCTGTCAGAGACGCTGGCATCGAGGCCGTCATGAGCGTGACGGCCAACCGAGGTGACCGCAGGATCTCCCTGGACGAGCTGCGCGCAACCATGGCGCAGATAACCGATAACATGAAGAGCTATGTTGCGTCTCTCGACGCGCAGGCAGGGGAAGCGCATCTCCCGAACCTCGCCGCCGCCGTGGACAGCATGGGTGCGGTCTTCCCGAACAAGCCGCCTTACAACCCGCGCTATACGGCGGAGTGGATTGCGTTCGCATCGGGCAACAGGAAAGACCTGGAGCCGAGCGCCTTGAGGTACCTCTGCTGGGAGCCGAACATCGCCACTAGTGACTCATTTCTCGCCTACCTCTGGCGAGCCCGTCTGAGGTTGAATTCCCGCCCCCTTGCCGGTCTGGTCCGCTCCTGCCATGCCCTGTGGAAGGCCGGCCCGGGACCATGCTCGGCACCCGGAGTGATCAAAGACCTCGTCAAGCAATACGAAGGACCGAGCCAGGTAATCCTCAAGTGGAAATCGAACCCTAACGCCGTCTTTGGGGCACTCGGCCCGGAGACGCTCGGGCGAGCCTTGATCACTGAAAAAAAGAAACTGAGCAATCTCTTCGAAGAATGGTACCTCGATCCTGAATCTCCTTTTGCCAGGCAGATCGTGGAAAGGGCGTGCGCCCTTTGCCGCGATCGACTGGACGACCCGTCAATGACCACCATGAGAATACTCTTCGGGGAGCTTCTCCCGTGGGGTGGGTGGGACATACCCGTCTTGAGGCAGGAGGTGGAGGCCCTCATTCTCTGCGCCGCAGACGGTCCGACGCGGAATACCCTCAAGAAATTCGTCATGATACACAGAAAGCTCGGCGATCCGCGGCTGCCGAAGAACCAGGCGAATTGGGCAGGAATAAGCCTGGAGGCCAGAAACAGATTCGAGGGATGGCTTGTTGGGAAGCCCTCTACCCCGGCTGTTTCCCCGACGACACCACTGCCTGCCTCGGCAGGTAAATCCATGCAGCGGGTTTATCGGCGGGGCCAGGGCTGGACGTGGCAGCGCGTGGAAGAGACACAGTACGAGCCGGCGCACTTCGAGCGTTCAGGGTCTTAGGTCACTGCCTTTCACACCCTTTCAATAAACAGCTCAACAGTTAGGTACAGGACACTTTGTCAGCGCCTTATGTAACGCCCAAATAGTCGGCTCGCCCGATATTCCAACGGACGCCTTCTGAAATATACCTTACTGTCGCGTTCTTACCCCTGGAACCCCACAACTCTCCTTTCTTTCGGTTAGACCACGGCCGATGCCGAAGGTCAACACGCCGCGATGCCGTGCCGGCCGTGAGGCTACTTCGCGTTCAGTTTCGCGATCTCCGCATCGCCAGGCCAGGCCGCATTGAACAGGTGGGTCGCCTTCCCGTTCTTCATGATCCCCATGGGGACGGGCCGGCAGAAGTTGCACTTCAGGCCGTAGACAGCTTCCAGATCTACGTACATCTCGCCGAACACCGATTGCATCCGGACGGTGCGAAGCGCCTCAGCAACCTTCACAGGGTCGACGGAATTGGCTTTCTTCACTGCCTCGATAAGCATGAACAGGTTATCATACTGGTCATAGAATACGCCGGGGGCCTTGTCCCCGTACTTCTTCATATACCAGTCGGCGACTTCTCTTGCCCTGGGGTTCGTCGGCTCGGTGAGGGAGTTGTTCAGAATCACCCCTTCCGCGGCATCCTTCCCCGCAATCTCGGCAAGGGCAGTCGGGTCGACGTAACTGGCCACTATGAGCCCCTTGTAACCGAGTTCCCGGAGGGCCTTGATGGCGAGCGCCTGGTCACGCCCGGCGGTACCTCCCAGATCGATGAGATCGGGCTTGGCCGCAACCAGCTTGGTGGCCATGGGGTAGTAGTCGGTCGCCCCCCTTTTGAAAAACTCGTTGCTCACTACCTTGAATCCGACGTTTTTGGCAACTCTCGCCCGTGTCTCGGCTTCGACAAATCCGGTCTCATCGCTGGGGTCGAGGAGGGCCGAACTCTTTATCTGCTTGTAGTCCCTTGCCAACCAGGGGTAGAGCGCAAAAGCGGCTTCGTCGCAGAAGGCCGCCCTGAAGCTTAAGGGGTATTTTGGGCTGGTCAGATGAGTCGAGCCTGAGGCTACGGTCATCTGGAGGACCTTCGCCTGTGTGGTCTTTTCCACGAGGGGAACGGAGGTCAGGGCGCCCGTGCTCATCATGAATTTTATCCCCTGGGCCAACAACTTCTCCAGGTTGGACAAGGACTCCGCAGGCACGTACTTGCTGTCGAAGAGTTCCATCTTGACCACATACGGTTCTCCCCCGACAGTAAAGCCTTTTTGGTTGATCACCTCCGCCGCGTGGTCCATCGCCCGCTGCGCCGCAATCCCAAGAGTAGCCGCAGGACCGGACAAGGGAAAGTTCCCTCCCACGACCAATTCCTTGGGAGCCGAGTAACCTGTTCCAAGGAATACACAGAAAAACAGAACGATCCCAACCGAACTCACCACCAACCTTTTCATCTGCTCCCTCCTCTTACTTGTGAAGACTCGCCAGATCTCTCTTTCCGGCACACAGTTCCGTATTTCGGCAAAGCCGATTCTACCACTCGCCGTTTATTCTAGCCAGAGAAATTATGGCCCCTTCATGAAATGCCGGCCAAAAAAAGAACGATAAGCGGCCAAAGGAGACGAGCAAATATTCCTTGAAATGTGACACGGCGCATTGTTAAGCTCTGTGAACAGTTGTTTGCTGGTAGCTGCCCCGGAGATTGCCTGTCCGGAATACGTCATTGGAAGGAGGATATGAAAATGAGACCTGATCAATGGACCATAGCGCCCCTTGTTCTCGCCACGGGAGTGGTCGAGAAATCCCTCACTATTTTCCACAGGGACCATGGGGTCAAAAAGGAAGGCCCTGTTGTGGCCTGGCTGCTGACGAACGGCGACCGGAAGATTCTCGTGGACACCGGTATCTTCGGACCTTCGTCAGCATCGGACAAGATCGGTGTTTTTTCGCGGACTCCCGAGCAGAGGATGGAAGTCCAGCTGAACCGCTTCGGCACGAAGCCGAAAGAAATCGACCTGGTCATCAACACCCACCTTCATTCGGATCATTGCGGCGGCAACGCCTATTTCCAAGGGGCACGGTTCCTTGTTCAGAAGAGGGAGATGGAGTACTTCAAACATCCCCTTCCCGCTACCAGGCAGGAGTACGACTTCGCAATCAGAGAAGGTGATTTCGAGCTCCTTGACGGCGATGCAGAGATAGCCCCGGGCATCAAGACGATTCTGACCCCTGGACACACGGTGGGAAGTCAGGCCGTTCTGGTGGAGACTGCATCGGGTCTCTATGTCATCGCGGGAGATACGGTGCCCCACTTTGAGAATATGGAAGTCCCTGCTAATGAGCCGTTCTGGCCCACCGGACTCTACATAGATCTGAGGGAACTTTACGAAAGCCTCCACAAGCTGAAGAGCCTCGGGGGTTTTATTCTCCCCGGTCATGACATGCTGGTTCTGAAGAAGAACATATATCCCTGAATAAAGGGCCGGGGAAGAGGCAGTTTCCATACAGAGAGGGCTATTGCTGTATCGCCCATGTGTACGTGTGAGCGTATTCGTCTTCTAGCGGCGAGAGTGGCGACGTATAGCGCTCCGCAGAATTCATTCCCGTTACCGACCGGCTCCATCTTTTCTTTCGCTACGCTAGGCTTTCGCTTTAGGAAAAGATGACGCCGGCGCAATCGTTACTTTATTTTGCGGAACGCTCTAATATACAAGCATGGAGGAGGTACGAATATGAAGTTGGCGGGAAAAGCGGCACTCATCACGGGCGGAGGCACGGGGATCGGACTTGCCGTTGCCCAAAAGTTTGTAAGTGAAGGAGCGAAGGTCGTTATTACCGGACGCCGCCGGGACGTGCTCGAAGAAGCGGCAAAACAGTTCCCTCCAGGCACGGCGGCAATCTGTCCCGGAGACGTGTCCCTCCACGAGGATGATCGAAGAATGATAGAGACGACGCTCGCTTTTGGGGGCAGATTGGATATTCTCGTGAACAACGCGGCGTTCAACGTGCAGGGATCGATAACCGAGCTTTCCCTCGATGATTGGCAGAGCCACCTGGCGGTGAACCTGACCGGCCCTTTTATGCTGATGAAGATGGCGATACCAACCATGATCAAGGGCGGCGGGGGATCGGTCATCAACATATCTTCCCTCGGGGGCTTGAGGTCCGTGCCTGAGAAACCGGCGTATTGTACGACCAAGGCCGGCCTGATCATGCTCACGCAACAGGCCGCGCTCGACTACGGACGGCACAATATCCGCTGCAACGTAGTCTGTCCGGGCGGCGTCGCGACTACCATGACGGGGCGCACAATTACTTCCCTCGCAAGGACCCTCAATATCGACGAACAGAGCGCGGCGGCCCTCCTTTCCGAAGATGTGCCCCTCGAACGGATGGCAGTACCGTCCGAGCTGTCGGGAATTTGCCTCTACCTGGCGAGCGATGACGCATCGTTCACCACCGGCGGCGTCTTTGTCATCGACGGCGGGGCGAACGTCGTAGACGTCGGTCGTCTGGCAGTGTCAAGGGCGCTAAAGAACAAGGGCGCTTGATAAAGAAGAAAATCGCGTATTCCCCACGAAATCGGGGGATAGAATATTTTTGCTCACAGCATACGAGATTTTGCTTGCAATGAAGTCTTGCTAATGGTAAGTAACGAGAGGCCGGCCGATTTAGGATCTCTCGCGGCCGTCGGGATGGATGCCGGATTCCTAAAGGGCCCATGGTAGACCCTATCTTGAGGCCCGATAAGCTCGTAATTGACCAGTTGAGAGGTGGCTTAAGCGTTGTTCGAGATCAGATCGGGAGCATTCAAACGAAGATAACGCACAGGGAGGGAACATGCAGAGGGTACTGATCGGATTGGCTTCTCTTTTGCTGCTTTTCTCGGCGGTCACCGGCGCATCCTGGGCAGCGCCGAAAGAATTGGTATTGGGTTGCAACTTCATCTTATCCGGGCCGGCAGCCACGCTGGGCATCGCAACGCAGCGCGGCGCCGAGCACGCTGCCGAGGTGATCAACAGCACTGGGTTCAAGGTTCAGGGGGAGCAGTACGTCCTCAAACTCGAGTATTTCGACAGCAAGTACCTGCCGGCTGAGGGAATGTCGAACCTGGAGAAAATGTTGAACCATGGTATACGGTATATTTTTACCCTCTCTTCCGGCGTCTCGGTTCCCCTCGTGGAGAGGACCAATATGGCAAAAATGCTCCAGCTGACCGACGGCTCAGGGGCCGATCATCTGACCAGCCCCAAGTATCCACTGAGCTTTAGGGTGACTCCCAATAACGAGACCGCATACGCGGTATACCCGTGGCTGGCGAAGAAATATCCGCAGATCAAGACCATTGCCAACATCAATCCCACCGATGAGGCCGGATTCACGGAATCTGAGACGCGTGTGAGGTGTGCCAAGAACCTGGGAATGAAGAGCATAGCCAACGAAATGTATAAACGGGGGGCCACGGACTTTTATCCGGTGGCAACGAAGATAACTGCCCTCAAGCCGGATATGGTCGATTTTGGCTGCACCCTCGGCCGGGACCAGGCGCTCTGCGGCAAAGCCCTCCGAGAAGTGGGCTATAAAGGCATGTTCCTGGTCAATTACCCCGACCCCGGGGCTTTTGTGGAGATGGCCGGACGTGATGCTGCGGAGGGGGCGATTCTTTCCAGTGCAATAACGGAACCTCAAACCCCGAAACAAAAGGAGCTCTATGAGTTCTACGTGAAGAAATTCGGCAGTCCCGTCATCAACAAGTTCTACGACAGCTACGATCCCATTTTCATGTTCGTGGAGGCTGTGAAGAAGGCGAATTCTCTTGACCCTGCTCAGATTGCGGAGGCGCTCAGAACCGTTCGATGGGATTCGGTCTATGGAGAGATGTACGTAGGCATGGAGTCCCTTTATGGAATCAAATCGTGTTTCTGCCGGCCCCTTCCCATGGGGATCATCAAGAATGGAAAACCAATGTATCTGGACACTGTCGCGTGGCCTTCCAGCGAGGTGATCGCAAAGCTCGTTCGTGACTAGTGAAGCTCCCGGTCCATACCGGGTGAGCGCGCTTTTTCAGCTTTAGGCGTTCTATAGAGGAGAGCGAAGTGAGCGCAGCATTCGGCCAGATCATTCTCACCGGCGTTACCATGGGCCTTATTTACATAATGGTGGCCCTCGGGCTGACCCTTGTGTTCGGCGTTATGCGCGTCGTGAATTTCGTCCACGGCGAGATGGTAATGCTCGCCGCTTTTTCCATGTACTACATTTACGGCGTCTGGCACGTGAATTTCGTGCTCGCCCTTGTCGTTTCAGCTGCCCTTGTTTCCGCCGTCGGAGTTTTCTTCCAGAGGTACCTTTACAAACCGTTGAAATATGACATGGACAGCGTGATGATCTGCGCCCTTGGCGCCTCCTATGCGATCAAGTCAGCCAGTTGGCTGGCCTTCGGGCCGGTGCCTCGCCACATTCCGACGGTGTTTCCCGGGATGCTCCATTTCTTTGGGGCTTTCCTCTCCAAGGAGAGGGCAGCCGCCTGCGTGATATGCATCGCCTTGACCGCCGGTCTTTATCTGGTCCTGCACAAAACCAAAATGGGCAAGGCGATCCGGGCCGTCGAGCAGGACAGCGAGGCTGCCCAGGTGCTGGGCATCAGCATTGACGGCGTGAACGCGATGGTCTTTGTCATTGGCTGCTCCCTGGCGGCGGTGGCCGGCACTTTTTCCGGCATACTCTTTGCCGTGGAGCCGGAGATGGGATCGGACCCATTGATGAAATGCTTCATGATCATCCTCATAGGAGGCATCGGCAGCATTCCGGGAGCGATTGTTGCCGGCCTTATGCTCGGCCTCATCGACAGCTTCAGCGAGACATTGTTCAGCGGGGAGATGGCCTTCATCATCGGATTTGCCCTCTTGATGTTCATTCTCATCGTAAGGCCCAAGGGCTTCTTTGGGTATGACATAAGCGAACTGACCACCAGGAGGAAGGAATAGCGATATGCTTAAGCTCATTCAAAAATTCGGGGCTCCGGCTATCGTATGTTTTCTGTTCCTGGCCCCCATTCTTGTTACCAGCAACTTCTACCTGCACGTCATGATAATGATGTGTATCAACGTCATCATGGCCACGAGCATGTGGCTCCTCGCCACCACCGGGCTTCTCTCTTTTGGGCAGGCAGGCTTCATGTTTATCGGGGCGATGACCTCGGCCCTCCTGGTAAAGAACCTCGGATGGCCTTTCTGGGTTTGTATCCCCCTGGCCGGGATCATTCCTGCCCTCGTGGCCCTCGCGGTCGGCCGCGTCTGCATCCACATCAAGGGGGCCCAGTTCTTCATGGTCACCATGGCTTTCGGCGAATTGGTCCGGGGCATTTTCGCTTACTTCAGGAATCCCTTCGGCGGATGGTACGGGATCATAAATATCCCGCCCCCAGAGCCGCACCGCTATTTTACCCCCCTCAACAAGATCGGCTTCTACTACCTCGGTGTCACGCTTATGGTGCTCACCTGCTGGGCGGTTTACCGGGTGAGCCGCTCGCGCATCGGGATGATTTTCTGGAGCCTGAGAGAGTCGGAGACGCTGGCAGATTCTATCGGGGTCAACGTAAGGAAGCACAAGCTTCATGCTTTTCTGTTCGCGGCCTTTTTCGCCGGCATAGCCGGCACGTACTACGCCCACTATCAGTCGTACATAAGCCCGCTGGTCTTTACCGTGCAGATGTCCCTCAGTGCGCTGATTTTCGTCGTGGTGGGAGGTATGTGGAGCTTCGGCGGCCCGATCTTAGGCGCGGCAACCCTCACATTGGTCCCGGAGTTCTTCCGAGCCACGGGGGTATACCAAATGTTGATTTACGGCGTGATTCTCGTTTTTGCCGTGCTCTTCATGCCCAGGGGAATCGTTGGCGTGTTGGAAGAAAAGGTTTTTCCCCTGCTGTTAAGAACGCGTAGGGCTGCGATTAACGCGCACGATCAACCCTGAAATCGGGTCGTGGAGAGAAAGAGACGGACGATGAAATTCCTGGAGACCAAAGGATTAACCAAGGCTTTTGGCGGGTTGGTCGCCGTAGATGACTTGAACCTCGCCGTCGACAAGGGCGAAATTGTCGGCGTCATCGGACCCAACGGCGCCGGCAAGACGACAGTATTCAATCTCATAAGCGGCATGCTGCCCTGCACCAGGGGGAAGACGTATTTCAATGGAGAGACGATAACGGGAATGAGCATGCACCAGATTGCCGAGAGGGGTCTTGCCAGGACCTTTCAATTGCCGAGACTCTTCGGCAACTTCACGGTACGAAGGAACATGCTGATGGGGCTCCACCTCAGCGCCGAAACGGGTTTTTGGAAGTGCCTGTTCAATTCGTCGAAGACGAAGGCGAGCGAGAGCAAGCTTGCGGCCAGGGCGGATGAGATTCTGGAGGAAGTGGGGCTCGGCGGGCGGAAGGAAGAATTGGCATACAACCTGCCCCACGGCCTTGCAAAGACCCTTCAGGTGGCCCTCAGCCTGGGCTGTAACCCGGCACTGCTGCTCCTTGATGAGCCCATGACCGGGATGAACATGGAAGAAGTCCAGGAAATGGCCCTACTTATCAGAAGACTGAGAGACAGCAGGAATGTAACCTTCATCATCGTGGAGCATAACGTCAGGGCGGTGATGGGTCTGAGCGACCGCGTCGCCGTACTCAATTTCGGAAAAAAGATCGCCGAGGGGAGACCCTCTGAGATAGCTCAAAATGGAGAAGTAATTCGAGCCTACCTGGGTGGTACCGATGATGTTGCTTGAGGTCAAGAACATCGTTGTCCATTACGGTAAGGGAATGGCCCTCAAAGGCGTGAGCTTGAGTATGGAGCGGGGGGACATTGTCACCCTGATCGGCGCCAACGGCTCCGGGAAGACAACGTGCCTGAAGGCTATCTCCGGAGTGAAGGCAATCAGCTCCGGGGAGATTTGGTTTGATGACCGGAGAATCGACATTGAAACGCCGCGAACGATTGCCCAACTGGGGATTGCCCACGTGCAGGAAGGAAAGAGATTGTTCTCCCGCATGACGGTAATGGAGAACCTGGAGATGGGGGCGTTTCTGCGAAAGGATAGGAATGGCATACAGAAGGACCTGGACCGTGTCTTCACCTATTTTCCGAGACTGCTGGAAAGGAAAAAACAGAAGGCCGGCAGCTTGAGTGGTGGGGAGCAGCAGATGCTGGCCTTCGCCCGGGGGCTGATGATGAGGCCAAAACTCCTGCTGGTCGACGAGCCCACAACGGGTCTGAGTCCGGTGCTCGTCAAGGAGCTCGGTAAAGCCTTGATGGAGATCAACCAGGAGGGAGAATCGATTCTGCTCATAGAACAGAACGCCGCCCTCGCTCTCCAGATCGCAAGCAGGGGGTACGTTCTTGAAACCGGCAGCGTCGTGGTCTCGGGAGAGAATAAGGAGCTGCTCCAGAATGACTATGTAAAAAAGGCTTACCTGGGGCTTTGAGCACTGATACTCAAAAGATCTGCTTCACCCTTTTAGCGTGGATGAGCTCCCTTGACACTTACGGCGGCCAAGGGGCGGCCGCTACTTCCCGTACACCCCGTACTCTTTTGCCGCGTCCATCATGGCCCGCAGGTTGTTCGGATCGCCCTTGTCCATACTGGCCGCGCCGGTAAGGATATAACCGCCGCCGGGGGCGCACGTCTCGATGAGCTTGCGGCAGCGTTCCTTGACCTGCTGCGGCGTACCCGTGCAGAGGATAGAGGCGGGAAGGTTGCCCGCTATACAGGCATTGTCGCCCAGGACCTTCTTTGCCAGTCCCATGTCAATGGTCTCGAAGTGCCAGACCACCGTGCCCGGGGGCATGTCTTTGATGATCTCGAGCCTTTGCGTATAGTTCCCTTCAGCAAAGGCCAAAGGAACGAGGCCCTCTCCTATGAGCCCCATCATGACCTTCCTGAAGGTGGGCCAGTAGAAGGTCTCGAACTGTTTGTTCGACATGAAGCCGCCCGTACCCTTGTGGAGCGGTATGAATATGATCGGGGATCCGGAGGCATTGGCCATGCGCACCGACTCGTCGACGGCGATGGGGACGAGCCTCTCCATTGCCTTCATGAGCTTTTCAGGCCGCTTGTACATGTCCATCATGATGCCCTTGGTCCCCCTCAGCATGTCGCCTATGAGGTCATAGGGTGCTCCGTTAATGCCGCCCCATACGTTGGGAATCCCGGCTTCCAGGGATGCCTTCCCCACCTCCATGACTGCCTTCTGCCACCTCACTCCCTCCTGGGCTGCGTCGAGGAGGGCGAGTAGTGACGCCCTCACCTCAGGATCGCCGAACTGGGTGATATACGCGACCGGAATACCCACGAACGGCGTCAAGGGACCGAGCTTGCCAAAGCCGCCGAAGGCCCCTATTGACCGGGGCAGGAAGGTCCGGAAGAGGTAATCCGCGGGATCCCTGATGAAATCGTCATACTCCTCCG
>Ga0326727_10026383_pt1 | contig 10777 bp, 10 predicted proteins | sample MB2enrmetagenome_FD_207643 | JGI IMG/M metagenome (GOLD analysis project Ga0326727, IMG submission 207643) | Lab enriched peat soil microbial communities from McLean, Ithaca, NY, United States - MB29MY | ecosystem: Environmental > Terrestrial > Soil > Wetlands > Peat | place: USA: New York... | reverse complement strand
AACCCCCAACCCCTTGATCCGCCGCCAATCATCCCCCAAAATCTCGCCTCGTCCCGCCCAGTCCCGGATTTCCAATACCCGGTGACGGTCAACAGCGGCACTCCCCCGGCTGCTTCAGCCCCCCAGCGCCGCCCGTATCGCCGCCAGCGCCTCGTCCGCGCGCGCGCCGTCCGGCCCGCCGGCCTGCGCCATGTCCGGCCGTCCGCCGCCGCCTTTGCCGCCCACCGCCGCCGCCGCCACCCGCACCAGCTCCACCGCACTGAACCGCCCGCTGAGCTCGGGCGAAACGCCGACCACGATGCTCGCCTTGCCTTCCGCGGTGGAGACCAGCGCCACCACGCCCTCGCCGATCTGCTTGCCGATCGCCTCGGCAATGGCTTTCAGATCACGCGCCGGCACGTCGCCCAGGTTACGCGCCGCCAGCTTCACACCGGCGATCTCCTCGAGCTCGGCGGCCCCGCCGCCGCCGGTCGCCAGCTTCTTTTGCAGCTCCGCCACCTGCCGCTCCAGCCGCCGCCGCTCCTCGATCAGCGCGGCGACGCGCTCCGGCACCTCGGCCGGGCCGGTGCGCAGCGCCGCCGCGACCTCGGCCAGACGGCGGTCGTTCTCGGCCACCAGCGCCAGCGCGGCGGCGCCGGTCACCGCCTCCACCCGGCGCACGCCGGCGCTCACGGCACTTTCTCCGACAATGCGGAACAGGCCGATATCGCCGGTGCGCCGCACATGCGTGCCGCCGCACAGCTCCACCGACCAGGCCGACTTGCCGTCTTCCGCACCGCCCATGCTGACCACGCGCACTTCGTCGCCGTATTTCTCGCCGAACAGCGCCATCGCCCCCTCGGCCACCGCGGCGTCGGGGGTCATCAGCCGGGTGGTCACCTCGGTGTTCTGCCGCACCCGGGCGTTCACGGTGTCTTCCACCCAGGCCAGGTCGTCGCGGCCGATCGGGGTGGGCTGGCTCACGTCGAAGCGCAGCCGGTCGGGAGCATTCAGGCTGCCTTTCTGCGCCACGTGGCTGCCCAGGCGGCGGCGCAACGCCTCGTGCAGCAAATGGGTGGCGGAGTGGTGCGCGCGAATGGCGGTACGCCGCTCGTGGTCCAGCTCGGCCACCACCGCGCTGCCGACCACCGCCTCGCCCTCCTGCACCCGGCCGATATGAACGAACAGGTCGCCGAGCTTCTTCTGCGTGTCGGTCACCGCAATGCGCAACCCGGGCGCGCTGATCACCCCGGCATCGCCCACCTGGCCGCCGCTTTCGGCGTAGAACGGCGTCTGGTTCAGCACCACCGCCACCTCGGCGCCCGCCCCGGCGCGCTCCACCGGGTGCCCGGCCACCACCAGCGCGACGATTTCCCCTTCGGCTTTCTCGGTGGAGTAGCCGAGGAACTCGCTGGCGCCGACGCGCTCGCGCACTTCGAACCAGACCCGGTCGGTGGCCGCCTCGCCTGAGCCGGCCCAGGCGGCGCGGGCCCGGCGCTTCTGCTCGGCCATCGCCGCCTCGAAGCCGGCCACGTCCACCCCGCGCCCCTGCTCGCGCAGCGCGTCCTGCGTCAGGTCGAGCGGGAAGCCGAACGTGTCGTACAGCCGGAACGCCACCTCGCCGGGCAGGGTGGCGCCGGCGCCCAGCTTTTCCGCCTCCTCGGCCAGCAGGCCGAGGCCGCGGTCGAGCATCGCCTTGAAGCGGGTTTCCTCCAGCCGCAACGTGTCTTCGATCAGCGCCTCGGCGCGCAGCAATTCGCCATAGGCCGCTCCCATCTGGCGCACCAGCGCCGGCACCAGCCGCCACATCACCGGCTCGCGCGCCCCCATCATGTGGGCGTGGCGCATGGCGCGGCGCATGATCCGGCGCAGCACATAGCCGCGGCCTTCGTTGCCGGGCAGCACCCCGTCGGCGATCAGGAAGGCGGTGCTGCGCAGATGGTCGGCCACCACCCGGTGGCTGACCTTGTGCGGCCCGTCCGGCTCCTGGCCGGTGGCCTCGGCACTCGCCAGGATCAGCGCGCGCAGTGTGTCGGTATCGTAATTGTCGTGCTTGCCCTGGAGGATGGCGGCGGTGCGTTCCAGCCCCATGCCGGTGTCGATCGAGGGACGCGGCAGCGGCACCCGCGTGCCAGGCGGCCCTTCCTCGAACTGCATGAACACGAGGTTCCAGATCTCGACGAAACGGTCGCCGTCGGCGTCCGGGCTGCCGGGCGGCCCGCCTTGGACGGCCGGTCCATGGTCGAAGAAAATCTCGCTGCACGGGCCGCAGGGGCCGGTATCGCCCATGCGCCAGAAATTGTCGCTGGTGGGAATGCGGATGATGCGCTGCTCCGCCAGCCCGGCGATCTTGCGCCACAGCAGCGCGGCATCGTCGTCCTCGCTGAACACCGTCACGGTCAGCCGGTCGGCGGGCAGGCCGAAATCCCTGGTGACCAGCGTCCAGGCGTGAAAGATCGCCTGGTCCTTGAAATAGTCTCCGAACGAGAAATTCCCCAGCATCTCGAAGAACGTGTGGTGGCGGGCGGTGTATCCCACATTATCGAGGTCGTTGTGCTTGCCGCCGGCGCGCACGCATTTCTGTGCCGTGGTCGCGCGCGAATAGGGACGTTTTTCCTGGCCGGTGAAGACGTTCTTGAACTGCACCATGCCGCTGTTGGTGAACAGCAGTGTCGGGTCGTTCCGCGGCACCAGCGGGCTGCTCTCGACCACGGCGTGGCCGTTGCGGGCGAAATAGTCCAGGAAAGTGGCGCGGATGTCGTTGCTGGAGGCCATGGGGCGGCGTGATCCTGACGCGGAGGGAAATCCGTTCGCGTCACGTAGCGCAGCGCCTGCCCCATGTCACGCCAGCCGAACCGGGCGCGCGGCCTATCCCGGCATGTGGGAAAACCGCCGCCGCTCGCCGGCCAGGCTCACCCAGGGCTGGGCGCTGCTGCAGTAGATTTCCATGCCGGGCTGCAACGCCGAAGGATCGTCGAGCGTGCCGGCCAGGATCATCACCGTCCCCGGCATGGCGACGACCTCGCTGGTCACGCCCGAGCCGCAGTTCGGGCAGAAGCTGCGATATACCGGCCGGCCGGCATCGGATGTGTCCTGGTAGAGTTTCAGCTCGCCCTCGATCTGCACCGCATCCTTGGGAAAGCCGAGCACGGTCTCGAAAGCCGAGCCGGTGAAGCGCTGGCAGTTGCGGCAGTGGCAGATGCCGGTGAAAGCCGGCTCCGCGCTGGCGGTGTAGCGCACGCGACCGCACAGACAGCCGCCCGTGAACGATGTCATCCTGCATTCCCCCGACTTGCTTCCGTTGCGGCCCGGAGTGCAGCGGAGGGCGATCGAAAAAGCAAGAAAGATAAGGCCAGGGCGCTGCCCTGGACCCGCAAGGGGACGGTTGTCCCCTTGACCCCATTCCTTAAGAAAAAGGGACCGCGACGCGGATCGAGGGGCTGCGTCGCCCCCCCCGCCGCTATTCCTCCGCCAGCCTTTCCCGGCTTGCCCGCACCCGGTTCACCCGCCGCCCCTCCATGTCCGTCACCTCGAACAGCCACCCCCCGAACACGATCCGGTCCCCCTGGCGGGGCACCCGCCGCAGCAGCGCCAGCAGCAGGCCGGCAATGGTATGGTAGCTGCCTTCTGCCGGCAGGTCCGGCAAACCCAGCCGCTGCTTCGCCTCGTCCACCGGCATCATGCCATCGAGAACAAATGCGCCCTCGGCCGGCTCGATACCTTGGCCCGGCGCCGGATTGGTGTCGGCCGGGTCGCCGATGATCGCTTCCAGCACATCCGCCGCGGTCACCACGCCCTCGAAGCTGCCATATTCGTCCAGCACCAAAGCCAGGCCCAACGGGTCGGATTTCAGCCGTTCCAGCGCGTCCAGGGCGGTCACCGTATCCGGCATGTAGATGGGCTGGCGCAGGGCCGGCCCGATCGACAGTTCCTTCCCGTCCAGAATGGCGTCCAGAATGTCCTTCGCCTGCACCACCCCCACCACGTTGTCCACGCTGCCATCGCAGACCACGAAGCGGCTGTGCGGGCCCGATTTCAGCGTCGCCGCAATCTCGCGCGGCGGGTCGGTGCGGTCGATCCAGGCGATCCCGGTACGCGGCGTCATGATGGCGCGCACCGGCTTGTCGGCCAGCCGCAGCACCCGCTCGATCATGTCGCGCTCGCCGCTTTCCAGCACGCCGGTCTGCTCGCCTTCGGCCAGCAGCGCTTTCAGCTCCTCCTCGGTGACGGTTTTCGGCTGGGCGCGATAGGCGCCGAACAGCCGCAGCACGGCGCCGGAGGATTTGCGCAGCACCCACACGACCGGCCGTGCGGCGCGCGCCAGGGCGGCCAGCGGGCCGGCCACCCGGGCGGCGGTGCGCTCGGGCGCGCGCAGCGCCAGCTGCTTGGGCACCAGTTCGCCCAGCACCAGGGTGAAATAGGTGATGCCCACCACCACCACCGCCAGCGACAGGCTGGAGGCAAAGGGACCAATCAGCGGCACCCGCTCCAGCAGCGGCGTCAACAACGCCGCCACCTGGGCGCCGCCGAACACCCCGGACAGGACCGCCACGACGGTGATGCCGACCTGCACGGTGGGCAGGAACAGCTGCGGTTCCTCCGCCAGGCGGCGAGCCAGCGCGGCGCCGGCCACACCTTTGCGCTCCAGCACCGCAAGGCGTGCGCGGTTGGCCGAAACCAGCGCCAGTTCGCTCAGCGCGAACAGCCCGTTCAGGCCGATCAGGCACAGGATGATGGCGATGTAAAGCGCGGCTTGCATGATTTCGGTGACGTGATGGGAGCGGGCCGGTCAACGCGGCAGGCACAGCGAAGGCGGGCGCAGCATACAGGTCCGGCCATCCCAAGGCATCCACTCGTGTGATGGCTTACGCGACTGCGGACGGGGACCGCATCGCCCCATGAGTTTCCTCTCGCATTCTGATCCGATTCATGTTTTGTTAACTCCGCCCGCCGCCGGAGATGTTCCGCATGACCCTTCCGACCAGCGCCACTGTTATCCCCTTTCCCCGGCCGACCCGCCCGCCTGCCCGGCTGGCGGAGCAGGTTCCGGCCCGCGAGGAGCCGCAGGAGCGGCTGCGCCGGGCGCTTGAGGCGCTGGACGCGGCGCTGGCAGCCCAGCGCGAAGCGGTCGCCGGCTGGCGCGGCGCGCTCGGCACTCTGCACGGCAGCGTGCAGGATCTGAGTGCATCGCTGCAATCCTACAACTCCCGGCTCGGCGCTCTCGGCGACCGCGTCGGCACGCTGAACGCCGAGGCGAAGCGCCTGGAAGCCTGGGCCGACGGCGTGCTGAAGCCGCCGGCATAGCGGCTGCCCGGACGGCCACGGAACCGGCTGCGGACCGTCCGTGCCGGATGACGCGCAACGCGCCGACCCGCTAGTGTTCCGGTCGCGACAAATGCGTCCGTCCCGTCGCGTGAATCGGAACACCAGATCAAGGGGCTAGTGTTCCGACTCCGACGGCACTATCCGTCGGAGTCGGAACACTAGACTTGAGTTTTCCGTGTGGCCTGCCCCATGCGTTTCCTGACGACGCCTCGCCTGATTCTGCGCGATTGGCGCGAGGCTGACCGAGCGCCGCTCGCCGGCATCACCGGCGATCCGCAGACGATGCGGTGCTTTGTCGCGCCCCGCACGCCGGCGCAGTCCGATGCCTGGATGGAGCGTGCCCAGGCGCATGCCGACCTGCATGGTTTCGGCATCCGGGCCGTCGAGTTGCCCGGGGTGGGGCTCATCGGCTTCGTTGGTCTGTCCATCATTCCGCCCGACCTGCCGGTGCCGGCCGGAGTCGAACTGGTCTGGACGCTGGGGGCGGCCTGGTGGGGGCACGGCTATGCGCCCGAAGCGGCCCGTGCCGCCGCGGCCGACGGTTTCGTCCGGCTGGGACTGCCCGAGATCTTTGCCTTCACCGCCGCAATAAACATGCCTTCGCGGCGGGTGATGGAAAAAATCGGCATGCGGCAACAGGAGGGGGAAGATTTCGAGCATCCGCGCATTCCGGCCGGCCATGTGCTGCGCCGCCATGTGCTGTACCGGCTTGGCCGTTCGAACGGCTGAGGGTCAAGGAGCTAAGCCCCTTGTGGGCGGCCGGGGGGCAAAGCCCGCTGGGGGGACCGGGCCGCGAGGTGGACCGATGGGCTACGCCCCGCCGCGTTCACCGCGGCCAGGACAGAAGGCCAGTCCCCGTAGCGCGGCTGGCGAAAGAGCCGGGCCGTCGGGTACCATGGGCTGTCGGTACGGCCGCGCAACCAGCGGAAATCGGCGCCCTGCTGAAGCAGCACCCAAACCGGCACGCCCAGTCCGCCGGCCAGGTGCGCCAGTGCCGTATCCACCGTCACCACCAGGTCCATCAGCATCGCCAGCGCGGCGCTGTCGCGGAAATCCTCGATCAGCGGATCGTGCCGGTGCAGCCCGGCCAGCGCTGGCGCGTCGGCCGCCCGGATGTGCTTTTCCAGCACATGCAAGTCGGCATCGATTCCTTCGAAAGCGGCGAGGAACAATGTCGCCGGGATGGAGCGCTGGGCGTCCTCGGGATGCGCCGGGTCGCCGGAGACCACGATGCCGATGCGCCGCCGCCGCCGCTCCCCCAGCCGGGCCGACCAGAGCGCCAGGTGCGCCGGCGGCGCGCGAAGATACGGAATGCCGGCCGGAATGCTGTGCAACCCGGTGGCGAAGGCGCGCGGCAGGCTGAGCAACGGGCAATGCAGGTCGAAGGACGGCGGCACGCTGTCGCGCGCGATCACCGCGTCGGCCAGGTCGGCCAGCAGCCCCATCAGCGGCGGCTGCACCTGTAGAATAACGCGCGCGCCGCGGTCCCGCAGCAGCGGCGCGTAGCGGACGAATTGCAGCGTGTCGCCCAGGCCCTGTTCGGCGTGCAACAGGATGGTGCGGCCCTCCACCGCTTCGTCGCCGCGCCAGGCGGGCTGGTCGAACCGGCGTTCGTCGGCGGTGAAAGCGGGGTCGAGCCAGCGTGCCTCATATTCCTCCCAGCCGGCGCGGAACTCACCCTGGGCCAGCAAGGCCAGCGCGAGGCCGAAGCGGGCCTGGCAATGGGCCGGGTCGTGCCTGACCGCGAGACGGAACCAGCCGGCGGCCTCCGGCGCCTGGTCGAGCGCGAGCAGAACGCCGCCGAGATTGTTGCAGGCTTCTGCATTGTCCGGGTCCAGGCGCGCCGCCATGCGCAGCGGCGCCAGCGCCTCGTCGGCGCGGCCGAGAGCGAGCAGCGCCGAACCGAGATTGCCGTGCAGGCCCGGCAGATCCGGCCGCAGGGCGACGGCGCGGCGGTAGGGCTCCAGCGCCTCGGCCGTGCGGCCCTGCTGGCGCAGCGCGCTGCCGAGGTTGGTCAGCGCCGCGGCGTAGTCCGGACGCCACGCCAAAGCCGCTCGGAAGCCGGCTTCGGCGCGCGCCGCATCGCCGGCCGCGAGCCAGGCGCAGCCGATATTGAAATATATCGTGGCGTCGTCCGGCCGCGCGGCAAGCACCGCCCGGTAGAAGCTCTCGGCCTCCTCCGGCCGGCCGGACGCCGACAAGGCGTTGCCGAGATGGGTCAGGGATTCGAGATGCCCGGGATCGGCCTGCACGGCCTGCTGCAACCGGGACAATCCTTCCTCGCGCTGGCCGGCTCGCCACAGGGCCGTGCCGAGCGCACAGAGCGCCGCGGCGCTGCCAGGGTGGGCAGCCAGGGTCTCGCGCAGCCGGGCGATCTGGGCATAGGTCACGCGGCTCTCCGTCGTCGCGCCCGGTCCCGCATGCTGCCGCGGCGGCGGGGCGTCGCGGCAGCATGCGGGAGCGGACTCTATGTCATCGGGGCGGGCCAGAGCCAGGCGGCACCGCGCACGCCGGACGAGTCGCCATGCCGGTGCCGCACCACCGGCGTCTGGACGAAATCGGAAAACACGTAGCGTGGCAGCAGACGGGGCAGTTCGGCATAGAGGTGATCCATGTTGGACAGGCCGCCGCCCAGCACGATGATGTCGGGGTCGAGGACATTGATCACCACGGCAAGGCCGCGGGCGAGCCGGTCGGCGTGGCGGGCCAGCGCCGCGCGGGCGGCCGCCTCGCCGGCGGCGGCGCGGACAGGAATGCCGGTGGCATCCTGCGCCTCGGGCCCATCGCAGTCGCGCGCCAGACCGGGGCCGGAGAGGCGCGTCTCCAGACAGTCATTGTGGCCGCACCAGCACGGGATGCCGGGGCTTTCCTCGGCGGTGGGCCAGGGCAGCGGGGTGTGGCCCCATTCGCCGGCGATGCGGTGGCGGCCTTGCAGCACCTGCCCGCCGATGACAATGCCGCCGCCGCAGCCGGTGCCCAGGATGACGCCGAAGACGCAATGCCGGCCGGCGCCGGCGCCGTCGGCGGCTTCCGAAAGCGCAAAACAGTTGGCGTCGTTTTCCACCCGGACCGCGCGGCCGAGCGCCTGGGCCAGATCGCGGTCGAACGGATGGCCGTTGAGCGCAATGGAATTGGCGTTCTTTACCAGGCCGGTGGCGGGGCTGATGACACCCGGGATGCCGACGCCGACGCTGCCGGCGCCGCCGAGTTGCGAGTCGATGCCGCGGACGAGGCCGGCAATGGCGTCGAGCGCGGCACCGTACCCCCGCGGGGTGGGAATGCGATGGCGCAGGCACAGGCTGCCGTCGGGCGCCAGGACGGCGGCCTCGATCTTGGTGCCGCCGAGATCGATGCCGATGCGGTAGCCGGAGGGGACGAGCGGGCTCATGGGGGAAGATTGCCCCGGCGCCGCGGCGCACTCAAGGATGGCGGCGGCATATGCAGCGATGGCGGCCGCCGCTTATGACCAGCTGAACGGGCAGGGCAACCCGGTCGCAAAGCGTGGCCACACTCACCCGGCGGAGCAGGCGAAGGCGGCGATGTCCTCGACGAAACCGCAGCTATGCCGGGCAGGCGCAAGCGGGGTGTTGGGGTTGATCTGCGCGGCATCGCTGTTATTTTGCGCCCCCTGTCGCAGCCGGAGGGATGGCCGAGCGGCTTAAGGCGCACGCTTGGAAAGCGTGTGTGCGTTAACAGCGTACCGTGGGTTCGAATCCCACTCCCTCCGCCAACTCCCTCACCTAAGCGGCTGAAAAAGGCCAATCTTTTTCGTTCCGCAAGCGTCCGTCCCGCCATCTTTCCCGCCAACCCGCGGCGAAAGAGGGCGGTTAGGAGCGGTAGGTCAGCACGACCGCCTATGGGCGGTCTGCCCATGCCCGCCGTGCCCTTCGCCAGTTCCGCCTTTGCCAGTTCCTCGCCCATGCGGCGCGGATGCGGATTTCCGCAGCGGCGTTTTGGGCATCGCGGGCGGCTGCCGGCAGGGTGCTCGGTCGGCCGGGACGACCGAGTTCGCCAGCGCCGCCGGCAGCGGCCTGCGCGCGGCCATCGCGCGCACGGCGAGGGTTCGGCTACGCGCCGGTCCCGTCGCCTCCCACCCGTTCGGCGATTTCCCGCAGCCTGGTCAGCCCGTCGGTTCCCGGCGCACGCCAGTTTGTCATCTTCCGCAAGAAGATGCGCTCCGCGGCGGTCACGCCACGATGCCGCAGCAGATCGAGTGCCCGCGCACGCCAGTCATCCGGCGGCGCGGTATCGGGCGCAGGTTCGCCTGCATCAAATAACGCCTCCCATGACAGCCCCTTCCTGGCCACCAGCGCGGACACCCGCAGCGCCGCCTCCGCCCGCGCCTCCGGTTCCGGGGCGCCCAAGGCATGCAGGTTCGCCAGCAACTGCTTGCGCTCCTTTGCGCGCAGCGGCGTGCCCGGTTCATCGGCCTGCATCGCGTGCTCCTTCCGCGGGTCGCAGTGCGGCCAGTTCGCGCCGGGCCGCAATGCGGACGGACGGGCGAACAGTCGGCGCCTCGGCCAGGTGCCGCAGCAGCGCCAAGTCGGCCGCGGCGAAGTCGGAAGCGGCGCCGTCGCCCCCTTCCTGCTCAAGCGCGGCGCCGGTCATGCTGCGAACGTCTCCGCGTCGTTGAGTGCGGCCACCAGTTCGGCATGGCGCGCCCTCAGTTCCGCCCGGTCGGCAGCGGTCAGCAGCGCCGCCGGCCGTGCGTGGATCGTGCCGTCGGCCACAACGAGCGACACGCCACGCGCGGCCAGCCTGCCCAGCAGCGGCGCCGGGGTCCAGGCCGGCACGGGAGCAAGCGACACGCCACGCGCGCCGGCGCGGAGGTAATCCGCCGTTTGCGCCGCACGGATGGCGCGATCCTCGGTATCCGCAAGCTCCTGCGGGGTCATCGTGGCCTAGCCCGCCACGAGCGATTCCAGCCGCTCCACCGCCGCGCCACCGTCGCGGAGGGCGGCCAACTTGGCGCGGTGCGCGTCGGCCGCGAAGACGTGCTGCACGTCGCCTTGAGCGATTTGCGCGCGGGCCTCCGCCAAGGCAGCGGCGAGCACGTTGCCCAGCCCAGCCCAGCCCGGCCAGCGGCCAGTTGCCGGCCGCGTGCGTAAGCGCTCTCAGCGCGCTGTTGGAGCGCCTGGACGGCCTCGGCCGAAGCGGCATCGCCCATAGTGGGGGGGGCCACCTCGGCGGTGGCGCGGCGGGTGTCGGCGACGGTGCCGTGCATGGCGGAAGAAATGACGGCACTCGCCTGCATCTCGTCGGTGTTCATGTCGGTTCTGCCCTTTAGGTGGCGAACAAAGCGACGCCAGTGGCAATTAACTGCGCCGCCTGCGCTGCCGTGAATTGATATGGCTGCTCGGTATTGATTTCGATGAAGCCGGCCGGCGGTGAACCGGTTAGAGAAAGCTGCACGTTGATGTTCGTCGCGCATGTATAGGTTCCACCACCCGTCGCAGTATCTATGAACGCCACG
>Ga0326727_10026382_pt1 | contig 10777 bp, 8 predicted proteins | sample MB2enrmetagenome_FD_207643 | JGI IMG/M metagenome (GOLD analysis project Ga0326727, IMG submission 207643) | Lab enriched peat soil microbial communities from McLean, Ithaca, NY, United States - MB29MY | ecosystem: Environmental > Terrestrial > Soil > Wetlands > Peat | place: USA: New York... | reverse complement strand
GCCGGATTTGCGGCACTCGGGCAGCCACAAGGTGATTCTTGCAGCGCGGCGGGGCGGGTGGTGGGATGCGAACAAGATTGGACTGTGCTCTCCGCCAATCGAGACCGAAAAGGGGTGGCTGACGATCTATCACGGAGTGCGGCAGACGGCATCGGGCAGCATCTATCGCCTGGGACTTGCGCTCTTCGATCTGGAGCGGCCGGAGATCTGCCTGCAACGGGGCGACTCCTGGATGTTCGGGCCGGAGGCGCCGTACGAGCGCGGGGGAGACGTAAAGGACGTGGTGTTTCCTTGCGGGCAAACCATCGGCGAGGATGGAGACACCATCCGCCTGTATTACGGAGCAGCCGACTCCAGCGTGGCGCTGGCCACGGGCAGCATACGATGCCTGCTGTCGTGGCTGGACGCGCATGCAAGCCCGAACGAGGAGAGCATTTTTGAGAACGGCTCGAGGTTATAGGGGAATGGAGGGAAGCGCATGAGCGATACAAGCTGGCTCCGGCCCAACTGGGCGCCGTGGATGCCGTTGATACGGCGTAAATGTCCGTGCTGCAACTCGTTGAAATTCAAAGCGGCGGAGTTGCGGCCGTTCGATGGGCTGCTGGGCCTGTTCTGGTTGCGCCCGGTGCGGTGCCTGTTCTGCTGGCGGCGGTTCTACTGGGTGTCGCTGCGCGGAACACCGGCTGGATAAGGCTCCCGCGCTTGAGCGGTGCGGGGGCTGGAGCGGGAGGGATGTTCCGGCTACTCGGGAGGACCGACGGTGAGGACGAGGTAGGTTACCGAGTCGGTCTGGCTGGCGTTGGCGATGTAGTGTTCGTCTCCGGCGATGCACAGGCCCATGTCGCCGGCCTTGAGTGTACGCGTGACCCCGGCGGTCATCAGGATCGCCTCGCCCTTTACGACATACCAGATTTCGGAGTGCTTGTGATGCCCAATGGCCTCGTGCGGAGCGCCTGGGGCCTGCCAGGAGTCGTGCGCTTCGAGGCGGATGTTATCAGGCAACATGCCCTGCAGGTAGTGGTGGGAGATGTGGGTAGCCGTTGGCGGGGCTGTGGACGGTCCCGGCGGGTACTGCCCTGAAGCCAGGTTGACCAGTGGGTGTGGGGCGCCCTGGGGCGTGGTGGTCTGGGGTGTGGCGGCCTGGCCTTGAGCTGAGGGCGCAAGGGCCGGAGCGGCCAGCAACATGGGCAGAAGGGCAGAGAATTCACGACGGTTCATGGGGCCTCGCATTCGAGGGCAATGGTACGCAATGCGGCTGGCGGTATGCAACTGGGCGAGGGGTGCTGAGGGGTGGTGGCCAGAGACGGGATTGAACCGCCGACGAGGGACCTTTTGAGGGCCGCGGGCGATATTGCTGCGCTGACGCGCAGAACCGGAGCGCGGCTGGAGTTTCCTACTAATTTGGAAAGTGGTGGCCAGAGACGGGATTGAACCGCCGACGCCGGCCTTTTCAGGGCCGCGCTCTACCACTGAGCTATCTGGCCTCAGTGCAAACTTCGGTTGCATGTCTACGCGTGGATTCCGGCGCTGCCGGAGGGGTGGGCGGGTCCACGTACCGTGCTCTGCAACAACAGTGACAGTATACCAACTACCAATCTCCTCAGCCAAACGGGGGAGCCGGACCGATCTGGCGGTAAACCTGAATGTGCGGTTCCCCATGTCTCAGAAGCGAGACATGGGGCACCCGACATTTTTCACGCAGATTCCGAGTTGCTCCGGTCCTGCTCTACACTGGAAGGCAATCATGCGCCGCCTCGCCTGTTTTTTCGCCTGCGTTGCCCTCGCCGCCGCCACCCTTGCGCCGTATGCACAAACTCCCGCCCCGGAGGCCCGCGGGGCTGCGAGCCGCACCGAACGCGCCTACCAGGCTGCCGTGCACGAGGGACCGCCGGCGTTGCGGGCGTTTCTTGTCGGATTCCCCAAAGGGGCCGATCTGCACGTTCATCTCTCCGGGGCGGTATACGCGGAGACGTTTATCCGCGACGCCGGCGAGGACGGGCTGTGCGTGGACCCGGCGGCGCTGAGCTTTGCCAAACCTCCTTGCGCGGGGCAGCTGGTTCCTGCGACCCAACTATCAGGCAATCTGACCGCGGCCAGCCAGACCCTGTACGACCGGCTGATCGACGCTTTCTCGATGCGCAGCTTCGTGGCCACTTCGGGCTGGAGCGGGCACGACCAGTTTTTCTCCACCTTTGGCCGGTTTGGAGGGCTCGACAAGCGGCATACGGGCGAGTGGGTTGACGAGGTGGCGAGCCGGGCCGCGGCCGAGAATCAGCAATATCTTGAGCTGATGGAGACGCCGTCCTTTGGGCACGCAGCCCAGATTGCGCACGCGATCGGCTGGAACCCCGACTTCGCGAAGTTTCGCCAGCAACTGCTGGACCACGGGTTGCGCGACGAGGTAGCCGCGGATCGCGAGGATGTGCGCACGTCGGAAGCCGACCGGCTGCGGCTGGAACATTGCGGAACGCCGCAGGCCACGGCAGCCTGCGCGGTGGAGATTCGTTATATCTACCAGGTGCTGCGCGGCAACCCGCCGGAGCAGGTATTTGCGCAGACGCTGCTGGGGTTCGAGACCATCCAGGCGAGCATGGACGCGCACGAGGATACGTGGGTGGGCATCAATCTCGTGATGCCGGAGGACGGCTTTATCTCCATGCGCGATTACACGCTGCACATGAAGATGCTGGAATACCTGCACTCGGTTTATCCCGGCGTTCACATCAGCCTGCATGCAGGAGAACTGGCGCCGGGGCTGGTGCCGCCGGAGGGGCTGCGCTTCCACATCCGACAGGCCGTGGAACTGGGCCACGCCGAACGCATTGGGCACGGCGTGGACCTGATGTATGAGGATGACGCGCCGGGGCTGCTGAAGGAACTGGCGGAGAAGCACGTGATGATCGAGATCAACCTGAGCTCAAACGAAGGCATTCTGGGCATCGAGGGGGACCAGCATCCGTTCCCCAACTACCGCCTGGCGCACGTGCCGGTGGCGCTGTCGACCGACGACGAGGGCGTGAGCCGCATCGACATTACGCACGAGTACGAGCGGGCGGCGATGGACTACCACCTGAGCTACGCGGACCTGAAGACGCTGGCGCGGACGGGGCTGGAACACGACTTTCTGCCGGGGGCGAGCCTGTGGGCACGACCGGATGCATTTACCGAGCCGGCAAGTGCGTGCAAGGGAGAGACGCCGGGAGCGGAGAATCCGCCGACGGGGTGCAAGGCGTTTCTGGACGGGAGCGAAAAGGCAGCCGCGCAATGGGAACTGGAACGGCGCTTCAGGGCGTTTGAAGCGAAATGGTGAGTGCGGTTTGAGAGGCAATCAATGACGTTTGGGTGCAATAAGCCCGCCGGCGCCTGGGCGGGTTTGCGCCGCCCGGATGACCGAGCCTGATCAGCGAATCCAAAATAAATTTTAGGTGGCGCGCAACTTTCCTTCGAGAGTATGGTTAATGACGTTGTACCGATGTCTCGCCTTCCCCTGTTTGCGTAAACGGCTCCAGCTTCCCGGAGGTCTGTCGTGCACGATACGCATCATCCCTATTCGCATCGCGCCCTCGTGTCCGCACTCAGCCTTGTCGCCCTGCTCAACGGCTGCGGTACGGTTGGAAACAATAACACGACGCAGCCTGGACAACCGTCGGTTACGGTGAGCGGCGGGAGCCAGGTGCGGTTGGGAAGCACGGCCAGCTTCACTGCCACGGTGAGCAATATCGCCAGCACGGCGGTAACGTGGGAAGTGAACGGCGTCGCGGGGGGAACCAGCGCGGTAGGGACCATCAGCAGCGCGGGCGTCTATACGCCGCCGGCGACCATTCCCGCCACGAATACCGTAACCGTGACAGCGGTGAGCGTGGCCTCCCCCGGCACGTTTGGCTCGGCTCCAGTAAGCATTCTCAATCCAATTCCGGTGATCACCGCGGCTGCGGCGTCGCCTGTTTCCGGCACAAGTTACACGCTTGAAGTCAACGGTTCGAGCTTTGTCAGCGGCGCGGAGATCCAGGTGGGCGGCGCGAACGTGACCACGACATTCGTCTCATCGACAGCTTTGCAGGCCAACGTCAGCATCCCCAACGGGAGTGGGCCTCTGAGCGTCAACGTAGTGAATCCGAATCCCGGCGGCATGGCCTCAAACGCGATGAGCGCCACCATTTACCTGTCCACGGTGACCGCGGCCGCCCGGCTGCTGGACCAGGCGACCTTTGGCCCCACGCTCAGCGATATCCAGCATGTGCAGACGGTGGGTCTGGACGGCTACATCACCGAGCAGTTCAACACGCCGGACACGCCGCTAGCGAACATTCCATCGCCGCTGCCGGCGTTGTGCCTTTCAGCGAATACGCCGATCAACTGCGAGGAATCGGAATGGTGGCAGACAGCGCTGACCGGCAACGACCAGTTGCGGCAGCGGGTGGCGCTTGCGCTAAGCGAGATATTCGTCATCTCCAGCGATTCAGACAACGCGACGACGATCACCTACTACCACAACACGCTCGCGCAAGACGCGTTCACCAACTTCTCGACCATCCTGCACGATGTATCGGTGTCGCCGGGCATGGGCGCCTATCTGAACATGCTCAACAGCGCCAAGGCACCTACCGGGCAGATTGCGAATGAGAATTACGCGCGCGAACTGATGCAGTTGTTCACCATCGGCCTGTTTGAGTTGAATCAGGATGGAACGCTGCAACTGGACGGGAGCGGCAACCCCATCCCAAACTACACTCAGGATCAGGTGCAAGCCTTCGCCAAGGCGTATACAGGCTGGACATATGCCACTGCAACAGGCGGCGTGCCAACTAAATTCCCCAACGGCACCGCTAACTACCTGGCGCCGATGGTGGCTGTCGAAAGTGAGCACGATACGACCGCGAAGACGCTGCTGAACGGCACAGTGCTTCCGTCGGGGCAGACCGCCGAGGAGGACCTGGCAGGTGCGCTGCAGAACATATTCAGCCACAACAATGTAGGGCCGTTCGTCTGCAAGCAGCTGATTCAGCACCTGGTGACCAGCAACCCCAGTCCGGCCTATGTCTCCCGCATCGCAGCGGTCTTTGCCAACAACGGCAGCGGGGTGCGGGGCGACATGCAGGCCGTGATCCGCGCCATTCTGGAAGATCAGGAGGCGCGCGCGGGAGATACCGACCCGACCTACGACGGCGGCCACTTGCGCGAGCCGATGCTGTGGATCACGAACTTTCTGCGCGCCGTGGGATTTACCAATACGGACGCGAACGGCTCCTACTTCTCACTGTCGAACTACTCGAACAATCTGAGCGAGCGGCCATACCGGTCAGGGAGCGTGTTCAACTTCTTTCCGCCCAGCTACGTGATTCCGCAGACCACGCTGAATGCGCCGGAGTTCGACCTGGAGAATACGGCCACGGCGATCCTTCGGCTGTCGCTTGCCGACACCATGGTGAACAACAAGATCACCAGCTTCAGCGTGAACCTGGGCACCACCAGCACGCTAGGCCAGATTGCGGCAGCCAGCCCGGCGAATATGGTGGATACGCTGGGCACGATGTTCATGCACGGGCAGATGCCGGCGGATATGCGCACGGAGATTTTGACCGCCATCAACGGGCTGGGCGCGGCGCAGCAGGTGCGCGTGGCAACGTACCTGGTGATTTCATCTTCGCAGTACAAGGTTATGCACTAGGGATCCGACCGCATGGATTCGCGTGTTGTTATGGAGTGTCGGAGCATCCCAGGTCACAAGATCGAGACTTGGGACACCCGCAAATCGGGTTTTCAAGTGAGGGAAAAGCGATGAGAACCAATCGGAGAAGTTTCATCACTTGCGCGAGCCTGGCGGCGGCGGGCAATGTGCTTGGCCTGCGCCCGTTTGGGGCGCTGAATGCGCTGGCGCAAACCAGCAGCGACTACAGGGCGCTGGTGTGCGTGTTTCTGTTTGGCGGCAACGACGCCAACAATACGCTGATCCCCTTCGACACCACCGGGTACGCGCAGTATTCGTCGATCCGCGGGCCGCTGGCCCTGGCGCAGAACACACTGCTGCCGCTGACGCCGACGCCCAACTTCGCGCTGAACCCGAATCTGCCGGATATTCAGGCTCTGTTCAACAGCAAGAACGCGGCGTTCGTGGCCAACGTGGGCACGCTGGTGCAGCCGCTGACGCGGGCGCAGTACCTGGCCGGGCAGACGGCGCCGGTGAATCTGTTCTCTCATCCGGACCAGCAACTGGAGTGGCAGAATGCAGCGCAGAGCGCGGCGACGCCGAGCGGCTGGGCGGGGCGCATGGCGGATGTTTTGGGCACGAGCTACAACCAGGGCGCTCAGATCCCGATGATTACCTCGGTGGCCGGGGACACGCTGTTCTGCAACGGCAACGCCACTGCGCCCGTCTCGATTTCACCCGGCAATATCGGCGCAGCCAGTTGTTCGGAGGGCTCCGAATGCGCCGCCCGGCAAGCTGCCGCGCAGGCGCTGCTGACTATGAATTCGGGTGTTTCGCTGATACAGGCTGACGACTCGATCACCAGCAATGCGTATGCGTACGCCAAGACGCTTTCCGACGCAGTGCAATCGATCAGCCCGCTGCAGACCGTGTTTCCGGCCAACAACGGGCTGGCCACGCAACTCAAGCAGATTGCGCAGATCATCCAGGTGCGCGCGGCACTTGGGGTACAGCGCCAGATCTTCTTTGCCAGTCTAGGCAACTTCGATACACACGCCGACCAGCTTGCCCTGCAGAGCAGCCTGCTGGCAGAGGTCTCCCCCGCGCTGGCCGCGTTCTACAACGCAACCATAGAGCTGAACGTGGCCAGCGATGTAACCACCTTTACCATGTCGGACTTCAGCCGGACTTTCCAGCCCAACTCGAACAACGGCAGCGACCATGCGTGGGGTTCGCACCACATGGTAATCGGCGGAGCGGTGAAGGGCGGGCAGATCTACGGCACGTATCCGACGCTGGCGCTGGGCGGCCCGGACGACTCCGGTTCCAATGGTCGCTGGGTTCCATCGACCGCGAGTTCGCAGTATGCGGCCACGCTGGCGCAATGGTTTGGGGTGAGCGCCGCAAATCTGCCCACGGTGCTGCCGTCGATCGGCAACTTCAGCTCGAATAGTCTTGGGTTTGTGTAGGGCGAAGCTGAGCCGGACTGGGGGTGCGGGGCGGTGTGGATTGCCCGGCGAATAGGTCTTCCTGCGGCGACATTTCCGGCTTAAACTAAAGCGCGATGGATAACGAGCGCGTTCGCGAGATTTGCCTGGGGCTGCCGCACACGGCGGAGACTCTAAATTGGGGCCATCACCTGGTGTATTGGGTGGGGGACCGCGACATCGGCGGCAAGATGTTTGCGATGACCGACCTGGATGGGACCGGGTTTGGGGTGGTGTGGTTCCACTGCGGGGCGGAGCGGTTTCACGAGCTGCTGGAGAACGAGGGCATCTCCGCTGCGCCGCACCTGGCCAAGGCGCACTGGGTGGCCGTGGAGCGCTGGGATGTGCTGCGACCGAGGGAGCTAGAGGAGGAGTTGCGGCGGGCGCATACGCTGATCTACGAGAAGCTGCCGAAGCGGACCAGGGACGTGTTGGCGATGCCGGAGAAGGAGCGCGCCAAGGTGATCAGGGAGAGAAAAAAGCTGGTGGCGGAGCGGGAAAAGAAGAAGAAGGGGTGAGTGGGAATCCCATGTCTCAAAATCGAGACATGGGGCACCCGGAAGCGAAAAGGCGAAAAAGCGATGAGGTTGATTGGGGTTTGTGAATTCCCATGTCTCAGAGGCGAGACATGGGGCACCCGGTCGTTGCTGCTGGAACCGGCGGCGTTGCGCGGTCGTATGGGGGAATGAGGCAATCAAGGTATGGTGAAGTTTCTGCTGTGGTGCATTTTGCTGGTGTTTTGTTGGCCGCTGGCGCTGTTGGCTTTGGTGCTTTACCCGATTGTCTGGCTGCTGTTGTTGCCGTTCCGGTTGCTGGGAATCGCAGTGGAGGGGGTGCTGGGGACGGTGAAGGCGATCATCCTGCTTCCGGCGCGGCTCTTGCAGGGCGTTTGAGATTTCGCGGTTGTTTCTGGCGCTCGATTTCAGATCTCTCCCCGCGAAAGCCGGCTATCTTTCCCACCAGGTCCTGGTGCAATGAAGCCGGCTTGGCCCTGGGCAGGGCGCAGGAGCCAGGGAGCAGAAGTTCACTCATGATCACGACCAAGCGGATGATGATGGGCGCGGTGGTTGCGTGGCTTTCGCTGGGGTTCGCTTGCCCGCTCCGCGCACAGGTGGAGAGAACTCCCGCTGCGCTGGAAGCCGCGATGGACCATGACCTGCTCGAGGTGACAATCCCGCGGCTGGAGCGGATGTATCGCGAACACAAGTACACCGTCACCCAGGTCGTGAACTGGTACATCGGCCGTATCCGGAGATACAACGGGGTCTATGGAGCGATCGAGAATCTGGACGTGAAGGGAGCGCTGGAAACCGCTGCCCGCGAGGATGACGAAGCCGAAGCGGGTGGAAGCGGTGACGCGCGCGGCCCGATGTGGGGCGTTCCCATCGTGATCAAGGAAAACACCAGCGTGCGGGGATTGGTGACCAGCGACGGATGGCAGGGGTATGTGATTCCGGGACACGAGCTGATAGCGCCGCAGGATGCAACCATTGTGGCCAGGTTTCGCGCGGCGGGGGCCGTGATTCTGGGCAAGACCAACATGCCGGACTTTGCCGCCAGCGACACCAACCGCAGCAGCGCCTACGGGCGCACCGGCAACGCATACGATGTGCGATTCAGCCCCGGCGGCTCTTCGGGCGGCACGGTCACGGCGGTCACGGCCAACTTGGCTGTGCTGGGCAACGGGACGGATACGGGCAACTCGATCCGCATGCCGGCCGCAACCAGCGCGGTGGTGGGCGTGTTCCCGACGCGCGGGCTGGTGAGCATCGCGGGGATTGCGCCGCTGGACTGGCTGCTGGATAATACCGGGCCGATTGCGAGAGATGTGACCGACGCCGCGATCGGGCTGACGGTGATGGCTGGTCCCACGGTGGCGGCCAGCGAAGATCCGATGGATGCGGCGACCGCGGGGTCGGCAGCCAAGGCGCAGCCCGGGCCTTACACGCGGTACTTGAAGCCGGATGCGCTCAAGCGCAAGCGCTTTGGGGTTCCCGCGTTCATTCTTACGGGCGCGGGCATTCCGTTCCAGGGCATTGCGGCAACGGAGACTGCCAGCCAGGCCGCGGCCGATCGGGAAGCCGCGCGCGTTCCCTTGCAGCCGGAGACACGGGCGGCCTTCATGCGGGCGATTGAAGCGCTGCGGGCGGCGGGAGCGACGGTGGTCTTCGACGATTCGATTTTGCCCGACAGCTTTGCCGAAACCGTGTCGCGCGTGGGCACCCTGCCTTACGTGAAGGAAGGGACGGAGGATTTCCTGGCCAACTATGGGCCGGCGCAGTATCACTCGGCTGAGGAATACGAGAAAGCGGTTGGGTCTCCTCTTCCGGAGACGATTGTCGGCGGCGCGAAGGTCTATCCGAACGATCCTCGCATTCCGGTCACCCAGACGAGGTTCGAGAACAACCCACAGGCCGTTGCGGACGTTCTGGCTCCGCGGCAACGGGCGCTCGACGTGTACAACCAGACGCTCGACCGGCTGCACCTGGACGGCTACGTTTACCCCGCCATTCAGATGCCGCCGGTGGACGAGACCATGGCGCAGGACGGCCAGGTGAGCACCGGCCCGCACAGCGACACCGGTTGGGTGAACATGATCGGCGTGCCCGCGGTGGTGGTTCCGGCGGGTTGGTATAAGAACGGATTGCCGTTTGGACTGGAGATTTCAGCGCGGAGATGGAAGGATGGCGATCTGCTCGGCTGGGCGTATGCGTTCGAGCAGTCTACGCACTTCAGAAGGCCTCCGGTGCTGGTGGACAAGGGGCTGCTTTCGATTGAGCGGTAGGGGGCGGGTCTGGCAAATTCGAGTGGCGGTGAAATAGGCTGGGAAAGCACACCGCAGGGGCTAAAGCCCTTTCTTGTTTTCGGCCACTTGCGGCACGACTGAAGTCGTGCCCTGACACTTCGTGCAGCTCCGAATGAGTTCCTCCGCAACCTGTAAAGCCCGGATTCGTTTGCGGAAGTTTTCGGCACGGCTGAAGCCGTGCCCTGATACAAAGCCCTCCCTTATAGCCTCCGGAACAGATTCTCCCTTAGGGTGTAAAGCCATTACGTACAAAAACTGCTGGCGTCGGGATTCGGCGGACACTCCCAGTCGGAATAGACGGCCGATCCGGTGGCGGAACCGATTACAGGCTGCTGCTTCTCTCGACATTCAATCTGGCAATGGATTAGCGTGGCCTTATGGCAGGTGTTTCTCTGGTTCTGGACGGGAAGGTTGCGCTGATTACGGGCGGGTCGCGTGGAATCGGCGCGGAGACGGTGCGGATGTTTTTGGAAGCCGGAGCTCGGGTGGCTTTCAGCTACCGGCAGGCGCGGGAACGGGCCGAGGCGCTCCAAGGCGAGTACGGAGGGCCGCAACGCTGCCTGGCGATCAAACAGGAGCTGAGCACGCCGACGGATGGGCGCGCGCTGGTGGCAGCGACGGTGGCGGCCTTTGGGCGGCTGGACGTGCTGGTGGTGAATCACGGCATCTGGGTGGCGGAGGATGTTCCGATTGCCCGGATGACCGAGGAACAGTGGCGGCGGACTCTGGCCGTGAATCTGGATTCAGTGTTCGGCCTGGTGCAGGCGGCAGTGGCGCAGATCGACAGGCAGGGCGGCGCAGGGAGGGCCGGTAGCGGCGAGGCTAAGGGCCATATTG
>Ga0326727_10026381_pt1 | contig 10777 bp, 9 predicted proteins | sample MB2enrmetagenome_FD_207643 | JGI IMG/M metagenome (GOLD analysis project Ga0326727, IMG submission 207643) | Lab enriched peat soil microbial communities from McLean, Ithaca, NY, United States - MB29MY | ecosystem: Environmental > Terrestrial > Soil > Wetlands > Peat | place: USA: New York... | reverse complement strand
ATCATAATGGCCACCAGCGTATGTGAAGCGACGAAGAAGACCTTCACCAAGTCGGCCATTTGCCGGTCGGGCGTGGGACTGAGAGTGATGGTCAAGAGGACGCCGAGGAAAGGATACAGGCCGGCCACCAGCACAATCCAGGCGCGCTCGCGTTTCTGCATTTTGAAGAGAAAAAACAGCGGCAACAGCGCGAAAAACATATAGACCCAGCTAAACGCGTCGGCCACACCCCCGACGAGCATGCCCAACTCAATGACGAAATGATGGAAATCGTGGAAAATATCCGTTGGATTGACTCTGTCATACTGCCCGCGGGTCAAAGCGTGCCAGAAGCCTTCCACGGTGCGGGGGTAGCCCCATTGCATGGGCGGATCGGTCATGCCGGCCAAAGCTTCATAAAAATAGAAGGAAGCCCCAGCCAGCCACAACAGTCCCATGAGGAGGACCGCCTTCCATTCCGTGCCGAGGCTCGCGGTCCGGATGGTCAGCCAGACGCAGGCGATGATGGAAACAATGCCAATGGCATTGAAGATGGCGAAAACCATCGGATTCGCCGCGTCGAGGCCGGGCAAAAGATGCGCGCTCTTGGCCATAAGCGCGCCGATATAAACGAGGCTGTTGGCCAGGAAAAGATCACGCCCCAAACGCACCTGGCATACGGCAATGCCGATCTCGATCCCCAAGGCCGCGAGGGTCAGGGTCTGGTGAATGGTCGCGCAAATCCCAAAGAAGAACATGGCGATGTAAAGGTAGCGCCGTTGATGGGGGGCGTAGATCCAGCGCAACATAAAAACCAGCACCAACATCAACCAGGGCACGCCGAAGACTGAAATGCGGTTGACGACCACCGATTCCTTCCACATGGAACTGCCGAATCCCATCAACAGGCCCGCGGTCACCCCGGACACCATGCAAATGGCCCCTTCCCATTTGCCGGTCATGCCTTTGAGTTCCTCAATGCCCTCCATGAGCATGCTGCCGCCCCGCGACACCATGAAAGCGAGCACCCCGCAGGCCATGGCGGCGGTGGAGGCTTCGGCCAACTGGACCCGCCACGCGATATTGCCGAACGGGACCAGCACCGTCCACAACCAGGTGTAAATGGTCCAAAACGGGTAGCCCGGCGGATGAGGAATGCCGGCCCAATAGGACGCCGTTGTCAGTTCGCCGGAATCCTCCAGCGTCACCTGGGGCGCGAGGGTGATGAAATAAACGATCCAAACAATGGCGAAGGCAATGGCCAGCGTCCACCAGTCGATGGGCCGAAAGAGCGGCGGGACTTTGATTCGGGCGGGCGGAGGGGGGGCCGATTTGGCGGAGGGCGTTTTAGCCAGCGGCGCCTGGGCCGGTTTCGGTTTAGGATTCATCATTTATAGGCACTTGTCCGTATTTTCCACCAGACAGACACCGGTAGAGGCCATTTTGTATAAAGTGGCCGCCAGAATTGGGCAACACCGAAATCAAATCGTGGAAGATTGCGGCGGTCTGGCAGGGATTGCAAGTCGCTGTCCGAAATGTCGCTGTCCGAACTGTGAATAACCGCTGAATAAGGCGTTAATACAAAAAAATACATTTTGCTCGTGGAGGAACGCGTGCGTCAGCACTGTGGAGAGGGCCGCAACAGAGAAAGGCAACCAGACCAATGGCAACAGAAGAAAGAGTGCTTTGTTTTAAACGGAAACTTCTCGAAGAACTGGGCGTGTTTCAGGGCCTCAGCCTGGAGGTTGGGAAATACCTGCCCGTTGTCACCGCCGCCTCACAGTTGGTGTACCTGAACCGGAGCGACGCCGAACAGGATAAGCGTTACAAACAGCTTATCCCGTATGTCCTGTTGATCTGCAAAGACAGAATATTGCGATATCGTCGGGGCAAAGGCGGGCAGGAAACACGGTTGCACGGATTGTATTCCGTCGGCGTTGGGGGACACATCTCCGAGGAAGATCATGGGCTTTTCTCCAGCGATCGCGGCTACCAGGAGGGCATGCGGCGCGAATTAATGGAGGAGGTTGCCATTGATGCGGTGAATGAGCCGGCGGTGGCCGCGATCAACGACGACAGCACGGATGTTGGGCAGGTGCATTTTGGGGTCGTCCATGTTGTGCGGGTGCCCGACGAAAATGTTGCAAGCCGGCGCAGCGGTATCGCAGGCCCTGAGTTTATCCCGATTGCTGACGCTGTAAAAGATCCGTCAGGTTACGAATCATGGTCTCGTTTTTGTCTGGAACATCTGGATGCGTTGTTGTCCAAAGCCGGCCCTTGAGGCTTGAAATACCGCTGTTGGTGCTGGCCTTGTTGCGCGCCTTGCCTGCTTTCGCCGGTCAGGCCGATGACCGCTGGTGGCCTGTCCAAGCGATGCCGAAAGCGTTGGTCCGCCTGCAAAATGAGTATCCTGCGCCGCGCGAGTCCTGTGAGATGATGGCGCAGTCCGTGGCAGGACTTGCCGCCAAGGCAGTCAATGAAGGCCGCGCCGACGAGATGGTGTGGGTTGGGATCGACAACATCGATATCGAGGATTGGCTTGCCCGCCTGTTGAAGCGCCAGCCGCAACTGGAAGTGCGAGGCACGTTTGCTCTCTGGGACCTGGTTGACCGCTACGCCAGGAAGGGGATCATCAAGGGTTATATCCTGTACAGTTCGGACCATTCCAAGGGCGAACTCAGCCAGCATCGTCCGGCCATGGACTGCTCGGTCAACGTCGCCACGAGCCTGGCAGGGCTTCTCGACGGCATCATCGTGGACGCAAGAATCGAAGGAGAAGCCAACCGGCACGGACTCAAGATGCTCGTGGATGTTCGGGGAAAAACTCAGGCATGGTGTTTCGAGACGTACCGAGACCGGTTCAACCACCAGATGCTCTGCACCCAGGATCCTCGAAAACCCAACGTCCGCGATCTGGCCATCGCACAGAAGACCCTGACCGTGTTCGGATATGCCGAGCCGGTGCCCACAGCCATGAAATGGCTCGAACCGCTTTCGCCGATTCTTGGCTGGAACGGTGGTGACGAATTCAAGACGACACAGATGTCCACCCTCTGCGGACACATCCAGACGGCTACGGACTGGGCTGTCAACCTGCCGGTCCTGATGGCCGGCACCGAAAGCGCCGTGCCTTCCAAGGTCAAGAGCTTCGACCCGCGAACAATCGATTGGAAAGACAGGCGCAGCGCCGTGAGCTTCGTCGATAGCGACGGCGACCATGTTGCGAGGTCCGAGGGGGACTTCTTCCGCGTTGGCAATAGCAAGTACTGTTGGGCAAGCCCTGACCGCGGGAAGATTCCGTTTGGCTGGTCTTGCTGCTTCGCCCATCTGTCGCAATTGTGCCCTGAAGCCATAGACTACGCAGTTGCCACCCAGTCGCCCAACGACTGGTTCCTCGAATGGGGTGGCGGCTACTATTATCCTGACCTCTTCGGCCTCGATCGCTCGACCCGGTGGGAACTGCTCGCCCAACATGCCCGGCGCACCTGGGAATTGATGAAAAAAACCGGCACCCGCATCATCGGCTTCAATTGTTCGCAAATGGATTCACCCGACGCGCTGAAGGCTTACGAGGTCTTCGCGGGCCAAACCGACGGTTTGCTGGCGATTCTGGTTTGGCAGTATGACTGTTACGAAACGGGCGCCGGAAAAGTGTTCTGGGTCAGGGACCGAAACGGCGTAGAGGTCCCGGTGATCAGCGCGCGCTACTCGATTTGGGAACATGCCAACAACCGCGAGCGCGCCGGCACTCCGGCCAAGATCGCCCGCGAAATCCGGCAGACCCTTGACAAAACTCCACGCCAGCAACTTCCGCGCTACGATTGGGTGATCGCCCATGCCTGGTCTTATTTCCAGCGGACGCCCGGCGCCGACGAAAACGCCGAGAACATGCCGCAAGAAAATGCCGAGGCGCAGGGCGGCGAGCGCGTTTACACGCCCGTCACCTGGTGTGCGGGACGATTACCCGCCAGCGTCCGCGTCGTCAGCCCCGAGGAACTGGTCTGGCGCATCCGCATGCAACACGATCCGTCTCAGACCAGAAAACTGATCAACCCATTCCAGTGACATCATGACTATGCCAATTCCTCATAGTTTTGGCTTGCGCATTGCCGCTGGCGTGTTTACCTCTTGGTCCCAGAATGAAAAAACATCTTGTCTCGCAACTGTTCCGCCGGCTGGCTGTCTCCGCCCAGGTGATGGCGCTGACTTTGGGCCTCGCCGCTCGGGCCTCCAATTCTGACCAATCACCGCGCCAACGATTGTTGATGGATTATGGATGGAGGTTCCATTTGGGCGATGAATGGGGCCTGGCCGAAAGATTGGACAAGGCGGGCGCCAATTGGGGACCCGCGGCAGGCAGTTTCGCCGACGCGGGTTGGCGCAAAATCAATCTGCCCCACGACTGGGCGATTGAGTTGCCGTTTGATTCGAATGCCGACACCAGCCACGGGTTTAAGCCGGTGGGACCCGGTTTTCACGCAAACGACGTGGGCTGGTATCGCCGCACCTTTTCCCTGCCGGAGGCGGACAAGGGCCGCCGCCTCTGGATCCAGTTCGACGGCGTGTACCGGGATTGCCGCGTCTTTTTTAATGGTTTTCTGATTGGCCATCATGAAAGCGGTTACAGCGGTTTTCGGTATGACGTGACGGACCTGGCCAACTGCGGCGGCGAGAACACCCTGGCGGTGCGGGTGGATGCCTCGGAATTTGAGGGTTGGTTCTACGAAGGCGCTGGAATTTACCGCCATGTCTGGCTGCTCAAAACCAGCCCGCTCTCTGTCGAGCCGGATGGAATTTTTGTTTACAGCCAGTTTCCCAACAATGTTCCGGAAGGCCCCGCCACAATTAATCTCGAGGCTTTGCTGAAGAACGCGCAAACCAATGCCGCGCGCGCCACCGTCGCGTGGGAGATTCTTGATCCGCAGGGAAAAACGGCGGCCCGCGCCGAACAATCTCAAGAGTTGAAGCCGTGGAGCGCCGAGGCGGTTTTGCAGCAAACGGAGGTGTCCGCGCCCGCTGTCTGGTCACCGGAATCGCCCAATCTCTATAAACTCATCACGACTGTCACCTCCGACGGCAAGGTGGTGGATCGCATGGAGACTGAATTTGGCATCCGCACATTGGCCTTTGACGCGGACAAGGGATTTCTATTGAACGGACATCCGTACGAGGTGAAGGGCACCTGCAACCATCAGGACCATGCCGGTGTCGGCTCGGCCCTGCCCGACGCTCTGCAATACTTTCGCGTCCAGCGCTTGAAAGACATGGGTGACAATGCCATTCGCACCTCGCACAACGCGCCAACTCCAGAATTGCTCGAAGCCTGTGACCGTCTGGGTTTGCTGGTCATGGACGAAAACCGGTTGCTGGGCAGCGACGCGGCCAACCTGGCCCTCCTGGAAGGACAAGTGCGCCGCGACCGCAATCATCCCAGTGTTTTCATCTGGTCGCTCTTCAACGAGGAAAATCATCAAGGGACAGCAACGGGCGCGCGTTGCGCCGAAACCATGCAGCGGCTGGTGCATTCGCTGGACCCGACACGCCTGTGTACTGCGGCGGCCAGTGAGGGCGATGTGTTTGAAGGCGTGAACAGCGTCCTCGATGTCCGGGGTTGGAATTACCACATCGGCTCGGAGGATAGTTATCACGCGAAGCATCCCCAACAGCCCGAGATTGGCACCGAACAGGCCAGCACCTTGTGCACACGCGGCATTTATGCTGTTGACAAGCAGCGCGGCTATATGAGTTCTTACGATGACACTGGACCCGGTTGGGGCAACACGGCCGAGGCTTGGTGGAAAGTCTATTCCGCCCGGCCCTGGCTCTCGGGCGGTTTTGTCTGGACCGGCTTTGATTATCGCGGCGAGCCGACGCCCTATGCCTGGCCGTGCATCAATTCGCACTTTGGCATCATGGATACGTGCGGCTTTGCCAAGGACAATTTCTACTACTACCAGGCCTGGTGGAGCGACCGTCCCGTCCTGCATCTGCTGCCGCATTGGAACTGGCACGGCAAGGAAGGCCAGGACATTGATGTGCGCTGCTTGAGCAATTGCGAAGAGGTGGAATTATTTCTCAACGGGCAAAGCCTCGGCCGCAAGCCCATGCCCAGGAACTCGCATCTGCAATGGTCTGTCAAGTATGCGCCCGGCGCGCTCCTGGCCCGGGGCTTCAAGGCGGGACAGGCCATCGCCGAAGACAAGGTGGAAACGACGGGAGCGCCGGCCGCCATTAAACTCACGGCGGACCGGACTTCCATCCACGCCGGCGATGAGGACCTTTCCGTGATCACGATGGCGGTGACAGACGACCGGGGGCGCGTCGTGCCGGTGGCAGGCAATCTTATTGACTTGGATTTGGCCGGGCCGGGCCGGATTCTCGGCGTGGGCAATGGCGACCCAAGTTGTCATGAACCGGATACCTTCATTCCGGCGCAGAAGAGCCACAAGATCGCCCTCAATGAGTGGCGCATGAAACGAGTGCCCAACACGCGCCGGCGGCCCGAGGTGCGGGAGAGCTTTGACGACAGCCAATGGGACAAAGCGGACGTGCAAACCGACAGCGGTCCGCTGGCTCCCGGCGAATCGGCCGTTTTTCGAACGCGCTTTGCGGCGACTCCCCAGGAACTGGCCACGGAGAGCATCGCGATCAGCTTTGGCATGATTGACGATGAGGGTTGGGTGTATGTCAATGGGCATCTGGCCGGAGAATCGCACGATTGGAGCAGCCACCCTTCCTTCGAAGTGCGAAAATTCATGCATGAAGGGGAGAACATCATTGCCGTGGCTGTTCATAACTGGGATGGACCGGGCGGGATGAACAAAGGGGTGGCATTGGAACTCTCGGATAAACCCGAGGCGGTGCATTGGAAGCGCAGCGCGTTCAACGGGCTGGCCCAAGTCATCGTGCAAGCCGGCAAAGACGCCGGCACGCTGCATCTGACAGCGCAGGCGGACGGCCTGGCCGGAGCTTCCATTGACATTTCTTCGGCGGAGGATTCATCACAACCCCTTCAACCTTGATCGAGTCTCTCAGGAAGGCAGTATGCCGGGCCAACCTTGATCTTGTCCGGGAAGGGTTAGTCGTTCAAACCTGGGGCAATGTCAGCGGCGTGGATCGCGCGCGCGGTTTGATGGTGATCAAGCCTTCCGGCGTTGCCTACGCCAGCCTGAAAGCCGAACAAATGGTGGTGGTTTCGTTGGATACGGGGAAAGTCGTGGCAGGCAGGCTCCGCCCCAGTTCCGACACGCCGACGCATCTGGTTCTCTATCGAAAATTTGAGGACATCGGAGGAATCGCCCATACTCACAGCCTTTTTGCCACCGCTTGGGCGCAAGCGGGGAGGGGCATCCCTGTTTTTGGAACAACCCAGGCCGATTACTGGCAAGGCGGCGTGCCGGTCACCCGCCGGCTTCGAACGCGGGAAATCGAAAAAAATTACGAGGAGAATACCGGTTATGTCATCGTCGAAAGGTTCAAGAATCTCGACCCGTTGAAGATTCCGGCGGCGCTGGTGGCGGGCCACGGGCCATTTGCCTGGGGCAAAAACGCGGGTGAGGCGGTGCATAACGCCGCCGTCCTCGAGTTTGTTGCCCAGCTCGCGACAGAAACGCTGCGCATCAATCCCAAGGCCAAACCCATCCAGCGCGCGCTGCTGGACGCCCATTTTTTGCGCAAACACGGTCCGGCGTCCTACTACGGACAAACCGGGAGGGCTTGAGGAAGTTTTATGCTCGTTGTCCATGTTCACATATCCGTCAAGCCCGAATGCGTGGCGGCGTTTCAAGAGGCCACCGTCGCCAATGCGCGGGAGAGTTTGAAGGAACCAGGCATCGCCCGCTTCGATTTGCTGAAAGAAACGGATGCTCCCGCCCGTTTTGTCATCGTCGAAGCCTATCGCAATGCGGACGCGCCGGCGAAACATAAGGAGGCCCGGCATTATCAAATCTGGCGGGATGCGGTCGCGCCCATGATGGCCGAACCGCGCGTCAGCGTGAAATTCACCAACCTCCATCCACCGGATGATAAATGGTGAACCGGGGGAAGTCCCATAGCTTTGAATTTGCCACCGCCACCCGGATCATTTTTGGCCCGGGCGCAATCAGCCAGGCCGGTCCGCTGGCCAAAGAATTCGGACGCCACGCGCTGGTGGCAACAGGGCGCGACGCAACGCGGGCGAAACGGTTGTTGGATGCCTTGCGCGAGCTTGAGGTTCGAGCCGTTCCCTTTGCCGTTGATGGAGAGCCTGATCTGGAGATGGTTCGGCGGGGGGGTTCCCTGGCCAGGCGGGAACGGTGCGATCTGGTCATCGGCTTCGGCGGCGGCAGCGCCTTGGATGCGGGCAAGGCCATCGCCGCCATGCTGACCAACGACGGGGATGTGCTGGATTACCTCGAAGTCATCGGCGGCGGCAAAGCTTTGTCACGGTCCCCCGCCCCGTTGCTGGCGATTCCGACGACGGCCGGCACCGGTGCGGAAGTCACGCGCAACGCCGTCCTGGCCTCACCGGAGCACCGGCTTAAAGTCAGTTTGCGCAGTCCGTTGATGCTGCCCAAAGTGGCGCTGGTGGATCCTGAATTGACCTGGGATTTGCCGCCGGCCCTGACCGCCAGCACGGGCCTGGATGCGCTCACCCAGCTTATCGAGCCCTACGTCAGCGGGCGGGCCAATCCCATGACGGATGGGTTGTGCGTGGAAGGGATTAGGCGGGCGGCGCGGTCGTTGCGGGCGGCTTTTGAAAACGGGCGCAACGCGGCCGCGCGCGAGGACATGGCCCTGGCCAGCCTGTTCGGGGGATTGGCGCTGGCCAACGCCGGACTGGGAGCAGTGCATGGCTTGGCGGGGGTCATTGGCGGCATGTTTGGCGCGCCCCACGGCGCGATTTGCGCGACGCTGCTGCCACGGGTGATGGCGGCCAACTTGGCCGCGTTGCGCTCCCGCGATTCCGCCAACCCGGCTCTTCCGCGCTATGAAGAAGTGGCGCGCTTGGTGACGGGCCGGAGCAGCGCGCTGGCCAACGATGGCGTCGAATGGGTGGCCCGGTTGGTTTCTGATTTGCAAATTCCGAAGCTCGGCGTCTATGGCCTGACCGCGCGGCACGCCGCCGATCTGGTGGAAAAGTCAAAGAACGCCAGCAGCATGAAGGCGAACCCGATTGTCTTGACGAGCCAGGAGCTGGCCGCCGTGGCGGAATCGGCCATCTGAGCCGTTGAATCGGCACTGGTGCGGGGAGCGCGTGCGTCTCGCGCGCCGTGTTTGGCGTCTCGCCGAACACATCTTTGCCCGGAAGGGAGGTTCGATGCCGCAGAGACCACAAATGGGGTGCGGTGACAATTATGAGGTAAACATTTATGGGGATTTGGACCATCCGGCAGGAATTGAAATTGGTTTTTACAAGATGCTTTCTGACGATAAATCGAGGCAGAGCAATTGCATCAGTTTTATGCCGCACAGGCGGCGCTGGCAGCACAACGGTCCCAAGATGCAACGCCAGCGCAGAGTTTTGGTGACTCAGGGTATCAGTCAAGTCGACATTATTCAGGTGGAGGCACTGTTTATGTTCATGGCTACTACCGTAGCAATGGAACCTACGTGTCTGGATATACACGCAGCCGATGAGTGCGCAGTGCTGAAGACCACAATGGGTACGGCCCCAAAATGCAACCAGCGCTGCTGAACAATTAAAAGAAAGGAACAAAATGAAAACCTCAACTCTCATATCCTTCCGTTGTCCGAACTGCAACCAGCACTTTGAAATTGATATTCAGGCTGCAGGCCGGGACTTCCAATGCACTGAATGCCGCTTTAATTTTAAAATCCCGGTTGATGCGGGGAAGGGGTCAGTCCCGCATAACCACATATTCTTCCAGGTGACATCCGCCTTCGCCGGCCCTGTGCCGGAAAGCCCCGAAAGCTTTCGGGGTTGATGGCTGGCAAAAAGCCGGTTTTTTGTTCTCTTGTCAAGAATACATACTTGACAACAAGGCCCCCGGCACGCGTTTTGACCAATGTTTGCAGGGGTTTCGTGCTTTAAAAATAAGTGTCATCATGACCTGTACAATTTCCGCCTTTTGTGCTAAAATCTTCCCATGAGCACGCTTTGTCGCGCCAAATGGAAGTGTCGGAAGGTCCGGGGAGCGCGACCGTTTTATCGCGCCGCAGCAGCGCAGAGGCGGACCCGGTCGCTGTGCGGCGCGTCCCGCGCCGCACTTCCGGTCAAAGATGTGTTTGGCGGGGCGCCAAACACGGCGCGCGAGACGCACGCGCTCCCAACCCATTTTTCTGCCTTCCAGAAACGCAGGATTAGAGGAGCGCGCAAAATTTCGGATTATCGGAAATATTTCGGAAATATTTCGGAAAAACAGCCCTTTTCCGAAAAAATTTCGGATTATTTTTTTAGGGGGAGCGCGAGCGTCCCGGTCGCTGTGCGGCGCGTCTCGCGCCGCACTTTTGGGGCAAAGTGGGCTTGCCGCGCCGTAGCCGTCTCGTCCGCCGTCTTGTCCACCGTAGTTTTAACGAAGGCGGAAGCCGTTGCGGCGAAGGCGGGTCAAACCGGTGCTTTTGGGCAAAATGCCCGTCAAATCCTATGCAACTACTTTATGATCAAGATCTTACAACTCAAGTGCTGGCCTTCACCATTTTAACCAATTTAAAGTGATTTAAAGTAATTTAACAGTTGTGATCGGCAGGGGATTTGCTTGGACCATTTTTCGATGCAAAGCGACTGTGAGCGGCCTGGGATTTACTGGAAAATGACAAAAAGTTGTCCATGCGGGCGCGGCCGGGCAAAGCACGGCCC
>Ga0326727_10026378_pt1 | contig 10778 bp, 10 predicted proteins | sample MB2enrmetagenome_FD_207643 | JGI IMG/M metagenome (GOLD analysis project Ga0326727, IMG submission 207643) | Lab enriched peat soil microbial communities from McLean, Ithaca, NY, United States - MB29MY | ecosystem: Environmental > Terrestrial > Soil > Wetlands > Peat | place: USA: New York... | reverse complement strand
CGTGAAATCGAGACGCAATCGTCTGGCCATGATGCTGACAAGAGTTCTGTTTCCACCGGTTGCGCTCGGACTGGTACCTTTCCGTGCCTAACCCATCCGGCACATTGTCGCCTGGAGACCTCGTCGGCAACTACAAAATCCTCGGTATGGCCGGCGCTGGGGGCATGGGTGTCGTCTATCGGGCCCTCGACCTGAAGCTCGAACGGACCGTCGCTCTCAAGTTCCTGCCCGAGCACCTCGTTTCGACCGCCGAAGACAGAGATCGCTTCCTCCGCGAAGCCCGCACGGCATCCTCGCTCGATCACGCCAACATTGGCGTCATTCACGGCATCGAGGAATACCAAGGCCGCTCCTTCATCGTGATGGCGTACTACGAAGGAGAGACGTTGGCGCGCAAGTTGCTTCGCGGCCCCCTGCCTGTTCCCGAGGCCGTAAACATTAGTACGCAAATCGTGGAAGGTCTCGCCGCCGCGCACGCCGGCGCCGTCGTCCATCGCGACATCAAGCCCTCTAACGTCATCATCACCCAGCGCGGCGTGGTCAAGGTGGTCGACTTCGGTCTGGCTCAACTGGCGTCGTCCTCCAGCGGTAGCACACAGAGCATGAGCACCGCCGGCACCCTCGGCTACATGTCTCCCGAGCAAACCACCGGCCAACATCTCGACCAGCGCACCGACATCTGGGCCGTCGGCGCCGTACTCGCCGAAATGCTCACCGGCAAAAATCCCTTCCAGCGCGAATCCGCCGCAGCCACTGTCTTCGCCATCCTCAACGAGCCGCCGCGCCTCACTGACGATGTGCCCCTCGACCTGCTGCGCATCATCTACCGCGCACTCTCCAAAGATCCCGCCACTCGCTATCCCCATTGCCGCGAGATGCTCGCCGATTTGCAGGAAGCCCGTACCCACCTTGATCCGGATGCCGCGGCGAAAAGCGGATCACATCCCTCCGCGGCCTCGCGTCCCTCCACGCTTACATCGAAGGACCTGCGCAAGCAGATTGAGCAGGCTTCACGCCCCATGTGGGCGCCGGCCGCGGCCCCCGCCTGGCAGCGTTGGCTGATCGGCGCGGGAGCAGTCGCGATCGTGCTTGCGTTCGTCTCGTTCCTGCCGCCGGTTCGCGACCGCATCTCCACATGGTTCGGCCGCACCGAAGATCACATCGCGGTGCTGCCCTTTGAAAATGTGGGCAACGATCCCGCCAACGAAGCCGTCTCCGCCGGACTCATGGACAGTCTTGCCAGCCGCCTCACCAATCTCGAAGTTGGCAAGCAATCGCTGTGGGTCGTGCCAACCAGCGAAGTACGGCGGCTGAAAGTCGCCGATCCTCCTTCGGCTCTGCGCGAGCTGGGCGCAACTGTTGCCATCGAGGGCAGCCTGCGCCGTGATGGCCAGACCATTCACATGACGGTGAACCTGATCAACACCAAAACCCTGCGCCAAATGGGGTCCTTTATGCTCGAAGACCGCGCCGGCGACTTCTCCGCGCTCGAAGATGAAGCCGTCGCCCGCGTCGCCAAGCTGATGCGCATTGAGGTCACGCCCGAAATGCTGCGCGCCATGGGCGGCAACGTTAATGCCGGAGCCTACGAATCCTATCTGAAAGCGCTCGGCTATACCCAGCGTTACGACAAGCCGGGCAATCTCGATCTCGCCATCAACGCCCTCGACGACGCGGTCAAAACCGACCCCCGCTTTGCGCTCGGTTATGCTCAGCTAGGCGAAGCCTATCGGCTGAAATACAGACTTGACAAAAACCCAAAGTGGCTCGACGAAGCCCTGGCCGACTGCAACAAAGCCGTTCAGCTGGACGACCGCCTGCCCGCGGTCTACGTAACCCTGGGCAGGATCCACGGCAACAGCGGCAAATTCGATCTGGCGTTTCAGGAATATCAGCGCGCGCTGCAACTCGACCCGCGCAGCGCCGATGCGCAGCTCGGCTTAGCCAGATCGTATGACAGCGCGGGGCGCACCGCCGATGCCGAGGCCGCTTTCCGCAAGGGAATCGCGCTGCGTCCCGATTCCTGGGACGGCTATAACTCCTACGCCGTTTTCCTGCACGAGCACCAGCGCTACGATGAAGCCATAGCGGAGTATAAGCACGCCATTCAGCTGACGCCCGACAATGCTCCTCTCTACCTGAACCTTGGCGCCGTCTACAGTTCCATGGGGAGCAAGTACTATCCCGAATCCGAGCAGATGTACCAGAAGTCGATAGCTCTCTCACCTAGCTATGCCGCCTTTGCCAATCTTGGATATCTCTACCTCCAGGAGCAGAAATACCCCGACGCCGCTGCCGCCGAGGAAAAGGCGCTGCAGATCAACGACCGGGACTATCTGGTTTGGGGGAATCTGGCCATCGCTTATGAACATTTGAAGGACAACGACAAAGCGGCAAAAGCCCGCGATCGGGAACTCGAGCTGCTGGAACAGACTGTGGTGGCTAATCCCCGCGATGCCATGGGGCACTCCATCCTCGCATTGCTGTACGCCAAGAAAAAAGTGCGCGACAAATCCATCTCCCACCTACAGTCGGCACTCGCGCTTGCGCCCGATGACGCCGAGGTTCTGGAAAATGTTGGTGAGGCCTACGAAGACCTGGGCGATCGCACCCTTGCCCTCCAATACATAGAGAAAAGCTTACAGAAAGGCTACAGCTTCTCCGACCTGAAGACGATTCAGGACCTGCAAGCCTTGCTCTCCGACCCACGTTTTCATGGCGTCAGCAAATAGCCCGCCCGCCCCAGGTTGCGTAATCGTCCAATCAGTGGGACAATGCTCGCCTAAGTTGGGGTCTTTGTATCTGGATTGATATGCGGTAGAAACGCCCTTTCTCGGAAATCATTGTGGGTTTTGATTTCTAAATTCAAGCAAAGAAGGAGTTCACCATGGCCACGGCGCGCGTACTTCCGCGGATACAAACTGCACAAACCATCAACTTCACATGGAACGGCACGACCCTGACTGTCTCGCCGCAAGGCGTCATCGTTGACATCAATCAGTCGATCATCTTCGCCAACGCGCAAAGCTCAACCGCACCGATCACCATTCAATTTCTGGCCAATCCCCCGGGGCCGTACCTGTTCGGCAACCCTCCCACCCAGATCAGTGTCGCCGCAGGAGCGAACAAACAACTTACGCCCGCCGCCGTGAACGGCAGCGTCAACTACAACGTGTCCGTAAACGGCACTCAGGTCGGCGGACCGTATGCGATTCAGAACGGCCAGTCCGCCGCCGGCGGCGGACCGATCTACATTCAGGTTTCTGACTCCTCCGGAATTGCGGTCACGATTCCGGACACGGTCGCAGTACCTCAAGGAGGAACGGTCGAGGTCAAGGCCATTGACACTCATTCCTACACCATCAGCTGCCCCAGCGGCTTCACGCCCGCCTTCAAATCGGATGGGCAGGAGGTTACGGCGACGGGATCGGCGGGAACCTACAACTACTCCGCCGACGTAAAAGACAGCCCCATGGGCGGAGACGGCGGCGGCCACATCATCATCGTGAGCGCGTAGCGAATGAACCTTGTCCCCGAACCAAGCCCCCGCCGCATAAGGCGGGGGCTTTCTTTATCTGCGGGTGCTTTCTCTATTTATTGAGGAACGGATTCTCTTCCCTTTCCTCGCCAATCGTGGTCGCTGGGCCGTGACCCGGAATCACCGCCGTCTCGTCCGGCAGCGTGAGCACGCGATCGTGGAGCGAGCGCATGATCTTCTGAAACGATCCGCCGGGCAAATCGGTGCGCCCGATGCTCCGCGCAAACAAAGTATCGCCGGCGATCAGCAATTTCTGCGGCTCAAAGTAAAGGCACACGCTGCCTTCAGTGTGGCCAGGCGTGTGAATGACTTTTGCCGACAGCGCGCCTGCTTCCAGCGTTTGATCATGCTTCAAGTCGGATTCGATCTCGACTTCGCCCGGCGGTCGCATGCCCAGCCAACCAGCCTGCACGTCGAGCATTTTCAGAAGCGCAACGTCATTTTGATTGAGAAGAATCGGCGCGCCCGTCAACGCGCGCAGCTTCATCGCTCCGCCCACATGGTCGATGTGCGCGTGCGTTATGACGATCTGCTTCACCCGCAGCTTGTGCTCGCTGATGATGGCGACGATATCGTCGATGTCATCGCCGGGATCGATGACCATCGCCTCGTGCGTGGTTTCATCGCCGATGATGGAGCAGTTGCATTGCAGCGGGCCGACGGCAAGGACTTTGTGGATCATCCCGCTATTCTCGCTCATCGGCTAACAATCCACCACGGAGGCGCGAACGGATTTCACCGGGAAACGTGTCATGTTGAGCGCAGCCGGGACTCCACGAAGTGGAGTTCCGGCGCAGTCGAAACACCCCTACTTCAACAGCGCCCTGGGTTAGCCCGCGATGGGACCGGGTGGAAACCCGCCCCGAGGTGTCGCCTAGGCTGTGAGCAACTGGTGCAGCGATTTCACCAGTTCCGGACGATCCTCTTTCGGTACCAGCGCATCCGCTAACTCATGCACCCCATCTACTTTCGCCGACGCTCCCGTCAGCATAATGGTTGGAACGTCCGGATGTCGCTGTTTGATCTCCCGCGCAATGAGCGCGACCTCATGGCGGTTGCCGTCGAGGTCCAGAACCACCGCATCCACGAGTTCCCGGCCGCACAAGTCCATGGTTTCGAATCCGTTGCAGGAAACCAGAACGCGATATCCATGGCGGCGGAGAAATTCCGCACGCATCAATAAAGCGGTATCGTCACAGCAAAAATGAAGGATTGTGTGTGTACTTCTTTGACGCTTAGACATAGCAACTCACCTTTCGGCGGTCAGCGAGCTGCTCGAAGCGCGCGGTTGGCCAAACATTAACCAGCCGTATGTTGGCATGCGCGCGATGGACCTGTGTGTTCAATATTGCACATTGGCCCAAAATAGTTATTCGTGCAGTATCACATCAAGAAGGGAGTCGTTGATCTTCAATCCGCCGTTATAGTGCAGGAAGCCTAGTTCGCGGAACTTGTTCATGAAGAAGCTGATGCGCGCCCGGGTTGTGCCCACCATTTCGGCCAGCACTTCATGCGTGATGTCCGGCGCCAGGAAAGGCTGCCGTTTCCCTTTCATGCCGAAACGGGCGAGCAGCAGGAGCGTGCGGGCCAACCGCTTCTCCGACGAATTGAATAACTGGTCGATCAGGTCTTCCTGTACGCGGACGGTGTTCGCCAGCAGATAAGCGATGAACATCCTGGAAAAGTCATGCTCCTGGCGCAAGAGCCGGCTCACCAGAGACTTCTCGATGCGCGTCACCGTGCAATCGCCCATCGTCACCGCAGTCGCCAGCCGCCCCTTGTGGCCGGTCAGGCTCTCTTGCCCAAAGAAATCTTCCGGCCCCAACAGACCCACCACTGCCTCCTTCCCCTGCTGTGACGTAACCGCAAGCTTTATGCGGCCCTGCGTCAGGTAATAGAGGGATGTACCGGGATCGCCCTGCGAATAGATCTTGTGCTTTTTCTTGTAGTGGAGAATCTTCTTCCCTGCCCCCGGTTGGGAGAGAAAGATTCGAGGATTGAAAGTGGCAGGGACCATGGCCTTCTCCATGTTGGAGAGTCCTCCCGCCGCCGGGTAGAGCGCCTCGAATTCCTTCTGATGCAGGGCAGGCGTTCCATCAAACCTGCACCATGACACGACGACGGAGACTTGAAATTACTTTTTTCTTTGCGGTTATTCTACCGCCATTCAGCTTGCTTTTGTCGCCATACTGTACAAAGCTCTACGGACAAAGGTCAGAGGTGAGAGGTATGAGGTTAGAGGTTAGAGGTTAGATTGCAGAGATGAAACCCTCGGCTGATGTCCGTATGATCGAACCCAAGGGTTTTAACCTCTGCCCTCGAACCTCATACCTCTGACCTGACTTCGCCTCTGACCTCTCTACGATGCGACCAAAAATTTCCCCGTGCTCGTCTGGTCCGAGCGGAAGCGCAGTAGGGCCGCGATGTTGCCGGCCTTGTCCAATTCGGGTTGATCTTTCAAGTAGAACAGTTCGATATCGCGGCGGATCGCCATCGGGATGATCGCGTCGCAGACGTCGTCCAACTCGCGTGTGGCGCGCCCGCAGGCAACGCAGGCGGGAACAATGTGGGCATCGAGGTGACCGCAGTTGGAGCATTCCACGGCGTGGGCCGAATAGTTCTCCGTCAGGAACAGGCTCTGCACTTCGCCGGCTTCGAGGCCTTGCAGCACGCGGCGCAGTCCGCTGACGCCGCGCCCGTTGGCGCGCGCGTTGTCGAGCGCCTGATTGAGCTTGGAGGAACCACGCTCGTGGATCCACTTCCTGAGCACTGAGTCGGCGCGCTCGCGAACCTCTTCGTTCGAAACGCTGGCCACATCGGCGGAGAAACGGCCAATCAAACGCTGCTTAACGTAGGGGTGGAGATGATGCTCGAAGTCCCCCCAATTTGAATCCTGGCAGCCGATAATCAGCCGCTCCCAAACGCCCCGCTCCTGATCGGTGCGCAAGCGTTCGGCGACGGACTTGAAGTGTTGCGCCGCTTCGTCGGCGACGCGTCGCTCGGCGTGTCCCGCGTCGTATCCGTTATAGCCGTCGCTGGCTGAGCCCCGCGAAAGCAAGTGAACGATCGACGAGCCTTCGCGCAGGTCGTCGAGACGCAGATCGAAGAACCGGGCCCGTTGCCGATCCACTACTGCGACCGAGAGCGCAGGCTGAGCGCCCAGCAAGGCGGCCAGCGGCTTCAATTGAAAGCGGGATTGGAGATAAACGCGTGTTGCCCCGAGACGAGGAGGCAGGTCAAACTCCTTCCAGAAATTCTGCGCTGAGCAGGCAAAAACCGCTTTTCCCCGCGGCCCGCGCAAGTTGGCGGCAACCTCCAGCACGCGATCCAGGTCGGCGTGCAACGGCCCGTTCTTGCCCTGCGCCGCCGGACTCTTGAGGGCGTTTTTCACCACATCTTTCGCGGCAATGGCCTGATTGCGATGCGACCGATCCTGCGGAGGATCGGGCTGGAAGTAAAAGCTTAGGGCGCATGCGCCTTTGGTTTCATCTGCCTGAAAAGCAGCCAACTCACGGATTTCATCCCGTGTGATCATGCGTTTCTCCTTATGTTTATTTGGAAACTGCGGTCCGAGTCTTGAGGAAATGGTCTTTCTGCAACTCTCGGGCTACGGTAGGTGTTTTGCGCACGCAGTCGCGAGCCCGTTCGACCGATTCGCGAACGGCCTCGGGATGGCGGCCGGTGATAGAGGCGACTTCGTTGAGGGAAAATCCTTCGATGCCATAAAGGAGGAAGGCTTCACGATCTGTGCGGTCCACATCGCGCAGAGCACCGTGAACCAGGGCCATCATTTCCTCGGAATACGCGCTTTGCTCCGGATCAGCCACCCGACTGTCGGCAATCATGCTTTCCCGCGTCCAGCCTTCATCGGCCTGGTGAAACTGCAGGTTCACCTCATCCGATGCCTGCACATTCTGCTTGCGCCGGCTGTCCTCCAGGTGCACTGGCTCTTCCAGTTCTCGGAGGCGCGCCGACATTTCCCCGATCGATTCGAGCGCCAGCCGGTAAAGCCACGGCTCCAGCGCCAGCTTTTCGGGACGTTCGTGGTCGCCGAGGGCACGGGCGATGGCCTCATTCACGACATCGCTCGTCGACAGATCCGCGTCGGTGAATTCACCGTCCGCCTGACGGAAGTAAAGTTCCCGTTCCACGAAGCGCTCCAGCCGGCCAAGATTGGCGTCGACGTACCCGCTGATGTCGTCGGCTGAGATGGTCGGAGCCAGCACGGCTGCCATCGTCTGTTCAAAGGGCACACCAGGCTCAGGTCCGGGAACCGAATCCCCGCCTCCGCGCCAGCGCCGCCAGCGATGGCTGGAACGGAGCAGCTCCTTGTGCCGGTTGATCTGCTGCATCAGGTCGTCGAAGGCTGCTTTGATCGCCGAGGTCGCGGTGGGAGCTTTCTTCTCGACCGCAAGCTGGCCCGAGGGCAATCGCAAGTTGAGGGAAATTAGGGTTCCCTCGCGGGAAGGGTTCTCCTCGAGAACGGCCTTCAGGTGCACCAGTTCCGGTCGGAAGACGCGCAGGCGCTTCCTGATCTTGTCGATCTGGTGGTTGATTTCCTTCTCTATGTCGGGGGTTTTGGGGACCTTGTAACTGACATGAACGTTCATCGGTAGCCTCGGAACGCGGGCGGCAGATCCCGTGAAGCTTCGGTCCTGTTACAAGACGATTGTACACCCCATGGCAAGGGGGAAAAGACCACGTTTGTGCACCCCTCAACAGCAGGTCTACCGCCCGTCGCCGCTTTGGTTGGCACGGCCTCTCTGCTCGCGGAGACGCGGAGAATGGCACGTCCTATGCTCCGGCAGCGGATTCATATGCAATTGTGGTCAGGACTCCCAGGGATTGAGCACACCCACTCCCATACGCTCAAAGTCGGCGACATTCCTGGTCGCAACTGTCAGCCCGTACACCAGAGCCGTGGCGGCGATGAGGGCGTCACGATCCGACCGAGGGCTAGGCACGTGCAGCGCCGCGCACCTTTGGGCGACGGCGGCGTCAATCGCTAAGATACGACCTGAAAATGTCGGCATCACGTGTCCGTCCATCCAGGCACGAAGAATTGCGCCCTGCTCTTTATGCCGCCATTCGATGAGAAGAATCCCGATCTCCAGCTCCAGTACGGACACGACAGAGATGTAGAAACTCGCCGACGGCAAGGGTTGCGCCCATCTCGTGACGTTTGGATGAGCTTTCTTCGCCTTTCTCAATTCTGAAACTACATTGGTATCGAGGATGTACATTAGGCCAAGTCCGCCGACTCGTGCAGGTTTCCCCGCAGACGAGCCGGCTCAAATTCAATGTCAGCGGCCGATGGCATCGCCAACAGGTCCGCAATGCTCTTCTGTCCGCCTGTAATCCTCAGATACTCCTCCACCGTAAGCAGGACGTGGGACGGACGGCCTCGATCCGTGATGAAAACCGGCCCCCGCTTAGCGGCCCTCTTCGCCCTGCTTGTGTCTTGATTAAAGTCCCGGCTCGATAGTTTTGTAATAGCCATAATCGTCAATCCTTCAATGTAGCAACGTGTCTACATTCTAACAGAAAGCGAGGTCTGCTCCTATCGCCCAAAAAGGTCGCCGCCGCCGTACACATCAAGAATCTGGACATGCTCGTCATACGCCCACCAGCTACTTCACGTACTCCGAATCCTTGCTCAGTTCCTTCGGAATCGGCACTGGAAAGGGTGGAAACTCCTGAGAGAAGCCCTTGAACAGGGCAACGGTCGGCTCGGCCCGCCGCACGCCATCGTGCACACAAATCATGTGGGGATCGTTCTTCGAGTAGCCTTCCCACAGCGAGACGCCAGCGTAAGCGCCATCCTTGCGCAGGATGTAGTAGGTCATATCCATGAAGTGGAGGCGAGTCATGTCGTTGTCGTGGTTGCGGGCGATGCGCTTGAGCGCGTCCATGCCCGCTTCCAGGGGAGACATTCCGTGGCGCATGTTTTCGACGATGGTGTGCGCTCCGGCGACCTTGATGTTCTCTTCGCCGCTTCCGGTTGCGCCCGCCGAGCCTACATCCTGATCGGTGTAGCAGCCAGCGCCGATGACCGGCGAATCGCCGCAGCGACCGGGAAGCTTGAAGGCGAGGCCGCTGGTTGTGGTCACGCCTGACATTTCTCCCTTGGCGTTGAGGGCCGAGCAGTGGATTGTGCCGGTCGGCGGAAACAGCACGCGGCGGATTGCGGCCATGCGGAACTCGGGCTCGATGCCGACGTTGGCGGCGCGTTCCTCAAGGCGCTGGATGCGGTCTTCCCACGCACGTTGGCGATCTCGCCTGGAAGAAGCGGCGCTGGAAGACGCGGCGAGCTGCGGCTCTGCCTGGTTCAGTACCTGAGGGTTCAGCAGCTGTGATTGCGGCGCGGTCAGGGGTGGCTTCCAGTTCGGATCGGAAAGTCCGGGTCCCCACCAATCGTCGGTGGAGTGATTCTCCTTCCAGAGCAGCCAGATCTTGCGCGAGCGTTCGGTGAGCAGGTTCTCGCGCGGAAAGCCGACAGCGACGGCAAAGCCTTCGGCGCCTTCGCCGACGAGCATCACGTGGCCGGTGTGTTCCATCACGGCCTTCGCGACCATCGAGACATTCTTGATGTTCCTCACTCCGCCGACCGAGCCGGCGCGGCGCGTGGGACCATGCATGCAGCAGGCGTCGAGTTCAACCACGCCTTCTTCGTTGGGCAGGCCGCCGAGACCGACGGAATCGTCGTTGGGGTCATCTTCCGGGCCTTTGACCACGCGGATAGCGGCATCGAGCGTGTCGCCGCCGCTCTTGAGATATGCGTAGGCATCGTCGATGTAGTTGATGCCGTTGTGCGCACACACAATGATGGGCGGCTTGCCCATGCGCGGCGCGGCGGATTTGGCCGTCTCAGACTGGCTGGCTGGTTCGGCACTGCGGTCCGCGGCGTTCAGGGTGGTGGCAAGCGAGGCAACGACTGCGGACTCGATGAATCCACGGCGAGTAATGGACATGACGGCTCCTGAGTTGAGCTGATCGGCAGAATCCTGATCGGCAGCATCCTGATCGGCACAATGATGATCGGGCAAAAGCATAGCACGGGGATGAAACTGGCTCACGTGGCGACGTATTCGAGCAGCCGCTTCAGGCCTTCGCGGAAGACTTCCGGCTCGGTAATCAGGCTGAGCACGAGATAGCCTTCGGATGGGAAGTCGTAGAAGTGTCCGGGATGAACGCTGACGTGCGCGTGGCGCAGAAGGCGAATGGCAAGGTCTTCATCGCT
>Ga0326727_10026377_pt1 | contig 10778 bp, 2 predicted proteins | sample MB2enrmetagenome_FD_207643 | JGI IMG/M metagenome (GOLD analysis project Ga0326727, IMG submission 207643) | Lab enriched peat soil microbial communities from McLean, Ithaca, NY, United States - MB29MY | ecosystem: Environmental > Terrestrial > Soil > Wetlands > Peat | place: USA: New York... | reverse complement strand
ATCAAGGTCTCCGATAGTCAAATGAAATCGATTAACCTCATTCGGCATGATGAATTACCACAATGGAACTATGCATTTGTTCCTAACTTTGCAAGCCAAAATGCCAATTAATTTTTGCGCACCTGCTTAAGAAATTCTGCGGGGCTAATCATTCTATGCCAACAGCTGTCTAACCGGAATACCAGACTAAATCGTTGCAGATTCACGCATGGGCCTAAAGTCCATTCATCATGGATGCCATGCCGCTGGTAAGAAATTCCGGCTATTCTGGCTATAACAGAAGGGTAGAAGCTCGGGCTGTTTTGATGGTGGCCTGAAGACCGGTTTAAACGTTGAATTACGGTCATGAGGAATCGAAATACAAGGTTACTGAATTCTCCGACGAGGCCTGACGGCCTCTTGTAACCACCGTTTACAGGAATTATCTTTGTTTTTTCAGGCAGGAGTTTGTCTCACATAGCCGGGATGTTCAGTTATCTCGACTTGCATTGCCCGATTTAAAAGCCTCTTGGTTAGTTGCTTCAGATCTGGGACAAATACCATTCGCGTTGTTTTTTCGGATTTCAAATCTGGAGACTTGGGTTCTGGCTGTACAGAAATTAAATTCTCAATATGAACAGAATTAGTATTTACCTGACACTGCCGTCACCGGTTGGTAATTTCACGTCTGGCAGAAGGAGACATCAATAATGGAGATGAGCATAAAGACCGTTCGCGTAAGCTTTTCCCGGATGTGGGCGCGTCTGTGCAGAAGCGATCCGGCACAGAATTATGCCGTTGATGAACTACCTCTTCGATCGGAACTGTTCAGTGCCAATCAGATGGAGCAGCATGGTAAGGTCCTCGCGGATTTGCACCAACTAAAGCCTGGCCGCCATCAGGATCACCTTCTGGCGCGGTTGGCCGAGAATGAAAGACTCCTGCTTGAAGTTTACAACCTGCTGACAGATGACGTCAAAGTGGACCGCCGGATAACACCAGCCGGGGAATGGCTGCTCGATAATTTCTATGTAATTGAGGAACAGATTCGAACGGCTAAGCAGCACTTGCCGAAGGGTTATAGTCGTGAGTTGCCGCGCTTGCTGAACGGCCCATCGGCTGGGCTTCCGCGAGTGTATGACATTGCTCTGGAGACGATCTCTCACGGCGATGGCCGGGTGGATCCGGAAAACCTCAGCAGATTCGTAGCCGCCTACCAGTCGGTGACCATTCTTAAATTGGGCGAACTTTGGGCCATTCCCATCATGCTGCGGCTGGCACTGATCGAGAATCTTCGGCGGGTTGCCGCCCGGATCGCCGCCCACAGGATTGATCGAAACCTCGCCGAATATTGGTCTGACCAGATGACGGAGATTGCCGCAAAGGATCCAAAGAGCCTGATTCTGACGATCGCCGACATGGCACGATCAACCCCACCGATGGTGAGTTCGTTTGTTGCGGAGCTCACGCGCCGCTTGCATGGCAATGATCCCGCTCTGGCCCTGCCGCTCACCTGGATTGAACAGCGACTGTCAGAGTCCGGCCTGACCATCGAACGGTTGGTGCGCTCGGAGAACCAGCAACAGGCCGCTGATCAGATTTCGATGAGCAACAGTATAGGCAGCCTCCGTTTCCTGGGAGCAATGGACTGGCGCAATTTCGTAGAAACGATGAGCATTGTCGAGCAGACCCTGGCTGAGGATCCTGGCGACGTCTACGGCAAGATGGATTTTGCCACCCGTGATCGCTACCGCCACGTCGTGGAAAAAACGGCCAGGAGCAGTCCGCACTCCGAGAATGAGGTGGCGGCTAAAGCGATTCAGCTGGCGCATGAGGCAGCGGCCCGGAAAGGCGACGACGAACGCAAGGCGCACGTCGGGTTCTACCTGATCGACGAGGGATTGGCGCAACTCGAACGAAGAACGGAGGTGCGCGTATCGTCTGCTGAGGTTCTACGTAATGTCTGTTGCCGGTTTCCTTTGCTGCTGTATGGCGGCTCCATCTTGCTGATAACGGCGATTTTGGCCGGGTGCTTCATTTATAAGGCGTACGCCGGCGGTTTGCAGGGTTGGGGGCTCGGGCTGGTCGGCCTGCTCTCGATTCTGTGCGCCAGTCATCTGGCGGTAGCCCTGGTGAACTGGCTGGCGACGTTGCTGGCAACTCCGCGCCCGCTTCCGCGAATGGACTTCTCCAAAGGGGTCCCGCAGGAATTGCGAACTCTGGTTGTGGTCCCGACGATGCTCACGAGCATGCATAACATCGAGGAGCTGATCAAGGCACTGGAAGTCCGCTTCCTGGCAAATCGTGATGACCACCTCCACTTCGGTCTGCTCACTGATTTCCGCGACGCCACTAAAGAAACGCTGCCGGAGGACGAACCCCTGTTGCGACTGGCCCGGCAGAGGATTGAGGAGCTCAACGAAAAGTACCGGGGTCCGGAAAGTGATACCTTCTTCCTGTTTCATCGTCCGCGCCGATGGAATCCGCAAGACCGGATCTGGATGGGGTACGAGCGCAAGCGCGGTAAGCTTGCGGAATTGAATGGGCTTTTACGCGGCGGATCAAGTGACCGCTTCTCGTTAGTCGTCGGTGCAACGGCGGTCTTATCGGACGTGAAGTACGTGATCACCCTGGATACCGATACGCAACTGGCACGCGATTCGGCGCGGCAGTTTGTGGGCGCCATGGCGCACCCGCTTAATCGTGCGCGCTACGACGAAGACCGGCAGCGTGTCGTCGCAGGGTACGGCATCCTTCAGCCTCGGATGGCGGTGAGCCTGTCCGGCACGAACCGGTCGCGGTATGCGCGCATGTGCGCCAGTGAGATCGGCATCGATCCGTATACACGTGCCGTTTCCGATGTTTACCAGGATCTGTTCGGTGAAGGCTCGTTCATAGGCAAGGGCATTTATGAGGTTGATGCATTCGAACGGTCGTTGGGTGGGCGTTTCCCCGACAACCGGATACTTAGCCACGATCTTCTGGAAGGGTGTTACGCCCGGGCCGGGCTGTTGAACGACGTGCAGTTGTACGAGGAGTACCCATCTCGTTACAGCGCGGATGTGAGCCGCCGGCATCGTTGGATTCGCGGTGATTGGCAGATTGCAGCCTGGCTGTTGCCCGGCATTCCCGGCCCCGATGGTAGCTTGCGGAAGAATCCGCTCTCGGTGCTGTCCCGCTGGAAGATCTTCGACAACCTGCGACGCAGTCTGACGGCCGCGGCGTTGACGCTCCTGCTGCTGTTGGGCTGGATCGTGTTACCATCGGCCTGGTTCTGGAGCTTGGCGGTTATCGGCATCATCCTGATTCCTTCTTTGATAGCTTCGGCCCTGAATCTGCTTCAGAAGCCTTTCGATGTGACTCCGGGGCAACACCTCGCTGCCGGACTGCGCTCGGCTAGCCAGCACTTCGCTCAAGCTGCATTCACGCTCGTATGCCTGCCATACGAAGCGTTTTTCAGTCTGGATGCGATAGTGCGCACCGCCTGCCGGATAATGATCACACATAAGCAACTGCTGCAATGGAATCCATCGGACAATTCGGATCGCAATAGACGCACGGACCTGGCAGGTTCGTGTCTAAGCATGTGGATTGGTCCAGTCATTGCCACTGCCGCGGTGATAACGCTTGCGGTGGCAAAGCCGGCCGTGCTGGCTGTGGCCGGGCCCATACTGGGCCTCTGGTTTGCCTCTCCCGCAATCGCTTGGTGGATCAGTCGGCCGCTCGCTCGCCGCCGAGAACAACTGACTGCTGCTCAGACCCTTTTTTTGCGGAAGCTTTCCCGGAAGATATGGATGTTCTTCGAGACTTTTGTCGGCCCCGATGATAATTGGCTGCCACCTGACAACTATCAGGAGCATCCCACTCCCGTGGTCGCGCATCGTACGTCGCCGACCAACATGGGACTTGCGCTGCTGGCGAACTTGTCCGCGTACGACTTTGGATTTATTTCAACCGGAAAACTCATCGAACGAACAGCGAAGGCACTTCATACCATGGATGGCCTGGAACGACACCGAGGCCACTTTTATAACTGGTACGACACGCAATCTCTGAAACCGTTGCCGCCTCACTACATTTCGTCGGTGGACAGCGGGAATCTCGCAGGCCATTTGCTGACATTGCGTCCGGGACTGCTCGGACTTGCCGATCACAAGATCCTGGGAACGCGATTCTTTGAGGGCTTAAACGACACTATCAGGATTGTCATAGACGCTGCGGCCTCCGCCCCGGCAGGATACGCTCGGGCCAAGCTCGCTCAACTTCAGCGGGATTTTGAGTCCGCTATCCGCTCCCAACCCGCCCCGCTCGCAGCTACGCGGCTGTCCCTTGATCAGCTGGCAATATCCGCTGCGGTAGTGATCGCCGATGTGGAAGCACACGATGCCGACCCCGAGAACCAATTTAGGTCGTGGGCCCAAGCCTTCGCCGGGCAATGTCGAGATGCCCTCGATGAACTTACGTTACTCGCCCCGTGGATAGAACTTTTGTCTTCTCAGAATAGGATAGGAGACTTTCCCGATCTGGACGAGATCCCGACACTGCGCGAACTGGCAGCATTGGAGGTAAAGCTCCTGCCAACGATCGGAGATCGGCTCAACTCTACCGCCACGTATGAGGAAAGTGCCTGGCTTGGTGAGCTTGGGCGGCTCATCACGGTAGCCAGCCAGCACGCCACAACAAGGATTGAGGCCATTAAAGGGCTTGCCCTGCAATGCGACGCACTCGCTTGGATGGAATATGACTTCCTGTATGACGAGACGCGTCATCTGCTGGCTATCGGCTACAATGTCGATGAATGCCGGCTGGACTCCAGTTACTACGATCTTCTGGCTTCGGAAGCGAGGTTCTCCAGTTTCGTGGCTATTGCGCAGGGACAACTGCCGCAGGAGAGCTGGTTCGCCCTGGGACGTCTGCTCACTACAGTTGGCGGAGAACCTATTCTCCTTTCCTGGAGCGGTTCGATGTTTGAATACCTGATGCCGCTCCTGGTAATGCCGACGTACGAATACACGCTGCTCGACCAGACCTATAAGGCGGCTGTGGCCAGGCAGATCGAGTATGGGAAAATACGCGCCGTGCCGTGGGGCATTTCAGAATGTGGTTACAATGCCATCGATGTGAATCTCAACTACCAATACCGCGCCTTCGGTGTGCCCGGCCTGGGGCTTAAACGCGGGCTCGCCGAAGACCTGGTGATTGCCCCCTATGCCTCGGCGCTGGCGCTCATGGTGGCGCCCAAGGAGGCATGTCAGAACCTCGAGCGACTCGCTGCGGAAGGTTTTGAAACCCGGTATGGTTTCTACGAGGCAATCGACTACACTCCGTCGCGTCTTCCGCACGGACAACGGAGCGCCGTGGTCCGATCCTTCATGGCCCATCACCAGGGGATGAGTCTCCTCTCTATGGCCCATCTCCTCCTGGACCGCCCAATGCAGAAGCGATTCGAGTCGGATCCCCTGTTCCAGGCAACCATGCTTTTGCTCCAGGAACGAATCCCCAAGGCAACGGCGTTCTATGCGCATACAACCGGACTCTCCGAACACCAGATGGCTTCCAGCGCCCTGGAAACGCCGATTCGCGTTTTCACAACCCCCGATACGCCGAACCCGGAAGTGCAGTTGCTTTCGAATGGCAGGTACCATGTGATGATTACCAATGCCGGCGGTGGTTACAGCCGCTGGAAGGACCTCGCCGTGACCCGCTGGCGCGAAGACCGCACCTGCGACAACTGGGGCACGTTCTGTTATATCCGCGACGTGGCCAGCATGGAGTTCTGGTCAACTGCTTATCAGCCAACGCTCAAACGGTCGAAGCATTTCGAGGCGATCTTCTCGGAAGGGCGAGCTGAGTTTCGCGGCCGCGACCACGATTATGAGACGCATACCGAGATCGCTGTTTCACCGGAGGATGACATCGAACTGCGGCGTGTCCGCATCACCAACCGTGGCCGGACGCGCCGGGAGATAGACGTTACCAGTTACGCGGAAGTGGTTCTGGCTCCTCCTGCCGCGGACGCATCGCATCCGGCGTTCAGCAATCTCTTTGTGCAGACCGAGATCATCCGGCAGCAGCAAGCAATCCTCTGCACTCGCCGGCCCCGCTCTCAGGATGAGCGGACGCCTTGGATGATGCATCTGATGGCCGTGCATGGGGCGAAGAGCGGAGAAGTCTCCTATGAGACCGATCGCATGCAGTTCATCGGCCGCGGAAACACCTTAGTCGATCCGCAAGCGATGAGCGGAGATGCTGCAACTGGAGCGCTCTCGGGCAGCGAGGGCTCAGTGCTTGATCCGATTGTCGCCATCCGCTACCGGATAACCCTGGACCCGGGAGAAACGGTAACGATAAACATGGTCTCCGGCATCGGTGAAACCCGTGAAGCAGCCTTAGGCCTGGTGGAAAAATATCATGATCGGCGTCTCGCGGATCGTGTCTTCGATCTGGCATGGACCCATGGCCAGGTGCTGCTGCGTCAGTTAAATGCCTCAATGGCCGATGCGCAACTCTATGGGCACCTTGCCACTTCCATCATCTACGCCAATGCAACGCTTAGAGCCGAACCGAGCGTCCTCATAAAGAACCACCGGGGGCAATCCGGCCTATGGGGTTACACCATCTCCGGCGATCTGCCGATTGTGCTGCTGCAGGTTGAAGATCCGGCCAAAATCGACCTGGTGCGCCAACTCTTGCAGGCCCACGCATACTGGCGTCTAAAAGGACTGGCGGTGGACCTGGTGATCTGGAACGAAGACCACGCCGGATACCGGCAACTCCTCCAGGACCAGATTATGGGGCTAATTTCCGCAAACACCGAATCCAACGTAACCGATCGACCCGGTGGTATTTTCGTGAGACCTGCGGACCAGATAGCGGAGGATGACCGTATTCTGATCCAAACGGTCGCTCGTGCCATCATCACCGACAGCCGGGGGTCGCTGTCGGACCAGATCCATGGCCGCAGTTTGGTGGAAGTAACCGTGCCCCTTTTAACCCCGGCCCGAACCAGCCTCGCCGAACCCCTGCCGGTCGCCCCGTTGCCACGCCACGATCTGGCGTTCTACAACGGACTGGGCGGATTCAGCCCGGATGGGCGCGAGTACGTCATTACCACTGCGCATGGGCATCTGACGCCTGTTCCGTGGGTGAATGTGCTGGCCAACCCGCACTTCGGGACCGTCATCTCAGAGAGCGGTCTTTCCTACACCTGGAGCGAGAATGCCCACGAGTTCCGCCTCACTCCCTGGGAGAACGATCCCGTGACCGATTCAAGAGGAGAGGCATTTTACCTCCGTGATGAAGAGCGCGGTCACTTCTGGTCGCCTACGCCGCTACCCTGCCGCGGGGCAACGCCTTACGTCACCCGGCACGGATTCGGCTACAGCGTCTTCGAACACACCGAGCGCGGCATCCGCTCCGAAATGTGGGTTTACGTGGCTCTGGATGCAGCGATCAAGTTCACGGTGCTCAAAGTGCGCAACCAGTCGGGCCGATCCCGCCGGCTTTCTGCTACTGGATATGCGGAATGGGTGCTTGGCGACTTGAGGCCAAAATCTTCCATGCATGTGACCACCGGAATTGACCCGACTTGCGGCGCACTTTTCGCGCGCAACCCATACAACACGGAGTTCCGCGACCGGACTGCGTTCTTCGATGTGGACGATACGACTTGCACCGTGAGTGGCGATCGGACTGAATTTCTGGGACGCAACGGTACAGTAAGCAATCCTGCCGCCATGATGCACACACGCCTTTCAGGCAAGTTGGGAGCCGCTCTGGATCCCTGCGCCGCGATCCAGGTGAAGTTCGATCTGGCCGCAGGGCAAGAGCGTGAGATCGTTTTCAGGCTCGGACTGGGACGAGACACCGACGATGCCAGAAACCTGGTCAATCGCTTTCGAGGATCAACGGCTGCGCGCGACGCCCTCGACGTGGTGTGGCAGCACTGGACGCACACCCTCGGCGCAGTAAATGTGGAAACACCCGACCACTCCCTGAACGTGATGGCCAACGGCTGGCTGTTGTATCAAACCCTGGCGTGTCGCCTTTGGGCGCGAAGCGCAACCTACCAGTCTGGGGGAGCCTTTGGTTTCCGCGATCAGTTGCAGGACGTGATGGCGCTCATCCACGCCAGGCCGCATATCGTGCGCGAACACCTGCTCCTGTGCGCGGCCCGTCAATTTCCGGAAGGAGATGTTCAGCATTGGTGGCATCCTCCTACGGGTCGGGGTGTGCGTTCTCACTGTTCGGACGATTACCTCTGGCTGCCGATCACGACGTGCCGCTATGTCCTCACCACAGGGGACACCGGCGTGTTGGATGAGCCCATCAACTTCATCCAGGGCCGCCCCGTAAACGCGGATGAAGACTCTTATTACGATCTGCCCAGTCACTCTGAAGAGGCGGCGAGTCTTTACGAGCACTGTGTTCGAGCTATCCTGAACAGCCTCAAATTCGGTGAACACGGCCTGCCGCTCATCGGTTCCGGTGACTGGAATGACGGCATGAACCTGGTGGGCGAACACGGCAAAGGCGAAAGCGTGTGGCTGGGATTTTTCCTGTATGAAGCGCTTATGCGCTTCACTTTGGTTGCCCGCACGCATGGCGACGTCTCGTTCGCCGATCGTTGTATATGGGAGGCGGAGGGGCTGCGTCGCAATATCGAGAGTCATGGCTGGGACGGCAAGTGGTACCTTCGCGCCTATTTTGACGACGGTTCGCCGCTTGGATCAACAGTTAACCCCGAATGCCAGATCGATTCGATTGCGCAGAGTTGGTCCGTTCTTTCAGGTGCGGGAGATCAAGAGCGTTCGCGCATGGCCATGGAATCGGTAGATGAGCGTCTAGTGCGCCGGGAGCACGGGCTGATCCAACTTCTGGATCCCCCCTTCGACAAGTCCGCGTTGAATCCTGGTTACATTAAAGGGTATGTCCCAGGAGTCAGAGAAAACGGCGGGCAGTATACACATGCTGCCATCTGGGCGGTAATGGCCTTTGCTCGCTTGGGGGACAATCGGCGCGCGTGGGAGCTCTTTACCATGATCAACCCGGTGAACCATGCAAGATCAACCGAGGAGACCGCCACCTACAAAGTGGAACCCTACGTCGTTGCCGCCGACGTCTATGCGGCACCGCCGCATACCGGCCGCGGCGGCTGGACATGGTACACAGGTTCGGCCGCCTGGATGTACCGGCTGATCGTGGAATCACTACTGGGGCTGAGACTTGAAGTGGATAAACTGTGCTTTTCGCCGTGCCTCCCTGCGGATTGGGAAGGGTATAAGATGCACTACCGTTATCGAGAGACGGTCTACCACATCGCGGTCCTGCAAACACCTTCCGAAAATGGTGAGTTGTTCGTGAGCGTGGATAGCATTGAGCAACACGACAAGTCCATCTCCCTTGTCGACGACCATAAGGAACATTGGGTCGAAGTGAGGATCCCCGTTTCAGGCGTTTGAGAACTCGTCTGTGGTATCTATCCAAAAAGACGCCGATGAACTTATGAAACTGTCTCAACGTGGTCCGTCATATATGGCAGTTATGCTAAATGTAACGGATACCGTTGACGGTTTTTTCTTCACCCCACACACTCTCTTTACATTTTCCCCTGTACAATCAAACCGTTACATTTGCAGTATCCGCAGATCTTCTCCGGCACGTTAGTTGCGATGTACCTTTCTGAGCAGAGCAGGAGCACTGTCGTGCCTTCTGCAAAAGTTTAGCAGTTATGATAACAAGGAGGTAACGAAATGAATAGCCTTTTGGAATGAAGTGCAGCTCAACCAGGGGCGGAAGATTTCGTATATGCGGTCAAGGACCTAGTAAGAATAATCGTTCACTGAGAAGGTGAACATCTATGAAGCTCAGATTTCAATCTACCGTATTTTTCATCTTAGTGCTCCTCGGAGCTATCACCTGCCTGACCGGCTGCGCGACTACCGGGGTGGATCGGGCCACAAAACCCACCAACTCGCTGCAGACGGTGGAAGATGATTATAAACAAACTTCTGAGCAGATCGATACCACCAGAGCTTCATTGGAGAATCTCATCAAACCGGACCTAACCGATATGAAGAGTGCCTATGACGCCTACGCCAAAAACGTCATGGAAATGGAGAAGCTGGGCAAACAGTTGGACATGCACACCGAAAAGATGAGAGCCCGGGGCAATGAGTACTTTGCGGAGTCGGAAAGTTCGTACACAAACCCCGAAATCCGGGAGCTCAGTGAATGGCCTCGCATCGAGATGAGGGAGAGCTACGCAAAAATACCCGAGGCCAGCATAGGAGTAAAGGGCACCCTCAAATTCTATTTCTCGTATATAAAGGATATTCAGAAGTATTTATCCAACGACCTTACTCCTCAAGGGTGCTTTGCCATCAGACCGATCGCCCAGAGGGCTGTAATGGATGGCGACAGCCTGAAAGAAATGGTCAAGCACGTACTGACCGCCATTGACAGGGTCAAACCCAAGATGGCTCAGGGCGGAATGAATACAGGATGCTCAACCGGCTGCGACCTGAAGTGACGACCAAAAGAGGAACCGGACAATGAATGTCCAACTGCCGTGTAAGACAGAGTCAACTGCGGCTAACGTACCGTCAGTCAAACCGAAATCCTAAAGGAGGATTCCATGAAATCGAGCAATAGAGATAAGACGGAAGGAATGGTAACCGATCACAGGGTTTCCCCCTTTACATCTGAGAAATCCATTCCAGATCGGGTTTTTGTTCTTTGAAATAACAATTGATAGCCTCAACCAGCACAGGAAAGGTTCTTATTGACCTTAGCCGACA
>Ga0326727_10026376_pt1 | contig 10778 bp, 11 predicted proteins | sample MB2enrmetagenome_FD_207643 | JGI IMG/M metagenome (GOLD analysis project Ga0326727, IMG submission 207643) | Lab enriched peat soil microbial communities from McLean, Ithaca, NY, United States - MB29MY | ecosystem: Environmental > Terrestrial > Soil > Wetlands > Peat | place: USA: New York... | reverse complement strand
GGCCCTTTTCTCGAATCCCTTAGTTACCCCTACCGATACGTTCCATGACCCACGCTCTGCGGTAGATGAGGTACCCGATAAGCACCACCACCCCCACGATGACCGCGATATTGAAGTACCTGAATAGTCCCCTGATGTCCTCCCAGTGAGGCCCGAGCACGACGCCCGCGTACGCGAAGGCAAAGCAGAACGGAAGCGACCCCAGCACGGTGTACACGGAGAATCTCTTCACGTCCATCCGGACGATGCCGGCGGGAAAGGAAATGTACGTGCGGACGAAGGGAAGCAGCCGACTGATAAACACGGCACTTTCCCCATGCTTTCCAAACCACTGCTCAGTGCGGTCAAGCTCGCTTGCGCGTATGAGCACGTATTTGCCGTAGCGTTCAAGCAGCGGCCTGCCGCCGTACGCGCCGATAGCGTAAGCAACGAGGGAGCCGGCGAGGCAGCCGAGCGTACCGGCAAGGGTGACGCCGAGAAGGGTAAGTCGCCCTTCCCAGACAACGTACCCAGCAAAGCCCAAGATGATCTCGCTCGGCAGCGGGAAGCCTGTGCTTTCAAGCGTCATCCCGACGAAAACGCCTGCATAGCCGAGCCGCTCGATGACGGTTATGATGAAGTTGCTGAGCGTCTCAACGATGCTGATGGCGAGCACGCCTCACCTCCTCTCCGGCAGGCAGCCAAGCGTCGTAATCCCCCAAACGATCGCTTTTCTGCCAGCTCTAACGTCGGTATGCGCCGCGATTCCTCAGACGAGCGTCTGAGTCGCAGGACGCCTGACCGCCGCGGCAGGGCATCAACGATGGCTGTTATGGCTACGCCGTAACAGCTGAACCACGCGGGGGATGATAAACCTTGCCCACGACGCCGACACGTGCCCCGCCATGAGGTGAAGATGTCGACGAGATAGCCCCTTCGGAAGGCGACAACGAGGGTTCGTAAAAAACGCGGGGCGCCGAAGCACATCAGCAGCACGCTATTATGAGCCACTTCGGGTGCGGCGAACTATTAGGCGGTTTGAACGTATCAAATGACCAGAAGCGAAGTAGCCAGCCGGCTTTTCCGCCGTATAGCCGTAAGCTCCTGCACGTGCATCACGCATCGCGATTCCCGCCGAGGACGCATCGCAACGAATCGTTCGTCATGGGCCCCTTAGCTGCCACAGCGGAACAGGCGAGCAGACGAAGGGCACCAGATGCCTCAGGCGCTGCAGCACTCGCCGTGTTCTTATTTGCTGTTATTTCTTCATTTAGAGTGCTTGAGCAGCTCGGTTTGCGATTGCGACGGGGGCGCGAACGTGAGCGCACCGTTATACGTCGTTTGATAGATCTCAGCGTTCGATCCCGCCAGCTCGCGAAACTCACGCGCGGCTAATGTGGTACAGGGGCGACGGCTTCGCGCTTTGCTATCATATGCGTGCAGAATGGCTGCGTGGGATATGGAACGCGCTACAAGCGCATTATCTTTCTGTTTCACGCCGCTGGCTGCAACACGGGGCAGCTACAGCGACGTGCATGTCGACTGAGACGCAGCCGTACCCCACTATCGTCTTCGATCTTCAATGAATAGAAGGACGATCACTATGAGCGGAATAACGATACCAGCTGCGCGGCTCCAGGAAAACATAATGGAGGTCAGATACCCGAAGCCAACCACTAAGATAATCAGTAATATATATTCTATGATCCTAAGCGGACTCAGTTCCTCCCCTCCCCGTATTTCGTTCTATCTAACTCACACCTGCCGGGCACTGCTCAACTACGTACCTAAGAAGTGGGCAACGACGTAACCGTCGCCTTTTGGCTTCATCCCGCCGCCGTCTCAACGTCCATAAGATCGTCCTCGAATTCAAGGAGTATCGCGGCGTTGGTCCAGTATCGTGAACGGTGTCACGCCTGTTTCATAGGCAAATATCGGTTTATTCACTCGCAGTTAGGTTTGCGCGCAAAAAAGCGGACGTACCGAACGAGCCGCAAGATTAAAGAGCCATCGTCGTGCCACTTGTGTTGAGGATGGCATCATGGTTAACGTGTTAGTAGTCTACTATTCGCGCACCGGAAATACCAAAAAGATGGCCGAGGCGATAGCCGACGCGGCGCACGAAGAAGGCGCTGTGGTCAGACTCAAAGAGGTGGCCGATGCGTCAAATGATGACCTTGTGTGGGCTGATGGCATCATTATCGGCTCACCGGTGTACTTCGGCCTACCAGCAAGCGCGATCAAGAAGTTCATCGAAGACTCGATCAGTGTCAGGAGGCAACTCGAAAACAAGGTCGGCGCTGCCTTCGTCAGCTCAGGGCACCGCGCAGGAGGCAGGGAAACCTCCATTATGGCGCTCCTCCAGGCCTTCATCGTGCACGGCATGGTCGTATGCGGCGACCCGATCTCCTCGGGCGGACACTTTGGCGCGGTTGCAACCGGGGCGCCTGACGATCAGGCCTCGCAGGAGTGCAGGGGTTTGGCGAAAAAAGTGGTAATGCTCGCCACGAAACTGCAACGCGGGTAGGGGCGTTCGTGTGCGATGATGAGGATCCTATCGGAAACGCGCACCCGGGAGTTCACGCTTACGCAAAAAAGACGCACTATGCGTCGTGAGATGTCCGCCTCAGCTCGTTTCCTTAACGTTTTATAGCAGGGGCGCCATCTATCCCTTGTCGGAGCGCCCCGTTGACAGCGATGCACGGTGGGAGGTGTGAGAGATGCGAATGCGTACCAAGTTGATCGCGATCATACTGCTGCTCATTGCGGCGATATTCAGTGCGTACTACCAAGTAGCGCACGGATTCAGTTACCTTCAGAGTGCGGGCATCGTTTTGATGCTTGTCGTGATCGTGCTTCTGGTTGCCGAAAAGCAGGCATAGAACTGCGGTCTGTAACCGAGGCCGGAGCCAGATCCCGCACGACAGAAGCCGCGACGCTGTTTGCAGCAGGAGGGGATGTGCGCGGGATTGCGACTTTTTGATCGAAAAGCTTCTAAATTTTGCGCCTAGAAAGGCTTAAGCCCTTTCCTTCCAGAATCTGTCTAAGAACGTCGCACTTTTTGCCATAGCGCTACACAATCGACGGTCGGAACAAACTCGTGACAGACATATTCCAACTCACCCTCGCATTCATCTACGTGCTCTTCGTGCCGGGATTTGCCATGTCGCTCGCGGTGTTTCCCAGGCGCAACGAGCTCGAGATCACCGAGCGACTCGCGCTTTCGATCGGGCTAAGTCTCACCATCGTAATCGCCCTAGGACTGGTTCTCGGTTACGCCCAAACCCTTATAGCCGCAACCGGCGGCATCACCGCGTACTCGCTGCTCTTCGGCATAGGCTTTGTAACCGTATTTTTCCTCGTCATATGGGTACTGCGAAGGGCGGAGCTGGCGGTTGTCGAAAGGCGCGACGCGCCGCGACCTGAACGCGAGATGGTATTAGACGCGAGCACTGCCAGGCGCGAGAAGGCATTAGACGAGAGCACTGCCAGGCGCGAGATGGTATTAGACGCGAGCACTGCCAAGCGTGTGCGCCCAGAGGACACAACACAAGCAGAGGCCAGACCGCGCAGACGTTGACGCCTGCCGCGCCGCGGCGCGAAGACGGCCGACCCAGACGTAAGGAGTCTCAACCCAGGCGCGGCACGTAGCTGCAACCGTAGCCGCCCTATGCAACGGTCGAGTCGTCAGCGGTAGCGCTGCTCATCACAGGATGCGCAATCCGGCTCGCAGAACCCCCCTCTGTTGTAACTAAATTAAGCGAGAGGCCCCTTGCGAGAGCTAGAGGGGGGGTCACTACGTCCACTGGGCGGTACTAGGAGATCGGATGGTCGCCGAACGCCCTTCTTCGGCATTTTCAGGATAGTGGCTTTATATCGTCTGGGTCACTCTTTTATCGGATGGCCTTGATCGAGGCCTCATCCTTATTGAGAGGAGGTTCGAGAGAGAAATGGACTATGAAAAAGAGATGAATGACCTGAAGGAGCGCGTGTCCAAGCTCGAGCATCGTCTGGATGACTTACGATCAGAGGTAAAAACGCTGTATAACTACATGGAGCGCGACAGCGCCGGTCTGCGATGACGCTGTGCCCTCCGCTCAGCCACGACGAGAGTGCGGCTAATTTTTACGCCTCTGACGCGCGTGGTCTTTACCGGTTGAGCAGGTAGACCGACACGTTCAAGGCGGTGGCGATAGTCACCCATACGATGTAGGGCACGAGTAGGTACGACGCCCGCCGGTCCACCTTGTAGAATTGATAGATGGTAGCGGCGATCAGTATCCACAGCGGCACGATGGTGAACAGACCATACAGTGTGTTCTGCAGCCCAAAAAAGGCTAACGTCCAGACAACGTTGACGGTGAGCTGTGCAGCGAAGAGCGCGATCCCGATGTCTCTTGTGCGAGTTCGAGGCGATCGCCATATGAGGAACAACGCCAGGCCCATCAAGATATAGAGAATCGTCCAGACGGGCCCGAAAGCCGCATTCGGCGGAGTGAACCAGGGCTTGTTGAGCGCGGCGTACCACGTTGGGATGGAGGTGAGGGTAAACACTGACGACCCCAAACCCGCTAACAACGGCACCGCGACGGAGACGATCAGTTTAATGACGTCGACAGCTTTCATCGACCGTTTGTTGCATCGCCCCCTATAAAGCGCTTTTGTAATTGTTTGGGCTCTGCGTCAGCGCCACTATGGTAAAAGAAGGCCAATAAACTCGTTTGGACGATCCCCACTCTAGCAGCCTGCAGTTTTGTGCGACTCTTCTTAACGCGACGCACGATGGTTTCAATCCCTCGAAAGCTGCTGTGTAGCGTCTTACGAGCGAATTGATACGCGGCTCGCAGCACGCCTAAGGCACCCCCCAAACCGCATAATCGCCGCAAACCGCAGCTGATGCGACGCTCACATCACCACACACGGAGAATAGCGAAACGTGACTCGGCGCCATCCTCGTCTACCCGTAGGCGGTTGCTGATGCCCACTGGTTATTCGCTATCAGTCACCGAATCGTCGGAATGCAAATTCGGCGACAAAGATCGCGGCCACTGCCTATGCGCTAAGTATAACGGGCCCGCCTCCGAATCGCATCAACCACCGCAAAGGAAGAGTGGACGCACGGCATTTCCCGCATAGTTCGCGGACGGGTTACGGTTTATTATACGCTCAGATCGACCTACCCAAGAGGGGGCCCTATGGACGCACAAGAAGAGAGAAAGGAAGAGTACAGTAAGGGCAAGGAAGAAAGGGCAAGGCGGAGAAAAAGGAAGAGTTCGCTCCGGACCTTCAACGCACCCGTACACGAGGAGTGCGGCAGCCACCGGTATCGTCGTCCTCCGCCAATTGTCAAGCCGCATCTTTTTTCCTTTTAAGACCATCGTGAATGTTCCAAGGGTTGCTTTTTTGGGGAGAGCCCATATTCTCATCTGTCACGGCTTAATCTTGTACTGAGTTAGTAGAGCTGCAAACTGATGTCCATTGAAGAGGTTCTTGACGTAGTCGTGGAAGCGTTGGGCAGTTTTTGGCGGTTAGTATTGCTATCCTGATGCAATATTGCATCCTCATTGCAATTTTGCCAAAAACCTTTTATACATCAGCGTAGTTTAATATAGCTCGGGAGATAGGTCTCGTTTTTTTGGGGATTTTTAAAACGGACGTTCACTCCTTGGTAAACGGAGGAGGCTTTGGAAATATTTGGCATAGCGGTAACTTGCGTAGGATCGAGCAGTTTATCGCTGCTGAACTGAGCAACCGATGGCTTGATCAAAGTGGGAATAACCGATGCGACAGACGATATCGCAACAGCAAAAGCCATGGAGACAGTAGCGGTCGTCATTCCGACGTTAAACGAGGAACGGCCAATCGGCAAGGTCATCGACGACGTGCCGGTTGCCGACCTCTTTCAGAACGGGCTCAAGATGGCCGCGATACGTGGTTACTAATGACAATCTCATACCCCCAAACTTGGAGATGGACACAAGTCTTTAGCGAACAGCGTGAGGTGATGTCAAATTAACTCTTGATTCTTATGTTCATATAAATTAAAATTATTGATGATCTTTAGTAACAATTAAATACTTTGACACACCTAAGAAGTAACATACTAGCACGGAGAAAAGTCTTCGCAGCTGTGGCCCCTATTCTAACGTGAATGATCACGCGGAGTTTGACGCTGCTGAACTAAGCAACCGATGGCTTGATGAAAGTGGGAATAACCGATGCGACAGACGATATCGCAACAGCAAAAGCCATGGAGACAGTAGCGGTTATCATTCCAACGTTAAACGAGGAAAAAAAGAAGATATATATAAGGGAAAAAGAAGGAAGAGTCCTATAAAGGCAAGGAGGTCGTTGTATAAAATCAAGAGAGTTGAAGCGATATGATTGAGGTTATTGCTCAGGCTTGGTTAGGTTGGATGCTAGCGTTTGGCGAGATAGCCACATTACTTGGTGATGTTCTCCTCGGTATGATAGGCTTTTTTAGCATTTTAAACCTTTTATAAAAATCAAAAGAGGTGAAGCGATATGATAGAGGTTATTGCTCAGGCTTGGCTAGGTTGGTTAGGCATGTTTGGCGAGATAGCCACAATACTTGGTGATGTTCTCCTTGGCGTCGTAGGCTTTTGGGGCTTTTTATCGTTGCTTAGTTAGGATTTCTGTGAAAGAGAATAGCACTAGCCGCCTAAGCGACGATCCTACAGACGCAAAAGAACGGCAGAAACAAGAGTACTACGGGGGGGAGAAAAAAGCTAAAAACAGCCCACCCGCGAAGGCGTGCAGGTCATACTCGTGTCCTGTCGCTGGTAGCCGTCAACGATCAGCAAAGGCTGCCTGCTGCCACTGAGAGGGGGAAATAACGAACTGGCCTGAGCAGGCGCAATCTTTGCTGTACACGGGAAGCCGTCATCGGCAAGAAAGCGATGGGCTGCTCTGCGCCATAACACGCATCGTGAGAGCGTGAGCAGGTAGCGGGGCAACAGACTGTAGCTCCTACCTTAAAAGCGGATTCGCTCAATGGCAGATTCACGCCCACTGTCTGCAGACGTCCAGAACGCCGCCTCGCCGTTTTGGACCCGGAATATGACTTGATCGTCGGCGTGAGGACGCAGGAACGGCCGCTCATTAAGAAGGCGCTTTTTGAGGTTCGCATCGTCAAGAAAACGCACGTCGCCTGACGCTCGCATCATCGTTCCGATGTCGGTTGAGCCCTCCTGGCCAAGCGGGCCTTTTGGCGGGGCATAAAAGCACACCTCAGCCTTCCGATTTGCTGTAAGCTCTCGAAATATCTTTTTTGTCTTCACCGTAGAGAAATAGAAGCCCCGTGCGTCCGCAAACCACATCCCGAGCATCCGCACGCGCGGCTGGTCGCGATCGCACGTGGCGACTGAACAGATCATGTGCTGATTAGCAAAGCGCACGCAGTCGTCAAAGTTCGCCATATCCATAGTATCAACCTTCGGTTCGTTCAGTTGTCATTTCGGAGCAATGAAGTTGTTGGAGACGCAACGTATAGCCCTAGCGTTCGCACTGTTTCGAAAACGGCCAGCAGTCGACGTTCACGCGCGCCGCCGGCGCCGCTCGGCTGCCACTTATTCCGGCCCCCGTCTCGCATCGCGTCGACTCTTGCAGCGGGAGGATGCTACAGCTACAAAGACTCGAACACCTTGCGCCGGTCCGACAAGGCGTCGTTTGAACAGGACTCATTCGTTCACCTTCCAGTACACCCGGTGATCGGTAATGTCGTACGCAACTTTGTAGGTGCTCACGAGTCCACTCAAGTGACCTTTTATGGTCGTAACGGAAAGCCAATACTGGGCCAGGTTGTCCTGCACGTTAAGCTCCTTGAGCACAGCGTAGATGAGGTCTTCCGTTGATCGGGGACGCTCCAAAAGCCGCAGAATTATAGCGTCAATCTCTGCAAGCCGCTCTAAGTGAAGCGCGATCTCGCCGGCACTCTCATCCTTTGACATGACCTGGCCGTGGCCCGGAACAAGCCAGTCAAACGTGGCGTTCTTTATTGCGTTGAGCGAGCGTCGCGTGAGCTCGACGTCTATTGAGTAGGGTAGCTTGTGTCGTTCCCAGACCGCTTTCGAATATAACGCGTCTCCCGCAAAGAGCACCCCGTCGCACAGATAGCCCGTGTGCCCCATCGTGTGACCCGGCAAGAGCAACGGGGCAATTGTCCCTTCGAACGGATAGCCTTCGGTGTAGCGATCGACCGTACACGCCTCTCCGAGGAAGAATCGTGTCGTCATCTCGATCGGTGGACGCGCCCAGCTGAACATGCCCCGAACGTTCACCTCCGGAATTTCGATCAGAAACGCGTCCTCTTTCGGAGCCACCACGATCGCCCCCGTGCGTCTCTGGAGCGTGCTCGCCCACCCAAAGTGATCAGCGTGTCCGTGCGTGATGAGAATCGCCTCAAGATTGAGTGGGGTGTCAATAGCTGCTGTGTCGATTAGGTAATTTTCGTACAGACCAACGTTGGTGTTCCCGAGAATGCAGGTGACGTCGTTCAATTCGATAACTTGTTGCTTCACGCCGTGGCCTTCCGAACAATCGCCAGCGGTTCGTGCCGCCCATACCGGAGAGTGGAGAATGGAGCAGGCTGCACTTCGTGCTGCCGATGATCGAGTGTTTGCGGGTACTCGGCGATAACTCTAACGGCATAATAAGCTTATGAACGCTAACTCAGTGCACCCATAACAGCCAGGTGTGTTGCATGGTCCAGAAATCAGTGTGCCATCTTAACGTGACTCTGCACGTGTCGTAACGGCGAGCACGCCAACAGGTTTGCTCCGTTAAGCGACTCTGAATCCGTGGATATGCCACCGGCATGCGCGAGCATCCCGGAACCAGTTGAAGCACGCCTGCGCATCGTGCCTTCGCCGAGCTCGTCGCACGAGCGACGCACGGATGAACCCGCAGTCAGCTTCGCGCGCCCAAACCAGAGCGCTTAGTCACGTCTGGACGTATGAGCAGCGCACCGAATCCTGATCTCCATTTCCGGTCCTCTTCTCCGCTCGACTTGCTCAATCGTTGAATCTCTTGTAGAGGTAGTTCGCAATCAACTGGAAGATCAGGATGAAGACGATGAGCATCACGACGTCAACAATCGGGTGGAACGTCATTTTACCGGAATATCCGCCCTGGACGAGGTCGTTCGCGTACGTGAGCGGCGAAATATAGGCGATCATCTGCCCGACGGCGGGTAGTGTCGCGAGAGGGATGAAGACGCCCGATATGAAGATGAGGGGGAACCTGACGACGTTCACCATCGAGATGATGTCGCCGGGGTTCTCCGTCGGATATGCCGCAAAGAGGGTCCCGAGCGTTGCAAAGCACAACGAACTGAACAGGATCCCCAGCACAATGAGGAATATGTTCATGATGGGCGTCATCAGGATGATCAGCGCCGCGACAAACACCACCACCGCAATAAGAAGGCTGTAGAGAAGACCGCTGAGGCTCTCGCCCAACACCAGCGCATTCAGGGAGATGGGTGCGGAGAGAAGCCGATCAAAGGTCGCCATTCTCCGTTCGATCGGGACGGATACCGGTTCTATCGATGAGGCAGAAAAGAGTGTCGTGATCCCGATGAGTCCCGGGACCAGCGCAACGGGGGTCGCGAGCTTCCCTGCCGTGAACGCGAGGAACATAAAAAGCGGGAAGAGCACCCCACCGACGATGACGCCTGGCCTGAGGTAATAGATGAGGACGTCTTTTTTCGCAATCGCCCACGCGGCAACGAGTTCGCGGGAAAGGCGGTCTTGGAACCCCATAGGGTTAATCAATGGCAGTCACCCCACCACCTGAGTGCTGTAGCCCGGTCAACTTGACAAAGACGTCTTCAAGGCTCGGACCGAGCGTCGTGATGCTTATCACCCGTGTGTGGTGCGTTTGCGCGTACGCCATCACGCCTTCGATGACCTCTATAGGGTTCTCTGTGAAGAGCTTGAACTTGTCACCTTCCTTGCGAGCGTCGTTCACCATCGGGAGGCTGCGCAGCTCGTCAAGCCGCTCAGGCGATTTGCCGTCCAAAAAGGCGACCTCGACAGACTGGACGCTTTGAATCGTCTTTTTCAGCCGTTCGGGCGCGTCGATGGCGGCGATGTGGCCCTTGTCGATAATAGCTACCCGGTCGCAGAGGACGTTCGCCTCCTCGATGTTGTGGGTCGTCAGGAATACGGTGACTCCTCCAGCGATAAGGTCGCTGATCATGTCGCGGATGATGAGGTTGCTCTCCACATCGAGCCCGGAGGTCGGTTCGTCAAGGAAAAGCAGACGCGGGCTGTTAACGAGGCCCATCGCGATGGTCAGCCGCCGCCTCATGCCCTTGGAATACCCGTGCACCTTGTCACCTCGCCGTTCATACAGCTCAAAGCGCTTCAGAAGCTCGGTCGCTTTCTTATCCCGCTCGCTTCTGCCAACGCGATAGAGCTGCGCGGCGAGCATCATGTTCTGCCACCCGGTCAGGTCAGTGTACACGTTGGAGGTCTCGGAGACTATGCCCATGGATTGCCGTGCGGCAACGGTCTCGTGCACGATATCGTGGCCAAAGATGGTCGCTATTCCCGAGGTCGGAGGTGAGATCCCGGTGAGCATGCGGATCGTGGTCGTCTTGCCTGCGCCGTTAGGGCCTAAAAACCCGAAGGTCTCCCCGACCGCCACCGAGAAACTGATATCGTTGACGGCGGTGAAGGCCCCGAATTGCTTGACCAGATGAGAGACTTCAATCGCCTGCGCGTCGGTTTTTTTTTTGATAGCTTTTACTGCTGCTCGATCCGAGGGCGTCGGCG
>Ga0326727_10026375_pt1 | contig 10779 bp, 7 predicted proteins | sample MB2enrmetagenome_FD_207643 | JGI IMG/M metagenome (GOLD analysis project Ga0326727, IMG submission 207643) | Lab enriched peat soil microbial communities from McLean, Ithaca, NY, United States - MB29MY | ecosystem: Environmental > Terrestrial > Soil > Wetlands > Peat | place: USA: New York... | reverse complement strand
ATGATTTGGGCACGAACCGTGACGTTTGCAGAGGTCTTGTCACGATTTTCCATTTTCACAGCGACCTCGACGGTGGAGAGATCAGCCGCCACCTTGGGCGTGGTAACGCTCACAGCCCAAAGCGGCAGGCGCACCTTTTCGGTCAAAATAAGCCAAACGTGGCGGTAAATTCCCGAACCCGAGTACCAGCGGCTGTTCTGGCCTTCATTGCGAACTCGAACAGCCAAAATGTTCTCGCCGCCTTGGTTCAGATAGGGGGTCAGATCGTAAGCAAAAGAGGTGTAGCCATAAGGGTGAAAACCGACATGCTGTCCGTTAAGCCAGACGTCGGAGTTCATGTAGACCCCGTCAAAGCGGATCTCGATTTCAGACTTTTCGCCCGAGGCTGGCATGCGGAAGCGCTTTCTGTAGTACGCTGTCCCACCCACTACCCACCCCGTCGCCTCTTGCCCGGCACTAAGCGCGACATCGAAAGGGCCTATCCGCGTCGGCGCATTCCCCCCCACCCAGATCGTGCCCTCGCCCGATGCCGCGGAGACGGGTGTGAGATCTTCAATGCTCCAATCGTGGGGGAGATCGAGCTTGCGCCATCGGGAGTCGTCGAAACCGGGGGCCTCCGCGCCGGGGACGTCCCCACGATGGAACCGCCAGTCCTGGTCGAAAGATAGGTCGCGGCCATGGACAACAAGCGGCGGGGACGGCAATTCCTTGGGAGAGGTAGAGGGATGCGGCTTCTGTTCACCTGCGCCTTGCCCTGCAAGCATGGGCGTTGCAGCAAATCCGGTAAGTCCAATCAGCGCCTCGCGGCGGTTGAGCTTATGAGAACGGTTCTCTTTTTTCATTTGGGAATCACCCTGAAGCTCTGCATAGTAATCGCGTCAAGCGCGCCGACAATATGGGAAGCGGCCCCGCAAAGTCAAGCCATTATACGTCCATTGTTCGTCAGAAATAGGAGGCACCGTGGAGGATCAAGTAGAGGCCGACTTCAGCCGGGCGCCTTTTCTTGAAGCTAAAGTAGAGCTAAAGTGGAGAGGATTAGCGAAAAATTCCGGGGCAAGCGGAGGAAAAGGAGTTTGTGTGAAAAGACGAACCTTCCTAAAGAACTCCATGGTGGGTATGAGTGGCCTCGCGGGAATGACGTATTCGGGCCTGGTATCAGGCGCAGCCAATGGAATGAGCGGGGCGAAAGCAGAACAGGCGCGCAGGTCCGATGATAAGGTCGGCCGACCCGTCAAAATTACCAGCGTCAGCTTCCCGAACGGTTTGTCACTGGACGAGATCGCAGGGTATGTGGACAAAGCCGGGTCCGCCGGAGTTGATGTGATAGCCCTGCCGGAGTTGGCCCGTGGACAAAGCGATCAAAGCAAAGAAGACATACACGGCCCGACTGTGACAAGAATGGCGGCGCTGGCACAGAAACATGCCACCTACATTGTGTGCCCCATTGACCGGATGGACGCGAACCGCAGGCTCAATACCGTGGTGCTTCTTGATCGAAGCGGCGAAGTGGCCTGTGCCTATGACAAGATTTTTCCGTATTGGGATGAATTTGATGCTCACCCCCCTGTAGACGTGGGCGATGAAGCGCAGGTCTACCGTGCGGACTTCGGACTGCTGGGATTTGCCACCTGTTTTGATGTCAATTTCCCCGAGGTTTGGAAGCGCTTGGCAGACAAAGGCGCGGAAGTCGTGATTTGGCCGAGTGCCTACTCCGCCGGCACATCCCTGCAAGCGCACGCTCTCAATCACCATTACTACATTGTTTCCGCAACCCAGATGAGCGATTGCCTGGTGTATGACATTACCGGAGAAAAGCTCCTTTACCAGAAGAGCGAACGGGTCAATGTGGCGAGCGTTACGTTGGACCTGGACCGCGGCATCTATCACATCAACTTTAATATCCCCCAACGGGACAAGCTGCTGAAAGAACACCCGGAGGATATTGAGCAGGAAAAATGGTTGGATTCAGAGCAGTGGTTTGTCCTCAAAGCGAGGCGGCCGGGAGTGAGCGCTCGCGAACTCGCCAGGCAATATGGGATAGAAGAATTGCGCCATTATCTTGACCGCAGCCGCCGGGCAATTGACGAACGCCGCGGGTGGCAATATGAGGCCAAGGTCCTGTTCCCGGATTTGGATGCCGCCAGCTTGAAGGCCCTCTCGCTCAGAGCCAAGAGTGCCAGACCCTCTGGATCAACCGGGTAGATCAGAGGCAGTTCACTTCAACGGCTTACTTCCCCAGGGTGACGTTGAACGTCGGGTGGCAATCGACGGTAGGATCGTTAGTTACTGTCTGGGTCAGGCCGCCGCTTTGGATGGTGTACTCCAAGGGAGGCTTCTTAAGCTTTGAGGGCAGTCCTTCCACGTGCGCCCTGCCGTCATTGTTGGTGCCCACCTCCATCTCAGTATCTTTCTTGCTCATGAAACCGTACTTGAACTTAACATGAACCTTGGCGTCAAACACGGGCTTATTGGGCGCGTCAACCACGGTGAAGTCCGCGGTACACGGTCCCAAGCCGGCACTAATGCTGGGCACGTCGGCCGGATTTCCGGCCAGGGACGGGACGCCCGCCACCAAAAGGAAGAACGTGGCCAATGTCCAAAAGGCAGTTCGCGTTTTTTGAACAAAGGAACCGGCCGGTCTGGCGAACGTCGTACTATGGTAAGGGCGCATGCTTATTCTCCTGTAGCCATCAAATTCTGAATGTTGATTATAGGATATGAACTAGGAGTCGGGGTATACTTCTTAAGCTCTTTGCGGTAACTAGCGGAGCCAAGGACCACTCGTTTCCATCATGATTGACCAAAGAATTCTCTCCACTGATTTATTGCTTCACATCTCCAAAGTACTCGAAATCCCCATGCACGGTCTGGTGGCAGTCATCGAACTGCTGGACGATGGCGGCACGGTGCCGTTCATCGCGCGTTATCGCAAGGAGGCCACCGGGAATCTCGATGAGGTAAAGATCCGCGGCATCGAAGAAAAGTTGGGGTACTTCCGCGAGCTGGTGACGCGCCGGGAGACAATTCTTGCTTCCATCGCTGAGCAGGGCAAGCTCACCGACGAACTCAAAGCGCGCATTGAAGCGACCTTCGACAAAAGCGAGTTGGAGGACCTGTACTTGCCCTACCGGCCGAAACGCCGCACCAAGGCTACCGTGGCACGCGAAAAGGGGCTGGAGCCGCTTGCACTTTATATGTGGGCACAGCAGCCCGCCGCCGAACCGCTCGAAACCTTCGCCGGCAGTTTTGTGAATGCGGAAAAAGGCGTGAACAGCGTGGAAGAAGCGCTGGAAGGCGCCCGCCACATCGTTGCCGAAATGATCAGCGAAGACGCCGATCTGCGCAAACCTCTGCGGCAGATGATGTTGGACGAGGGCGTGGTGGTGAGCACTAAAGTTCCCGATGCTGCGGACGAGCAAGAGAAATTCAAGATGTACTATGAATACCGTGAGCCGGTAAAGGCCATCCCTTCGCACCGTATGTTGGCCATTCGACGCGGCGAGAGCGAAGGCGTGCTCTACTTCCACATTGAACTGGATCCCGTACGGGTTATTTCCATGCTGAAAGGCCGCATACTGCGCGACCAAGGTGATTGGACGCCGCATCTTGAACTCGCCATCGAAGACTCATGGAAGCGGCTGCTGGACTCTTCCATTCAGGGGGAAATCCGCCTGGAAGCGAAGCAGCGTTCCGATGGCGAAGCGATTCAGGTGTTCCGTGACAATCTGCACAACCTGCTGCTGGCGCCGCCGGCGGGCCCCATTTCCGTATTGGGGATCGATCCCGGCATGCGCACGGGCTGCAAGATTGCGGTGATTGACGAGACCGGTAAATTTCTCGCCCACGACGTCATATACCTTCATCGTTCGCAGGGCGAGGCCGAAAACGCCGCCCGGACGCTCGAATCGTTATTGCAGGGGCACAATGTGCGTGCCATCGCCATCGGCAATGGCACGGCTTCCCGCGAGACCGATGCTTTCGTGCGCGAGTTCTTGCGGGAGAGGAAACTCGATAACATTTTTTCCGTGACCGTCAGCGAGTCTGGCGCCAGCGTTTACTCCGCTTCGGAGGTGGCGCGCCAGGAATTCCCTGATCTCGATCTCACCGTGCGCGGAGCCATTTCCATCGCTCGCCGGTTACAAGATCCGCTCTCCGAACTGGTCAAGGTGGACCCCAAGTCAATTGGGGTCGGTCAATATCAGCATGACGTTGACCAACACCAGCTTCAGGCATCGCTCGAAAGCGTGATCGAAAGCTGCGTCAACCGCGTGGGCGTCGACCTGAACACTTCCTCCTGGACGCTCTTACGTTATGTCGCCGGCGTCACGGAACGGACCGCCCTCAACATCGTTAATTTTCGAAATGAAAACGGCAGCTTCCGTTCTCGCGCGCAACTGCGCAAAGTTCCAGGCATCGGCCCCAAGACGTTCGAGCAAGCCGCCGGGTTCCTGCGTATCCGCAATGGCGAGAACCTCCTGGATATGACCGCTGTCCACCCCGAGTCCTATCAAATCGTGGAACAGATCGCTCAATCGCTGGGCGTCCCCATCGAAGAATTGATTAAGAATCCCGCCCTATTGGAAAAGGTGGACCGCAACCGCGTATCGGCCGGTACCTATACATTGGACGATATTCTGGAAGAGCTGCGAAAACCGGGGCGTGACCCGCGCGACAAATTCGTGGCGCCGACCTTCAACGAGCAGGTGCGCGAACTTGCGGACGTGCAGCCCGGCATGGTGCTGGAAGGTGTGGTGACCAACGTTACCAAGTTCGGAGCCTTCGTGGACGTCGGCGTTCATCAGGACGGGCTGGTTCACATCAGCGAGCTTGCCAACCGCTACATCAAGGACGCATCGGATGTGGTGAAGGCCGGGCAGATCGTCAAAGTGAAGGTCTTGACCGCCGACGCCAAGACCAAACGCATCGCCCTCTCCATGAAGGCCCTGCAGGAACCTCCCGCGAATCGCCCGCCCAAGCCGCAACCAAAGCCGCAACCAAAACCACAAACGAAACTGCAATCGAAACCACAGCCGAAATTCCAGCCGAAACCGAAGCCACAGCCGAAGCCCGAACTTACATTCGAGGAGCAAGTCGCGCTGCTCGCGGCGAAATGGAAGCCCCGTTAAACCCGATCGTCCTTCAATCGCTTGGCCCGGTACACATCGTACGGAATGCCCTTTTCCCTGCGGCGTGACTCAGAAATGGGGCCATCCGAGAAGTCCTCCCAGATTGCATTGTGCTCCGGGACGCGCGCCTTGGTACCATGGGGAGCAGATCTTAAATACTGCACCGGCCAGGGTACCGGATATGCCAGGTCGCGCGCGGCGCGCAAAGGCCAGTAGGGATCACGCAAAAACTCACGCGCGATAATGGCCAGATCCGCCTGGCCGGTGCGGATGATGTGGTCGGCCTGCGCTGGAGCGGTGATCATTCCCACCGCACCGGTCAGGATCTTCGCTTCGCGGCGAATTCTTTCCGCGAATGGTGTTTGGTATCCCGGACCCACAGGAATTCGGTCAGGCGGCACATTTCCGCCGGAGGAGCAATCCACCAAGTCAACCCCGGAAATCTTAAGCCGCTTGGCAAGCTCCACGGATTCATCGAGCGTCCATCCGCCTTCCGCCCAATCCGTAGCCGAAATACGTACGAATAAGGGCGAACCGTCGGGCCACTCTCCTCGAACCGCCAAGACGACTTCGAGCAGCAAGCGGATACGGTTTTCGAACGAGCCACCATACTCATCATTGCGGTGATTGGCCAGCGGCGAGAGAAATTCCGAAAGCAGATAGCCGTGGGCGGCGTGAATCTCAATCACGCGGAATCCCGCTTCGCGCGCGCGGCCGGCGGCTTCCACAAACGCGCGGACAACATCTTGGATTCCCTTCTGGGTCAAGGCCTGCGGCATCACGAAATCTTCAGCGAAGGGAACCGCGCTGGGGGCAACCACGTTTTTCCAGCCGCCCGACTGCTCGGGTACGGCCCCATTCCCGCCCCAAGGGCGATAGGTGCTCGCCTTCCGCCCGGCATGAGCCAATTGCACACCGGCCACGCTCCCCTGGGAGTGAATGAAGCGGGTAATACGGGCAAGGAACTCTAGATGGTCGTCACTCCAAATTCCAAGATCTTCCGGACTGATCCTTCCTTCCGGCGTGACTGCTGCGGCTTCCGTCATCACCAAGCCCGCGCCCCCTACGGCACGGCTCCCCAAGTGAACCAGATGCCAGTCGCTGGCAAATCCATCGATGCTGGAATACTCACACATCGGTGAAACAGCGATCCGATTGGGAAGGGTCAGGTCTCGGATCGTAAGCGGATCGAACAGATTCGGCATGAGCCTAGCTCCTCGGTGGTTTGTATCTCCTCAAGCGGGAGCCGTGCCGTCGTTCCGATGCCACGCTCACGGCGCCGCGGTGAGGGGCGGTGGAGGGTATTCCGGCAGCTTGGATTTATTCTGATCCACGCGCTTCACCTCCAGCTCGTCAAACAGTATAGACGGACTCACCACGCTGTGGGAAACGCTCTGGGTCCAATTCCAGGCGGTCATATCATCGCCCGCTGCAACCAGGTCATTGCGCAGCGACCGGACGTCAAGGTCCGAGAAGACTGCGCCCCGAACGAGTTCCTCATGCCCGTCTTTGGCCCAAACTTTGTATAGAAATTGGGGACCGCGCAGGTTGGATAGGACATCCACATAGTATCCATACGGCTGCCCACGCTGCTGGCAAAGGTCGATGAGTTTCTTCTTCAAATCCGCCCGCGCCACACTTTCCGACGCGGTAATAAACAGGCTCCCCACGCTGGGCTCCGGCGGCCCCACAGGCAATCGAGACCGGCCATGGCCATTGGAGTTCGGGAAGTCACGAATAGGCTGCCGACCCAAAAGGTAATTCACCAGATTCCCCTTGTCGATCGCGACCACCCGCTGGGCTTTTACACCCTCATCATCGACTTCATAGTGGCCAAGCAAGGGCTTCCCGTCATAGGATGCGGGCGCGGGATCGTCTGCGACGGACAGAAAATCGGGAAGCACGCGGCTTTTATAATTGGAAGCGAACGCGCCCTTGGTGCGCGCTGGCTGCCCCAGGTCGGGCCTGCGGCCGCGAATGTTTTCTCCCACTAAATCTGCGAAAACAGTGGAGGCGGCGTGGTTGGAGAACAGCACCGGGCCCCTGAACTCTTCGTCAGCCAGCCGCGCCGCGCGCAAATCTTTCAGCTTGCCGACCAGCTCTCCGCCACGGGCCAGGAACTTCTCGGGCGTGGGGAGATCCTTCATGTCTCTAACCAAGTACCCAGCGGACTGCTCCAGCCGCATCCCATCGGCTGCCTGGGCACTCGCTTCCAGCCGCGCCTGATAGGTTGTTTCACCCGTTCGGACCATGCTGCCTTCGGAGTTGACGAAATAGCGGTTCACGGCTTGAAATTCGATGGATGAAGTCATGGACTGCACTTCCGGGTCAGTCTTGTAAAGTGCCGTCGCATTCTGGAGAGTCTTGAACCAGACGCTGGCATCGCCATCGAGCTTGGCCAGCGGCTCAAGATGTTGCACAGGATCAGCATGCGCGAAATCCTCCACGGGCTGGTCAATGGTCAATTGCTTCAGTTGCGATTGCTTGGCCGTGAGGGATTCGGTGGCGGCCTTGTAAGCGCGGTCGGTAGCCAGCCAGAGCTGATGACGTAAAGCGAGTTCATCGTCACCCAGGGGAGCAAGGTCCATCGTCCCCTCCCCTTGTCCGAAATAGCTGTCCTGCTTGTAGTCACCGACCCGCACCACGACTCGCAGAAAGCGCAGCCGCATGTGCAGGTCGGATCGTAGGGCGCCATAAGACGCTTCCGCCCTGCGCCCGTCGATATCCACAACCTGATAGTCGATATAGTATGGCGCCGCCATCTGCTCCAGCTTGAGTTGCGACTTGGAACGGTCGAGTTCGGTCATCATCGCCCGCAGCACGGGGTCCGGCGCAGAGGAAGCAGGGCCGCCCGGATCACCCTGGGCGGAAACCAGCACGACCAACGCCAGCATGATCGCGGAGGTTAATTTTGACAGTTTCAGGCTCATCGCTTGCCTCCCTTATCGGCCGGGGACGCAGCATCGCTACCCTCGAAACCCGGGGGCGACAAGATGGGTGGCCGGTTCAAGGAGTGTTGGCGTTTCTGCACTTCGATTTCGGAGAACAGCATAGCGGGAGCGGCGGCGGAGACGGGGACGCTTCCCGATTCCGCGCCACAGACACCATTAAAGATGTCCGTCGTGTCCCCCGTCAGGATAATGCGGTTCAGCGCCGCCAGTGGCGTGCCCACGATGTCAACTCCCCGCACCAATTCATTCGGGCGGCCATCCGGGTAGACTCGCCACACCAGAACGGGCAAAACCTGGAACACCTGCGGCGCAGCGCTCTGCGTAAGGGTGAACCCGCCTTGAATATCCTCGAAATAGAGGCCGTAAGGTTTGCCTTGTTTCTTGACCTCGTCGATGAGCCTCTGGCGCATTTCGGCGTCCTTCACCGTATGAGTCGAAGTTACGATCAGGTTCCCTTGGCGGCCGCTGGGCATCAACCCCGCCTGCGCTCGCCCGTGCCCATTCGACACGCTGAATCCCTTGATGGGCAGGCGCGACATCAGGAAACTCTTCAGAACGCCATTGGCAATAACCGTGACCGCGGTGGCCGGCATGCCCTCGTCGTCATAGGTGTACCAACCGCCCAGTTCCAAACCGTTCATGGTACGCATCGTCGGATCGTCAACCACGCTTAAGAATTCCGGCAGAATCTGCGTGTTTACCTTCTTCGTAAACGTCTGCCCTTCTTCCTCGCCGCGTTGGCGATGCCCTTCTAATCGGTGCCCCAACACCTCGTGAAAGAACACGGCGGCAGCTCGGCCGGAGAGCAGTGCGGGACCATCATAAGGTTCCGCGAGCGGCGCCACGCGCAAGGCCTTGAGGTCCGCGGCCATCTTGTCCACGCGTGCGGCGATCTCCGCCTCCCCCGGCAAGTGCCCAAGGGTCTCCGCTTGAAAGGTCTCCACCCGCAGCAATTCCATCCCGTCATCCGCCTGGGTTTCCGCCTGAATCACCAGTCTCACCAGGGTTGACGGAAGCACTTCGCGGCTGCCCTCGGTGGAAACGAAGTGCCTGCGAGCGTTCTCCACCGTCAACAGAACTGCGGAACGATAAATGTAGGGATACTTGCGGAAGGGCTCCGAGTACTTACAGGCCATCTGTTCCAACCGCGCCTGGTCCGGAAAGGCCGGGAGCTCGCTGTAATCCGCATGGACCTGCGGGGATTCGGTGGAGAAATCAGGAGACGTGTCTTCTTCTTTCGCATTGACCTCGGTTGAGGTCTTCACGTTCAGATACGACTTCGAGGCCTTGCGATATTCGCCATAGGTCAGCTGCCATAGCTCGCGAGCCACGGCATCCGTGTCGTTGTCGAGGGGAAGCTCCCCGGAACTGATCGCCGATGAGCGGTTCGTCTCATGGCTGTTGTCGAGCGCCGGGCTGCCGACACGGATCACCACGTCGGCGGTGCGGCTGCGCGTGTGCGTGGAATTCATGAGGCTGCCTTGGCTGCCAATTGCCATAGCCTCGCTCTGATCGTGAACCGAATAACTCATGAAGTAAGCGGGCGGGTCCAGCTTGTCCAGTTGGTCATGCGCCCGCTGGAGCTCCCGTTCCATCGCGGAAGTCAGGACGTCGTCCGTCTTTTTCGAAGCCCCTGGCCCCGAACCACCGGCGCCAGGCGAGAGACAAACTGCCATCAAAAACCCCAAGGTGGCAGCTTGGTACAAGATTCTCATTCCCGACTCTCCATTCTTCCAATCCCGGCGTACGGCCACGCAAACTCTTCCAGGTTGTGTTGAGATTCGCCACTGCTAAAGCAGGAATCCAATAAACGCCGGAAAGATGCAAGGTGGGTTGGGTCACCCTCGCCGAATCTCTTGGCCGACACGCTAATATACTCGCGCCCCTGCCCGCACACAAGAAGCGAAGGGACAGCGAAGGGACAGCACGGCTGTCCAACAGGAGCATGGTGCGCGTTGAGCCAAAGAGTGGCGGTGTGATATAGCCCAATTAGCGTCACCATGTACTGTACCGGAGTAAAGGCCGGGCGCTGCCTCGCATTGGTATTTCAACATAGAATTTCAGGATTGACCCCGCACGTTCGATGCTCTACGATGAACTAGCGAGGGGAGACAACCGAGTGAAATTTGAGATTGAACTGGACCGCGAAGAGGATGGGCGCTGGATCGCCGAAATCAGCTCACTCCCGGGAGTCCTCGCTTACGGCACGAGCAAACAGGAGGCGATCGCCAAGGTCAAGGCGCTTGCCCTGCGCGTGCTTGCCGACGAAGTTGAGAAAGAAAAACAGGACAATCCCCTCGACATCTCCATTGCCTGCTGCCCTTGAGTCACTGGCCGAGTACGAAAGCCCGCAAAGTCTTGAGCGCCCTTCTCCGCAGCGGTTGGTCTGTTAAGGAGCATATAGGCTCTGCGCACGTTCAGCTTACCCACCCGACAAAGGGCCGGTTCACCTGGGCTTTTCATGACTCGGAAGAAATCGGTCCCCAAATGCTTGCACGTATCGCCAAGCACACGGGCCTGAAGCCGGAAGACCTCTAATTACCCACTCCTAGATCCCGATGTCCACAGGGCCTTACGCTGTAGGGGGACGGCTTGCCGCCCCCTGGAGGCCGTCTCAAAACGCGAAGCTCGGGCGCGGTACGAAGGCTGGAAAGCGCCTGGCGAAACATTTCGTACCTACCGACGGTCTGGGCGCGAGGGCG
>Ga0326727_10026374_pt1 | contig 10779 bp, 5 predicted proteins | sample MB2enrmetagenome_FD_207643 | JGI IMG/M metagenome (GOLD analysis project Ga0326727, IMG submission 207643) | Lab enriched peat soil microbial communities from McLean, Ithaca, NY, United States - MB29MY | ecosystem: Environmental > Terrestrial > Soil > Wetlands > Peat | place: USA: New York... | reverse complement strand
ATTGCTCGCTGCGGCGCTGGGAAATGCCGTTCAGCGGCGGGCCCATGGTCTGGCCGACGCCGTTTACTTTGTGACAACTGCCGCAGGAATTCTTCTGGTAGAGCGCGGCGGCCTGGACCACGAAGTCGGGGGTGGTTGCCACTACATTACCGAACTCGGGGGTCAGCTTCAGCATCAGCGCCGAGACTTCATTGGCGTCCGACGTGGATAGCTCCATGGGCGGCATCGAACTGCCCGGCACTACGTTGGCGGGATGCTTGAAGTGGTCGATCATCCAGGCGGCATCGTGCTTGTAGGAAATGTTCATCAGATCGGGACCGCTTTTAGCCTCGCCCTGCCCGCCGATCGTGTGGCAGGCATCGCACCTCTCCTTTTGATAAACGCCAATGCCTGCGAGCTCGACGGGCGAGAGATGCATCCACTCGGTGGGTCCGGCGAAATCGATTTTTGCGGCGGCATTTTGCGGAGGCGTGCTGTGGATGGCGGCCGCGGTAAGTCCGCACCAGCCTAATCCCGCGAGAGTGACGATGCCGAACGCGGTGGTGCGGCGGGTGACGCGGATGATGCGGCCGCGATCGAGAAAAGGCGTCAGGATCAGCGCGAGGATCGCTAGTGTTGGCAGAATGACGGTGCCGACTACTTCGAGCGGTCCTTCGAACACTTTCAGCATCTGGAAGAGAAAAAGGAAGTACCACTCCGGACGCGGGATGTAAGAGGTGTCGGTGGGATCGGCGAGGCGTTCCAGCGGCACCTTGACCGCAATCGCCATGGTGAACAGAATGGCGAAGGCGATGAACACCGCGATCGTGTCCTTGAACACCTGCTCCGGATAGAACTTTTTCTTGGGCTTGAGGTCGTCGCCGAGCGAAGGCACCACGCCGTGCTTGCGCACCAGGAAGACGTGCAGCAGGATCAGCAAAATGGTGGCAGGCGGCAACAGCAGCACGTGGATGGCGTAGAAGCGTGCGAAGGTGACGACGCCGATGCCGTTGGCGCTGCCCAGCACGCGGGTCACGTAGGGTCCCATGAGCGGGACGGTCGAGCCGATTTGGGTGGCGACTACGGTGCCCCAATAGGCGCGATTGTCCCAGGGCAGGAGGTAGCCGGTGAGGCCGTAGGCCAGGGTCAGCAGCAGGAGGATACAGCCGACGACCCAGGTGCCTTCGCGCGGCTTCTTGTACGCACCCCAGAGAAAGACCTGCACCATGTGCATCACCACTATCACGATGATCATGCTGGCGCCCCAGTGGTGCAAACCGCGCATCAGACGGCCGGCGGTGACTTCGGTGAGGATGTAGCGGAGACTGTTGTAAGCGTCGCCGGGAGTGGGCGCGTAGTTGAACGACAGCATGATGCCGGTGAAGAACTGGATCATGATGAGGAACAGCGCGACACTGCCGAAGACCTGGTGCCAGCCGCTCGAATGCGGGATGTCTTCGTAGAGAAAATGCTTCACGCCCGAGGGCAGGCCGGTGCGTTCGTCGAGGGCGTCCAACAACTGGTTGATTTTTTGCAGCATGGCCTATACCCGATGCAGTGGGCCGAGCATCAGCTTGGAGCCCTCGAGTTTGGTCTGATAGCGGTCGAGCGGGCGCGGCGCCGGTCCGGAGATGACCTTGCCATCGAGGGAGAACAGCGTGGTGTGGCAGGGGCAGACGAATTCGGCCTTGTCCTGTTCCCAGTGATAGGCGCAGCCCAAATGAGTGCACTGCGGGCCGTAGGCTACGACGCTGTTGTCAGCCATCTTGACCACCCACGCGGTTTTCTTCTCGGTGGTTACTTTCCAGCCATCCACGCGGCTTTGCCGGAAAGAAACCTCGACGGGAGACTTGGGCGTCAGCGTGGCGACGTCCACGGCCTCGATCCAGTCGGCTTCGGAGCGTCGCTTGGTGGGTCCCAGCAAATAGGCGATGGCTGGGATGGCCAGGGCCGCTCCGATAATGGCTTGCGCTCCGATAATGACCGCCTCATAAAACCGGCGGCGGGTAGTGTGTACAGACTGCTGCTTCTCGATTGAAGAGCTCATTCACCAGCACCTTAACATTTTTTGAGTGATCCGTGGGGCAGCCAATCCTGGCTGCTGCGGGCTATCAGACGGCTTCGGCCTGGGGCGAGGATTTGTTCGCCCTTGAAGAGGCCGCCTCTCCAGAAACAGCCTAACAACCGTAATGCAGAGATGGAAATCATGGGCTGTTTCAGACTCTCTTGGAGCGCGCGTTCGCGGCGCGTTGGCGCGGCTGAAAGGCGGCTGCGGCCAGGATTGGCCGCCCCACGATCGTCTTGTTTCTCGGATAAGGCAGGCCACAAAAAACGATGGCCTGCCCAGCGGGTGGTTAGTGGTAGGTGTCACACGCGGTCGTGAACTGGGGTTGCCAGGCTCGACGTCTGTCCGGCGCCTTTCGCCGCCATGAAGGTCGCCGGCGTAAAAGGTATCTGCCGCATGCGGACGCCGGTGGCGTCGAAAACGGCGTTGGCGATGGCTGAACCGACTAGCGTGATGGTGCACTCGCCGGAGCCTTTAGACGGTTGTTCCGGATTGTTGATCAGCACGGTGGTCATCTGCGGCAGGAAATAGCCGAACTGGTAAACCGGATAGCTCACCCAGTCTTCCGAGGTGACGATGCCCGCGCGGTTGTTCCAACTGACCTGCTCATAGAGAGCGCGGCTCATGCCCTGCATAGCGCCGCCTTCCATCTGATTGCGCATGCCGTTGGGATTGGAAATCGGTCCGGAATCCTGGCTGGCGTACATATTGGTGACGGTGATAATTCCAGTGCCCTGATCAACCGAGACTTCCGCGACCATGGCGCAGTAGCCGTTGTTTCCTTCATACAAGACGCAGGAGACGCCGCGTCCGGTGACTACGCCGGTCGAAGCATTGCCGGGTTTGGGAGAAGGACGCGTGTCCCAATTGGCCGCCTGAGCGACGCCATTCAGCACCGCGATGAGGCGCGGGTCAGAGAGGTGCTTCAAACGAAACTGGATGGGATCGACTTTCAATGCCGCCGCCATTTCGTCCATGAAGGATTCATTGGCGAAGGTGTTCTGCAGGCGCGCCGGAGAGCGCAGCGGCCCGGTGAAGAACGGCGATGTGATGGTGTGGCTGAGCGCGCGCTGGCTGGCGACGGTTCCGGTTCCGCCGGTAGTTCCGTTGCCGCCGAGGCCGGTGACGTAGTTGCACACCACGTTGCTGCCATTGCTGAAGGTCGCGCCCGGCGCGGTGGGCGTAGTAGTGGGCGTGGCGCCCGGCGCGGGGCCGTACCCCGCCAGTACGCCGGTGGGGATGTTGTTGGGAGCGGTAGCTGAAGGGCGGTTGCCCAAAGTGACGCTCCAACCTTCGTAATCCCAGGTGATGATAGTGCCATTCTTATCCACGCCTGCCTGCAGGTTGACGATGTAGGGTGGACCGTAATTCTCACCATAGCCGGCCATTTCGTCGCGGCGGGTATACTGCACGCGCACGGGAGCGCCGACTGCCTGCGACATCAGGGCAGCGTCGTAGCAGACATTGTCCGCGCCGTTGAGACCATAGCATCCGGAGCCGTCGGTGAAGAATACCTGGACATTGCTGTTGGGAATGCCCAGCAGCGTAGAAACGCTATCGCGCTGCGGATAAGGTCCTTGCGTGGACGACCAGATTTTGATCGAGGCGTTCTTTCCCGTGCCGCCCCGGACGTCGGCGACGGCGCAGGAACTGCCGATGGAGCCATGCATCTGGTAAGGGTGCAGATATTGGGCCTTGAAGGTTTTAGCCGCGGCGGCCAACTGCGTGGGCACGTCGCCGGAGTTCACGGTGTAAGAATCGGCGGAAGGCTGCGATTGTATGTAGCTGAAGAGCGACGATTGCGCGGGCAACGTGGCCCCTGTGGACCAGGTGACGTTGAGCGCGCCGACGGCGTTGATGGCGTGCCATTCGGAATCGGCCACCACGCCGACGAAATCGTTCACCTGGACCACCTGGGGATTGCCGGGCATGCCGTTCAGGCTGCTGGAATCGATACTGACGACATGGGCGCCGATGGTCTGCGGACGCACGACTTTGCCGTGCAGCATGCCGGGGACGCGCACGTTCTGCACGTAGGTGAAGCTTCCCGTCGCCTTGGCTGGAATATCGACGCGCGGGACCGAAGTTCCGAGGACGGTCCACGTGGCCGGGTCTTTGGGTACGGTGTTGGCATTCAGGGTGAGATTGAAGCGGCGGCCGTAAACCAGATTTCCGTAGCTGATACTCTGAGTTGGGTCGGCGGTCACCCAGACCACGCCATTGGTGACCGAGAGTCCCGAGACAGGAGTGTCGAGTTCCTCGGAGGCAAGCTGCATCAAGGCGTCGCGAGCGGTGTCGAGAGCCTGGCGGAGACCTCCGGGGCTGAATTCGGTGATGGTGGACTGGCTGCCGGAGGTGGTCCCCTGGTCCGGACAGATGCCGGTGACGCCCATGATCAGATTGATGCGGCTCATGGGTACCGAGAGTTCCTCGGCGATCAACTGATACTGGACTGTTCGCATGCCTTGGCCCAATTCCACTTTGCCGGTGTAACAGGTGATGCTCTCGTCAGCGCCCACGGCGATCCAGGAGTCGACCTGGGTCGCGTCGACGGTGCCGGCGGGGGCGATGGGACTGGATTGCGCCATGAGTCTGGGGGCCTTGGCGGCTACGCTGAAACCGACCATGAGGATGCCCGCGCTGCGCAGAAAATCGCGGCGTGACGCTCCGGCTTTCTTCGCGGCTTCGACCGCGTCGGACGTCATGGAGGAAGGATTGAAGAAATTAAAACCTTTGAGTCTCATTACGCAGTCTCCTGTGCATAGCGCACCAATGCATTGATCATTCGAATGTGGGAATGGCAGCGGCAGAGAAGTCCGCTTAAGGCATTGAGGATCTCCGCCTGGGTGGCGTTGGGATTCTGCTGGATGAACGAGTAACCATAGAGCATCGGCCCACTGAGGCAGTAGCCGCAGTGCATGGCCTGCTCGGTGATGAAGGCCTGTTGAATGGGGTGCGGATTATCAACCGTGCCCAAGCCTTCGATGGTGGTGATGGAGTGCCCGGCGCTGTCGGAGATGGCGGTGATGCAGGAGCGGATGGGTTCGCCGTCCAGGAGAACGGTACAGCATCCGCACTGCCCCAGGCCACAGCCGAATTTCGGCCCTTTTAATTGCAGATTTTCCTGAAGTACGTAGAGCAAAGGAGTGGAAGGATCGTCAATCTCCACGGTTTGCGCAGTACCGTTGACGGTTAGCGAATAAGTGGCCGCAGCCATATGATTTACTGCCTCCTCATGGTTCAGAGCTCAACGAGACTCCCGGCGGCGCGGGTTGGCGACGCCATGGCTCTGAAGTATGGCGATCATCATATGTCCGCGCCGCTGAGCGGGTCAAGTGCTGTAATTTAAACACTACCGTGTAATTTAAAAATTACGAAATGGGGATCATGTTGTTGGTGGATTGGGTGGACACTGTTCCCCCGACGGTCAGAACCACCGGCGTGTCCCCGGCTGTGGCGTTGGCCGGCACCTGCACGTTGATCTGAACCAACCCAGCGCCGACAACTCCGGCGAAGTTAATCGTGGCCGGGTTCCCGCCGATCGTAGCGGTCAAACTGTTGGCTAGCGAATTCGCGCCGCTGAACACTTGCCCGGCTGGTACGACAGGACTGGCGGGACCGAAGCCGGTACCCCACAGCACAATCACCTCGCCGGGCTTAGCCGGAGATGCCGATGTGACGTAGCTATTGTCGGCGTGCTGTGCTACAACGTAAGGCGCTGTGGCGGGGAAAAGCCCGGGCGCGATGGCCGCGACGGTCGCGGTAAACGCTGTGCTCTGTCCACTGCTCGTTGTCACCACTACCGGCACCTGTCCCGTGCCGATACCGTCGGGAGGTTGAATGTTCACCTGCGTTGGGGAGATGTACTCGACATATGCGGGCGTTCCGCCAACGGTGACTGAAGTGCCATCCAGGCTGGTTGGGAACTTACCATTGACGATCTCAGTCGAGGTGTTCCACAAACGCGAATCGCCGGCAGGGGCAAGATTGGTGCCGAACAGCGCCACCCACGAGCCGCTGGCGATGGTGGGAGCAAAGCTGGCATCGTTGTCTACGGCGGTGACGGAGGGCGTCGAGGTGCTGCCGGTGCCGGGCGCAAGCTGCAGGCTGGTGAGGTAGGTGTTGGTGCCCGTCACTTGCAGGGTACCCGTGACCGCGTTGCCGGCGGCGTAGAGAGTAACCGTCCCGACGTTGGTGGCGGGAGGCGTCCAGCTGAATTTGTAGGTGTAGCTTCCAGATGTGGTCTTGGAGGCGTCATACCCCTGGAGGGTATGCTCTATCCACTGGATCGTACCCATCGTGCTGCCTGGGATGCTGCAGCCTTTCGCGGTTGGGAAGCTGTTGTCTACGCAAATGGTTTGGGTGAAGGTGTCGTTCCCTGGGGTCAGCGTGCCGGCTTGAGTCGTTTTCGGACTGCTGTCCACGCGAGCGGAAAGTTGGAAGCCATACTGCTTTTCGGTGGAGTCGGCAATGGTCACCGAAATGGTTTGGGTTTGTCCGGGAACGTACGTTGTGCCGCCCGAGGCGACGATTTTGATGGAGCCTTTGCCTGAATTGGGGGTGCCGAGATGACAGCCGTTGGCAGGGTCGATGCAGCCTGTCGGATTGTCTCCGGGCGCGGCGCTATAACCAGGATCGGGGCCGTATTCGTATGCATAGAGGACGATCGGAGCGATCGCCAAAACAATCAGGGAAGTATTAACGACAATTTTCTTTCGTCTGAACATGTACCTTCTCGCTGCCTCGTGCGGATTTGAACCCGGCTGGCGAGAAAATGTCTCGTGCCGGGCATAATTGGGATTCTAGCGTTGTTTGGCGTGGTTTGCACGGGCGGTGGGCAGGCCGCGAAAAACGATGGCCTGCCCTGGACATTTCACACGAGGAAGCCGAGGTTGCTGTTGCTGAAGTTGCCGATGTTAGGGAAGACCGAGGAGAGATTGGCGGAGGGCACTCCGAACCATTGCGCCAGGGTCGATCCGTATTGATCGACGGCGGTAGTGGGGATGAGGGTGCCGCGGGTGTTGGCGTCGTTCGGTCCGCCGAGCGCGAGCGAGGGGAAACTGCCGTAGAACTTGCCTCCGGCTACATTGCTGCCGACGACGAAGTGGTGGCTGCCCCAGGCGTGGTCGCTACCGTCGGCGCCGCTGGGGTTGAGGGTGCGGCCGAATTCGGATGCGGTGAAGGTGGTCACACTGGAATCGATGCCGAGTTCCTGGGTCGCCTGGTAGAACGCGAGCACCGCCTGGCTCAATTGCTGTAACAGCGGACCTTGCGTTTCGAGTTGCTCACCGTGAGTATCGAAGCTGCCCAACTGGCAGAAGAAGATCTGGCGGGCGAGGCCGAGAGAACTGCGCACGGCCATCACGTTGGCCACGGTCAACAACTGGGCGGCGAGCGGATTGCCGGCCGGGAATACGGTCTTGATACGGTTGGTGGGCAGCAGACCAGTGAGGGTGTTGGCGTAGCTGTTGCCGCTGGTCAGGATGCCGTTGCCTGCCTGCACCAATTGCAAGCCGTTGCTGAACTGAAGCAGTTGCTGCATGCCCGCGGCGGTGGTGGCGCCGGTCTCGAAGCCAGTTAGCGTGGCCATGCCGGTGGCGCCGGGCAATCCCGAGAGCGGCGGTGGAACGGTGGCGGGTGACGTATGCGCGCCATTACAGAAAAGACCGCATCCTCCCACGGATGAGATGGCTGGAAAGACGGCGTTGGCGTTGTTCGATGCGAGCGCGTCGGCGATGCGTCCACCCCAGCCGGTGGTGCCGAGCCCGGTGGGAATTCCGGTTTGCCATTGTCCGGTTTGATCGGAATGGGAGAAGAGCTGCGCCGGAATCATGGTGCTCGATGCGCTCTGATATTGCGATGGGGTCAAGGGCTGCACCAGCATCCCGACGTTAGCAAGCACGGCGGCTTTGCCCTGATTATAGAGCCCCTGAATTCCCACTAGGCTGGGATGCAGGCCGTAGGTGTCGCTGCCGTTGGCGATGGGCAAGAGGGTTCCCTGGGCCAGCGCGAGACCGCCCCGACTCTGTTGGTACAAGCTGTAGTTCTGCTGGACGGTGGTGATGGGGATGACGGTGTTGTGGCCGTCATTGCCTCCGCTCAGAAAGATGCAGACCAACGCCTGGTAACCAGATCCGCCGCTTTGCGCCAGTGCGTTCATCGCGCCGAATTTGGACATTGCGCCAGCCGCGCCCAAAGCGCTGACCGAACGAAGAGTGGTGCGCAAGAAATCCCGTCTTGATCGAATGTACATTTTGGTTTCCTTTTTAATGCCAGACGTTGTAATAGCTGGAGGTCAGAATCAGGTAGCAGGCGGTCTGCACCTTGTGGAGAGTGCCGAGGGTGTCCGCGGCGACGGCATTTTCGATGGCGGTTTTCATGGTTGCGGGCATGACGCCGTGAGTCAAAGTGAGATCGAGCGCGCTGACCAGGGTTGCGGGCGTAGAAGCCAGTGGAAGAAATGGAGTGAGATCCACGGTGGTACCGGGCCCGTAACTCTGCACCGGATTGGAGTACTGGCTGAAAAGACTGCCGACGAGATTGGCGCGATAGATGGCGGCGTTGGGCGTATTGATCTCGAACTCGGGACCGAGCAGCGTGGTTCCGGGGATGCCGTAGCTGGGCGAATAGTAGTTGAACACGCTCGCGGGATTGAAGATGTCCTCACCCATGTTGGCCAGATCGGTGGCGTAGTAATTCTGGTTGGTCATGGTGCCGCCAAAGGCGCGGACCATGCCGGCGAGGAACAGGCCGGGTTCCTGCAAGTGGCCGTCAGTGGGCTGATCATTGCCGCCGTTGTCGTTGGCTGTCGCTTCCGGATCTAAAAGGATGGCGGTGATGGTGGCTTTCATATCGCCGCGCGGGCTGCTGGTCCCGCCATTGAAAGCTGCCGCCACGCGGGAGATGTACGCCGGGCTGGGATTGCTTTTGACCAGATGCTGGATCAGTTGTTTGGCGACGAACGGTCCGACGTTGGGGTGGTTGAAGATGTTGTCGAGCGCGTTATTCAAATCGGCGAGCGGGGAAAGGCCGGCGGGTGGGGCGGCGCCTGCGGTCGAAGCCGTGAGCAACTGCTTGGAGCCGGAATCGTGCTCGGGTGCGTAGGAAACCATGGGTCCGTTGGAGGTGATGTAGGCGCCCCATTCGACGGGCTGGCCGGACGCTGGGGCGTAGGTCCAACCGGTGAAGACACGCGCAAATTCGGCCACGGTGGGCTGCTGGTAGGTCGGGATGGGCAGACCCGAGGCGTCCACCTGAACGCTCCCGTCCAGGTTCAGCATGTTGGTGCCGATGGTGAACAACTGCATGAGCTCGCGGGCGTAGTTTTCATTGGCTACGATATCGGTGCCCGGGACGGCTGCGCCATTGTTGGCCATGTCGAGATACTGGCCCATGGCCGGGCTGAGCGTCACGTCGTACATGATCTGACGGTAGTTGGTGAAGGCGTCATTGAGCAGCATGTTCTGGTACAGGACCACGTTGGCGTTCCAGATCAGCTTCTCAATGGAGACGACGAAGATCTGGCTGAGCGCGAAGGCGACCCGCTGACGCAATTGGTCGGGATTGGTCACCGCGTTGGCCAGGAACTGGTTGGGCATGCCTCCCTGATCGCCGGTGACGGCGTTGTAGTTGGAGATCTGCGGCAGGTTGAACTGCTGGGTGATCCAGGCCTGTTCGCCGATCGATTGCACGGTGGCGGCGTCGGCGGGGGTGGGTCCGAAGGCGGCGCGTTCCAGGAAGCGGCGGGCGGTTGCGGGGGACACGACCGGATTCGCGACTCCCACCTGCACGACAAAGGGTGCGGAGACGGATGCGCCGTTGGCGACGGTCAGGTTGGCCGATCCGGGCTGTCCGGCAAAACCGCTGACGGTGAGAGCGCCACTGGAGAGCGTGGTGGTCAGGGCCGTTCCGTTCAATTGCGCCTGCGAAGTGGAAGTGAATCCGCTGCCGGTGACGGTCGCGGAGAAAAGACCGAGGGGCAGTTGGGCATTGTTGCTGACGCTCGAGATGATGGGCGCGGGCGGGATGAGGGTGACGGTCGCGGCCGCGGTTCCGTTGGGGCCGGTGGCGCTGACGGTGTCGGTACCGGAGGCGGTCATGGCAGACGGCGCGGTGTAGAGGCCGGCATTGGTGACGGTACCGGCGACGGCGGTCCAGGATGTCGCGCCGGTTGAGGTGAACTGCTGGGTCGCGCCAAGGTTGAGGGAGACGGCGGTGGGCGAGATCTGCTGGGCGTTGGGATTGACCAGCGTCACGACCGCCGAAGCCGAGCCTCCCGGACCGGTGGCCGTTACGGTTACTTTATTGGACGCGGGCATGGCGGCGGGTGCGGTGTAAAGTCCGTTGACGACGGTTCCGGCGGTCGCGGCCCAGGTGGTGGCGTTGGCCGAAGTAAATTGCTGGGTCGCGCCCAGATTGACGGTTGCGGTAGTGGGAGCGATGGTCTGGGGCGGCGGGGGTCCGCTGGCGACGAAAGTCAGATTGAAGACGGGGCCCCACAGGGTGCCGGGGTTCTGTACCATGATGGGCACGCTGCCGGGCGAACCTTGGTAGACGCCGACGGTCAGGGTGGTGGAGTTGACGAACTTGGCGGTCTGATTCGCGCCGTTGACCTGGACCATAGCATTTTTCTGGAAGCCGGTTCCGGTGAGCGTCAGGGTGGTGTTCCCGGTGGGCGCGGGGTTGGGCGAAACGGAGGTGATGGAGGGGCCGACCGGTTCGACGTTGACGTAGAC
>Ga0326727_10026373_pt1 | contig 10780 bp, 12 predicted proteins | sample MB2enrmetagenome_FD_207643 | JGI IMG/M metagenome (GOLD analysis project Ga0326727, IMG submission 207643) | Lab enriched peat soil microbial communities from McLean, Ithaca, NY, United States - MB29MY | ecosystem: Environmental > Terrestrial > Soil > Wetlands > Peat | place: USA: New York... | reverse complement strand
GAACCGGCGGCTCAGCCTTTCGATATGTCCCTTTGCAAGATCGCGTTTTCCACTCAGGACTTCAGAGACAATACTGGGACTGCCGAAAACGTCAACCAAGTCTATCTGCCGTAACCCATTTGACTCCATCAGATGACGGACAATTTCAAGGGGTGGAGATGGAGGCAGAGCGTATTTCTTGTCTTCGAAATCCTCAATGAGGAGCGTCAGGAGCTCTGCGAGGCGGTTCTCCTCCGCGGTTCGGCCGCTCCTCGACAGAAGCGCTTCAAGCGTGGCCGTGTAATACGCGTTCTCCTCTTCGGTGTGGATGACGTGCGGCAGCGTGCGCGACAACAGGCCCGCGTACTCTTCTTCGTCGACAATCCAGCCTGTGTGGCTCATTTCCTCCAATCCCCTTTATCGTATTCAGCGTGAGTAAGCACGTGCCTGACAAGCAATACCTGATCTTCGTGGTAGATCTGCGCGACCAGCCTGAATCTGTTTCCGGAGATGTTGAAAATCGTGTAGATTTTCTCCCCGACCGGCAGCCCATCGGCGTGCGGATAGACCCGTCTTACTTCCTCCAGACTCCTCCATCTCGCGGCTTTTGCAATTCTGTACCAGGCATCCAGGACAATGCCTATCCCTCCTCCGTGCCTCTCTACGGCCTCCAGCAGCTTCTTCCGGCTTATAACGTGCAGCGTCGGTCCTTTTCCAATTCGCGGTCACGGCCCAATTTGAGTATATTCGCAAAAAGCGAATTCGGCAATGTTGGGCAGGTTGATTGGGCCACGTGACGATTGCCGGCGGGATGTCGTTATAGGTCCACGAAACCTTAATAGGGGCTGCCCTTTGCCCGTGTCGGAGACCCGGTGATCGAGGCGAAAACCTGCCCCTCGGCGGCGACGCGGAAACGCTTCTCTACAATGAGGAGACGGAATCGCCGCACTAAACCCGCCACGGGCCTTTCAGCGCGTCCCAACGAGCACCATCGCTCCCACCCGCGAAATCGACCGAAATGAGCGTCCCACCTGAGCAGCGTCGCGCTGGCGCGCACGCACGGCGCCGCGATCCAGACATCGTTAACCGGAATCGATCGCCCGCTTCGCCGCAATTCGTTAATCATCACCACCGGCAGCGCCAGAAACTCGTCCAGTTCGCGCAGATTCTTCTCGAACCTCGATCCTTTCGCGAAGCCGGCGCACAATTCGCCGATCACGATAACCGGTACGCCGACCCATTCAGCGCGATCCAGCATCCTCGTAGTCGGCCCCTCGCCGCGCTTGAAGATGACGGTCGGGCAACAGTGTCCAATCAGCAGCGCCTCACTTCCACGGTTCCGGATCTATCTCTTCAAACATCAGGATTGCGGAAAGAAACTCCCGGTGCTCGGCCGCCGTCCACGTGCCGGCCAACTTCCCGACGCCGTTGCTGCGCTTGCCCTGGACGCCCAGACCCTGCCGCAGCAGGTCGATCACCGTCTGGTTCAACGATGTGCCCCGCCGACGCTTCTCCCGCTGTAGCGCCGCAGTCAGTTCATCAGGCAGATTGCGCACTGTCAGGCGAGATGCATTCATGTTGCGACTATAAGGATGCCGGCAACGGCCATCCAAGTGCCTCGTCACATTGAGGTTCTCAAAATGTGGAAATTCAGCGCGCTTCCCGGTGTGTTTGCCGGATTCGCCATGTTGTTTGCGCCGGCCCTGTCATCCGCCGGCATTTCATTTTCGATCGGTATCGCCCCGCCGGTTCTCCAAATCTACCAGCAGCCGCCCTGCCCGACCGACGGATTCCTTTGGACGCCTGGATACTGGGGATATCGTGACACGGCTTACTACTGGATACCCGGCGCGTGGGTACGCCCGCCCCAGGCCGGCTTCCTCTGGACGCCTGGTTACTGGGGTTATTCGAACGGATTCTATGGATTTAATGCCGGCTATTGGGGCACGACCGTGGGCTTCTATGGCGGCGTGAATTACGGCTTCGGCTATGGCGGGAGCGGATTCGACGGCGGACGCTGGCAGGGTGGGCATTTTGCCTATAACACCGCTGTGAGCCGCGTCAATACCACAGTCATTCACAACACCTACAACCAGACGGTGGTCAACCGTGGCAGCAACCGGACCAGCTTTAATGGCGGACCGGGCGGCATCTCCGTGAGGCCCAGTGCGGCGGAAACGTCGACCGCCAGAGAGCACAATCAACCTTCTTCGGCTCCGGTCGCGCACGAGCAAGCGCGGCAAGTCACCACACCATCCCGTCCCGCTGCCAACACACGCGCCGCTGAACAGCCGAGCCAGCATGCCAGGCCCGAGCCGCAGCCGAAACAGGTGGCCAGCAACCGGAGCCCTGCCCCCAGCAGCCATCCGGCCCCGCAGGCCAGACAAGAGACGCACGCAGCCGCTCCTGAACGCGCCGCTGCGCCAAGGCCTGAAGCAAAAGAAGAACGCAAATGACCGGTCCGTTCACGTAACTCCAGCGGCGATGGAGGACATGCCGCGATAGCGCGTTTCTTCCAGCGGGGAACAGACGCGGCTATCGCCGCATGTCCTCGGTCTTGTTGATCATGAAGGTTGCCGTCGAATCGAAAAATCCCCGCAACACCGCGTCGGCTTCGGCGGGTAAGTCTGCCTCGCTGAGCGCGGTGGTCATCAGCTTCATCCACCGGTCCCGCGCCGCCTGACCGATCGGAAACGGCGCATGGCGCATCCGTAAACGCGGATGGCCCCGTTGCTCGATATAACGCGTGGGCCCCCCAAACCGAAAAATCAGAAAATCCCGCAGACGCTCCTCCGCGCCCTGCAAATCCTCAGCGGGATACATCGGCCCCAGAATGTCGTCGCCCGGGACCTGCCGGTAAAAGGCCGCAATGAGGCGCGCGAAACCCTGCTCGCCAATCAAAGAATATATATCCTGATCGTCCAAGCGATAATGGTAGCGAACCCTGCCGGATGGATTTCGCCCAACAGCTCAAAGCCGAGATCGACATCGTACGCGTCATCTCCGACTACGTCCGGTTGCGGCGCTTCGGCAATCGCTACTCCGGCCTGTGCCCGTTTCATAACGAGAAGACGCCCTCGTTTTCCGTCTACGCCGACCATCAGTTCTACAAATGTTACGGCTGCGACGCCAAGGGCGATGTTTTCAATTTCGTGATGGCGCACGAGGGGCTCACCTTCTGGGAGACGATCAAGAAACTGGCCGATCAGCATGGCATTGCGCTCCCGAAGCAGTCCCAGGCGGGCGATGAAAAGACCAAACTGCGCGCCGCCCTGTATGAGATGCATGAGATTGCGGCCGAGCATTTCCGCGCCAATCTGGCGGGTCCGAACGGAGCTTCCGTGCGCGCCTACTTAAAGGATCGCGCGGTTACCCAGGAATCGGTGCAGCAGTTCCAGATCGGGCTGGCCGATGGTTCCGGCCGCACGCTGCTGCGAATTCTGGAACAGCGCGGCTTTAAGAACGACCAACTGCTGGCCTCGGGCCTGCTCGGCCGCCGCGAGGAAGATGGGTCTCTCTACGACCGTTTTCGCAATCGGATTATCTTTCCGATCCACAGCGAGTCGGGGAAAATCATCGCCTTCGGAGGCCGCGCCCTCGATCCCGAAGACAAGGCCAAGTATCTGAATTCGCCGGAGACCGAGATTTATAAAAAATCGCACGTGCTCTACAATCTGCATCGCGCGAAGCCGGCGGCCATGAAACTGGATCGCATCGTTCTGGTGGAAGGCTACATGGATGTGATCGGGGCGACGCAGGCCGGTGTCGTCGAGACCGTGGCAACCTGCGGGACGGCACTCACCACCGAACAGATCCGCGCCATGAAGCGGCATTCGCAAAGGCTGCATCTGAACTTCGATCCGGATGCGGCGGGCGCCAGAGCGGCGGAGCGATCCATCAAACTCCTGCTTGACGAAAACATGCGCATTCGCGTGGTGGATCTGGAGGGTGGCCTCGACCCCGACGAATATTGCAAAAAGCATGGCGCCGAAATGTATCGCGAGAAAGTGGCCGGCGCCAAGACCTACTTCTTCTGGCTGGCGGACCGCGCCCGCGCCCGCTTCGACATGCGCGATCCCCAGGGCCGTAACGACATCTTCAAATTTCTTCTGCCCGCCATTCAGGGCTTGAACGACAAGCTGGAGCGCGTTTCGGTGGCCAATGAACTGGCCTCGTATCTGGGCGTCGAATCCGGCATGGTGCTGGACGAGTTCCGCAAAATGGCGGCGGATCGTACAGAACGTGCGCCGGCGGCTCCGAAACCCGACCCCGCCAAAGCCACCGACCGCATCCTGTTGCCTCTGCTGCTCTCGAACCATGATGCCCGGCCCAGCCTGATCGAAGGATTGCGCGGCATCACGTCGGTTCGTCAGGCGGTTACCGCATCGATTTATGACACGTTGGTGACAATGCACGATGCCGGCGAGGCTGTGACCTTTAACTCTCTTCACGAGCGGCTCGCCCCTGCCGATCAGGAACGGCTGGCGTCCATCGTGCTCGATACCGACGCCTCGCGGCTGACCCTCGAAGACGGACTGGCCTGTATCGAGGCGGTACGCCGCGAGGAACATGAGTCCATCCGCCGTGAATTGAAGGCACGCATCAAATTGGCGGAACGTGAGGGCCGCATGAGCGACGCCTTGCAGCTGATGAGCCAACTCACCGCGAATACGTAGCGCATTCGGAAGAGAGCGGGCAGATCGGAAATCTGCCCACCCCTGTAACGCCGAAGTCCCTAATCTCACTCAAGTGTTGTTCTCTTTGGTTAACCTGGACGTTTTTGAATCCATTTCAGCGGTACAATGAATCAAAATTCGCGCCGGTAATGGGAGCATCCTCAGTGGCCGAAGATAAATTCGAGGCTGTCGATCCCCTTGCGATAGTGAGCAAGGAGAGCGGTTTTGTGCTGTTCGACGACGTCATCGAGATCATTCCACAGGATCTGGAAGAGTTGGTTCTCGATGGACCGGGCGCCGAAGTGCCCGCCCTCGACGACAAACAGGACGACCGCCGCTTCGAGGAGATCGACGACCTTCCAGAAATCGAAAGCTTCGACAAGACGCACGATCCAGTGCGGCTTTATCTGCGCGAGATGGGATCGGTGCCTCTGCTTGATCGCGAGGGCGAGATCGAGATTGCCCGGCGCATCGAGCGCGGCCAGATGAAAACGCGTCGCACCTTGTCGCGCTGCCCGATTATCGTTCAGGCAATCGTCCGGCTTGGCGATCAGGTTAGTTCTGGCCAGTTGGCGGCGCGGGACATCCTTCAGTTCAACGATCCCATCCCGACCGACGAGACTTACGAGACGGGCGCTGCCGAATTGGCTGCGTCCTGTGCGGAAATAGAACGCCTGCGTAAGAAATTCATGCAACTGCGGCAGAGACTGGTGGCGGTGCCGCGCCAGACCAAGCCCAAGCAGAATCGCCGGCTGCGCTGGGAACTCGGCCGCCTGGCTGTGCAGATTTCGCGCAATGTCTGTTCCATTCGGCTGCAAAACTGCGTGATTCGGGGTTTAATCGCACAATTGCGCGCCGTAGTCGATGAGGTGAAGCCTGTCGAACATCAGATCGCGCGCAATCAGCGAGCTATTGAAGCGGTCGCGGGCGGCCACTCGGAAACGCTTCGCGAACTGCGCCGCGAGCAGCGCCAATTGAGCCAGGCCATGCAGGATCTGGAAGACCGCTTCGGCTCGCCGGCCACCGAACTCCGTCGTGCGCTCGACCTCGTCAACCGTTCGGACCGCCAGACCGAATGCGCGCGCCAGGAATTGATCGAGGCCAATCTGCGCCTGGTAGTGAGTATTGCCAAACGTTACAACAATCGCGGATTGCAGTTCCTCGATCTGATCCAGGAAGGCAACATCGGATTGATGAAGGCGGTGGAGAAATTCGAGTACCGCCGCGGGTACAAATTTTCCACCTATGCCACGTGGTGGGTCCGGCAGGCCATTACGCGCGCTATAGCGGATCAGGCCCGCACAATCCGCATTCCCGTGCACATGATCGAAACCATCAACAAGCTGATCCGCACGTCGCGGTCGCTGGTGCAGGAATTCGGCCGCGAGCCGACCAGTGAGGAGCTGGCCGAGCGCATGGAAGTGCCGGTGCATAAGATCCGCCGCGTGATGCGCATCGCCCAGGAGCCGGTTTCGCTCGAGACGCCGGTGGGTGAAGAGGAAGAATCGCACCTGGGCGATTTCATCGTGGATCAGGCCAATGTGTCACCTTCCGAACAGATGATCAATGTGAACCTGCATGAGCAAACTGCGGAGGTTCTCAAGAGTTTGTCGGCGCGCGAAGAGAAGATTATCCGGCTGCGTTTTGGCATGGAGGATGGCAGCGAGCACACGCTCGAAGAGGTAGGCCAGAACTTCAGCGTGACGCGCGAGCGCATCCGGCAGATTGAGGCGAAGGCGCTGAGGAAACTGAGGCATCCCAGCCGCAGCTTCCGGCTCAAAACGTTCATGGAAGAAGCGTGAACTGACTCGGGACATGACAACGATAGCCGCGTTTAGCCTGGCCCCAACAGACGCGGCTCTCCAGAAACTGATTCGCCTTTGGTCGGCAAACTGGGCGATTTTGAAGTTGTGTAGGTGGATCTTGCTGGTTCGGGCGAGCGGAAGGGCAGTCCAACCGGGCCGGCCGAAGACACTAATACCCTGTCTCGCGGAGATCTTGCCGGAGCGCAACGGGTAGCGGCGCGTGCTTAGTGGGGGAGTGGGACCAGTTTGAAGCCTTTGGCTAAAGCCCTTGAGTTTAAACTGGCAAGTTCCAGTTCCTTGCGCCGTTGCTCGAATTTCGCGGCGCCTCGATCCACCCAGGCCTGGCCGTGGGTGAGCATACGGTGGATCAGTACGCCAGGGTAGCGGGCCATTGCCTTGACCGCCGCTGCGTTGGATGGCGGTGTGCGGCGCAGGTGACGGTACCGGCCTCCGGGTCAACGCTTTTCCTTCCGGGCGCATTTTTGGTGTGCTGGGCGTTCATCAATACCACACGAATGCCATGTTGTGTCAGGATGTCGTCCAGCGCGGTGGAATACACCCCTGTAGCCTGCATCGCCACCGTGTCGATCCGGCACGCCTTGAGCCACTCAGCCATGCGCTTCAGATCTGCCGTCCAGCATCCCCACTCCCTTACCCGATGGGCGTCTCGGTCCGCGGGTACTGCCACGAAGTGACTCTCATTGCCTACGTCAATACCACCGGCATTGGGATGAACAATGGTCAGGCCGGGGTCGTCGGCAGCCACCCGGCGACTCAGGCTTCACCATGGCATACTCCTGTTGTCTGAATGCAGATCCAGGGCTCGGCTCGGCTTGCGAAAGAACTACAGACACTCCAGCGGGGTCGGGCCAGCCTTTTTCAAGGCCGGGCTCGCCACCAATCAATGCATCGCGGCAGCCGAAGTCATGCTGATAGACGGGCACAAAGGCACCAGACGCATTGCGACCATAGCTTGCCGCCCGGATCTACAGACGATTAGAAACCCGGACGGGGCACGACACAAGCTTCTGGCTCAATGCATCGCGCGCAAGCGAGTGGGGGTGCTGATAGCCGCATGTCCCGATCTCTAAAGCCGCACCGATCAGAGATCGCTGCGCGAGATGCCGAGTTTCTTCATCATGGCGTTCAATGTGGTCCGCGGTATGCCCAAACGATTGGCTGCCGCGGTAATCACCCCGCCCGTCTCGCGGAATACCCGCAGTATATGGTCCCGCTCCACATCCTCGAGCAGCGAGTTGCCCCCGCCATTTGCCGCGTTGTTGCGCAGTTCCGACAACGGCGCGCGCAGGCTGGGGCCTCGGGACAGAATCACCGACCGCTCGATAAAATTTTCCAGCTCGCGCACGTTTCCCGGCCATGACCATGCGACCAGGGCTCTCATCGCGTCCGCCGGAATCCTTTCGATCTGCCGCCCCATCTTCGCCGCATACTTCTTGGTGAAATACCGCGCCAGCACCGGAATGTCCTCCGGACGGTCGCGCAGCGGCGGCGTCGTGATGGGAAAAACTTTGAGCCGATAGTACAGATCGCTGCGGAAAAGTTTATCCCCCATCATCTGCGACAGATTCCGATTGGTCGCCGCCACCAGCCGGACGTCGATCGGAATAGTTCGCGTTCCGCCCAGTCTTTCAAAAGATTTTTCCTGCAGAGCGCGCAGCAGTTTGGGTTGCAGCTCCAAAGGAATGTCCCCCACTTCGTCCAGAAAAAGCGTGCCCCCGTGGGCCATCTCGAAGCGTCCGATCTTTTGCGATAACGCGCCGGTGAAGGCGCCGCGCTCATAGCCGAACAGCTCGCTTTCCAGCAGCCCGGTGGGAATCGCCGCGCAATTCAGCGTGACGAACGGCCGATTCCGGCGCGGGCTGATGCGGTGAATGGCGCGCGCCACCAGCTCTTTCCCGGTGCCGGTCTCGCCGAGGATCAGCACCGTCGCATCGGTGGGCGCCACCACCTGCGTCAAGCGGGCAACACGCTTCAGGGCCGCGCTGACACCCACGATTTCGTCGAAATCGCTCTTGAGTTCTATCTCTTCGTCCTCGACGCTCTCCGCCCGGTTGCGATCGCGCAGATCCTGCACAAACGTAATCCACCGGAAGGGGGAAAGCTTTAGCACGGCCGTGGCAATGAGGACCGGAACCCGCGTCCCGTCTTTGCGAATCAGTTCCTTCTCGAAAGGCGTGCAGGCGCCGAACCGCAGACCCTCCTCATGCGCCAGTTCATCGAGCGCCGTATATTCGGGGGGCGTGAGGTCCGCCCAGCGCAGCAGCCCCGCCTGCAAGTCCTCGCGGCTGTATCCCACCAGATCGAGAAACGCATCGTTGGCCTCGGGAATGTGGTCGAACTCGCCGGAAATGATGCCCGCGACCGTCGATTGCGCGGGCAGCGTCCGCAGATGCGCACGGCTGCGCCGCAGCTTTTCATCTCTCTCGTGGCGGTCGCTGAAATCGCGCACCACGGCGGCAAACCCGTGCAGATTCCCCGTCTCGTCCCTGAGCGCTATGGTGATCGCGTTGGCCCAGAATCGCGATCCGTCTTTACGGATCTGCCAGCCTTCGCAGCCGTGATGGCCTTCGTCGGCGACTTTCTTCAATTTTTCCCGGAGCTTGCCGGAAGCTTCGGGAGGGTCGAAGACGGAGACGCTCCGGCCGGCTACCTCGACGCTCTTATAGCCGTAGATGCGTTCCGCTCCCGCGTACCAGGCGGCGACCTGTCCGTCCGCATCCAGCAGAAACAACGCATAATCCCCCACCCAGGACGGAACGCGGGTGTCGGCCTTCTCCCGCGCCGCCTTTTTTTCCTGTAATACGAGTACATGCCGCACTGGCAGCACGTTACTCTTCGCGGAGTACTCGACCTCGCGTGGGCCTCCGTCCGCACCCACCAGCTGAAGTGTTCCCTCCTGCTCGCCCTTGCTGAGAAAGTCCTTCCACCGGGCGGGAATTTCCGGTCTGAAAGCGGCCGCCGCGACATCGTCCAGACTACTGCCCACGATCTTTTCGCGCGGCACACCCAACAGCTTGGACGCACCGATGCTGGCGTCGCGCGAACGGCGATCGCTGTCGGTCAGCAGAATCGGCGCCGAAGTATGGAAAACTATCGCGCGAAGGAGCTGTTCCAGTTCCTTCGCGCCGTTCTCCTCGAGCCACGAAGCGTTGGATCCGGGAGTCCGCGATCTCAAGGTTGCAGCGTCCATCGGCTCCGTTTCCGCGTTTGATGTGCAACCAACTGTACCATCAATCCCCGAAATAAGCTACGCACTTGACCGTATTTGGTCAAGCGCGCAACGCCCGGCCGTCACGAACGCTTCCAATCCACTCCATAAACGGCTTTCTCCGCCGCGCGCTGGGGGCCAACTCTGACAAAGCGGAGCTTGGCCTGTCGCAACTCGCACGCCATACAGCGATACATGGTGAACAAAACGGAACCGATAGCTTCCGTAGGATGCCTGACGCGGGAACTGCACAGATTGCACGATCCGCATTTGCGGCACACATGGTCGAACAACATATTCCGGAGAACCTCAACCTGGTAGTTGCACGCTGACGACCGAACCAAAACCGCCCCGGTGCGCATTCGAGGTTTTGACCACACGCGGTCAGATGGTGTATCGCCAACGGTCGCGGCCTCCGGCGCTCGAAGCAGTTCAGCGTTCGCATGCCAACAAACAAAGAGAATCAGCGCGCATGATCGCTGTGGCTGGTGGATTGCCTGAACACTCCGCTGCAGCACGTTCAAGCGATCTCGATCGCCGAAAGGGGACCACATGACGTTAACCGAAATTCGCCTCGCGCTGAACGGCGAACCACCACACGCCGGCGTCGGCAACACCTCGCAACTGATGCTCCTCGCTTCCGCGCAGGCGCTCGACCGTGCATCGCGTCCCGACGGAGGACTTGCCGGCGCGCCGGGCGGTTCCGAAGTGATCCTGTTGGTCGAAGACGAAGCTCCCATCCGCGCTCTCGTCCGCACTGTCCTCGAGATCAAAGGTTACGTGGTCTGCGAAGCATGCAACGGCCGCGAAGGTCTGGATTTGTGCGGCACCCACCAGGGGCCGATTCATATGCTTCTTTCCGACGTGAACATGCCTGAACTCAGTGGATACGAACTGGCCGATGGCGCCCGGAAGTTGAGGCCCGGCATGAGAGTCATGTTCATGTCCGGCTATGCCGAGAAGGTACCCCCCAAGGACGAAGACAGCCATGGATCGGCATTCCTGCAGAAGCCCTTTACACCCTTTGCACTGGTGTCGAAAGTGCGCGAGACGCTGGACGGCACCTGCACTGCTGCCTGAGCCGTTTGGGC
>Ga0326727_10026372_pt1 | contig 10780 bp, 9 predicted proteins | sample MB2enrmetagenome_FD_207643 | JGI IMG/M metagenome (GOLD analysis project Ga0326727, IMG submission 207643) | Lab enriched peat soil microbial communities from McLean, Ithaca, NY, United States - MB29MY | ecosystem: Environmental > Terrestrial > Soil > Wetlands > Peat | place: USA: New York... | reverse complement strand
ATTCGGCCCCCACGCGCTCTTGTTGGTCACATTGCCCGGCACCGCGAACACCTCGCGGTTCTGTTCCATCGCGCAGCGCGCCGTAATCCGCGTGCCGCTGTACTCGCCGCCCTCCACCACCAGCACCCCCACGCTCATCCCGCTCAAAATCCTATTGCGCAGAGGAAAGTTCTGCGGCGCCGGAAACGTCCCCAGCGGCAGCTCGCTCACAATCGCTCCTCCGCTCGCCACAATCCGCTCCGCCAGCTTCTTGTTCTCCTTGGGATACACCACATCGATCCCCGTCCCCCACACCGCCACCGTCTTTCCGCCCGCATCCAGCGCGCCCTTGTGCGCCGCCGCGTCCACGCCGCGCGCCATTCCGCTCAGGATCGTCATCCTGCGGTTGGCCAGGTCGCGCGACAGCATCTCCGCCATCCCCACTCCATACGGCGTCGGGTGTCGCGTCCCCACCACCGCAATCCCCGGCCGCTCCAGCAGCTTCGCATCGCCGCGAATCCACAACACCGCCGGCGGATCGTAGATCTCCAGCAGCCGTCCCGGATACTCCGCATCCTCGCGCGTCAGAAAAATTCCACCCGCCTCCGCAACCTGCTTCGCCTCTTTCTCCGCCGCCGCCCGCGCCCTCCCATCACTGACAAACTGCGCCGCGCCCGCTGGCATCCCCGCGCCCTCCAGCTCGGTCAGCGTCGCCTCAAACACCCGCTCCGCTCCCATCTTCGCCATTGCCTTTGCAATTCTTGTCGGCCCCATCTCCGGCGTAAGCGCCAGCGCCATCCACCCCAGCCGCCCCACCTCCGTCGTCTTCAGCGCATCCCGCTCTGCGTCGCTGTTGGTTGTCATCTCACTCCATCACACAATCGCAAACAAATTCCATACCCGCAGGAGACTATCACGAAACCCACCTCTCTCCGAAAACTATCCCTCGCTCAACGAATCCCTTAAACTAATCTATTGCCCCACTCCGCCCCATCCCGCCTGCGTGTCGCCGCCATCGGCTTCCTCAATCCCGCGCCCCTCATGTGGGACTTCGACCACCCCCCGCTCGCCTCCTCCCTCGCCGCCCGCTACCTCGTCCACTCCACCCAGCCCTCCCTCTGTGCCGACGAACTCCTCGCCAACCGCGCCGACCTCGGCCTCATCCCCATCGCTTCGCTCACGCCCGAGTTCGCCATCGTCCCCGGCTGCGCCATCGCCTCGCTCGACCGCGTCCGCTCCATCCAGCTCATCATTAAATTAAATCGCCCCAACGCGGAAGTAGATACCGACCGCACCCTCGCCGCCGTCCGCACCATTGCAGCCGACACCGCATCGCTCAGCTCGCTCGCCTACGCCCAGGTCCTCTTCCGCAAATTCATCCGCACCGACCCCACCTTTATCCCCGCGCCCGCCGATCCCATCGCCATGCTCTCCCACGCCGACGCCGCCCTCCTCATCGGCGACCCCGCGCTCGTCGCGCTCGAATCCCGCGCACGAATCGAATCCACCGTAGGCCCATGCCTCTGGCTCGACCTCGCCCATCAGTGGACCAGCCGCACCCATCTCCCCTGGGTCGCCGCCGTCTGGGCCGTCCGCCCCGAATCCCTCGCCGCCGCATCCATCACCGCGGCGCAGCTCACCGCGGACCTTCAGCTCTCCCGCGACCACGGCCTCGCCCACATCGACCAGCTCGTCACAGAGTGGACCCCCCGCATCGCCATCCCACCCGCCACCATCCGCCACTACCTCACCCACCACATCCACTACACGCTCTCGCCCGTCTGCATCCAGGCCATCACGCTCTTCCGCCGCTACGCTGCCGAAGCCGCCCTCCTGCCCCCGCTCCCCACCCTCCGCTTCCTCTAATCATCCGCTTGTCATCCTGAGCGAGGAGCGAAGCGACGAGTCGAAGGACCTGCGGTTGTTTGTTTTATGCCGTCATCCTGCAAACAATTCCTCCCCCACGCGACTTCCCCCCTCAAACTCGCGTCATACTACCATGACGCTCACCGCCGCGATCGCCTCCGCCCACTCCATCGCCGAAGCCTTCGCCGCCGTTCTGCCTGCCGCCGCCCATCACCACGCCAACCCGCTGCTCCATCTCATGCTCTCCTTCGGCCTTATCGGAGTCCTGCTCGTCTCCATCGTCGATTCCTCCTTCGTCCCTCTGCCCATCCCAGGCATCACCGACCTCATGATCGTCGTCCTCGCCGCCCAGCACACCAACCTCTTCCTCCTGGTCGGCGCGGCCACTCTCGGCTCCTTTCTCGGCGGCGCCATCAGCTACCAGGCCGGCCACTCCGGAGGCATGGGCTTCCTCGAAAAGCACGTCCCGCCGCGCATCCTCAAGCGGGTCTGCATCTGGATGCAGTCGCACGCCATCCTCTCCGTCGCGCTGCCCGCCATCCTGCCCCCGCCCATGCCGCTTTCGCCCTTCGTGCTGGCTGCCGGAGCGCTCAAGATGTCGCGCCAGCGGTTTCTCGTCACCTTCACCCTCAGCCGCCTGTTGCGCCACTCCGCAGCCGCCGCCCTGGGCGTCTACTTCGGCCCGCACGTCCTGCGCCTCTGGAACCGCTTCACCCGAAAGTGGGCGGTCCCCATCCTCATCGCCATCTGGAGCCTCATCCTGCTCAGCATCGCCTTCGGCTTCTGGAAGCTCTACAAAACCTCCCGCACCCTCGCCGTTCCCAAGGCGCCAGCTCCCCGCGCAGTCGCCCCCGCCGCCCAAGCCTGACCGGTATCGCGCCCACCTTGAACCTCGAACCTGTCCTTCACATCTCCCACTGCAACAGCGTCGCCGCCACCGTAAATCCCGCGCCCGCGCTGGCCAGCAGAACCAGGTCGCCCTTCTTCAGCCGGCCCTCTTCCGTCGCCGTCTGCATCGCCAGCGGGATCGTCGCCGCTGTCGTATTGCCATAGCGGTCGATGTTGATAATCACCCGCTCGATCGGTATTCCCAGACGTTCCGCCGTCGACACGATAATCCGCTTGTTTGCCTGGTGCGGAATGAAGCAATCGACATCCTTGCCGGTCAGTCCGTTATTTGCCAGCACCATCTCGGTCGCCTCCGCCATCTTGCGCACTGCAAACTTGTACACTGCAGGCCCGTCCTGGTGTACGTAGTGCATCTTCTCGGCCACCGTCTCCGCCGACGAGGGATGCAGGCTCCCCCCTCCCGGCATATACAGCGATCCCGCGCCCGACCCATCGATCTCATGCCAGTAGTCGATCATTCCCACCTCGCCCTCCGCGCACGGCTCCAGCAGCACCGCCCCTGCGCCGTCCCCGAAGATCACGCACGTCGTCCGGTCCGTATAGTCGATGATCGAGCTCATCACGTCCGCGCCCACCACCATCACCTTCTTGTGCGCCCCACTCTCCACCAGCTTCGCCCCCACCTGCAGCGCGTAGGGAAACCCCGAGCAGGCAGCCGACAGGTCGAACCCCCACGCCCCCTTCGCCCCAATCTTCTCCTGTACCAGGCACGCCGTCGCCGGAAACATCATGTCCGGCGTCACCGTCGCCACCACAATCGCCTCCACCTCCGTCGCATCGGTCCCACGCGCCGCCAGGCACCGCCGCGCCGCCTCCGCGCCCAGGTCGCTCGACGCCACGCCCTTCTCCGCAATGTGCCGTTCGCGGATTCCAGTCCGCTCCGTGATCCATCGGTCGTTGGTCGCCACCATCCGCTCCAGGTCCGCATTGGTCAGCAGCCGCGGAGGAACGTATGTCCCTACCGAACTGATCTTCGCCCGCACACTCTGCCGCGCCTTCAACGTCAAACTCAATCCATCACCTCACTGTCTCTTTTGGCCCAACCCGGCCCCGAATCATTCTCGCCGACCCGCGCCCCAAAGAACAAGTCCCGCCAACCGGGTGCCCCATCCTCGACGCGTAGTTCCATCGCGCGGCAGCTAGGGGTCCCCGGCGAGCGCTTTATGCTCGCTGGGGTGGAGCGTGGGGTATCGAGCGAAGCTCGACCGCCATCCACTCCTCAAATTGTTCAGGGAACAATTCCGTCCAACCTGCCGTCACTGACCACAGATCACTGGCCACTGACCACTGCATTTAAAAAGTACCGGGCGACCTACTGCACCCGTAATGGCCCGTTGCCGTTGCTTCCTTCCGGACCTGGCGGGGTTGGCGGGATCACGTCGCGTAGGGCCCGGCACACCCCAAGTCTACCACCCCTCCCCAAATCCGCATCCAACCCATAGGCCCTTGAACCGGCCGCTTCAAAATCGTCTCGGAACGGAGCCTCCATGATTCTTCTTCTTATCCTTCTCATCCTCCTCTTCGGCTTTGGCGGCTACCGCATGGGCCCGGGCCTCGGCTACTACGGCGGTGGCAGCCTCTCCCTCGTCCTTCTCATCATCGTCATCGTCCTCCTCCTCCGCTGACCCGCGCTGACTCCTGCGCTGACCAGCATTTAGCCGTTGTTGTTTTTCGCTGTCATCCTGAGCGGAGTTCGGCGCGCACCTGTGCCAAACGTAGTCGAAGGACCTGCGGTTGCCCGGTGCCCCATTCATGGCAGTCTCATCGCCATGAGTGGGTTCATCCCTCCGATTGCACCAGTCGATCCCGCGCAGTATCCTCCTCCTCATGCCCAGCCCCACCCACCTCACCTCCGCCCCCAAACCCATCCTGCTCAGTTGGAGCGGAGGCAAGGACAGCGCATGGGCACTCCACCTTCTCCGCCAGCAACCGCAGTACGAAGTCGTCGCCCTCCTCACCACTATTAATGAGCACTTCCGCCGAGTCGCCATACACGGCTTCCGCGAAGAGCTGCTCGACCAGCAAGCCGCCTCCATCGGCCTTCCGCTCTGGAAGGTCGATCTGCCCTTCCCATGCTCCAACACCGACTACGAGTCGCGCATGTCCACCGTTTGCGCCCGCGCCGTCTCCGAAGGTATCTATGGCATCGCCTTCGGCGACCTCTTTCTTGAGGACATCCGTGCCTACCGTATAGAGAAACTCGCACCCACCAGCCTCGTACCCATCTTCCCCGTCTGGACCGCGGATCTTGGCATCTCCACCGCCGAACTCGCCCGCCAGATGATCACCTCCGGCCTGCGCGCCCACCTCACCTGCATCGACCCGCGCTCGCTCGACTCCTCCTTCGCCGGCCGCGCCTTCGACGCCGCCCTGCTCGCCGATCTGCCCGCCTCGGTCGATCCCTGCGGAGAGCGTGGCGAGTTCCACACCTTCGCCTGCGCTGGCCCCATCTTCTCGCGTACCATCTCCGTACTTCCCGCAGAGACCGTATCGCGCGACAATTTCATCTATGCAGAGCTTCTCCCCGCTCCCTCACCCTCCGTCCCCAATGCCTGACTGCACACTTCGGCTCCCCCATCCATCCCGCTGGGTGCCCCATCCATGCCGCGCTCTTTGCGGAATGGGTGGGAGACACCGCCTCCGCATCGCACTCCTCCTTCTGCTCGCATCCACCCTCCCCTCCTCCGCGCAGGCCCTGGCCCGCCCCGGCATGACGGGCTTCGGCCCGAACTCCGACCCCTGGTGGCGTCAGGCCGTCTTCTATCAAATCTCCTCCAGCCCCGCCAACCCACCCGGCAATAGCCCCTCCGAACAGCTCCGGCTCCAGCACTCCGCCGACTACAAATTCATTGCCGCCCGGCTCGATGCCCTGCACTCCCTCGGCGTCGACGCGCTGCTCGTCCCCATGCCCCCGCTGCCCGCCTCGCTTGCCCCCGGTCCCGCCCTCGACGACTTTGACGAGCTCATCCATCAGGCCAGCCGCCGCGGCATCCGGGTCCTCGTTACCCTCCCACCCCCCTCCGTCCCCTCCGATCTCGCCCCAACCGCGCGCTTCTGGCTCAGCCGCGGAGTCGCCGGCTTCCGCCTCGTCACCCCGCCCGAAACTTCTCCGCAGGACTCCCAGTCCCTCATACAATCCTTGCGCAAGATCACCGGCAGCTCTGTCGGCCAGCGCATCGTCATCTCCGATTTCAACCCCAACCCGACCGCAACTCCACTCGCCTCGCCCGCCTCTCGCCAACCCTCCCGCGCTGCCTCCACCCGTCGCGCCAACCGTCTCGGCGGTGCCACCGGCGCCCAGCTCCAGATCGATTCACAGCTCTCCCAGCTCGATCTCCCCGACGCCGCCAACCTCCGCCCGCTGCTCGCCCAGTCCCTCCTCACGCCCAACCTTCTGCTCGACTTCCGTCCCCCCGCGCCCCCGCCCACCGGGTCCGACCCCTATCCCGCGCTGGCTCGTGCCATGGCCGCCATCCTGCTCACAACCCACTCCGCCGCGCTCATCGACGCCGGCCCCAGCCTCGTCCTTCAGCCCGACACAACCCCCGCGCCCGAAGCCGAGCCACTGTCGCCCACCGCCGCCCGCACCCTCGCCGTCAACCATCCCGCTCCAATCTTCCGCCCCGCCGCTCCTCCATCCCCAGCTCTCGTCGACTGGATCAGCCGCCTCAGCGCCCTCCACCACGGCAACCCAACCCTGCGATCCGGCCGCGTGACCATGCTCGACTTCGACGCCCAGAACGCTCTGGTATGGGTCATCCGCCCGGCCACGAACTCCGCTCTCGCTCCGCCGGTCGTCGTGGCCTGTAACCTCTCGGCCTCCCCGTTGCAGTTGTCGCTCACCTCCGCCGTCCACAGCCTCAACCTGCGTGGCTCATTCCTGCTCACCCTGCTGCGCACAGACCAGGCAATGGGCCCGCAGGACCTCGACTCAGTCAACCTGCCCCCCTTCGCCGTCTACATCGGCGAACTCCACCGCTGAACAATCTTCTCCGCAGGGTCTCAGCGCAGCTTCTCCAGCCGCTTGATCTGCTCCGGGTCCATCTCTCCCCGAATCTGAAGCAGCATGTGGGTGGTGGCCTTCTCCAGCTCGGCATGCGCCTGCGCTACGCGGTCGATCTGCGCAAACAGTACTGCCTCGTCGGGCGCGGGCGACCTCGAGAGCTCATCCATCTGCGCCTCTGCCTGCTGCAACCCCTGAAGGCGCACCAGTAGCGCTCCCCGGTTCTGCTCGAAGATGGTGTCCATGCGCGTCCGCTGCTCCGGACTCAGCTTCAGGCTCTTGACGGTGGCCCGGTCGTCCCACCAGCGACCTGGAGGCCCAAGCTGGAAGCCTGGACGGTTCTCCGCCCCCTGCCCGCGTTGTCCCGGCTGCTGCGGCGGTGGAGGCCCTCCCGGTACCACCCCTGGCCCGCCCACGGGAAACTGCGGCCCTCCCATTCCGACTCCACCCGGCCCTCCGCCCGGCCCTCCGCCTGGCCCGCCCGGCCCGCCGCCCGGCGGCCCGCCCCCGCCCCGGCCCTGCGCCTGCAATGTCGAGGCCGCTCCCACAACCAGGCAGACCCCAATCACCGCAACACGCGCGAATTTAGCTTTGCCCAATCTCATCAGTTGGAGATCCTCTTCGCAGCTTTCGTCCCTGTCCCACTCGTACTCGCATCCAGCCCATACAGGCTTGCCGGTGTCGACTCATCCGCGCGCAGTTCGCCGTCGATGGCCGTCAGCAGCTCATTGTCCGCCTTTAGTGTTGCGGCCGGTATCGTCGCCTCCGCCTGCGCTGTTGTCGTCCCAGCCTCTGCCTTCGTCGAATCAGCCTGTGCCATGGTCGCTGCCGGTTGCTCCGTCCGTGCGTGCTCCTTGTGGATGGAGACGCCAATCCCAGTCGCCAGCGCAATCGTCAACGCCGCGCCCGCCCAGGCCTGTGGGCGCATCAGCCACACCTGCGGCCGCATCAGCCACGCCATAACAGACTCGCGCTCCGCCGTCCGCGGGGTTTGCGCCGCCGTCCGCAGGACCCGCGCCGCCGCTCTCCGCTCAGCCCACAGCCGGCTCTGCGTACTGAAGTCTCCAATCGCGCCAGAGACCCGTTCCGCCTCCTCGCGGCACGCGGCGCACTCTTGCAGGTGAGCCTGCACCCACGTCTGCCTGCCGCCCAGCAAAAGCTCGGTAAACTGCTCGTCGCTAAGATGCCGTTCGTGGTTGGGATTCAAGTGTTCGCGCTTGACTTCCATCACATTCTTCCTCCCAGCTTATTCCTTACCGCCTTCACCGCGCGATGCAAATGTGTCTTCACCGTGCTGATCTGCATCCCAGTGGCCTGGCATATCTCCTGCAACTCCATCTCGTCCACAAAGCGCATCAGAAAGATGCTGCGTTGATGTTCCGACAGCGTCTCCAGCGCCGCCGACACCTCCTGCGCTCTCTCCCGCGCCAGTATCTGCGACTCCGGCGAACTCTCCCCACTGGCCAGCAACACGGCCAGCTCGCTCAGGTCGGGCCCCGTCTTCTGCACTCTGCGCCAGAACTGAAACCGCCGCGTCCTCTGCTGGTCCCGCACCAGGTTGCCCGCAATATGCGCCAGCCATGTGTAGACGCTGCACTCGCCGCGAAACGATTTCCTGCCGTTATACGCCTTCAGCAGGCAGTCCTGCACCACCGTCTCCGCCAGGTCCATGTCCCCGGTCGAGTAGGCGACAAACCGCAGCAGCCGCGCCCGGTAGATGCGGTCCAGCGCCTCGATATCGTCCAGTTCCGAAAGGGCAGTCTCACCCATCGCGCAGCCGATCATACCGGGATTGAGCGCAAGCTGCATACAGAATGTAGACGCCCGCCCATCCCCATGCGATTACATCCCCTAAAAATATTCCGCCGCGTGCCCCATCCATCGCGCGGCTCTTTGCGCGATGGGTGGGATTTTTGCCGGGTGCCCCATCCTCGCGCCAGCCGGGTGCCCCATCCTCGCGCCAGCTTAATCGGCGCAGGGTGGGGTATCGTTCGCGGCAGCGAACGACCCCGTATTGGCTTTTGCTGTTGCTTGTTCTTCCCTGACCCTTGACCCCTGTTCCCTGCTCTACTCGTCCCCCTCCCGCAGCTTGGCCAGCACCCCAAAGTCCTCCAGCGTCGTCGTATCGCCCCGCACCTCGCCGGTCGTCGCCAGCTCCCTCAGTAGCCTCCGCATGATCTTGCCGCTCCGCGTCTTGGGCAGCGTCTGCGTAAACCGCAGGCTGTCCGGCCGCGCCAGCGCCCCAATCTCCTTCGCCACCCACTGCCGCAGCTCCTGGCGCAGCTCCTCGCTCGGCGCATTCCCCTCATCCAGCGTCACAAACGCGGCAATCGCCTGCCCTTTCAGCTCGTCCGGCCGTCCCACCACCGCCGCCTCCGCCACTTTGGGGTGCGCCACCAGCGCAGACTCGATCTCCATCGTCCCCAGCCGGTGTCCACTCACGTTGATCACGTCGTCCACCCGTCCCATCAGCCAGAAGTAGCCGTCCGCGTCACGCCGCGCTCCGTCGCCGGTAAAGTAGCTCCCCGGCACCGTCGAGAAGTACGTCTCCTGGAACCGCTCCGCATCCCCCCAGATGGTCCGCGCCATCGACGGCCACGGCCGCCGCACCACCAGCAGTCCGCCCTGTCCCGTCGCCACCGGCCCACCCTCTTTTGTAACCACCTCCGGCACAATCCCGAAGAATGGCCGCGTCGCCGATCCCGGCTTGGTCGCCACCGCTCCCGGAATCGGCGCAATCATGATCGCCCCCGTCTCGGTCTGCCAGAACGTGTCCACAATCGGGCACCGCTCCCGCCCAATCTCGCGGTGATACCACATCCACGCCTCTGGATTGATCGGCTCGCCCACCGTCCCCAGCAACCGCAGCGACGCCAGCGAGTGCCTCCGCACCCACTCCTCCCCCCACTTGATGAACGCCCGGATCGCCGTCGGCGCGGTGTAGAACACCGTCACTTTGTGCTCGTCGATAATCTTCCAGAATCTATCGTTCGCCGGAAAGTTCGGCGCGCCCTCGTACATCAGCACCGTCGCCCCGTTCAGCAGCGGCCCGTACACCACGTACGAGTGTCCCGTCACCCAGCCGCAGTCCGCCGTGCACCAGTACACATCGTCGTCACGCAGGTCGAAGACGACCTTGCTCGTCAAATAGCTCTGCACCGCGTAGCCGCCTGTCGTATGCACCAGCCCCTTCGGCTTGCCCGTCGTCCCCGAGGTATACAGGATGTACAGCAGGTCCTCCGCGTCCATCCACTCCGCCGCGCAATCGTCCCCCGCCGCGGCCATCAGATCGTGCCACCACAGGTCGCGCCCTTCTTTCATCGCCGCGCTGCTCTTCTTCCCCGCCGTCTCGCGTAGCGACGGGCCTGCCGCGCGCTGATACACCACCACATTCCGCACCGTCGGGCAGCGGTCGATCGCCTCGTCCACAATCGCCTTCAGCCCCACCTCCACGCCCCGCCGGTAGCTCACGTCCTGCGTCACCACCGCGACGCACTGCGAATCGTTCACCCGGTCCACAATCGCCTGCGCCGCGAATCCGCCGAAGATCACCGAATGCACCGCCCCAATCCGCGCGCACGCCAGCATCGCAATCGCCAGCTCCGGGCACATCCCCATGTAGATCGCCACCCGGTCGCCGCGCCGCACTCCCAGCCCCTTCAGCGCATTGGCGAACCGCTGCACCTGCGTGTGCAACTCCCCGTAAGTAATCCGCCGCACCTCGCCCGGCTCGCCCTCCCACAGCAGCGCCGTCTTCTCCCGCCGCGCCCCCAGCGCGTGCCGGTCCACGCAGTTGTGGCACAGGTTCAGCTTGCCCCCAACGAACCACTGCGCCGAGCCCATCCCGCCCTCCACCACCTTCTCCCACGGCGCAAACCACTCCAGCCCGCCCGCCGCCTCCGCCCAGAACGCCTCCGGCTCCTCCACGCTCTGCCGGTAGATCGCCTCATACTCTTCCACGCTCCCCACGCGCGCCTTCGCCGCAAACTCCGCCGGCGGCGCAAACACCCGGTCCTCCCGCAG
>Ga0326727_10026371_pt1 | contig 10780 bp, 10 predicted proteins | sample MB2enrmetagenome_FD_207643 | JGI IMG/M metagenome (GOLD analysis project Ga0326727, IMG submission 207643) | Lab enriched peat soil microbial communities from McLean, Ithaca, NY, United States - MB29MY | ecosystem: Environmental > Terrestrial > Soil > Wetlands > Peat | place: USA: New York... | reverse complement strand
GACGTGCGACGTACAGGAGCGACCATCACTTCCTTCAGGAAACCGAACTCCTTGTCCCAGAGGACGGTAACACCACTATTCGTGCCCCCGAATAGCAAGCCCATGCAGACAATTCCTGGAACGATGAACGCGAAGAAGGGTAATCCCCCGGTTACTATACTCTGGCTCGCTCCACTTGAAAAGATCTGACTCAGCGGGATTCCCAAAAAAAGAATCCAGATTAACGGCGAGGCGAATGTCGCGAGAATCCGCGATCGCATCCCTGAGAATCGTATCAATTCGCGCAACCACATGCTGTAAATTGGCTCGCGCTCAAATAGGGGTCTGTGCGTTACTTTCTGCGTTTCCGTTTTAGTTACTTCCTGCGCTTCTATTTTACCTTGCCACCCCCCTCGCGTTTCGTTCCAATCTCATCTATCCACCTTCAGCCTCTCGTATCGTCCTGCCGGTGAAGTACAAAAAGACGTCCTCGAGGCTCGGTTCATGCTCATCTATAGCTGTAATGACAAATCCATGCGTATCTGCAAAATCTATAAGGTCAGCGACCCTTCCCTCACCGCTTTCCGCATTTAATAATATCGAATTGCTGTATTCCTCAACACGCTCTATCCACTCGAGGTTTTGTACCTTCTCCATGAACATGGCCCTGCTCGCGCCTCCGTCAGCAATTTGAAGTGAGATTAAGTCTGAACCCACAGCCTCCTTAAGCTTTTGAGGCGTATCCAGCGCTATTATCTTTGCCTTGTCGATGATAGCCACGCGATCACAGAGATAGTTCGCCTCCTCTATGAAATGCGTCGTGAGCGAAACGGTTACCCCCTCGATCTCCCTCGCCCTCTTTATCTGGTTCCACAAATCCATCCTCGCCTTTATGTCAAATCCTATGGTGGGTTCGTCGAGGAACACGACATCAGGATGAGTCATGAAGCCTCTTGCCACCTCAAATCGACGACGAACGCCTTCGGGCAAATTGTGAAGCCTGATGTTCTCTTTTCCTTTCAGCTCAAGCAAATCAAGGACGCTCTCTATCTTGCTGTCCCTATCCTCCTTGCTCATCTCGTACATTCGTGCGTGAAAATCAAGGTTCTGTCTGCCCGTTAGATACTCATCGCTGGACCGGTCTTGGAAAACAATCCCGATGTGCCTTCTGACTTCGTCACTATCTTTGACCACGTCGTACCCGCAGATCTCGGCGGAACCTGAAGTCGGATGCAGCAGCGTGGTCAGCATCTTTATGGCCGTTGATTTTCCCGCTCCGTTTGGACCGAGGAACCCGAATATTTCGCCTCTCTTGACGGTAAAGTTGATGTGGTCAACCGCAACAAAGTCGCCGAACTTCTTCGTGAGCTCGTGTACGCCTATTACGTCTTCCGTCATTAACCGAGCTCCTCTACGCTCTTCTTCGCGTAGTGCAGCAGAACGTCATTCAAGTTTGGCGTGCTTGATTTTATAGAAGAGATGCTAAATCCGTGTGCGTTGGCCATTCTCACGATCTCGGGTATCCCTATACTCTTGTCCGTAAGGCTCAGCACTAACGTGCCTTCGGCACTTTCAACGTTTTTTGCCCAGGTCATCTCCCGCAGCAGTTCTGCGAACTCTTCCTGCGAGTCCTTTGATAACTTAGGCATTATCAGATCCTCACCAACTAGCACTTCAGCGAACTCTTCGTGAGATCCCTTTGATACCTTAAGCGTTATCAGATTCTCACCGATTGAGGCTTTTAGGGCCTCAGGGGTATTTGACGCTATTATCTTACCCTCGTGCAAAATTGCTATTCTGTTGCAGAGATAATCGGCTTCCTCAAGATATGACGTAGCCAAAAGAACAGTTGCCCCCATCTCCTTGTTCACTCGCCGCAGGTAATCCCAGAGGTATCGTCGCGTCTGCACGTCAAGCCCTATCGTCGGCTCGTCCAAGAGGAGAACCTTAGGAGAGGTCAGCATTCCTCTCGCTATCTCAAGCCTTCGCAGCATCCCCCCGGAATAGTCCTTTACTTTCCCATTCGCGTGCTGTTCCAGTCCAACAGTCTTCAAGACTTCAGCCACCCTCTGCTCCCGCTCTTGCTTTGAGAGACTGTACATCCGTGCCGCAAAATCCAGGTTCTGCTTGCCCGTAAGGTAGATGTCAACAGCCTCTTCCTCGAATACAAACCCGATAGAGCGCCGCACGCCATCCTTCTCCTTCACGACGTCGTAACCGCACACGGTAGCGCTGCCGGAATCAGGATTTAGGAGAGAGGACAGGATTAGCATCGTTGTCGTCTTCCCGGCTCCGTTCAAGCCGACAAGCCCGAAAATTTCGCCCTCAGACACCTCGAAGTTGATGGCATCCACTGCCGTAACCTTGCTGAACGCTTTGCTTAGGTTACTTACAACGAGGATTGGCTTCCTGTCGTGGTCGAGCGTGACGCTGGGGGGAGCGCTCAGGTCATTGACAGCTTTCGGCTCCTCAACGCGATTAGTGAGGTCCTCTGTGGTGGGGATAAACATGGCTTATGTCACTTCTCCTGTGCTAGCAGCGAAGACAGTTCGCAGCGTTTCCACGGCTTTATCGATGAGTTTTCTATCGTCAGCATCCACACCGCTCAGTTTGTCTGCTAGATATGACAAAGTCCCTTGGGTAGAGGCCTGCAAAATTGCCAGTCCATGACCTGTGACGTTGAGCATTACGCGTCGTCTATCAGCGGGATGGTCGTTCCGTTCCATCAAACCGCGCGCGATCAGATTGTCCACAAGGCGAGACGTGGAAGGGGGGGTCAGCCCCACGTGACGTGCCACCTCCCAGAGTGAAGAGCCTTCATTGCGGTTCACAAAAGCCAATGCGCGGAACTGAGGGACCGTCAAGTCAAATGACCGTCGACTACGCATCTCAGATCGTATATCTTGCATAATTAATGGAACTACTTCAAGCAGCTTGCGAGCGGATTCTTCTAGATCTGCGGTCATACTAATTGCAACTCCTAATAATTAGATGTTCTAACTATTTAATCATTGTTCGAGGTGTGTTTAATGGTGGGAGAAGCAAAAAAACGGCTAAGGACGAATTTAGCGAATCATAAGCGAAAAAGGACTAAATATTGGGTTGGCACATATACTTTCATTCTGCAAATAAAATGAGCTCAGCCGGCGCTCAATGGTATGAAAACGTCACAATGCTCGATGACAATTTCGTTCTCAACAAGGAGCGCGCGTTCGAATTTGCAAATTTAGTGGAAGAGGCCGCCTTAAATTTGATTCGTCCTGCACCGGACGTGTGGACTCCATTAACGAGGATTTGCTGCGCAGACTCAGCGAAGTCGGGTGCAATAGCCTTTTTTCTGGGATTGATTCTGCATCAAACGAAAAATTGAAACTCATAAAGAAGGGATTCCCAACCGATCAAGTGATTGACGCGTTTGGCGTGCTTAAAAAATACAAGTATGCGACGACCGCATCGTTTATGGTCGGGTTGCCTGGAGATAATCGCCAAAAGATCTTCGATACCATAAATCTCGCCAAACGGATAAACCCAGATTTCGCGATGTTCTCGGTGACAGCTCCCTCGTACCCTGGAACCGAGCTGTATGAAAACATCGATTATTACGGTATAGAGCTTATGGTAAACGATTGGAGCCAGTTCACCCTTGCAAAACCTGTCGCACGCACAAGCCCCCTTTCGACAAGAGATCTACGGCGGTCGCTTGTCAATGCGTGCGTCAACTTATATATGCGCGCCTCGTTTCTTAACTCGGGCCATCGCAAAGAAGCAGATGGACTTCGTGCTGAGCCCCGTTAAAGCAACTGTCACAAACGCCGTTCGCAGTATGTCTTAAGTTAGGTATTATAGATCTATGACGAAATTGCCAGCTCGAAATCGAACCGACAGCCCCAAAATTGTGCTTACTGCCGATGAAACGATGATGAGTCGGTACCGCGGAGGCATGTTTGTGGGGTTCACGACCTGCATGCCACAAGGGATCCTCCCGGACTGGTTTTTCTTTCGCGTGTGGGCGCCACCGGTGCCACGAACGAATTTGCGAGCGCTCTATTCGGACTTCGGTCTTCGGATCGTAGAAGCAAGCTTGGCGAAGGAATTCGGCGAGAATGCGGTGGCAGTCGTGCACCCGCACGACTTGGAGAAGGTGGTTGGCGGCAGCACCGAGATAATAGCAATAAGCGGCCACGATTTTCTCGGCATTAATCCGCCGACGTCTGAAGTCGTCGATTTGGTCAATCGCGGCCCTCCTTACAACAGGGTCAAGTTCTTTGAGCTTATGCAAAAACCGCTCATGAAGGAACGAGTGGTGGTTGCCGGCGGCAAAGCCGCGTGGCAGCTCGCGGATGAGGCGACGATGCACAAATTGAACATCAATTACGTGCATCTTGGCGAGGGCGAAATTACGATTCCCCAAATGTTCAGATCTATACTTGCCGGGGAGGAGCTGCCAAGAATCGTCAACGGAGTGAGTCCGCGCTTAGAGGAGATACCGAACATCATCGGTGCCACGATCCATGGATTAGTCGAAATCGGGAGGGGGTGTGGTCGGGGGTGCGCTTTCTGCACGCCTAACATGCTCCACGTAATGCACAAGCCCATCGACCACATCGAAAAGGATGCTAAAACGAACGCAAGAGCGGGCCAGAGCTCGATACTCCTCCATTCGGAGGACGTCCTGCGCTACGGCGCGACAGGGATGGTGCCGGATACCGAGCGTGTTTTGGAACTCTTCACGCGCGTGGCGTCTGTTGAAGGGGTCGACAATCTTGGAGCGAGTCACGTAGCCCTTGCGTCTGTGTATCACAACCCCGGACTCATCAGCGCACTCTCCCAGATGATGAGCTCGAAGCTTGATCAGGATTGGATAGGTACGCAAACTGGCTTGGAAACCGGAAGTGTACGGCTGCTCACCCGGTATATGAAGAACAAAGCATTGCCCTCGTCAATTGAAAAATGGCACGAGATCGCCACCCAGGCGTTCGGCATCCTCGACGATAACGACTGGGTTTGCGCAGCGACGATGATCAACGGGCTTCCAGGTGAGACCGCAGACGATGTGATCAAGAGCATCGAACTCGTCGAAGAACTGAAATCGATTGCGACAAAATCGCTCATAATCCCTATGAATTTCGTTTCGATGCGTGGGTCGTCCCTCGATTGCAAAGAGACATTTACCGTGAAGAAAATGACACCCGAGCATTGGCAACTTATGGGTGAGTGCTTAGATCACGATTTACACGTTGTCCCACAATTATTGCGACGTCTTGATAAAAATGGCAGCGGATTGATAAAAGGCCGGCTGCTTGGAATCTCGGTGAAACTGACAACTAACAGGCTTAAAAAACATGTGGAAGCTATGCGAAGAGGAGAATCGCCAATAGAGCGGAGTGAGGATAGCGTCTGGCTTAACCCCCAGATGCCAGATTTGAATGGCAAATAGCGAGAGCTTATCATATGCCGTTTTGCATGCAGCATCGCTTGATAGTTTCTGATCCAAGGCTGAGGCAGGTGTCGTAACCGCGAGGATTAGTCTACAAGCGGCCGCGCGTCAAAATGGAAAAGCCCATCAAAAACAGTACTTCCAAAGAAAAGAACGTAGATAATAAAGAGCCCACACTTTTCCTATTTACCGCGTTTTTTGCTTTGCCTGCTTTCTAAGGATAAGAACAAGACTAAACAAGGCACCTCCGAAAGGCGAATTTTTTTTCCAGAACAACTTCCTCAACGTTACCGCGAAACCCGCAAGTCAGTGGAATAAATAACGTTGGTTCTACATCGGGTAGATCGACCCTCATCTAACTTCACCGACTTCGCAAATCGTGGCGAGACGGCTTGGCACTCGCCAGAAGTTCTCTAATCTAGCATTTCTCTCGGTAGAGTTCAAGCTTTGTCACTTAGGAAGAGGCCCTGCAGAGCACCCGTACGCGTAAAATGCTCGTGCAATTTACCGCGAGCGAGCAAAAGCGACTCTGTAAAACTCATAGCCCTTCATACGACGGGCAGAAGCGCCCATGTAACGTGCACGATACTCAGAAGCCCCAACGTCCTCTATCAGATCAAGGCCACGTTCTGCAAGGTATGCCTGAAGGCGCTCCGGGTAGAGACCGAAGGTCCACGTTTCCCCTGCACGCTGTAGTGTGTTCCGCACGTGGCGAGTCCCTCCAAACGTCGCTGAGCCATCGAGCACACCTCGGTGCACGTAGGTGAAAACGATGCGACTTCCTGGTGCCCCTCCTACGTAGCTGAGGGTGCTATCCACGGCTTGCTCAGTAAGGTAATTCGTGACTCCCTCCCAGATAAAAAAAGAACGCTCAGCGGCGTTGAATCCGGAGTCATGCAATGCCTGGCCCAATGACTGAGTATTAAAGTCCACGTCTACGTATGCGACGTGCTTTGGCAACGCTCCAAATATGTGTTTTATACCTTCTTTTTTCTTTGACAGCGTGGCCGGATGGTCAACCTCGAAGACCCGAGTCGTTTCGATTCCCTCTATCCGGTACGCGCGACAATCGAAGCCGGCGCCGAGGATGATGACTTGATCAACGCTCTCACGAAGGGACGCACGGACGTAGTCATCAATGAGGCGGGTCCGCGCGATGCCTGACGATCGCGCGCCAGGCCATCTCAGATCGATAAGCCTTGGGACTGCTGCGCCAAGCAATGGCGTGCGCGACAGCTGGACGACACCTCGCAACGCAGGCTGCAGAAAGATATAGGCAGAAGGATCATTGAAGAGCCTAATACGTGACGGACGCCGGGATGACTCAAGGGCTCGGAACAACGCCATATACTCGGCGGTTCGACTCGCGCTCTGTTCTTTCACGTTAGTGACCATATCAAAGTGATCCTAACCGATATATGTAGTCCCAATTCATGGCACGCAGCGCCGCGCTTCCAAAGTTTTTAATATGATGCTTATAAGGCCCGACTATTGGGCGACAAAAGACATGAGTGCGTCTAATTGAATTGAAAACAGATAACTCTCGATATGATCGCAATTTTGCAAAGTCGATAGCGAGAGGTCTTGTGCAGTACTTGCTGCTTAATGGCAACAAATTCACGAACGTGGATGAACTACTACGGCGTTACCGATTAATTGCGGAAAGTAGGCAAAATCTTAATGTAGCCTTAAATGAGGTCAGACAGCTTCAAAAAGTGCCACCCTCGCCATATGACCTTTTGGCAAAAGAGTGACATATCGCAAGATTCGAGAAGACGGTGGTATATCCGTTTTCCGTCCGTGTCGTGCTCGGCATTGGGGCGTCAGCCTTTTTCTTCCTTTTCTTTCACTTTCATCACGTTCCTGCGCTTTCGTTATCCCCATCAGCAGCCACGCTTCAGCGTCATCGCTTCCATAATGAGTTTTCAGTGAGTCTTTTGCTCCAATTCTGACGGGTTTCGTAACTCTTTTGCCAAATCGGGTAGCGAGCCCGCTGTACAAAATAGGTTCACCCTCACCGCAGTTTTCATATGCGATCACCACTGCGTCGGTTGTCGTCCCGGTCAAATTGAACCCGTAATCGAGAAGAGCGCACGTTTTCGATTCGGTCGCCGTAATTATCGCCCCTCGCGCAGCTTCGCGGAAGTTACCAAAATTATGTTGACTGTTCCAAATGACGACGGATTTGTAAGACCAGCAGTAATAAAAGTCGTAACGCACGCGTCGCTGAGCGTCTGCAGGTTTTTCATCCCGACTGCAGTTAGCAGCGCTCGCAGCTTCCGTTGAGGTCTGGCCTGCGAGGCGGCGTGTTTAACCGTTTTGTAAGCTAAGCGTTATTACTATTACGTTAGAAGTGTGCGTTTCGTAATACTATTCGATAGTTTTTTATAACTATCGGTACATCTTCGCGTGGTGAGTTAATTGCATATGCCAGACGGCTATTTGGGGCCGAATACGTACATACCATTGTGGCTTATCATGATCCCGATTTGGTATTACGCGGGACGATGGTTAAAGACGAATCTCAGAACAAAACAGGTGCCATATCTGGCACTTGCAGCCGCTTTTTCGTTTGTCATCATGATGTTCAACGTGCCCATACCCGGCGGAAGTACAGGACACGCAGTCGGCAGCGCGTTGGTCGCAATCATATTGGGGCCTTGGGCGGCAGTCGTAACGACATCCGTGGCCCTTCTCATACAGTGCTTGCTTTTTGGTGACGGAGGGATTACGACTTTTGGCGCGAACTGCTTCAATATGGCCGTGGTCATACCCTTCGTTGGGTACTATACCTACGCGTTTATCGCCGGAAAGACGAAGATCACTGAACGTCGGAGAATCATTGGCGCGGGAGTTGGTGGGTGGCTGGGCTTGACAGTTGCTGCGGCCTGCGCTGGCTTTGAGATGGGCATCCAACCCATAATTAATGTCTCATCCACCGGCGTGCCACTCTACATGCCGTATGGGCTCAATGTAACGGTGCCGGCAATGGTGTTCGGGCATGCGTTCTTCTTCAGCATTATCGAAGTGGTCGTCACGGCAGTGGCGTTTGCCTACATTGCGCGGAACGATCCAAGCATCATATGGAACTACAAAGCAATAGAATCAGCGTCAAAATCGAGGGTTACCGCGGCACCAGCTTGACACAAGGTGAAGGCCATGGAAAAGGTTTTAAGAAATTTGCTGATCTGGTTGCTGATACTCGTCATCCTAGTGCCCCTCGGCATAATTGCAAGCGGCACTGCATACGGTGAGTGGAGCGTCGATGAGCTACAGTCGTTGATAGGGTACGTCCCGGCCGGTTTCGCCAGCCTGAGCGGTTTGTACCATGCTCCGATACCGGATTATGGCACCGACTGGGCGAGTTCCTTCATTGGCCAGAGCTTGGGATACTACCTAGCGGCAATCATAGGGGTAGGCGTCCTCGCCGTATTATTTTTCCTGATCGGAAGAGAGTTAACAAAAGACAAGGAAGATAAGGAAGAAACGGCCTAGAGCAGTGAACCAATAATGAATATTCGAGAGTCTATTCATTATCCTTCATCTTTTTTTGTGACTTTTATGGCTGGAAGTAATACTTTTGTAACAGAAGTATTACACATTAAGTGGTGAAATTGATGAGTAAGCAATTGGAGCGTACGTGCGTGTCCTTACCTAGCGATCTCTTGGAGAGGTTCGACGAAATTATCGAGAAGCGCGGCTATTCGTCCCGCTCAGAGGCCTTACGAGATGCTATAAGGAACTATATTGTAAATTATGAGTGGATGAATGAGGTCCAGGGCGAACGGGTAGGTGTCATCTCGCTTGTTTACGAGCACGACCAGCGAGGGCTGGCTGATGACCTGACTGAGATACAGCACCGCCATATCGGGCTGATCACGTCTTCCGTGCACGTGCATCTGGACCTTGAGAATTGCTTAGAGATCATCGTTTTGCACGGTGACGGAGAGGCCATCAGGCAGGTCGCTGAAACCGTGATGGCATTGAAGGGCGTCAAATATGTCAAACTTAACGCCATATCGCCAGGCACCAACTATCGACAACTCCCATGATACCCGACTGGATGAACGTGACTGAAGCAGGGCCATATCAGGGCGCCGCCAGTTTAGCTAAGAAAAAGGGCTTTGCGAAGAAAACAGTTGATGGCGTTCTCGCTTTCTTCCAAGAGAGCCTCATCTCCGAAACCTTTGCAAAACGTCAAGGGCTATTGCAAAGCTTAGATCCCCGCGTAAAATTAATCTCGATGTTCGTGCTCATCGTCGGCGTGACTCTGATGAGAAGTCCTTGGGTGCTACTCATCATCTATCTCTTGACTTTGGTGCTCGCCTATTTCAGCAAGATAGAGGTGCTTTGGTTTGTCAAACGCGTGTGGGTCTTCATCCCTATTTTTGCAGGCGTTATTGTGATACCGATACTCTTCAATGTTTTTCTACCTGGCAACGTTTTGGTCCCGATTGCCACTTTGGGCAACGGCAGCCACTTGGGACCAATCGCGCTGCCTAGCTCTATATACATCACCCGGCAAGGCACGACCTACGTTGTTACGTTCATCCTGCGCGTTGCTGCGTGCGTATCACTCGCAATACTACTGTTTCTCACGACTCAGCGGGATTTGCTTTTCAAATCGCTGCGAACGCTTTACGTGCCCAAGGTGTACGTCCTGACGATCAACATGTGCTACAGGTATATCTTCCTGCTCTTGGACACAATAGCGGGCCTTTTTACGGCTAGAAGGAGCCGGCAAATCATAAGCCTGCCACTCCGAGAAGAGCAAAAGTGGGTAGGCGGACGTATTGGTTACATGCTCGTAAAATCGCTGGACATGAGTGACAAGGTACACCAAGCTATGATCTCGCGAGGCTTTGATGGCGACGTGAAGCTGATGCACGTCAATGTCATGCGCCACCGGGATTACGCGGCGATCGTAACCGTCCTTGCGTGTTGCGTGATCATGGGACTGATCTCCCAGAGTCTTATTAGCATCTGAAGTTCACAAAAAAGGCCCCTTTCATGCAGACAATTTTCGATTTGCAAAACGTGTCTCATTCGTACTTAGATAAGTTCGAAGCGTTGAAGAACATAAACGTAACGATGACCGCCGGAGAGCAGATTACGATTCTCGGCGCCAACGGCAGTGGAAAATCAACGCTTCTCTTAATATTGGATGCGTTGATATACGCTACGTCTGGCGCAGTTTATGCGTTCGGTAACCCGGTGACGGAAGAGCGTTTCAACGCGCTCGAAGACAACGAATTCGCTCGGTATTTCCGAACAAAGGTCGGCTTCGTGTTCCAGAACCCGGATGTCCAGCTATTCTCTTCTACCGTCTTCGACGAGATCGCCTTTGGCCCGCTGCAGCTAGGC
>Ga0326727_10026370_pt1 | contig 10781 bp, 9 predicted proteins | sample MB2enrmetagenome_FD_207643 | JGI IMG/M metagenome (GOLD analysis project Ga0326727, IMG submission 207643) | Lab enriched peat soil microbial communities from McLean, Ithaca, NY, United States - MB29MY | ecosystem: Environmental > Terrestrial > Soil > Wetlands > Peat | place: USA: New York... | reverse complement strand
AAAAAAGACCTTCAGCTGCTGAGGGAGTCGATACAAAGGGCAGAAGAGTTCTCCCGGCAAGGGGAAGAGAAAAAGAAAATTGATGAGAACTGGGACTTTCACGTCATTCTGGCAAGAATATCGGGAAACCATATCTTGATCGATACTCTGCGTTCAATAAACGAGCTGATGCGGTATATGATGCTCAAGATAAAACCGGATAGAAAGATCAGTGAAAATGCATTCAGGGCCCACGCGGAAATAGTGGATCTTCTTGAATCCGGCAATTTAGAAAAGGCTAAGGAGATCAATAAGAACCACATTCATGATCTCAATAACCGTTTGACGAAAAAATATCTTAGGGCACGGGCCCGGGACAACCGAACGAATAGCAGTTTATGAGAAGGAGGCCTGAGAGCGGATACGGATACAGACGCAGTGGAGGTGGTGAGTTTCACCACAATAAACATTTTTGGGGGAGATCATGAAAAGGGGAGGTCTGGTATTTTCGGTCCTGTGTGTTTTATGTGTTTTGTGCGCGTTTTCGGGTTTTTCTCCAAGTGCCCAGGCGAAGAGCGTTAAATTGACCTTTTCTCATTTCTGGGCCGCCGGTCATCCCGTGTCCGAGAGCCTCGCCGAATGGGGAAAGGAGGTCGAGAAAAGGACGAAGGGAAGTGTAACGGTCGTCATGTTCCCCGGAGCGACACTTACGCCCGCGGACAAGTGTTACGACGGCGTGGTCAAAGGCATCTCCACCATGGGCTCTTCGGCCCTCAGCTACACGCGGGGCAGGTTCCCTTTAATGGAAGTCACAGATCTGCCGTTAGGTTATAAAAATGCCATGGCTGCTACAAAACTGGCCAACGCTATCTATAAGAAGTTTCACCCGAAAGAGCTGGACGATGTTGAAGTCATGTTCTTCCATGGGACCGGCCCGCAGTTATTCCACACAAGGCAACCCGTGAGAACCCTGGAGGACCTAAGGGGGATGAAGATCAGGACCACCGGTCTCGGCGCCAAGATAGTGACCGCTTTGGGAGCAACTCCTGTAGCCATGCCGATGGGCGACACCTATGATGCGCTGAGCAAGGGTGTGGTTGAGGGATCGACTGCGCCAATTGCATCACTGGAAGGATTTAAATGGGGAGAAGTGGTCAAGTATACGACGGAGAACTTCGGCACCGCTTACACGACGATCTTTTTCGTGGTCATGAACAAGAAGGCCTGGAATTCATTGACCCCTGAGAATCAAAAGATCATCGAGCAGGTGAACACGGAATGGATCGACAGGATAGGCAAGGTACAGGAGAAGTATGATCTTGCCGGCCGGGAGTTTACCATAAAGCTGGGTAACAAGATTATTCCTCTCTCCAAGCAAGAGGACGAGAGGTGGGTAAAGAAGGTAAAGGTGACCATCGATGACTATGTGCGGGATACAAAGGCGAAAAATCTGCCCGGTGATGAAGTCGTCAAATTCGCCATTGATAATTTGAAAAAGATGCAATAGGAGGGATGTCCCTCCCCCTCCTTATTTTTCAGTCATGGGACGAGGAGCGAATCATGAAAATTATCCTCAAGGTTGTGCACGAGGTGAGTAAGGCTCTGAATCTGATATCGTCCGTTGCCCTGGTTTCCATAATGGTTCTCACGGTGACTGACGTTATACTGCGGATATTCAAGAGGCCCATCGCCGGCACTTACGAGATCGTAGGTTTTCTGGGAGCGATTGTAATAGGATTCGGCATCCCGATCACCTCGTGGATAAGGGGACACATCCATTTCGCCTTTCTCGTTCAGAAGCTACCCAGCGGCCGCAAGGAGGTGATGAACGTCTTCACGCGGCTCTTGGGGTTGGGTCTCTTCATTATCGTGGGCTGGAACCTCATCATAGTCGGCACCGACCTCTACCACACGGGGGAGGTCTCGCTTACGCGCCAGATCCCCTTTTACCCCATCGCCTACGGGCTGGCGATAAGCTGCTTTGTTCAGTGTCTCGTCCTGATATGCGACATCGTCAAAATCTTCGGAGAAGAATATGAATGAGATCGTCATAGGGATCGTCGGCATAGCGACGGTGCTTTTCCTCTTCCTGACGGGGATCGAGCTGGGCTTCGCCATGGCGATAGTCGGATTCGTCGGGTTCAGCATACTCGTCTCGGCGGAGGCGGCCTTCAACATGGTGGCCAAGGACTTCTTCGATGTCTTCTCGTCCTACGGCCTTACCGTAGTCCCCCTTTTCATCATGATGGGACAGGTCGCCTTCCATTCGGGCATAGCTCGGCGGCTTTACGATACGGCTTACAAGTTCACCGGGCATATCCCCGGAGGGCTGGCCATTGCGACGGTCGGTGGGGCAACGGCGTTCAAGGCCATCTGCGGCTCCTCGCCCGCGACCGCGGCGATGTTCTCCACCATAGCGGTTCCCATCATGGACAAGTACGGTTACAGCCGGAAGCTCTCGACGGGGATCGTCGCTATCGTCGGCACCCTCGGCATCCTCATCCCCCCGAGCGTCACCCTCATAGTCCTCGGTATCATCACGGAGCAATCGATAGGCAAGCTCTTCCTGGCGGGGCTCATACCGGGGCTGATCATCGCGCTCTTCTTCGTCTTTATCATCTACGGGTGGTGCAGGATAAATCCTTCCATCGGCCCTGTGGGGGAGCGGTCCACATGGAAAGCGAGGATCGCGTCGCTCCCCGAGGTAGCGTGGGTGGTGGCTATCTTTATTCTGATCATAGGCGGGATAATGAAAGGCTATTTCACACCGACCGAGGCGGGCAGCGTGGGGGCGGCGCTCGTGATCCTCGTTTCCGTCGCGAAAAGGGAGCTTACCCTGACGAAATTCATCGACTCCCTCTCGGAGGCCATCCACATCTCGTGCATGATACTCCTCCTCGTAGCGGGCTCGACGATACTCGGTCATTTCATCGCCATGACGCAGATCCCGGCACTTGCCGCTGACTGGATCGTCTCCCTCCCACTCCCGGCGTGGCTCATCATGGCGCTCATCATCGTAACGTACAAGGTAGGCGGCTCGTTCATCGACGAGCTGGCATTCATGATACTGGCGACCCCCATCTTCTTCCCGGCGGTCGCGAAGCTCGGGTACGACCCGATCTGGTTCGACATCATGATCGGTATCGCGGTGATGATATCGGTGGTCCTGCCGCCCCTGGCCATCAACGTCTTTATCGTGAAGAATATTACGAAGGCGCCTTTCAGTGTGATATACGGCGGAGTTTATCCGTTCTTGATCGCAATAGCGGCTTGCGCGGTTTTGTTATTTCTATTCCCTGGATTGGCCACATATCTCCCGAGGGCACTCATGAAGTAGCACAGGAGTGCGCCGGGGAGCCGGGATGAGACGACTATGCGAAATGAGCTTAAAGTAAGCTTATGCCGGAATACCGCTTTGCTTGACATCTCGCCGGTTCCGCTATTACGATCGGTACCGTCGGATAATGATAATTTTACCGGGGGTTGGTTTCGGAATTGCGAACGATACCCGGCGGTGACAATTGTCATAAATATGAATATCACAAGGAGGACACATCGTGGAAGACCCCAGAGAGAGATTGACGAAGACCGTATCTACCGGCGAGCTCGAGCGGAGATGGAAGGCGGTCCGGCAGGTGATGCGCGAGCATAAGATCGACTACCTCATAGCGAGGAACGGAGACGAGTTCCTGGGCGGATACGTGAGGTGGTTCAGCGATATTCCGGCCAGGGAGAGCTATCCCTTCACCGTGATCTTCCCGGTCGATGACGAGATGACCACCATCGCCTGCGGCAACTATCCCCCCAGCGACTACTTCCCTCCCCAGTGGGCTGCGCGCGGCGTAAAGCGGAGGCTGGGCGCCCCCTATTTCCCGTCCGTCTATTACACGGGCACCATGGACGCCGAGCTGGCCGCGGGCGTCCTGAAGGAGAAGAAGAGGGCCACCATCGGGCTCGTGAGCAGGACGGCGATCCCCATAACTTTTTACGAATACCTGAGGAAGCACCTGCCGGGCTACAAGTTCGTCGACGCGACAGACTACGTGGATGAGATAAAAGCGGTCAAGAGCCCGGAAGAGATCGAGTTCATCAGGGAGACGGCGAGGCTCCAGGACGAGGCGGTGGAGCACGTGCGGAAGTCGATCCGTCCGGGCGTGAGGGACTACGAGATATTCGCGGAGGCCCAGTACGCCATGTCGATACGGGGCAGCTCGGCCCAGCTCGTCCTCGTCGGCTCGAACCAGAAGGGCGTCGTCGTCAGGTGGCAGCAGCGCCACTTCATGAACAGGATGGTCAGGGAGGGCGACCAGGTCAACGTGCTCGTCGAGACGAACGGCCCCGGCGGTTTTTACACTGAGATAGGCAGGGTCTTTTCCCTCGGGAAGCCGGCCCAGGAGCTCGTGGATGCCATGGGATACGCCATCGAGGCCCAGAAGTACTCGCTCGGCCTTCTGAAGCCGGGGGTAAGCTGCAAGGACATGTGGGAGGCGAACAACGCGTTCCTCCAGAAAGGGGGCTACCTCCCCGAGCGCCGGCTCTATGCCCACGGCCAGGGCTACGACCTCGTGGAGAGGCCTGCCGTCCGCTTCGACGAGCCGATGAGGATCCGGGCCGGCATGAACCTGACCGTGCACCCCTGGGCCATAAACGACCGGGCATGGGCGGTCGTGACCGACAACTACCTCGTGACGGAGACGGGCGTGAGCGAGTGCCTCCATAAGACCCGGAAGGAAGTCATAGTGATCGAATAGAGGCAAAGGGCCAAGCCATATGGAAAAGATCCGCGTGCTCCTTGTCACGCAAAGACGAGTTACCGATGAACTGGTTTCAATGCTTCAGAGGGTATCACCACGCCTGGTTATCGAAACGCGAACCGCCGACGAAAAGGCAGAGTGTTCGGATATCTGGAAGCACGTGGAAGTGCTCTACACGGACGACCTCCTGCCACCCGACGGGGACGCTCCATGCCTCCGGTGGATACAAGGCCACTATGCGGGTGTTGACCGCTGGGGTCAGCGCGCTATGAGCGAATCCGTCATATGGACGACCACCAACGGCATCCATAGTCCTCAGGTTGCGGAGCTCGTGCTCACCCTGATGCTTGCGTTGGCGCGCAAGCTGCCCCTCATGTTCAAGCTCCAGGAAAAAGGAGAATGGTGCAACGCGCGGCACGAGGTCTTGATGCCTCGCGAGCTGCGCCAGGCGACGGCCGGCATCATAGGCTACGGTAATATCGGCCGCCAGGTCGGGTATCTCTGCCGGGCGTTCGGCATGCGCGTGATCGCGGCGGACAGGAAGGAGGTTCTGGAAAGAGAACCGGCCTGGAAGCTGCCGGGGCTCGCGTCCCCTGCCGACGCGATGCCCGACAAACTGTTTGACCCTTCCGATATCACCCCTCTGCTTCAAGAAAGCGACTATGTCGTCCTTTGTGTCCCCGCGACTCCGCAGACTATAGGTCTCATCAATGATCGCGCGCTCGCCTCCATGAAGGCCAGCTGCGTGCTGATCAACGTTGCACGGGGCGGCGTAGTAGATGAGGATGCGCTGGTAGAGGCGCTCCGATCGCACAGGATCGGGGGAGCGGCGCTCGACGTCTTTGCAAAAGAACCCCTCCCCCCGTCCAGCCCGCTTTGGAAGCTGCCCAACATGATCATAACCCATCACGTTGCCGGCCTTAGCCCCTACTACCTCGAGCGCTCGATGACTTTGTTCGCCGAGAACCTCCGCCGGTACGTTGCCGGTGAGCAGCTTCTCAACGTGGTTGATCGGGTCAGGGGATATTGACCGCCGATCCCCGGAAGCGGCCTTTGCCGGGGGCCAAAATAATTATTGACTAAGGTCCGGCGCACATCGTACATATTAGCGTCATTCGTAAGGATAGAGAGAAACTCTCGTCCGGCACGCCGAAAAGATGCGCTCCCATTGGCGAAACCACCGGGCATCGTCACCGGAAAGCGTGGACGCTCATGAGGGGAGGTATATGGAGACTGAAAGAAGACTGGCCCGGTACGTGTCCGATTCAACCTACGGCGATCTGCCGCAGGAAACAGTCGATATCATAAAGAAGATGGTCCTCGCCATAGTGGGCACCACCATTGCGGGGGCCGCCGAGCAGGGCTGCGAGGCCCTGGTGGCTCAAGTGAGAGAATGGGCGGGAAAGGAGGAGGCAACGATACTCGTCTATGGCGGCAAAGTGCCGGCATACAACGCTGCGCTGGTAAATGGCTTTATCGCCCGGGCCCTCGACTTTTGTGATGCCATGAGCCCGGGTTTGCACATAGGCGCCTCCGCGGTCCCGGTCGCCCTGGCTGCGGCCGAGCTGGCGGGCGGGTGCAGCGGCGAAGCGTTTCTTGCTGCCCTCGTGCTCGGCGCGGAGACTGCGGCAAGGATGAATTTTGTCTCCGATTACGACGGCTTCGAGCCGACCGGAGTATGCAGCATCTTTGCTGCCGCGGTTACTGCGGGCAGTATTCTTCGCCTCAACCACGAGCAAATGTTGCATGCTTTAGCCCTGGCGTTCAACAAAGCGGGCGGAAGCTTCCAGAGCAACATCGACGGGTCGCTGGCGGTAAGGACAATGCAGGGATTTGCCGCCCAGGGTGGACTGGTCTGCGCCCAGCTTGCCCAAAGAGGGATTACGGGTCCGGAAAACTTCATCGAGGGCATCTACGGGTACCTGCATCTCTATGGCAAGGACAAATTCCGGCCGGAATCGGTAGTATCGGAGCTCGGGCAGAGGTTTGACGCAAATAAGACCATATTTAAGAGATTTCCCAGTTGCGGGTGCACCCTTTCATCCACGGATGCCATCCTTGACCTCGCAAAGGAGAAAAACCTCACCCCGGACAACGTGGCAAGCGTCGAGGTCACGGTCTCACCTTACGCGTACAAGATTGTGGGTCATCAATTCGAGCCCGGGGACACCCCGAAAGTGAACGCCCAGTTCAGCATTCAGTATTGCGTGGCCAATGCCCTGCTCAGGGGAAGCTCCAAGCTCACTCATTTCGACGAGCCGTGCGTGATGGATGACAGGATAGCGGAGCTGGTCCGGAGGATTCATGTGTCCGCCGATCCGGCTCTGCCCGAGCCGGGCAAACCGGGGGCGGCAGGCTCTACCCATCTTTCGGTGCGCGTGAAGGTGACGACGAAAGACGGGAGCGTCTATCACAAAAACGTGGATGTGCCGCGGGGCAATCCGCGAAATCCCCTGAGCGACGAAGAGCATATGGTAAGGTTTTACGATTGTGTCGATTACGCGAGAAAAGGCTCCCGGAAGTACGATACGGACAGGATACTCTCGCTGGTCACCGGCCTCGAGAAGGCCGAAGATGCCCGAAGCTTGATTCCCTTGCTGCTACCGGCGTAAGCACCCGACCGAACACGAGGCTTTTCGCGGGAAGAAAAGACTTGACCGAGAAAAATGAATATAGTTGACTGTAAACTACTTTCCTGTTTGCCCGGGCGGTCCGGGGCCGAAACCCGGCGGGAGCTGCGGTTGACGCAGATTCCCGTGACAAGAAGTCGTCCATGAAAAGACTTATCGCCGTTATTGCGGTAGCATGCGTCGTTCTGTCCGGCCTGATGGCCGCAACAGTGCGTGCGCAGTCCTATCCGAGCCATGTCATTCAGCTCATTATTCCTATTCCTGCAGGGGGCGGCGGCGATATAAGCGGCAGGATCCTCGCTGAGAATCTGGCGAAGATTCTCGGGCAACAGATCGTGGTCAATAATAAGCCGGGCGCTTCGGACACAATCGGCACGAATGCGGTGGCCAAGAGCAAGAAAGACGGCTATACCCTTGGATACACGGATGCGGCGGCCATGGTCTATTCCGGGCTGACCCTTCCCGATCCCCTCCCGTACAATCCTTTTAAGGACTTCGATTATCTGGGCCTTCACTTCTTCTACCCTATAGCTGTGGCCGTTAGTGCGGACTCTCCGTGGAAGACCTTTAACGAGCTGGTAGATTACGCGAAGAAGAACCCGGGCAAGCTCCGGGTGAGCACGCCGGGCGTGGGAAGCACCTCGAATTTCGACGTGCAGATCATCCAGTCCCTTACGGGCGCCCAATTCACCCATGTGCCCTTCAAGGGAGGGGAGGCGGTCATCACTGCCTTGCTGGGCGGCCATGTGGAGGTGAGCTTCGACCAGGTGGGCAAGTTTACGCCCCACGTCGATGCGGGGAAGCTGAGGCTCTTGCTGGTTACGCGGAAAGTGCCGAGCCTGCCGAAGGTACCCACCCTCGCTGAATTGGGCTATAAGCGGAGCCTGCTCACCGGCTGGTTCGTCATGGTCGGACCGGCGGGCATGCCCGAGGATGTGAAGAAGGTCCTTATTCCGGCGGTGGAAAAAGCGGCGAAAGATCCGGAAGGGAAAGCCAAGATCGAGAAGATGGGGTATGTCGTCGAATATAAATCACCGGCCCAATTCAGGAAGCTGATCGCCGAGGATTACGAGACGGCCAGGGAAGTTGCGGCAAAGCTGGGCTTCCGGAGCAAGTAGCGTTCGCTTGCGCTTGCAGGGGCGATGACCGGATAGGCCCTATCGAAAGAGGTCTTCTTATGGGCAAGGCGGATAGGATCAGCGGCCTCTTCTGGCTGCTTTTCGGGATAATAATCACCATCGAATCGCATCGCTTGGGTCTGGGCACCGTCCACAGTCCGGGACCGGGGTTTCTTTTCTTCTATGCGGGTATCTTCGTTTCCCTCATGGCCCTTATCATACTCGTCAGGGCATGGGGCATGAGAAGGGGGGAAGAGACCGGCGAGACTCTTTTCGCGGGAAGAAATATCCGAAAGCTCGTCTACGTGCTGATCTCCGTCTTTCTCTACGCCATTCTTATGGAATGGCTCGGTTTCCTTCTGGTGACTTTGCTGCTTTTCGTCGTCATCCTGGCGGTGATCGAAAAGAAGCGGTGGCCGGTGGCGGTCCTGACGAGCATCGCCGTAACAGGGATAGCCTATCTGGTCTTCCAAACGGCACTGAAGTCGCAGCTCCCAAAAGGACCCTTCGGTTTTTAGGAATTTCTCAAAACAAGAGGCCGGGCCGTGCATGTAATGCATAATATGCTCTTCGGATTTCAAGTGGCCTTACAGCCGGTCAACCTGCTGTACTGCCTTATGGGAACGCTTATCGGGACAATGGTCGGCGTGCTTCCCGGCCTCGGGCCTGCCGCCGCCATTGCCCTGCTCCTGCCCACCACCTTTCAGGCGTCGCCGGTATCGGCAACCATCATGCTCGCAGGCATCTATTACGGCGCCATGTACGGAGGCTCCACGACCTCCATACTGGTGAACATCCCCGGAGAGGCCGCATCCGTGGTCACCTGCCTCGACGGCTACCAGATGGCATTGAAAGGAAGGGCGGGCCCTGCGCTGGGGATCGCCGCGTTCGGCTCCTTCATTGCCGGCACCTTCGGCGTGGTCGCCCTGTCCGTCACGGGCCCCATCCTATCCGGGGTTGCGCTGAAGTTCGGACCTCCTGAATATTTTTCCATGATGATCGTGGGGATCACGGTGCTTACCTACCTGAGCAGCGGCTCCATGGTCAAGGCATTGCTCATGGCGGCGACGGGCCTGATCCTGGGCGGCGTGGGAGTCGATACGATAAGCGGGAAATACCGGTTCACCTACGGCATCGAGGTCTTGACCGACGGGCTGGGGCTTGTCCCCGTGGTCATGGGTCTTTTCGGGATTGCGGAAGTCCTCGAGAATCTCGAGAAAGAGATCAAACGGGACATCCTCTCGGCGCACATCGACCACCTCCTTCCGAACCTCCAGGATTGGAAGGATTCGTCAGGTCCCATTGCGCGGGGCACGATTCTCGGCTTCTTCCTGGGACTTGTGCCGGGAGGCGGGGCAATCATCGCGTCCTTCGCTTCTTATGCCATGGAAAAGAAATTGGCGAAGCATCCCGAAGAATTCGGCCATGGCGCCATTCAGGGGGTAGCAGGGCCCGAGTCGGCGAACAATTCGGCCGCGAGCGGCAATTTCATCCCTCTCCTTACCCTCGGGATTCCCTGCAACGCGGTGATGGCTATTCTCCTGGGCGCCCTGATGATACACGGATTGCAGCCGGGACCGCTCCTGATGACGAGGGCCCCCGACCTTTTTTGGGGAACCATCGTGAGCATGTACATCGGGAACGTCATGCTTCTGGTCCTCAATCTCCCCCTCATAGGGCTCTGGGTGAAAGTCCTCAAGATTCCCTACTATCTCCTCTATCCCCTGATCCTCCTCTTCTGCCTCATCGGCTCCTACAGCCTCAACAACAATGCGGCGGAAGTCGTCATTATGCTCATCTTCGGTGTCGTCGGCTATCTGATGAGAAAGTTCCGCTACGACGGCGCTCCACTGATCCTCGCCCTTGTCCTCGGGCCCATGCTCGAGGAAGCCTTCCGCCAGTCGCTGATGCTGTCGAAAGGCGATTTCTCCATTTTTGTCTCAAGGCCCCTGTCCCTCGCCTTTTTGATCACCGCGGTCCTGCTGCTCGTTATTCCTGTGGTTACTCAGCGAAAGAAGCTTTCCACTCTCGAAGAGGAATAAAATAACTCTCTACAGTGGGGAGGACATACCACGGAAGACCGGACAGAGAGACCGGCAAAGAGATCATGAGTACGTAAGCCGCCGTTTTTCTTGAACGTGCCGGGAGAAACGCCTTATTGAGGGGAGGCTCCCCGCCGTGGCGAGCCCTCCAGGCCTCCTGGTACTCTCCCACGTTCTTCCCCTGAAGTAGAATGACCGAATGTTTTTCTTGCAATACACCATTACCGGCGGCTATGATTAAGCATGTGAAGGAAACGG
>Ga0326727_10026368_pt1 | contig 10781 bp, 9 predicted proteins | sample MB2enrmetagenome_FD_207643 | JGI IMG/M metagenome (GOLD analysis project Ga0326727, IMG submission 207643) | Lab enriched peat soil microbial communities from McLean, Ithaca, NY, United States - MB29MY | ecosystem: Environmental > Terrestrial > Soil > Wetlands > Peat | place: USA: New York... | reverse complement strand
AACAAACTTACGTTTGAAGCAACCATCTCGCTTAGAACATCAACCTTTTCTGTGCTGCTGTCTTCGGTCTGTGTAATTATCCAGCGGATGGCGTTTCTCATTAAGGGCTCCGTTTCTCTTGACGCAAAAAGCACTGCTTGCGCTTCTTTGAGCTCGTTTAAAAACGCTTTTTTGTTTTTAGCTTTCGTTTGCTCTGCTAAGGTTTGGATGGCTTTTAGGGCGGCTATCGCCACGTTTCTTGCGCCTTGAACTTCAAGTCTCTTTATCTTTTCAGCTGTCATGCGAACTGTTTCAGCCATAATCTTTCAACCTCTAAATGGCAAAGTTTTGGCTGTTTTATTTATTCAGAGAGAAGCATATAAGCAAATTCATAACGAATTGTAACTCACGAGAGCAGCGGGAAAAAAATATTTCATAGTGTTCGGAAGATAAAATGTTTTAACGCTTTTAAGCGTAGGCTTTACGGGCTGTTTTTAGGGTGCCTGATGAGATGCTGGAAATATTTTTCCACTGGAGTATGCACGTAAATAGCGCCAATTATGATGATTAAGCCAATTATAATCAGCACAATAGCTATGTCTTGACCTGACGCTATGAAACGACTAGTTAAATCTAGTATAGCGAAGACGGCTATTATAATCAGTACTAAACCGCTGATTAGAAAGTTGACGAAGCCATACTGGTTTTTCTCTTGAATTTCCGCGTTCGCTGGATTCTCATGTTTCTGCGGCATTTCTTCTTTCTTGTTGTTGGAGGCTTCTTGACTTGGTATTGCAGCTTTCAGTGCTGTCCCACATTTTGGGCAGAAAATCATTGTCTCATCAACGGTATTGCCGCATTTCGGACAATATGGCATGCGAATTCTCCTAGCTTTACCTGTTACCGTCTCAGGGTATTTAAAACATGCACTTTTTTGCTTAGAGAGAAAGATATATTTGCTCAAGCTCTATACTCGCATGAGTCCAAAGGGGCTTAATTAGCATTGAACCAGCAAGCGTTAACTGAAAAGAAAAAAGAAGGCTTGATTACTGCTGTATATATCGGGTTTATTTTTATTCTGCTTGCCCTGGTTTACATCATCAATCTTCCCCACAACGTTTGGAATAACTTTGTCAATTTTATCGGCTCTTTTGTTCTCACTCAAGTTCCAGGCACTGGTATTTCTTTGCCCGCACCTTCAAATCCAGCTGCTTACACAGTGCTCTACGTTGCTGTTTTCCAGTTTTTTCTAGGCATAGGCATTTTAGAAATTGCAATTTTAGCGCTCCGGATTGCGCTGCATTCGCCCCTTCCAAGGAAAGCTGAAACTGTTGAAAACATTGTTTTCGGGCTTGGATCAAGCTATTTAATAATCACCTATCTTGTTAACATGACGATAATGAGCGAGTGGTTTGTCTTTTGGGCTGGAATAATTCTAATCGCCGGTTTAGCAATGGTTGCCAGAGCATTTGTTCTTTTAGCCGGACGACACAGTTAGCCATTACGCCTTATTTCGAGCTTCCAATACAGCTTCATTACCTGCCAAAACATGCTTGATGAATCTTTAAAGAGGTTAACCTTTGTGTCTTTACCGCTCTTCCATTCCACTGGAATCTCTTTTACTCGGTAGCCATGACGATACGCTCTTACAATTATCTCTGTATCCCAAAACCAATGAGTCGCCTCTACCTCGCCAAGTAACTGCATAAGCGGTTCCCTCTTGAAGCCTTTAAAACCACATTGGTGATCCCTGACTTTGGAGCCGAGCATGTGCCGAACGAGGAAGTTGTAACTTTTTGAGCTAATGCTTCTGCTAACGCTGCGTTCAACCTTACTTTCAGGCAGCATCCTTGAGCCAGTTGATAAGTCGTAGCCTTCAACAGTGATGGCTTCAACAAGAGGCTTAAGAGATTTGAGGTCTGTTGCTAAGTCCAAATCCATATAAACCAAAACTTCGCCACTGCACTGCCTAAACGCATTGTTAAGAGCGGTTCCCCTTCCCAGACGCTTTTCACGGTGAATGTGCTTAACGTATGGAAATTTTTGCGATAGCTCTTCAGAGCGTTCGGCGGTGCCGTCGGTGCTGCCATCTTCAGCAATAACGATTTCATAGCGATACCCCGTTTCTTTTAGGGCTTGGCTTATTTTCGTTAGGGCATCTTCCAGTTTGGCCGCTTCATTGTAAGCTGGAAGAACAACACAAACCATCGGTTTGTTGTTCGGAGCGGTTTGCTTCTCCAATTTTAGAACACCCAGCTTTTGAACCACTGCAGGCTGTTGATGAATGAGTTAGATGTGGGGGCACCTGAAATAACTGGGTAAAACAGAACGAATAGTCCTACTACAAGTGCAAAGTACGCTATTGTTAAGATTTTTCCCCATTTATTGTTCCAGTACCTATTTACTATAAACGCTACTGCTAAACAGAGGAATGGCACGCATTCGTAAAAGTGGTAGATGAAAGTTAATCGCATAATAAAAATGAAACATAGCCACTGGAAAAAGAAGATTGCGAGGATAAATACGGCGGGTAAGTTGTCTTTCAAGCTAAAGTTAAACCGTTTCTTAAGGATTTTTGGCACAGTGAAAACTGTTAATCCGACTATGGCTGCGAAGCCAACCCACCAGAGAGCGGGATTGCCGAGCAGAACTATTACCGATGTGGTGCCATTTGGAAGGCTTGCTACTTCAAGGAATAGAGGAACATGCACATTATAGGGATATGCGGACCCTACATAGGGGACCCATTTATTAACTGGGTCAAACAAGAAGGGCCAAGTGTACCATGGCGAGGCAAACGGATGCGTTGCCTTCAAGGTTGACTGGTAATTGTACATTTGCTCTTGCAGATTTAAAACACCGATAAATGACCTGCCTGCCAGCATATCTGGAATGTAAATTATAAAATAAATTACAATGCCAATTAAAACGAAAACTACAATTTGAGAGTATGGGCGATCAAGTAAAGTATAAAACTTCGCCGTTAAGGTGCCTTTCAATTTTTTAACTTCAGTAATTCGCATTGCCACAAGAATAGCTAATGCCCCCAAAGAACCAAATAGGTCAAACCATTTTGTCGAGAAAGCTAACGTAGCAAACACAACGGCTAAAAATAAAGGTGTAACACTGGTTTTCCAGCCTTTATCAAGAACATTTTTCAGGTAAATCAAAAAGAACAGTTGCCAAGCTAAGGCAAAGAAAACTATGTAAGTGTCAGCTGTACCCATTCGAGCCATAGTGAAATGCATGAAATCAAAGGTTAACAGAAACGCTGATGTGAAACCGCCGATCCATGATTCGAACAGTTTTTTGCCTAGCAGGTATATGAGCGGAATCATAAGTGTGGCAAAGATTACACCCATTATTCGCCATCCGAACGGGTTGAAACCGAAAATTAAGATGCCTCCGGCTTGAATTAATTTGCCAAGCGGCGGATGTGTCCACTCATATGGCAACTGCAAATGCAAATATTGCTCAGCTGTTCTAACGAAGTATATTTCATCAAAATACGTGTTCTGCATATAGTCTGAGGGGTACTGAACCAAATTTTGCTGGTTAATGAGGTTGTTTAGTTCTGGGTTCCCAGCGCCGACATTGGTTATTGATGTAATATTGACTTGCTGGTTTTTTTGGTTTATAACCGCTATTTGCGCTATTTCCGACGGTTCAGGGCCCGTTGGGCCAACGTCAACTTTCAAATACTGCGTGATTCCGCTTACGGGTATTTCAGTCCAAACGTAATAATCCTCCGACCATACTAAATTTGAATAGGGGTAAGGATAGTTGGTTACCATTGTCCAGTTGCCAGGTGAACCTGTTGATACTGTGAAGTTATATGCGCCAACATTTATCAGAACAATTAAATATTGAGTATTGCTTGGAGCGCCAAGGTTAACGTAGAAGCCTTCGCCAGCAGTAAGAGTAGTTGAGTTCGTGGGAATTTGAGTGTCGCCAAGATTCCATGCGGCTATTGAGAAGAACACTATTGCAAGCACAACAATAGTTATCAAGTCTTTTTTGTTGATCTGCACCCCAAGGTTCATTTTGGTTCACCTCTCTCGTGGCTTTGGCTTAACGCGGGTGGCGGTGGGGGTTCAGCTTTGAGCCATCCGTACCCTCTCAGTTCACCCCACATTAATATTGAAGCATAGAGGAGCATTAATAAATTAATAGCGCTGACTGCTAAAACCACGGGGTCTCCAGTTAAATTGGGGCCAGCCTTAGGATAATAAAGATTAAGCCAGTAGAGAACATAGGCTTGATTGATTAGAAGAGTCGCTGTTAAAACAGCATAGAGCGGGCGGGTTCTTTTGAGGAACGGAAACATCAGTGCCAAAACGCTTATGGCTGGAAACAGGTACCGCTCGTGAATCCTGGTTGGAAGCATGAAAAAGGCAAAGAAAAGCATGAACGCCCCGAAAATTGCCAGAAAATCATCTGAAGCATGAAAACGTTTATACAAAAAGTACAAAGTGAAAACGGCAAAAGCCCCAAATAACGCCCAACCCACGATGTAGAGGCTTCCGTCAGGTATCCATAAGCCATACAAACCCCACAGGTTGAAAGCGTTTACTGAAGTTACTTTGTATTCTCCGTAGGCTCCAAAGTAAATGTTACTGAGGAAAGTCACTGGATTGCTCCATTGGAAAGGAAGGATAACCAAGAAAACTGTGCCAACAAAAACGAGCGTAGAAAACAGCAGATTTTTCCAGCCGTTTTTCTTATAAATTAAGAAAGCAATCAGGGGAGCTAAAACTATTCCCTGCGGTTTAGATAAAAGCCCTAATGCGAAGGCTGCTGCTGCAAGTTTAGGTTTAGATTTAAGCGCAAGCATAAGCGAGAGAATAAGGAAGAATGTGTAGATTGCGTCGTATTGGCCCCATACTGCGGTGTTATAGATTATAGCTGGGTTAAAAGTGTAGAGCGATGTAGCCATCAGGGCGGATTTGAAACTTGCTTGTTTTCTAACAAAAACGTAAATTAGCAGAGCCGTTGCTAAATCGAAAAGGTTAGGAGCCAACTTAACTATGTTTGCCGTGCTGATGCCAACCGCCTTCGCGAAGGAGCCGAATACCCAGAAAATGTAAACGTTGAAGGGCGGATAATCGATAAATCCTGCAACATTGTAAAACGGTCTTATTCCATGTGCAACAACGGTGTTAATCCATGAAGTAAAATCTCCCGTGTCAACCGGGTACCCTTGCAGTGGAAACAAGAGAACCCTGACTAGGAAGGAAACGAAAAGCAAGATGGCTAAAATAATAATCTCGCGTTTTGTAGACGAAACGTTAACCGCGTTTCCCCTCCCCTTTTTATGCAAACAGTTGTAACAATGGCATAAGAAGGTTTTCAAAAATCAATCATTTACTTATTTGAATATGAGAGCAGAAGAAGCTAATTATCAGGTTTAATAACCAATAAAATGCAATAAAATGACTGCGCAAGCTCGATAGAATGTCAATTTAGAGCTTGTACTCCACGGTGTTTCTCAAGACTGCAATGGCTGGGTCTTCAGCGTAAGTGTACAAGCGCTAAATTGTAAAAAAAGTTTTATATCCATTCGCATGACTAGATTTACAGTGTAATTTTAAACAAAAAAGGGATGAGTTTTTTTATGAAAACCTTAACTAAGCTATCTGCGTTTCTCATCAGTTTTCTTATGCTTTTAGCTGCCTTCAGCCCAGCATTAGCTTTCCCAAGTCTAACAGCGGCACCAAGAATGCATGAAGCAAGCGTCAATGGCAGCAGCTGGTCCAGCTACAATTGGAGCGGATACACCGTAACTGGTCCAGCAGGCTCAGTGACCTCTGCAAGTGGATCATGGATAGTTCCCGCGGTGACTGGCACGACAACGGCGTATGCAGCTTGTTGGACAGGTATCGACGGTTTCAGCTCGTCCACTGTGGAGCAAACAGGAACCCTCTCCTACATCTCAAATGGGTATCCATTGTACTATGCTTGGTATGAATTCTATCCCTTAGAAGCAATAATACCGATAAGTGCTGTCCCAGTCAATCCAGGTGACAAAATTTCTGCAAGCGTGACATACAGCACCAGTCCGAGCGAATTTACACTCACTATAGAAGACATTACTGCCAGTAAATCTTTTTCAATAACAGCAACTGTTGCAAGTCTTGGCTACACGCCAGCAAGGTCTTCGGCTGAATGGATTGTAGAGGCACCATCATCTAGCTCTGGAATACTGCCACTGGCATACTTCGGCACGGCATACCTCGGTAATGCCTACACGGGTGTTTCAGAAACATGCTTTGCGACTATAAGTGGAGTTTCAGGCGACATCGCGAGCTTTGGTACCGCAGTTCAAACGATAACGATGGTTAACACGCGTGGCGCAGCCGAAGCAACGCCATCATCATTGTCCAGTGGAACAAGCTTCTCGATAACAGAACCATCGGTTACACCACCACCTCCTCCGCCGCCTCATCACCATCGATAATGATGTCTATCGAAAAATATCTGCGAGCTAACATCCTCCATTTTTTCTTTTTAAAAAATCAAGAGCAAAATAATATTTTTGAGCAATCAATTGGATCCTCGAGCGGATTTAGACCCGCGTCTAATATGTTGCTGTTAAGATCATTTGAAGCAAGAACTCTTTTAAGATTTAGACTTGAATTACAAAATAAAAAGGGATTTTTGAGATATCAATTATCTTATCTTGGCAAGAACTTAGGTTCCATTTGGCTCCACTTGAGCGCCGCAGTTGGGGCAATATAGTCGGCTTGTGGTGGGCGTCTGCGGATTTGTTGAAGGTGGAATGTTTGCATACGGTTGCGAAACGTATTGTTGCTGTTGCTGTTGTTGAGATTTCATGGAGAAAAAGCCAATTACCGCAAATATCCAAGCGATGAATATCAAAATTAAGCCAACAAACAGTATCGTTAGTATGGCACCCCACCAAAGTAAGGTGGCTGCGGTTGTAAACGAGTGTTCTCCTGATTTCTGCGCTAGCTTGTTGAAGGTTTCTCTTAAGCGCAATGACGCAAGTATGTAGAATATGAAAGCAATTATAAGCCCGCCTAAGAAAACGACTACGCCAATTCCGAAGCCTGCAGTTAGCGTGAAGTGCGATGTATATTTAAAGCCTGTTGCGGTTCCAACTCCGATTAAAATTGCTGTAATGGCTGCTCCCGCGGCTACCAAAGCGATTATGTAGAATTTGACGCCCGTTAGCGAATTCTGGTAGATTTCGTTGTCCCCATAGTAATTTGCAAGCTCCTTAAGACCCCTGAGGAGCAGGATTACACCGATTATGCCTAGTACCCAACCTACATATGGGACTAAACCTAGTAAAAGCAGGATTGATCCTTCGCCACACAAAGTTTTGCTGTATTCGAAACTTGTACCCATTTTGTTTTTTCCTCCTAAATTTTTGATTCTTGGAGTCATACAAGTTGCCTGTTGCCTATAGCCCTAACATTTAGAGCTACAGCCCTAACATTTAGAGTAACTCCTCTAAGAGTTAGAGTCATAAGCGAACAAACAAGTTATAATGAAATATGGAAACAAAATTTAGTTGCACAGCTTGGTTTATCTTTATCGTTGTTGCTTAGCAGAGGCAGCGGATGCAAATGTCAAAGCCACGTGGAATAAGCGCTGATATTCAGTCGCCAAGGACAAAGCTGCTGTATTTCATCTATTCCGCCCCAAATAACAGAATTAAGGCTGAACCAGGGATAAAATCAAGTCTTTCTTCTGCCTTAGGCTACAAGTCCGACGGACATTTTCATTACGATTGGAATTACTTAATGAGCGCGGGCATGATAGAGGAAAAAAATGGCTATTACCTTGTGACTGACGAAGGAAAGAAAGAGTTTGCTTTGCATTCCACCGCTTCCAGAAGCAACTCAATAATGGTTATTATAGGAATCGTAATGATTGGTTTCACTTTTTTGCTTGAATTCGGGAATTTACCAAAAATAAGTTTAGCATTTTTCGGGATAGCACTAATCATTATCGGCTCTTTATTTTTAATAGTGAGCAAAAGAAACAAACCAGAACTGCCGCCTAAAGCTAAAGTTTTACTAAAAGAGTCAAATCAACACTAAATTGCTTATCATTTTGCTACTCAACCTCTTCAGGTTATCTCCGTTTCCGTTCTGTCTTATCAGTGATTATTGAGTTTTAAGTGGTGACCCCAAATAGTGGAGCCTTCGGCTAGCTTCAGACTCGCGTTCATACTCGCAAAACAAAATTGACATTTTTGTGCCATTTTCTCTTTAGAGGCTTTGTATTCAAGCTTCATTGGTGCATGCGGAGGTTGAAACATTTCTACGAAAATACGGAAAAGCAACGTAAGCGTAGAAATAGGGGAAAATAGCGCGCGCCGACCCTGCGCCTAAAGCCTAAGCCTTAAATTGTTCACGGTCCATTGAGGCAATGTCTTGATCACATCATGATCTTTAACCGTTTTGATCACGTTGCTCATGGCCTCGATGCAACATCGCTTGTCCTGCACGCGCCATTTTTTGCTATTAGAGGCTAAGGATCCTGCCTTATTCCTTGTTTAGGGGCGTATAAGGTAAGATGAAAACCCCAGTACACTGAGTGTAAGCCCAGCGAACCAGCAAGACTCACCTTGAGCGGTTAACACCAAAGCCCCATAGCAAATTATAATTACTCTTGAAAAGAAATAAAGCTTACTATGGCTCAAGATACAAAAGGAATCGACAGAGTCTATCTTGATTTCTTAGGTTTTATTCCGATGATGACGCACTTCTTCTGTCCTGAGACACTTAACGACCGCTTTCGTTTTCTCTTAAAGCCCGATGAGTACTGCAAGAAATACGAATATGATTTCGCTGGAAATGATCACATCGAAAACCTGCGCATGTTTGTTCATTACCTTTGCCAAATGAGAACACTAACTGGAAACGAGACCAGAGAACATTTTTGGACCAATTTGTTCAGCGGCAGTTTAAGGTCGCATCTTAACAGGATGACTGATGCAGGTCTCTATCCATATACGCCGTATATCTTGCGTCCAAATTTCAAGCTTTCAATAAACAAGAAAACGGCATACCAAATTAGGGGCATTAAGCATAGAGTCTTGGCGCGTTCGCGGCTTTCGACTCAGATTCACATGTTTCCGCATGGTGTAGGAGCAGCACGTATCAGAGCAAGCTTCAACACTCCTCTTTCGGTCAAAGAGCTTGTGAGGTTGCTAAGGTCTTTTCTTGAGGATGAAGTGTTTGACGTTGGTGAACTTCGCGCAAAGAAACTGGACTTGAATAGAAACAAGAATTTGACGATGCAAGAAGTTTTTGAAGCTCTTGACAAATGCCTCTGGAAAACCTTTTACGTTCAAGGAGTTGACGATGTAGACAAGCGAATGCCTCCAAAATGCGAATCCACAATGATATTTCTTAACACGCTTAAAGGGATTGAGTTGAGCGATGAGGACGTTGGCGCAATTACGTCGCTTTCTGAGAACCCATTCCCCGAACAAATTCAAAAAGGCAAGGATCAAAGAATCAAGGGGCAAAAAGAGGCTGAAGATGTACTGGCATTTGGAGGTCACAGCATAGCGTTGTTTTGGACGCTGAATACTGACATAACAAAATTAAGATTTTTCAGAGCAAATTACTCCAACGTTATCGAGTTTTCGTTGCTTCAACATTTCTGGTTTTCCATGATCAATAAACGCTTGATCAAGGAAAGACAAAGCTTCCTCTCAGGCGAACAAACGAAAATAAGAAAATTGAGTTCCCTTGACGTTGAGGGAATCAACGCGAGTTTTCTCGAATACAAGGATTGTCTGCGGGGAGGTCACCAAGCATTATTTAAGTTAGTTGCTGACACAACTATGCTACAGTCTCAAAGGGAGCAATTCAAGATGGCCTTTGACGAAGTTTGGCTTGCAAGCCAATTAGTGGATCAGATTAACGAGATGCAAACAACGGTTGAAACCATCGTAACGTCCTCCTCTGCAGACACGTTCGCAAACCTGCATTCTGCTTCAGCTACTGAAGTTTTTAACAAAGGAGTAGATATCAAAAGCGGAATAATGAGCGCTGTTACAACATTGGTTGATGCACAGGCAGATCCATTCCCAGACGCAGCGACAATTTACAAACTCAGAGTTGCACTGCAAAAGAATATCGCCAGTTTCCCTCAATATCTTGAAAGTTACCACACACTCGTTGAGAACTTACTCCAAGACAAGACAAAAATCGAAAGTGATGCAGATCAAAAACGGCAAGCGGGTGTTCAGGTTCCTGACAAAGCCCAAGTCAGTAATCTCGTGGAAAGCGCAACGACGATGTTGAAAGACGCAAACAACCTTAAGAAAAACATAGACGTGAATCAAGCACCAAAGACTTTTTGGGAGAAAGCTAAGCCATACATCGGCCTCGTGGTGGGTGCCGCAACCGCAGTGCTCAAGGCAGTTGCTCTCTAGCGTACACCGAGAATTCGATAGATAACGAGAACAACCGACAACGATGCAGCTCAATTAACTTAGCGAAAGCTCTAGTTAGCTCAGAATCCTGTTTCTCATTTCCCGGGCCCAACTACGTAACGTCATACATGAAAATAAGCTTTGCGAGTTCAAACCTAAAAATGAAACACATCCCGAGCGCATAATTTGAGCTCGATTTGTAGCTGTTTAATATGCAAAAAGAGCTTAAAAAATACTCATTTCAGCAAAATTTGATGGAGCCTTCGGCGGGATTTGGACCCGCGACCATTACCTTACCAAGGTAACGCCCCACCGGGCTAGGCTACGAAGGCAAACGCTGTTCCCGTGAAAGAACTGCTTCTTGGCAATAAAATGCTTACGG
>Ga0326727_10026367_pt1 | contig 10782 bp, 12 predicted proteins | sample MB2enrmetagenome_FD_207643 | JGI IMG/M metagenome (GOLD analysis project Ga0326727, IMG submission 207643) | Lab enriched peat soil microbial communities from McLean, Ithaca, NY, United States - MB29MY | ecosystem: Environmental > Terrestrial > Soil > Wetlands > Peat | place: USA: New York... | reverse complement strand
CCGCGACGGTATCAGTGCGGGAAGCTCTGCACCAGGCTGCCGGCCACCAGCCGCCAGCCATCCACCAGCACGAAGAAGATCAGCTTGAACGGCAGCGACACCGTGGCGGGCGGCAACATCATCATCCCCAGGCTCATCAGCACGCTGGACACCACCATGTCGATGACCAGGAACGGCAGGTAGAGCAGGAAGCCTATCTCGAAGGCGCGCCGCATCTCGCCGATCATGAAGGCGGGGATCAGCGCGCGCCACGGCACTTCGTCGGGGCCGGCCGGAGTCGGCATGCCGCCGAGGTCGAGGAACAGCCTGAGATCGTCCGAGCGGACACTGCCGGCCATGAAATGGCGGAATGGTTCGGCCGCCAGCCGCAGCCCTTCGATCTCGTTCACCCGTCCCTCGCTCATCGGCAACAGGCCCATGGTCCAGGACTGCTCCAGCGCGGGCTGCATGACGAAGAAGGTGAGGAACAGCGCGAGCCCGACCAGCACCATGTTGGGCGGCGCACCCTGGGTGCCGAGCGCGCCGCGCAGTAGCGACAGCACCACCACGATGCGGGTGAAGGCGGTGACCATCACCAGCAGGCTGGGGGCCAGCGCGAGCACGGTGATCAGCGCGGTGAGCTGGACCAGGCGGGAGGTGGCGCCGGGCGCGCCGCCGGCGCCGAGGTCGATGCTGACCGACTGCGCCGCGGCCACCGCCGGCAGCGCCAGCAGCGCGGCCGTGAGGCACAGCCGCTTCACCCGGTTTCCTCCGACTGTGCCGCCAGGCATGCCCTGAGGGCGTCCAGCTCGGTCAGCACGTTGGCGAGCAACGGCCTGAGCGACCGCCCCTCGTCCGGCGGCAGGTCGAGCGAGGTGGCGCACAGCCGGCCGATGTCCCACTCCAGGCCGGCGAGGTCGAGGCTGGCGTGCGACTGCGCCAGGGAGCGCGCCAGTTGCAGGGTGCCGGCCATTGCCCAGGCCGCGGCGGCGGCGCGCTCGGACGGCGAGGGGGGGGCGGCGTTGGCCTCTGTGTCCATCGGCGGGCATGGCAGCACAGCCGGATGAAGGAAGCGTTGCCGGTGGCCGCCGAGCCGCCGCTCGTCAACCGCCTGCGATCCGCTCAACCGCCCTGATTAACCAACCCTTCAGGTCTGCCCGGCATGCTCGAGTCCGGCCCAGGCCGCCGCGGCGCGCCGGTTCAGGGAGCGGAAGAGGTGGATCCGACAAGCACCGATGTATTCGAGCTCGCCCAGCGCCGGTTGGCATGGCTGGACCGCCGCACCGCCGTGCTGGCCCAGAACGTCGCCAATGCCGACACGCCGGGCTGGCAGGCCAAGGACCTGCCCGCCTTCAGCGCCGCGCTCGGCCAGGCCGGAGTGACGCCGCTGCGCACCAACCCGATGCACCTGGCCGGCACCGTGGCCGAAGACCCCACGGCCCGCCCGATCGGCGGCGAAAGCTCGGCGGACGGCAACTCGGTGCAGCTCGACGTCGAGCTGAGCAAGCTGTCAGACACCGAAAATGCCCAGGCGCTGGTCAACAACCTGTGGCAGGCCTACGTGGGCCTGTTCAGCACCGCGCTCGGCAAGTGAGGACGCTGCCATGGACGCTACAACGGCGCTGCAAATCTCCGCGCATGGCATGGAGGCCCAGACCACCCGCCTCAGGGTCATCGCCGAGAACCTCGCCAACCAGGACACCATCGGCAGCGATCCGAAAACCGAGCCGTACCGCCGCAAGACCGTCACCTTCTCCAATACGGTCGATCGCGCGCTCGGGGTCCCGGTGGTGTCGGTGAGCAAGATCGGCACCGACCAGAGCGAGTTGCCGAGCCGCTACGACCCGTCCCACCCGGCCGCCAACGCCGCTGGCTACGTGCACACGCCCAACGTCAATCCGTTCGTCGAGATGATGGACATGCGCGAGGCCCAGCGCACCTACAACGCCAACCTCTCGGTGATGCAGGTCGCGCGCGGCATGCTGTCGCGCGCCATCGCGTTGCTGAAATAGAGCCCGCCATGACCCTGCCGCTGATCACGGCCTCGCCCGCCGCCGCGGTGCAGGCCTACCAGGCAACCGAAGCCAGCGCACCGCCGGACGGCGCCGCGGGCACCGACTTCGGCGGGATGCTCACACGCGCGCTTCAGGGTGCGGTCGAGACCGGCCATGCCGCCGACGCGCAGGCCATCAGCGCGATCGGAGGCGACGGCAACATCACCGACGTCGTGACCGCGGTCTCCAAGGCGGAATTGGCCCTGCAGACCACCGTCGCCCTGCGCGACCGCGTGGTGCAGGCCTACCAGCAGATCATCGGGATGCCGATCTAGCGCGTGATCGCCCGAATCGGAATCGGCCGAGGGCGTGAATCACGCGCTCAAACAAAGAGCTGGAGCGTGATCCGACCGCCAGACCGAGGACATGTTATCGGATCACGCTCCAGCGGCTCCCGGACATGACGGAGCAACGCCAGGGGAGGGCCGGGTGGAGGCAGGGGACGTGGGACTGCTGTTGCGCGGGGCGCTGCTGCTGATTGTCAAGTTGGGAGGGCCACCGCTGGCCATGGCCCTGCTGATCGGATTGGTCATGTCACTCCTGCAAGCGGTGACCCAGATCAACGAGGCGACCCTCGCCTTCCTGCCCAAGGTGCTGGCGATCGGGGCGGTGCTGCTGCTGACCGGCAACTTCATGCTGGGGCAACTGAGCGACTTCGCCCACCTGCTGTTCGACCGCATCGTGGCCGCCGGCGGATGACCGACGCCCAGGCGGTCCTGGCCCAACTGCCGGTGTGGGGCTTCGGGCTGGTCCTGCTGATCAGCCGGAGCGGCGCGGCAGCGATGATGCTGCCCGGGATCGGCGAGATCGAGCTGCCCAGGACCGTCAGGGCCGGCTTTGCGCTCGCCCTCACCATCCTGCTGTTGCCTGTCATCGCGCCGATGCTGCCCAGCGTGCCCGCTTCCCCGCTGCTGATGTTCGGCATGGTGGCGGCGGAAATCGCCACCGGGCTGTGGCTGGGTTGGTTGCCGCGACTGCTCATGCAGGCGCTGCCGGTGGCCGGGCAGTTCACCGCCAGCATGATCGGACTGGCCAGCGTGCTGCAGCCCGACCCGGCGCTTGGCGCGCAAAGCACGGCGCTGGCCCGGCTGTTCTCGCTGGCGGCGCCGGTCGTGGTGTTCGCTTCCGGGCTCTACGCGCTGCCGCTGGCGGCTCTGGCCGGCAGCTACCACCTGATCGCGCCGGGGACCCTGCTGCCAGTCGCCGACAGCGTGCCCGGCGCAGTAGCCGCCGTGGGCGAGACGTTCGCGCTCGCGCTCAGGCTGGCCGCGCCGTTCGTCGCCGTCAGCCTGCTCTGGCATTGCGGGCTCGGGCTGCTGGCCCGGCTGGTGCCGAACCTGCAGGTGTTCGCCGCCGCCATGCCGGGGCAGATCCTGGGCGGCCTGGTGCTGCTTCCGCTGCTCGCTGGTGCCATGCTGTCGGCCTGGCAGGGCGAATTGCGCAACGCCCTGGCGCTGCTGCCAGGGCTGTAGGCGATGGCGGAAGGCGACCGCGACGCCGCGGACCGGACCGAAGCCGCAACACCCCGACGGCTGCAGAAAGCGCGCGAGACGGGCAATGTGCCGCATTCGCGCGAGGTGTCGAGTTTCGCGGTGCTGGCGGGGGCCTGCCTGGTGCTGGCGATGGTGGCCCCGGCCTCTGCCCGTGGCCTCGCCGCGCGGCTGGCGATCTTGCTGGAGCAGGCACACGCGATCGATCCGGTGGCCGCGCTCGGCACCATCATGCGGGAAGCCGCCGTGGCAGCGGCCCCGTTCGCGCTCGCGGCGATGGTGGCCGGCGCCGGCTCGGTGCTGCTGCAAACCGGGTTTCTGATCAATCCGACGGCGCTCACCCCCGACCTGGCGCGGCTGTCACCCTGGGCAGGGGTCAGGCGCGTGTTCGGCGCGAACACGCTGGTGGAGAGCGGCAAGGCCGCGCTCAAAGCCGCCGTCGCCGGCCTCAGCATGGTGGTGGTGCTCAAGGACGCCTGGCCCGAGCTCAGCCTCGCCGTGTTCTGGACCCCGCCCGACCTGATGGCGCACACCAGCAAGCTGCTGCTCCGCATGGCGCTGGCGGTGGTCGCCGTGCAGGGCGCGGTGGCGCTGTTCGACTTCGTGCGCGCCTTTGCACGGCACGCCCGGGAGTTGCGCATGAGCCGCCAGGACCTCCGGGAGGAACTGCGCGAATCGGAGGGTGACCCGCTCGTCAAGGGCCGGCTGCGCCAGTTGCGCCTGAAGCGCGCGCGGGCGCGCATGATGGCGCAGGTCAAGAAGGCCACGGTGGTGGTCACCAACCCGACCCATTACGCGATCGCACTCCGCTACCAGCGAGGTGCCGCCGGCGCGCCGCGAGTCGTTGCCAAGGGAGTCGATGCCGTCGCCGCCCGAATTCGTGCCGTTGCCGAGGAGCATCGAATTCCGCTGATCGCCAACCCCCCGCTCGCCCGGGCGCTCCATCGGGTCGAGCTCGACAGCGAAATTCCGCCCGAGCTGTTCCAGACCGTGGCGGAGCTCATCGCCTACGTCTGGCGGCTGCGCGAGCGGGCCCGGCCGAGACGGCCGGTGACATGACCCCGGTTTGTTCCTGCGGGGGGCGGGTTGACGAACATATAACGAACAAATTCTTAATCGGCCTTCCGTCGACATTGCCCCCGCCTGCGGGCGTGTGACAGACTCGCCGTAACGGAGCATGGTCTTTAGCCGACTGCACCAGCCCGGGAGAGAGAGCGAGTCATGGACAAGAACAAGGCGCTCGATGCCGCCATGGCGCAGATCGAGCGCGCCTTCGGCAAGGGTTCGATCATGCGCATGGGCGCCCAGGCGGCCGACGAGGGGATCGAGGTGATCTCCTCGGGCTCGCTCGGGCTCGACCTGGCGCTTGGCATCGGCGGCCTGCCGCGCGGACGGATCGTCGAGATCTACGGCCCGGAAAGCTCGGGCAAGACCACGCTCGCGCTGCATGCCATTGCCGAAGCGCAGAAGCGGGGCGGCACCTGCGCCTTCATCGACGCCGAGCACGCCCTCGACCCGGCCTATGCGCGCAAGCTCGGAGTCGATATCGACAACCTGCTGATCAGCCAGCCCGACGCCGGCGAGCAGGCGCTCGAGATCGCCGATACGCTGGTGCGGTCGGGGGCGATCGATGTGCTGGTGATCGACTCGGTCGCCGCCCTGGTGCCGCGCGCCGAGTTGGAAGGCGAGATGGGCGACAGCCACGTCGGCCTGCACGCGCGGCTGATGAGCCAGGCGTTGCGCAAGATCACCGGCAGCGTCTCGCGCAGCGAAACGATGCTGGTGTTCATCAATCAGATCCGGCTGAAGATCGGCGTCATGTTCGGCAACCCGGAGACCACCACCGGCGGCAATGCCCTTAAGTTCTACGCCTCGGTGCGGCTGGAGATTCGCCGCATCGGCCAGATCAAGGACCGCGACGAGGTGGTCGGCAACCAGACCCGGGTGAAGGTGGTGAAGAACAAGCTGGCGCCGCCGTTCCGTCAGGTGGAATTCGATATCATGTACGGCGAAGGCATCAGCAAGGTCGGCGAACTGATCGACCTCGGCGTGAAGGCCGGCGTGGTGGAGAAGTCGGGCGCCTGGTTCAGCTACGACAGCCAGCGGATCGGCCAGGGCCGGGAAAACGCGAAACAATTCCTGCGCGACAAACCCGAAATCGCCAATGCGATCGAGAAACGCATCCGCGAAGCCTCCGGCGTGGTCGCCAACGCCATGATGGCCGAAGCGCCGGATATGGAGGACGCGGTGGAGTAGGGAAGGCCAGGGGGCGCTGCCCGCATAGACCCCCCTCTCCCGACACCCCTCCAAAAAGAAGGGGTTCCAAGGGCCTCTCGGCCCTTGGCGGGGTCCAGGGGCGGAGCCCCTGGCCTTCCTACTCTTCCTGCGCCACCGGGTTGCGCAGGGTGCCGATGCCGGTGATTTCGACTTCCACCACGTCGCCGGGTTGCATCCACACCGGCGGGGTGCGGCGGGCGCCGACGCCGCCGGTGGTGCCGGTGATGATGACGTCACCCGCTTCCAGTCGGGTAAAGGTCGAGCAGTATTCGATCAAAGCCGGCACGTCGAACACCAGGTCGTCGATGGTGGCGTGCTGCATTTCCTGGCCGTTCAGGCGGGTCATCAGCGTTTGTTTCGTCAGGTCGCCGACCTCGTCGGGGGTGACGATCCACGGGCCGAAGCCGCCGGTTGCGGGGAAGTTCTTGCCCGGCGTGTACTGGGAGGAGTGCCGCTGCCATTCGCGCACGCTGGCGTCGTTATAGCACGCGTAGCCGGCGATCACCTGGGCGGCGTCCGCGGCCTTCACGTGCCGGCAGGACTGGCCGATCACCACCGCGAGTTCGCCCTCGAAGTCGAGGGTCGGGCTGGCCTTTGGCCGAATGATCGGCTGGCCGTGGCCGACCTGGGTGTTGGCCCAGCGGGTGAAGATGGTCGGTTGCTTCGGAATCCCGTGGCCGCCTTCGCGGATGTGCGTCAGGTAGTTCAGCCCGACGCAGATGATCTTGTCGGGATCCGGGATGGGCGGCAGGAAGCTCAGCTCGTCGAGCCGCCGGACGGTGGCCCCCGGCGCCAGGCTCACCTGTGCGGCCAGTGCCGCTTTCAGCCCGGGCGCGCGAAGGGAAAGATCGCTCACGGTTTCGCCGCGCACCACTCCCCAGCCTGGTGTGCCGTCCGGGCGCAGGAAACTCATCAGACGCATGGCGTTGTCCCTCGTCTCGCTGCCGCTTTGGTCGCATCCGGGGTCCGGTTTGGCAAGCCATGCGCCAGCGCGCTTGCAGGATGGAGGCGGGAAGGTGCTTTCCACTGTGCCGCTCCCTGCTCATAATCGCGCCGACGCATCCGCTGCCGCGTAAGCAAAGCCGCAAGGACACGGAAGGACAATCCATGCATCCAGTCACTCGTCGGGTCGTGCTCGGGACGGCGGCGGCCCTGCCGCTCAGCGCGCCGTTCATCCGTCACGCGCGGGCCGCGGACTTCGTATTCAAGGTGGCCACCGGGCTGCTGCCGGACCACCCGACGAACATCCGCCTCGGTGAGGCCGCGACCAACATCGCCCGCGACAGCGGCGGGCGCATGGAACTGCGTCTGTTCCCCTCCAGCCAACTGGGCGGCGAGGCCGACCTCCTGCACCAGGTGCAGTCCGGGGCGGTCGAGATATTCACGATCGGCGGCCTGGTCATTTCGAGCGTCGTGCCGATGGCGGCACTCGACGGGGTCGGCTTCGCGTTCAAGAATTACGGCCAGGTATGGCCGGCCATGGACGGCGAGCTCGGGGGCTTCCTCCGCAAGGCGATCATGGACGGCTCCCCGCTCTATGTCACCTCGAAGATCTGGGACCTCGGCTTCCGCCAGATCACCAACAGCGTGCGGCCGATCAACACGCTGGACGATCTGCAGGGCATGAAGATCCGCGTCCCCAGCGCCGCCGCCTACATCGAGCTGTTCAAGGCGCTTGGCGCCTCGCCGGTCGACATGCAGTACCCGGAAGTCTATCCGGCGCTGCAGACGCACATCGTCGACGGGCAGGAGAACCCGCTGGCGCTGGCCGCCACCTCGCACTTCTATGAGGTGCAGAAGTACTGCGCCATGACCAACCACATGTGGAACGGGTTCTGGTGCCTGATCAACGCGCGGGCCTGGCGGCGCCTGCCGTCGGACCTGCAGGAGATCGCCGAGCGCGACCTCAACGCGGCGGGGCTGAAGCAGCGCCAGGACCTGGCCGACCTGGAGGTGACCTACCACGACACCATGGCCAAGGCCGGAATGCTGTTCAACACGCCCGACACGACCAGCTTTCGTGCCCGGCTGAGGACGTCGGGGTACTATGCCGCGGCGCGCAAGAAGCTCGGCGAAAAGGCATGGGCATTGCTGGAGGCGGCCGGGGGCGCCCCACTTGGCTGATTCGTCGATGGTGGACGACGGCCCGTCCTCCGGACGGGCCGTGGCTGTGTGGTCCCGCGGGCTCGCCCTGGCGACCGAGTTTGCGGCGGTAGTGCTGGTGGTGGTCGAGATCGTCACGCTGCTCGCCGCGATCATCGCGCGCTACGTCTTCCACAGTCCGTTCATCTGGGCCGACCAGTTCACCAACTGGGCGTTCCTGTGGCTGTCGCTGCTGGGCGCCGTGATCGCTCTTGAGCGCGGCGAGCACATGCGCTTCGGGGCGGTGGCGCAGCGGCTGAGCCCGGGGCGGCGAGCCTGGACGGACGCGCTGACCACGATCGTCATCGTGGCCCTGTTGCTGCAACTGATCGGGCCGGCCTGGGACTATGCAGCCGAGGACGAATGGTACACCATCATCCCCAGCCTCGGCGTCCGCTCCACCTGGCGGGTGATCGGGATCGAAGGCGGCGTCATCCTGATGCTGTTGACACTCGCCGCTCAGGCGGTGCGGCGCGGCGAATGGGCGAAGACGGCCTGCTGCGCGCTGCTGGTGACCGCGGCGGGGCTCGGCCTGTGGCTGCTGACGCCGGCGCTGATGGCAATCGGCAATGCCAACCTCATCGTTTTCTTCGTCTTCATCGTCGGCGGCGCGGTCCTCATTGGTGTGCCGATCGGCTTCGCCTTTGGCATCTCCACCATTTCCTATCTGGCGGTGACGACGACGGTGCCGCTGAGCGTGGTGCTCAACCGGCTCGACCAGGCGATGTCGCAGTCGATCCTGCTCGCGGTGCCGATGTTCGTGTTTCTCGGCCTGCTCATCGAGCTCACCGGCCTGGCGCGCGCGATGGTGGAGTTCCTGGTGCTGATCCTGGGCAGGGTTCGCGGCGGGCTGCAGTACGTCCTGCTCGGCGCCATGCTGCTGGTGTCGGGCATTTCCGGCTCGAAGGCGGCTGACATGGCGGCGATTGCGCCGGCGCTGTTCCCGGAGATGCGCCGGCGCAACATAAACCAGGGCGACCTGGTGGCGTTGCTTTCCTCCTCGGCGGCGATGGCGGACACCATTCCGCCCAGCCTGGTGCTCATCACCTTCGGGGCGGTCGCCGGCATCTCGATCGGCAGCCTGTTCACCGCCGGCCTGATTCCGGCGCTGATTCTGGCCGTGGCGCTCGGGGTGGTGACCTTCTTCCGGACTCGCAACGTGGTCGAGCCGCCGATGGCGCTCCTCGGCCGCCACGACGTGGTGATGACGGTGCTTTACGCCATCCCGGCGCTGGTGCTGCCGCTGATCATCCGCTGGGCGGTGGTGTGGGGGGTGGCGACCGCCACCGAGGTCTCCACGCTCGGCGTCGCCTATGCGATCGTGACGGGCGTGCTGATCTACCGGCCGAGCGACTGGAGCCGGGTTTGGCCGGCGCTGGTGGAGACCGCCTCGCTGACCGGGGCGATCCTCTACATCGTGGGTTCGGCCAACGCGATGGCGTGGGCGCTGACCCAATCGGGCTTCTCGGGCCAGCTGGTGGACATGATGGCGAAGGTGCCTGGCGGGCAGGCCGGGTTCCTGGCGGTCACCTCGGTCGTGTTCATCGTGCTTGGACAGATCCTGGAGGGCATCCCGGCGATCCTGCTGTTCGCCCCGCTGCTGCTGCCGGTGGCGCGGGCGCTGCACGTGCACGACGTGCACTATGCGATGGTGGTTGTCATCGCCATGAGCATCGGGCTGTTTGCGCCGCCGTTCGGGATCGGCTTCTATTCGGCCTGCGGTATCGGCCGGGTGCCGGCCGAGCAGGCGATGGGCCACATGTGGCGCTACCTGGGTGCCCTTGCGCTGGGGTTGGCCGTCGTCGCGGCAGTACCCTGGTTCACCATTTGTCTTCTTTAACATCGAGAGCGTGACATGCCTCTGCAGAAAAAGTCGTTCGATCCAGCCGCCACCGGCCCGCTTGCCGGCATCCGGGTGCTGGATTTCTCCCGGCTGATGGCCGGCAACATGTTGAGCCTGCAGCTTGCCGATTTCGGCGCCGAGGTGGTGAAGGTGGAAGTGCCCGGCAGCGGCGATACGCTCAGGGACTGGAAGGCCAAGGGGGTGAGCGCCCACTGGAAGGTGTATGCCCGCAACAAGAAAAGCATCACCCTCAATCTGAAATCGCCCGAGGCGCCGGGCATCATTCTCGACCTGGTGGCGCAGTTCGACGTCATGCTGGAGAGCTTCCGGCACCATTACCTGGAGCACCTGGGGGTGGGCCCGGAACGCCTGCTGGCGGCGAACCCCAGGCTGATCCTGGTGCGGGTGTCGGGCTTCGGGCAGACCGGGCCATATGCCGGCCGGCCCGGGTTCGGTACGCTGGTAGAAGCGATGTCGGGCTTCGCCGCGCGCAACGGCTTCGAGGATCGCGAGCCGGTGCTGCCGCCGCTGGCGCTGGCCGACATGGTCGCCGGGCTTTCCGGGGCCATGGCGACATTGGCGGCGGTGCGGGAGATCGAGGTCCGCGGCGGCCGCGGCCAGGTGATCGACGTCAGCCTGCTCGACCCGATGGTGTCGATCCTGGGGCCGGACGCGCTGGTCTACCGGCTGACCCATGAGATCAGGCGCCGCGTGGGCAGTTCCTCGGAAGGCAGCTCGCCGCGCAACGTCTATGCGACCAGCGACGGCGGCTGGGTGGCGATTTCCGCCTCCACCCAGGCGATGACCGAGCGGCTGTTCCGCGCCATCGGCCGAGACGACCTCAACAGCAATCCCGATTTCCGCAACAACGCCGAGCGGGTGAAACACCGCGACGAGGTCGATCGTATCATCGGCGGCTGGATCAGGGAACGCACGCTCAAGGACAACATCGCTTTCTTCGAGCGGGAAGGCGTCACCGCCGGACCGGTCTACGACA